>Ga0265328_10000233_pt1 | contig 25612 bp, 21 predicted proteins | sample 41624metaG_FD_202086 | JGI IMG/M metagenome (GOLD analysis project Ga0265328, IMG submission 202086) | Rhizosphere microbial communities from Carex aquatilis grown in University of Washington, Seatle, WA, United States - 4-16-24 metaG | ecosystem: Host-associated > Plants > Roots > Rhizosphere...
CCGGCCACCTTGTGCCTCCGGCTGATCGAGGAAGCCGGGCTGGGCGTGATGCTGTACGTCCTGCCGAAGGGGCGAGCGTCGCTGGCTGGGGACTGGGGCCTCGAGGCAAGCGCGAGTGGCGCGGGGGTCGTGGCCGGGCCCGCCGGGCCGGCGGGCGGGCTGGTCGCGCGCGCCCTCGAGACCACCTCCACCACCTCGGGCCCCCTGGCCGCGCTCCGCGGGGACTCGCGCCTGCGGGACTTCGGGCTCGGCGCGCAGGTGCTCGGCCGCCTCGGCTGCGGGCAGATCCGTCTGCTCACCAACAACCCGCGTCGGGTGGTGGGGGCGAGTGGGTACGGCCTCGACATCGTCGAGTGTCTCCCTATCCGCGCCCCCGGGAAAGTGCTACCTCTGCGGGAACAGGGCGCCTAGTGTAGCCCCTCGCCTCTCACCAGAGCCAATGACATGACGACCAAGGTTCACGATGGCCTCCTGCGCGCGGGCGGACGGAAGTTCGCCATCATCGCCTCGCGCTTCAATGAATTCATCGGCGACAAGCTGATCGAGGGCGCGCTCGACGCCATCCGCCGCACCGGCGGCTCACCCGAAGGCGACGTGGAGATCTTTCGCTGCCCGGGCGCCCTCGAGATCCCGGGGCTCCTGCGCAAGGTGGTGGATCTCGGACGCTTCGACGCCGTCATCTGCCTCGGCGTGGTGATCCGCGGCGGGACCCCACACTTCGATCTGGTGGTGGGGGAGGCCGTCTCGGGGATCGCGCGGGTCGCGGCCGAGGGCAAGGTCCCGGTGGCCTGCGGGGTCCTCGCCTGCGAGACCATCGAGCAGGCCATCGAGCGCTCGGGCGCCAAAGCCGGCAATCGCGGCGCCGACGCCGCGCTGGTCGCCATCGAGATGGCCGACCTGTACGCGACCCTCGGCTCCGGCGCGGTGACGACGGGACGCGGCTGACATGCAGACGGTAGGTCCCCGGCGGCGCGCACGAGAGATCGCGCTGCAGGTGCTGATTCAGATGGACTTCAATCCCGAGCTCGGCGCGGACGCCGCCCTGCGCCTGTACTTCGATCACCTGGCGGCCGAGGCCGATCCCGACGCGGATCCCGACGATCCCTTCGATCCGGTGCCGTCCAAGGGGGTCCCCTTCGATCGGCAGCTGGTGGAGGATCTGGTGGCCGGGGTGAGCGGTCAGCGCGCCGAGATCGACGGGCTCGTGCAGGAGCTGTCGAAGAAGTGGCGCCTCGAGCGCATGGCCTCGGTCGACCGCAACGTGATCCGCCTGGCCCTCTTCGAGCTCAAGTTCTCGGGCGGAAGGCCCACCGCCCCCACCAACGTGATCCTGAACGAGGCCATCGAGCTCGCCAAGCGCTTCGGCTCCAGCGAGGGGGGAGCGTTCGTCAACGGCCTCCTCGATCGGGCGGTCAACGAGCTGCAGCTCCGCCGCTGATCGCCCCGCGGGGGCGACGAATCGTCCGTGGGCGCAACCTGGGCCGGCGCACATCGAACGACGAACTTGCGGTTCGGCATGAATCGGCGAGAGTCGAGGGAGGGAGCCGATGGCGGAACTGTCGCTGGATCTGGCGCTGCAGCAGTTTCTCGACCACCTGAAGGTGGAGCGCCAGCTCGCGTCCGCCACCCTCGCGGCCTACGGGACCGATCTCGCCGCCTTCTGTCGGTTCGTCGGCGAGCGTTCGGGGCGGCGGGCGCGCCGGATCGGGGAGGTGCGGACCCTCGAGATCCTCGACCACCTCGGGCAGCTCGAGGGGAAGAAGCGCTCGGCCCGCTCTCAGGCGCGGGCCATGGTGGCGCTCCGCCAATGGTTTCGTTTCCTCAAGGCCGAACGCCTGATCGACGTCGATCCCACCGAGGATATCGACATTCCACGCTTCGGTCGCAAGCTCCCCTCGTTCCTGACCATCGAGGAGGTGGATCGCCTGCTGGCCGCACCGGATCGCCGCCTGCCGCGCGGGCTGCGCGACGCCGCCATGCTGGAGACGCTGTACGCCGCGGGCCTGCGGGTCTCCGAGCTCGTGCGCCTGCGCCTGCGCGACATCAACTTCGACGCGGGCTACCTGATGGCGACCGGCAAGGGTCGCAAGGAGCGCCTGGTCCCCCTCGGCGAGGTGGCGGTGGCCGGGATCCGCGCCTACCTGGAGCAGGCCCGGGCCACCTTCGCCAGGGGGAGCGCGGTCGAGACCTTGTTCCTCACCAACCGCGGGCGCGGCATGACCCGCCAGGGATTCTGGAAGCTGCTGGGGGAATACGCGGTGGTCGCCGGGATTCGCAAGCGGCTCTCGCCCCACAAGCTGCGGCACTCGTTCGCCACGCACCTCGTCGAGCGCGGCGCCGACCTGCGCTCGGTGCAGACCATGCTCGGACACGCCGACATCGGCACCACCGAGATCTACACCCACCTCGGCCGCACCCACCTCCGCAAGGTCTACGACCGCTTCCACCCCCGGGCCTGACGTCCCTTCAGGCCCGATACCCAGTCCCCCGGGCCCATCTCCCGTCCTCGTCCTCGTCCTCGTCGCCGGCTCGTTCTCGTTCTCGTTCTCGCTCCGAGTCGCGTCCGTCGGGCGACGAGGACGGCGACGGAGCCGGCGCCGGCGCCGGCCAAGGCCAGGGGAAGGCTAGGGGCCCGGGACGCACATGGCGGCCTGGTTGCAGGTCATGGTGCCGGAGCACTGCGGGGGGTCGGGGGCGCGGGAGATGGCCAGGCAGAACCCGAAGACGCACGCTCGGCAGGGCTGGTCACAGGCGGCATTGCAGCAGACCCCGTCCGCGCAGAAGAACGATCGACATTCGAGGTTGGTCTGACACGCAGACCCGAGGCCCTTGCCGAAGGGGATGATCACGTCGGGTTGGCCGGCGCCAGCGTCGGTGGGGCTGCCCGGCCCCGCGGCGTCCACGGGCTCGGCGTCGGCCCGCGCGGAGGCATCCGCCGGCTCGGAGCTGGCATCGCCCGCCTGGGCGTCGACCGGGGCGGGGCGATCGGCGTGACCCGCGCCCGCATCCACGACCTGGCTGCCCCCCGAGCCCCCGCTGCCGGCCACGCCAGCGTCGCGGGGGCCGCCGCCCGTGCCGCCCGGCGCCAACCCACCGCCACCGCCGCTGCCGACTGCCGCGCCGGTGCCGCCCCCGGTACCTCCCGCGCCCGAGGCGTCGAGCGGGGTGGTGGTCCCGCCGGTCCCCGCGTCGGCTCCGGCTCCCTGGGGGCAGCCGAGCTGCTCCGGGTTGCTGATGGTCGGGCAGTCGTCGATCTCGTCGGGCACGCCGTCGCCATCGCTGTCGACGTCGTGCAGGGACAGGTGGTCGAGGAACACGTCCACCGTGGTCCGGTTGCGCGTCGCCGGTGGCAGCACCACGATCCCGGTCGCGACCGTGAGCGCGTTTTCGAGGCCCCTCACGTAGATCCGGAGGTTCCCCGAGACATTGCCCGGGCTGACCAGGATGCTGCCGAGGATGCTGCCCACGGTGGCGGGCAGGTTGCCTTGCGCGGGGAAGCGGGTGCCGTCGAAGATCACGCCCTCGTCCGCGTAGGCCCAGACCCGGAGCTCGGTCGGACGCGGCCCGGTCGGCGCGGCGTCGATGCGCAGCATGACCGCGCCCTCCTCGGGGATCTCGTTCGCCTGGCGACAGCCCACCAACGTCAGGACCGCGAGGGTGGCGGCCATGGTGGCCACGATGGCCGCGAGGGTCGAGATGCGGGCCTCACGGTTCAGCCGCGCGACCACGCGTCTGGCGGCGCCCCAGGGACGTGCTCGGGGTGTGCGAAGCCGCATGTCGAGCGCGCGCCTCACCGCCGGAGCGAGCCCAGGGTCCCGTCGTGAAGCACGACGGTGTTCGGTGCGGACAGCGCCAGGTACGCGGTCACGCTGCCTCCGATGACGGCGGCGGCGAGGCCCCCCCAGAGCCACCAGCGGTGCTCCGACCAGGCGGAGGTGGAGGAGGACGACGACCGCTCGTCCTCCGACCCGTGCACCGACGCTCTGGCCGAATCGCCCGAGCGGGAATCGGCGTCCGGGCCGGGCTCGACCTGCATGTCGATGAGGGCGCCGGTGGATGCCGCCGGGGCGGGCGGGGACGCCCTCAGCGCTTCGGCAGAGACGATCGGCCCCGGGGCGTGGGTCGGGCGCCCCGACTCCTCCGATTCGGAGCTGCCGTAGGACAGCGGGAGGACCTCCGGCGTGTCGAGGTAGGCGCTCCGCTGCTGCCGATCGATCTCGGAGATGAGCTCCCGGACCTCGGGGACGAGGGGAGAGTCCGGCGCCGCCAGAACGAAGCGCTGGAAGGTCGAGCGGGCGTGGGGCAAGTCCCCCATGCGTCGATAGCACTGCCCGATGTTCACGAGGAACCCGGGGAGGGGCAGGATGGTGAAACCAGCCTGGTACTCGTCGAGGGCGGCCTGGAACTGGCGCGCCCCGTAGCGCTGCTCCCCCTCCTTGAAGTGCTGCTGGGCCGTGAGCTCCGCGGTCGACCTGGCGACGGGCTTCGGCTCTGCGGCGCTGGCCGGGCGTCCTCCTGTTCCTGCCCCTGCCCCTGCCCATGCCCCGACGGCGATCACGGTCAGCCGGCGGAGCAGCGCGGTACGTGCCCTCCGTCGGCTGGCCGCTCGCGCGGGGAGCGACAACGGGGGCGGGGACGTGGGTCTCCGGGGCGCTGCGTGCATGGATGGGCTCACCGCGACCATCGGCGGGTAAATCGGCGAGATTGAGAGCCTTCCCGAGGGCGGCTCGAAATCCCGGCGGTGCGCGTCGTGGCGCCCCGCGCGCGGCGAGCGCGGGTGCCTCCTACCCTCTACCCTGGGTCGGGGAGCTCGGCGCGGGGCACGGCGGCGGCGAAGCGCTCGGCGAAGAACTCCGCCGATCTGGCCGCCGCGAGGTCGAGCGTGAAGCTCGGCACTGGCTTCGGCCCCAGCTTGTCGAGGAGCTCGTCGGCCTCACGGGAGGAGAGCCCGTGTGCGAGCAAGGCCGCGCGATCGAGCGCGCCGCCGGTGGCGCGGAGCCCCGCGGGGATCCCGGCCCCGGGAGCCGCGGTTCCGGTGACCGCGGTCCCGGCTGCGGCGGCGGTGGGGGTGACGGTGGCGGTGGCGGTGGCGGGGTGTGGGGTGACCAGGGTCCGCAGGACGTCGAGCTCCATCCGCGACAGGTGGGTGCCGCAGACGTCGTAGTCGATCCAGGCCTCGTAGGAGAGCGGGGCCACCCTGGCCAGCATCCCGGCCATCACCCGGCCGAACTCCTGGATCTCCCACTGGGCGTGGGGATCCACCCGCAGGGTGAGGAAGTGCAGCAGGTTGTGCAGGTCGATCTTCCAGTACCACTGGGTGTACGTGGAGAGCGGCAGATCGATGCGGGCCAGCTCGCGCGCGACCCCTTCGCCGGTCAGCCACTCGTAGGTGGCCGCGGCCTGCGCCCGATCGGCGCGCCATCGGCGGGAGGCCTCGGCCGAGACCGCGTCCGCGACCGAGTCACCGCTGCGACCCTGGTTGTTGCGGCGGCTCTGGGTCTGGAGCTGCTCGGGCGGTGGCGTGTAGAACAGCATGGGGATCAGGCTGTAGCGCCCGCTGTACTCGTTCACGTTGGCGGTGCGATGCCGGATCCACTGGCGGGCGATGAAGATGGGCATGCAGCAGTGGAACTTCAGCTCGACCATCTCGCTCGGCGTGGTGTGCTTGTGCCGGCGCAGGTACCGCAGCAATCCGCGCGTCTGGCTCTGCTTGCGCGTCCCGTAGCCATAGCTGACGCGCGCGGCCCGCTCGATGCAATCGTCGGTGCCCATGTAGTCGATGAGGGAGACGAAGCCGTGGTCGAGCACCGGGAAGTAACGACCGAGGATCTCCTCGGCGGCGGGGCTGGTCGGGCGCACGGTGGTCACGGTGGTCACGCTGTCTGACACGCGGGCAACTTACCATTATTGGGGCCGGTCGGACGACGACCGGACGCGACGGGGAACGAGGACGGGATAGGACGGGGGATGGGTACGAAATGACAGGACTGTACTAAGCTCGACCCATGAACGAGCGCATCTCGCTCGCGTTGCTGTTGCCGCTGCGGTTCCTGGTCGCGGCAATCCTGCTACTCGAGGGTTACCAGAAATTCATGGGGGGCTGGCTGCACGGGGACGCCTTGCTCAAGACCACCCAGACCTGGCTCGACGCGAACCGTGCCTATCCCTTCTTCTTGCCGGTGCTGCGGAGCGCGCACACCCATCCGAAGATCTTCAGCAGCCTCATCACCACCGGAGAGCTGTTCGTGGGGCTGTGCCTCGGGCTCGGGTTCGTCACCCGCCTGGCCTCGTTCCTCGGGGTGTTGCTGCTCGGATCGATCGCGGCCGCCTCGGGACAGGCGCTGACGCCGCCCGGGAACGCGCTGGTGATCGCCGCCATCCTGTTGACGTTCGTGTTCGCTCCGCCGGGGCGGGTGCTCGGCGTCGACCATGCGATGCGCGCGCGCCTGCCCCGCTGGATGGCCTAGTGCTCCTGCCGCGAAACGGCGACAACGTTGCGCCGCCCAGGCTTCGCCCCCACTTCGTTGCTCCTCCTCGCAATACCAAGGAGTGTTGGTCGTCGTCGCGCCTCGCGGGGACTTCGCCTCGACCGCGGAGCATTGCGGCTATTTCGAGGGAGGAGCACTAGCCAGATGGCGGGGGGGGCGTGGGGCCGCGAGCGGGGCGGGTGGGCAGGGCTGCGCTCCCGCGCCAGGCGGGCGTCGGGCGACGTCGACGGCCCGGGGCGGCCGCGCCCCGGTTCGTTCCTCGAGCGCAGCGCCGAGCCGCTGGTGGCGGCCGCGATCGTGGGCGTGGTCGCGAGCATGGTCGTCCCGCTGCCCCCGTCGGTCCTCGATGTGTTGCTCTCGAGCAGCCTGTCCCTGGCGGTGCTGATGCTGGCGCTGGCCCTGCAGGTGCGGGCGACGTTCGATCTCTCGGCCTTCCCGACCCTGTTGCTGCTGACCACGCTTTTTCGCCTGGGCCTCGAGATCTCGGCCACCCGCCTGGTGCTGCTGCACGGGAACGCGGGCGCGGTGATCCACGCCTTCGGCCGCCTGGTGGTGGGCGGCAACCTGGTGGTGGGCGCGGTGGTGTTCCTGATCCTGACCCTCGTGCAATACGTGGTCATCACCAAGGGGGCCGAACGGGTGGCCGAGGTGGCGGCCCGGTTCACGCTCGACGGGATGCCGGGAAAGCAGATGGCCATCGACGCGGATCTGCGCGCGGGCAGCATCGACCTCGAGGGCGCCCGCCACCGGCGCGCCGAGCTCGATCGGGAGGCCCACTTCTTCGGGGCGATGGACGGGGCCATCAAGTTCGTGCGTGGGGACGCCGTGGCCGGCCTGGTGATCGTGGCGGTCAACATCGTCGGCGGGCTGGCGGTCGGGCTCGGGCAGCGGGGGATGTCCCTCGAGGACGCCTTGCGCACCTACGCGGTGCTCACCATCGGCGGGGGCCTCGTCGCCGAGGTGCCCGCGCTGGTGATCTCCGTGGCGGCCGGGATCGTCGTCACGCGGACCGCCACGACATCCACGTTGCGGGACGGCCGCTCGGAGGGCGGTGGCCATCCCGCCGGCTTCGGAACCGAGCTGCTGCGCCAGCTCGGCCAGCAGCCGAAGGCCATCGCCGTCGCGGGCGGGCTGTTGCTGGCCCTGGCGCTGGTGCCAGGGCTGCCGACCTGGCCCTTCGCCTTGCTCGGGCTGGCGAGCACGGGGCTCGCGGTGCGGCAGGCGCGCGTGCTGCGCGGTCGCCGCGCGGACGCCCGTGAGGTCCGGGCGGAGCCGATCCTCTACCAGGTCTCCCGGTCGCTCGCGGTGGTGGGCGGGCCCCTCGCGGCCGCCCCGAGCAGGGACGGCGACGGGGACGGTGACGGCCACCCGGGTGGTGATGGTACGGGCGGCGACGGCGGTGGCGCCACCACGGCGCAAGGGGGGGTGGCCTCCGGCGAGCCGAGGGAGCCGCGCGCGGCGGCGCTCCTGGCCTCCCTGTCCCGCCGTGTCGGTCTGTCCATCCCGCGGCTCGACCTTCCCCCGGCGCCGACGCGCCCCCGAATCGAAGGCGCTGCGCGGATCGGAGCTGGATCCACCGGGACGATGGCCCTGAAGATCGATGGGACCGTTCGCGGCGTCGTGCCGGCCCCCGATGGACCCTCGGCCTGGGTGGAGGCGGCGACCAATCTCCTCGCCGGTCACGCCTGGCAGCTCGTGAGCGTCGACGACAGCGCCGCGTGGATCGAGCGCTGGCGCCGGACCCACCCGGCCCTGGTCCGCGAGGTCGTCCCGAGGGTGCTGTCGCTCGGACGGCTCAACCAGGTGTTGCGGGGCCTGGTCCGAGACGGGGTCTCTCTCGGAGCGGGGCTCGAGATCCTGGAGAGCCTGGCCACGCTCGAGAGCCCCGCGCCGGTCGATCCGGCGGCCGTGGTGGAGCACGTCCGCTCCGGGCTCGGGGCAGCTCTGGTGGCGCCGCACCTCGACGGGGAGGGACGCTTGCCGGTCGTGGAGCTCGAGGCGCGGATCGAGGATGCTCTGCGCGACGGGATCCGGCAGGTCGGTCGCGTCCGGCAGCTGGCCCTCGATCCGAGCCTCGCGGAGGATGTCGTGGCGGGCATCGGCGCGGCCTTGCGAGCGGCCACCCAAGCGGCCATGCCCGAGGCCTTGCCGGCGGTCGGCGCGCCGCCGCCGGCCGCGCCCGCCCCGGTCCTGCTCACCCACGGGGAATTGCGTCGCCACCTCCACCAGCTGATCGAGGGGCCGTTGCCCGGGGTCGCGGTCGTGGCCTACGGTGAGCTGCCCGCCGCCCTGGTCCTGTTCCCGGTCGCCCGGGCCCGGGTCTCCGACCCGCCAGGATAGAACCGCGGCCCGCGGCCTCCGGGCAGATTGCGCGGCGCGTGCACTGCATTGCGGTGCAGATGTATGCGGAAGAACGGGTTCCGCTTGGCCTGCCTGCCAGCTCTTGATAAAAATGGGGGTGTTTTCCCTACAGACCGGGCCGGGCGCGATGGCGACCCGTTCCTGGTGTAGCCCGGCCGGGTTGGTCGCGCTGGTGGTCGCGGTGCTCGCGCCCCAGCTCTCCTGTGGCGGCGAGGGGTACGGGCGCCTCGGAGCCGGCGGCGAGAGCGGTGGAGCTCTCGGCGGAGGAGCTGGAAGGATGATGACGGCCGATGGGTCGGGCGGTACGGGCGCGGGGATCGACACCGGCACCGGCGGCGGCAGGCTGCTCGGCACCGGGGGCACGGCATCCGGCGGGACGGGGAGCGTGGCCGGTGGGAGCGGTGGCGCACCCGTCGGGGGAACCGGTGGTCTGCCGGGCGCGGGAGGCGCCCTTGGAACTGGAGGGAACCCGGGGAGCGGAGGAGTCGCGGCGCTGGCCACCGGCGGGACCGGCGTCGGTGGATCCGGTGCTGGGGCGGGAGGCAACCTGGCGATGGCCGGGAATCCCGGTGCCGCGGGCTCCGCGGCGGGTGGCGCACCCCCGCCGAGGATCATCAGCATCGACTTCGTCGGAGCGGCGCCCGTCCCGATGGGGCCGACCGAGGTGGCCGGCATCAAGCCCGCCGCGAACTGGAACAGCGCCCCGGGGGCGACCGGGACCCTCAGCACCCTGGTGGACCAGTTCGGAGCCGTGGTGCCGGGCCTCGTCGTCAAGTGGACCTCGCAGGGGGGCGGGGTGTTCTCGCTCTGGACCGTCGACCGGCCGGGAGACGCCCGCATGTTCAACGGCTACCTCGACCCGATCGGCGCACCCGCCATGATCCAGATCCAGGGGGTGCCGGACGCCGCCAGCGCCGCGCGGTTCGACATGTACCTCTACGCGATGGGCTCGATCGCGATGGCGGGGAACGATCGCACCTCGACCTACGCGATCCCGTCCATCCAGCTTGGGCTGTCGCAGCGTTCGCCTTCGCCCGCCACCGCCGCCGATCTCCCGGTCTACATGAAGGCCACCAACGGAGGGTTTGGCAACTACGTGCAGTTCGCGCGGGTGTCCGGCACGGCATTCACCATTCTCGCGACCCCCGGCACCGGCCTCATCACGCGCGCACCGGTCAACGGTCTCCAGATCGTGTTGCCCCCGGGGACCTGAGGAGAGGCCCTCGTTCGAGTTCGAGTTCGTGTTCGGGGGGGCCTGGCCCTTGGACGCAGGGCGGCCGACCGTCACGCCGATCCGCTGCGGGAGCCCCCTTTCCCACGCAGACGGAACTGCCCCGGCGTGACGGCCGGCGATGACAAACACGAAAGACCGAAGACAAGAGACGGCGGCGGTCGCGGCGACGAAGGGACCAGGCCCCTCACCCGCGCGTGATCACAGGTGGTACGAGAAGTCCCCCACGAAGTGCACCGAAAGGTCGACCATCCAGCTCTGCTCGGGGAGGATCCCGGAGACCGCCACGGTGAACTGGGCGGTCTTGGCGTTCCACTGCTCGAGGATGTTCGCGGGGTTCTGGCTCGGCATCACGAGCACGCTCCCCACCGTGGCGCCGTCGGCCTTCTGATAGTTGATGAGCTCGACCGGCGTCGCGGTGCCGCTGGTCGGCGACATGACCACCCGCAGGCTGTGCAGGAATGAAAGATCCGTGACGCCCTGCTTGGCGGTCAAGGTCACCGCGACCGCCTTGACGGTCGTGTCCACGCTGCTCGGAAGATCGATCGACGGCAGGTTCTGGATGAAGGACATCTGCGTGGCGATCTCGCCCAGGCGTCCGGCCATCGGGATGCCTGCCACGGCGATGTCGTGCTCCGTGACCTCGATGTCGGGCGCGCTGGCCTCGGCGGACAGCGCGCACCCCTCGAGCGTCGATGCGCAGAGCGAACCGGCCGCGAGGGCCAGGGTGAAGGTCAGGGGCAGGGCGGACCAGAGCGAGGCGAGGGCAATCGATGTGCGGCGCATGTGATTCACCAGATGTAGAAGATGAAGCCCAGTTTTCCCGAAGGCGTGAACAGCCGGACCTGCGGGTCCTGGTTGAACGTGACGGTGGTCTGCGAGGTGCTGCCGCTGCTGCCGGCCAGCTGCTCGCTCACGTTGTGGACGTTGGCGCGGATGTAGCTCATCCCGCCGTGGATGAAGAACGTCACCCGTCGCGTTCCGAAATCGAGCCCGAGGTGGGCGTTGGCGAAGTCGTATCCGACGCGCTGGAGGACGGCGCTCTCTCCGAAGCTGGCGCCAGCGAACTGGCGCACGAGACCGTTGGCGTCCCCGTCGAAGAAGCGGCCGGCCTCGAGCGTGGCGGAGGGGCCGACCCCGAAGGGGATGACCGAGACGCCCGCGCGGACGCCCTTGCTGATGAGGTTGTAACCGCCGCCCACCTCGACGTGGGCCCACGCGACCGGACGGACCACCAGCGAGGCGGTCGCTCCGTCCGGGAGGCCTGCCCCCAGCATGGCGCCGAGGAGCGGGAGCTCGGCTGGAGGGCTGGTGGAGGTGGCCGTGCGGGCAACCTCCGAGGCGGGGGCCTCGGGCCGGGGAGCGGCGGCGCTGCGGATCGAGTCCGCTGCCGAGGCAGCGCGGGCGGGTGCAGGCGAGACGGCCGCCATCGAAAGCACCAGGCTGGCAGCGAGGAGGACCTTGGTGGGGACCCTGAAGAGCATCACGAGACCTGTCATCGGGAAATAACTTGGTGTTCTTTAGTACAATATTTATCTGTCTAATCATGACTGAGGGGACGCGCGGCCCACGACGCCCGCCGCGCGGCGCGGTCGCACAGCGGCGGTGGGGGAGCCACATCGGCGCACCGAAAACCGGAACCATCGCGCGGGGGAACAGGCAATAATGCGGGGATGCACAACGGCCCCCTCGTTCGTGTTCCGATGGTCCTGGCGGCGCTCACCGCGCTCGGCCTTTCGCCCCCCGCCTCGGCCATGGTGAACCAGCCGACCGGCGAGGCCATGCCGCAACCAACCGGCGCGGCCGAGATCGGGGTGGTCACGAGCCGTGGCTTTCCCGCGGACGCCGTGACTCTCGCGGGGCTCTTCAAGTATCAGATGGAGATGATCGACCCGGTGAAGGACGCCTACACCACCCCCGGGACCTTCTCTCCGCAGTGCGGGTTCACCGGCGAGCTCGTGCTGCGCGGGGGGGCCTGCAAGCTGGCCTTCGGTTGGTACAACGTCACCCCCGGCAGCACCACCCCGCCTCCCGCCAACCAGATCTACCAGCTCGTGCCGCCCGACCCCCGCGCGCCCCCACCGCAGGGGCTGATGTGCGCGGACGGCGACTTTTGCCCCCTGGCGACGCAGATGACCACCCAGGCGCCGCAGCACAGCTGGATCCCGCAGACCTTCACCGCGGACAACATCCGCACGAATCCCAACTACAAGGGCGGGCTCATCGGGTTCGCCATCATCGGGGATGCGACCAGCCAGTGCTCGCAGACCAAGTATTCCCAGGCCGAGCTCAACACCCGGCAGATGACCACCGGGGTGCCGTGGATCACCACCCTGGTCTGGCAGTCCACCGTCAATCCGAGCGCCTACTACATCGGGTTCGAGGATCTGCCCCTCACGCCCATGAGCTGGAAGGGCTTCAACAACGGGAACGACGGCGACTTCAACGACTTCGTCTACAAGATCGTCGGCGTGTCCTGCGACGGCGGCGGCAAGATCTGCGACACCGGGATGCCGGGCCTCTGCGCCTCCGGGACCACCCAGTGCTCGGCCGGGGGCCAGGCCTTCGTGTGCAAGCCCGACAACCTGCCCAAGGACGAGGTGTGCGACGGGCTCGACAACAACTGCGACGGGATGGTCGACGAGGGCAATCCGTGCACCGGGTCCGGCCAGATCTGCGACAAGGGGGTGTGCGTGAACATGTGCAACGGCGGCGAGTTCCCCTGCCTGCCCGGGTTCACCTGTGACCAGGGGCTGTGCAAGGATCCGAGCTGCCTCGCGGTGACCTGTCCGGCCGGGCAAATCTGCAATCGCGGATTGTGCGTCGGCGGCTGCGACGGGGTGGTGTGCCCGACCGGCCAGGTGTGTCGGGTGGGGCGCTGCGTGGATCCCTGCGCCGGGGTGACCTGCGGCGCGGGCCAGGTGTGCGAGAACGGCGCCTGCCTGCCCAGCTGCGGGTGCCGGGACTGCGCGGCGGGCTCGGTGTGCGCCATGGCCACCGGCCACTGCGTGGACTCCGGCTGCGAGAGCCAGACCTGTGGTGCGGGCAAGGTGTGCGTGGCCGGCAAGTGCCAGGATCCCTGCGACGGCGCCAGGTGCCCGGTCAACCAGGAGTGCAAGCCGGGCGGGGTGGGCTGCCAGGATCTCCCGGCGCCGGTCGGAACCGGCGGGTCCCCGCTCCTGGTGCGGGACGCGGGCGCCTCCGGGACGGGGGGCTTTCTCGGCGGGCTCGGCGGCGCGCCGGGAGGGCCCGGCACGGGGGGGCCGCTCCAGCCCGGCGAGGTGCCGAGCGGGGTCGCCCCGACCGCCAAGGCCTGCGGCTGCGACGTGCAGGGCGGCCGCGCGGGCTGGGCCTCGGCGCTGGCCGGCATCGCCGCGGCATGGTGGGCACGCCGACGCCGCCGGCCGCGCGGCAACTGAGCGCTCACCGTCGAACCCGCGAAGCCGCTGAAGGCGGGAGAATCCTATCAGGACGAACCAATCCGGGTGCGGCAGCGACGGCAACGTTGACCGTCCGGTCGGTGACGCCCCGTGAGCTCGTCCGAATCCGGTCCGGCGATCGAGCTTCGGGATCCGGGCGTCGGAGGATTTCGGCGATGTTTCGTGCACGCCGTGCGGCGTGATACCCTCGCGGCCCTCAATTGGCTGGAGGTCCGAATCGTATGTCGAAGTCGTGCGTTGGTGTCCTCGTGGTCGCGGCGGCCGGTGCCGTCGGGGCGAGCGTGTGTGGCGTGCCGGTGGCCCGGGCCCAAGGGGTCTCCGATCCGAGCTTTGGGTTTGAAAAGCCCCCCGAGAAGCCCGTGGACTGGAAGGTGCAAGCCAAGGCGGGCGGCATGCTCACCACCGGCAACGCGCAGAGCAAGGTGGTCACGGCGACCCTCGACGCCTCTCGCCAGTCCGGACAGAACAAGGTCTCGCTGAACGGGACCGCCGCGTATGGCACCTCGAACAACACCTTCGCGCCAGTGCCGAGCGCGGGCGATCCCACCATGGTCGATGGTCTGGCCCGGACCTCCACCACCTCCACCAACGAATGGAAGGCGCGGGGACGCTACGATCGGTTCCTCACGCCCAACAACTCGGCCTACGGGGCGGGGCTGATCGGCGCCAACCGGGTGGCAGGCAAGCGGTTGTATGGCGGCGGTCAGGTCGGCTACAGCCGGCAGCTCGTCAAGAACGAACGGCACACGTTGGTCGCCGAGCTCGGGTACGACTTCTCGTACGAGAGCTACGTGCCCGTCCCCGGCAAGACCCTCGACGGGGTCTCGATTCACTCCGCGCGGGTGTTCGCGGGCGAGCTGTGGTCGCTGAGCAAGGACACCGGCATCAACGTCAGCGCCGAGGCCCTCTTCAACCTGAACAAGGAGACCGGCGCGCTCGATTCGTCGACCGGCCAGCCGGGCGTCGATGCCTTCAAGGACACCCGGCTCGTGGCCAAGGCCGGCCTCAGCACCCGCTTGTTCCAGAGCCTGAGCCTGGCGGTCGGATTCACCTGGAGGTACGACCAGAACCCGGCGCCCATCTCACCTCCCGCGCTGCCCATGGGGCTCACCTATGTCGCCAACTTCCAGCCTTTTGCCAGGAGCAGCGACACGCTCTCGGAGGTCACCCTCATCTACACGTTCCTTTAGATAGATCAGAACGTCAAAACCGTGATCGTGGCCGAACCCGTGATCGTAGCCGTGCACGTGCACGCCCCCGTGGGCGTGATCGCGAGGCGGTCATGGGTCAAGGTCCGGCCTCGGCTCTCGGCCATCAGGGCGAGGTCGGTGCGGTGGGCGCGGCCGGCGGCGTCGGGGGCGCCGATTCGTAGGGCTCGCGCGGGAGCTCGAGCATGGTCGGTTCGCTTCCTGGCGACACCGGGTCCGCCGGCGCGGGGGGCAAGGAACCGGCCGACACCACCGGGCCGAACGAGCTCGAGGCGTCGAGGCCGACCGGACCGGCCGAGGCGAGCCCGGGCGCCGTCGCCGTTCCCGCGAGTGCCTTCGGCCGGCGGGCCACCATCCAGTCGGCCACCCGCGCCACGTCGCCGAAGCGGGTCATCTTGCCCTCGTTCGACAGGAAGGACATGAAGCAGGTCTTGCCCTCGACCTTGGCGGCCAGGACCAGGCAGTAGCGCGCGTCGTCGTTGTAGCCGGTCTTTCCGCCCAGGACCTCGACGTTGCCGCGGATCGCGGGCCGGTAGGTGTTGACGTAGGTGATGGCTGGACGTCCGACGGGATGGGCCTGGTACTCGACGCGCCGGGTGATGGGCCCCAGGATGGGGTGACGCATCACCGCCTGCAGCAAGAGGATGGTCTCGCGCGGCGTCGACACGTTCTCCACCGACAGACCGGTGGGATCGTGAAAGCGGGTGTGCTTCAGGCCGAGCGATCTGGCCTTGGCGGTCATCTCGGCCGCCAGTTGCGACGGCGACAGCCGCACGGCGCGTCCCAGCGCCGGGATGGCGCGGTTGTCCGAGCCCATGAGCGCCGCGTGCAGGAGATCCCGGTTGGACAGGGTGATGCCCTCGAAGAGCCGCGAGCGGGCCCCGCCGCGCGCCACCTCGATGTCCGCCCGCGTGATGGTGGAGAGCCCCTCGAGCTCGAGGCCGCGATCCATCACCGCCAGGGTGGCGGCGAGCTTGGAGATCGAGGCGATGGGACGCTCGCCGTCGGCGTTGCGCGCGTAGAGCTCCCGGCCGTTCTCGTCGAGGACCAGCGCGCCCTGGGCCTGCACGTTCGGCAGCCCGGACCTGAGGGAGGCGACGCGCCGCTCGTTCGGGAGGCTCGGGTGTGCGGCGCGCGCCGCGCGGCTGGCGCGGCTCGCCCGGCGACCCCGGTTCGGACGCCCGCTTCGACCATGCTCGGCCGCTCGCTTCGGCCGCGCGGTCGCCGTGCGCCGACGCCCGGGATGACCGGGTGCGCTCGCTCCCGCGGGGGCGAGGGCGGCGGCACGCGCCGCGGCGCTCCCGGGCGCGCCCGGGAGGACGCCCGCGCCCACCAGCATCGAGGCGCAGGCCACCCACCAACGCTGTCGGTTGGCCAGGCGGATCACGCGGCGAATCAAGCGGAAAGTCACGCCTTCAACGTTATCGGGGGAACACCGGCCCGGCAAGTTCCGCGGCCCGCCGCCCACGCGAGCCTGGAGACGACCACGACGACCAGGTGGTCTTCAACCAGGCGATGGCCAGCATCAGCAGCACCATGCCGACGAAGCCCACCGTGGCCGCTGGCATCCCCAGGCGACCGAAGAGGCCGAGGCGGTGCGCGATGAGCCCGTAGCACAGATCGATGTGGATCCAGTACACGAGGAGCGAGGTGCGGCCGAAGAGCTGCATCGCCGAGAAGCGACGACCGCTGAAGTGCACGACGGTCCACCCGAGCAGCGCCACCACCCCGTTCATTCCGAGGCGATAGAAGAACGAACCGGGGCCCATCTGCTGCACCAGCTCGGACGGGTAGTGGATGATGGTGGGGTCGACGTTGCGGATGAGCTGAACCGTCTGGATCAGGATCATCCCGATCACGCCGGTCGCGATGAAGGTCCACTTCTCCCGACGGGGATCGCGCCCCGCGCGCACCCAGACGTGGCCGATGGCGACGCCCAGCAGGGACCACGCGGCCCAGGGAAACAGCGGAAACCAGGCGTGGGGTCGCTGTCCCCCCACGTACGACGAGAGCCAGACCGGAATCCAGCTCGGGAACACCGCGGGTCCCACCACCGGGCCGAGCGCGATGACGATGGCCGCCGCCACCAGGATCGGCCTCCACGCCGGACGCCCGCGCACCGGTGCCGCGACGTACGGGACGAGCACCATCGACATCCCGATGCAGTTGAGGATGTCGATGCGCAGCAGATCGCGCCAGTACGCCGGCAAATCGGCGATCGAGCGGCTCATGTGCCCGAGCACGTACTCCTGCAGCCTGAACAGGTAGGCGAGCCCCAGGATCTCGAGCCCGCGCCTCTGCACGGCCGCGATGTAGGCGCGGCGCCGGGTCACGCCCTTCGCCAGCAGCGACTCGAAGCGCAGCGCCATCGACACGCCCACCAGCATGAGGAACAGGCGCGACGGGATGCCCCCGAGGAAGCGCGTCCAGTGGTAGCTGGCGGTGGTCTTGCCGGCGGGGGACACCCACGCATCGAAGAGGTGGGTCTGGATCATGAGCAGGGTCGCGAAGCCGCGCAGCCAGTCCACCACCGCGAGCCGGCTCGAGCCAGCTGCCGACGGTGCCCGCGCGGCGGCCGCGGGGCGCGGCGGCTCGACGGGGGCCTGGCCAGCGGAGGTGTCCACCATGCCGATTTGTATCACGGGCGCATTTCGAGCGGGCGAGGCATTCTGGTCGGCGCGGCCAAACACGGTATATGTAGGCGGCATGTCACCCTCGCTCCCGGCTCCGATCTCGCTCGCGTATTCGGTGGACGCGGACGACGCCTTCATGTTCCACGCGCTGCGCACCGGACAGGTGGTCGAGCCCGGGCTGGCGTTCACCCACCGGCGGGCGGACACGGCGGCGCTGAATCAGATGGCCATCGACGGCGCGGCGGACGTGATCGCGATTTCGACCGGGGCGTATCCGTTCGTCGCGGGTGGATACCAGCTGCTACCGCACGGGGCCTCGGTGGGGCGGGGGTTCGGACCGGTGGTGGTGTCGCCGCGACCCATGACGCCGGCCGCGCTGGCGGGGAGGCGGGTGGGGGTGCCGGGCCTGACCACCACCGCCTGGCTGGTGCTGCGGATGATCGAGCCGCGCGCGATCCCGGTGGTGATCCCGATCGTCCCGTTCGCGCGCATCTTCGAGGCGCTGGCCGGGGGCGAGATCGATGCGGCCCTGCTGATCCACGAAGGGCGGCTGGTCTACGAGGAGCGCGCTCTGCACCGGGTGGTCGACCTCGGGGTGTGGTGGCAGGAGGAGGTCAAGTTGCCGCTGCCGCTCGGGGTGAACGTGATCCGCCGGGCGCTCGGCGCCGAGCGCATCGCTGCGGTGTCGGGCGCGCTGCGCCGGAGCATCGCGTGGGCCCTGGGGCACCGGCAGCAGCTCGTCTCCGCGCTCGCCGCCGAGGATCGCGGCGACGTCGCCCTCGCGCGGCCTGGGCTGATCGATCACTACCTGTCGCTCTACGCGAACGCGGACACCGCCGAGATGCCCGAGGACGCCCGCCGCGGGGTGAACGCCCTGTTCGCCCGTGCGCGCGCGGCGGGGCTGCTGGCCGGGGGTCCGGGCTCGACCGCGGTCACCGACGCGGACTGGGCACCGTGATCGTCGCGGTCGGTCCTGGTCGTGCGCGTCCCCGGCTGGTGCGGAGCAGCTCGGCGATGGCGGCGCAGGCCATGGCCGAGGCCGCCGCCTGGTGCGTCCGCCACTCGGTGTGCGCCGCCGGGCCCACCCGGTTGGCGATCCCCAGCACCGCGGCGAAGGGGACGCCCCACGCCAGGGCGGCGCGCGCCACGGCGAACGCCTCCAGGTTCTCCGCCCGCGCCGAGGTCGCCTCGGCGAGCGCGTGCGCCAGGCGGGCGTTCCGGGTGATGGCGAGGGGGTTGGCGACCGCCCCTTCGATGACCACTCCGTCCGGGCGGGTGACCCGCCGGGCCGCCGCGAGGAGGCTCCGCGACAGGCGCCGCGAAGCGGGGACCCGGGTGGGCACGCGGTCGGGGAGGTACGCATGCCGTCGGACCACCGCGGTCGACACCAGGAGAACCTCGTCCGCCACCACCAGCGCGCGGCCCGGCGCCAGGTCTCGACCGTAGGCCCCCGCGGTTCCGACGAAGATCAGGGCATCGGGCGCCAGTCCCTGCGCATCGCCGAGGGCGCGGGCCGTGCCGAGGGCGGCCTCCACCAGACCGATGCCGACGGGAACGAGCCGCGCGGCCGCTCGGCCCGTCGAGCCACGAAGGTCGGCCCGGCGCAGGTGTCTGCGGAGCGGCGCCAGCTCGGGCGCGAACGCCGACACCACGAGCAGGCTGAACCCGCTCGGGGAGACCTGGGATGCGGGGAGAGCGAGGGAGGTCATCGTGTGCCGGCCAGATTGCCAGATCGTTCGCCCGGGCGCAGGCCCGAGCGTCCCCTCGCTCGCCAGTCGGACCTCGACGTTCCCCTCGAGACGGCGCGCGCCATGGAGTGTTGCCGGTCCGGCTGTTAGGCTCCGGCCCGCTCGAGTCGACCGTCGGGGTCGCGCCCTGGGTCTCGACTCGACTCGACCTTTTGGGACTGTCTTGCGGAGGAACCGATGAGCATCGTTGGCCAGAAAGCCCCTGACTTCACGACCGACGCCGTCGATCGCGACGGCGAATTCAGAACCCTCTCCCTGTCGGACTATCGGGGCAAGTTCGTGGTGCTGTTCTTCTACCCGGCGGACTTCACGTTCATCTGTCCCACCGAGATCCAGGAGTTCTCGCGCCGCCACCGCGAGTTCGAGGACCTGAACTGCGCCATCCTCGGCTGCTCGACCGACTCGAAGCACGCGCACAAGGCGTGGATCTCGACCGGCCTCGGCAAGCTCAACCACCCGCTCCTGGCGGACTTCACCAAGAAGATCGCCCGGGATTACGACTGCCTGGTCGAGCACGAGGGAGTGGCCCAGCGCGCCACCTTCATCATCGACGAGCAGGGGACGGTCCAGCACGCCTCGTACAACGCCGACCTGCTCGGTCGCTCGGTGAGCGAGGCCTTGCGCCTGGTGCAGGCCCTGCAGACGGGAGAGCGCTGCCCGGTCGAGTGGCGTCCCGGAACGAAGACCCTCGGCAAGCCAGCGCCCTGACCGCCAGTCCCACCTGCCGACGGACCCGCCGACGGATCTGGTGCCCGCCCCGCCCGCCGGGTGGCGCCGCGGGCGGGGCCGTCCTCACTCGGTGATCGAGTCGATGTGGAAGACCACGCTGTTCGGGCCCGCGAACGCCCCGGCCTCCGGCGGATCCCCCGAGTAGAACTGGACGCCGAGCTGGACCACCTGGGTGGCGTCGAAGCCCGGGGTCGTGACGGTCGAGAGATCGAGGACGAGATCGGTCCAGACGCCGAACGAGAGCGGCGTGTAGGGCCCCGCACCGTAGACGAACCCGGTCCCGGTGGACGCGTGCAGCGTGGCTCCGGCGCCCGCCTCGAAGGTCCCCGAGGTGAGGCGGACCTTGGCGTGCAGGACCTTGCCGGCGAGATTCAGGGACGGGCTCGGGTTGGCGGTCACGTCGATGAACTGCTTGAAGCCGCTGAAGGTGGCCGACACCTTCAGGGAGCCCGGGGACGGGTTCCCGTCGGTGGAATCGAACGTCACGGTGGGCGTCGTGCCCGAGCCGGGAGCCGCGAGGTTGCTCTGCGTCGTCGACACGTATCGGTTGAGGTCGAAGCCCTCGGTGGCGATGTCGAAGTCGTACGCCACCGGCGCCGCCACGACCGTCCCCGCGGGGGTGTCGGTGACGGAGTCGATGTGGATCACGAAGTCGACGGGCCCCGGAAAGGTCCCCGCGTCTGGCTGCGGATCGCCCGAGTAGATCTGGATGCCGATCTGCGCGACCGCGGTGGGATCGAACATCGCGGTCGTGACCTTGGTGAGATCGACCGTGAGATCGGTCCAGCTGCCGGGGACGAGCGTGGTGTACGCGCCAGCGCCGTAGGCGAACGTCGCCCCGGTTCCCACGTGGAGCGTGGCGCCCACCCCCGAGGGGAGGGTCCCCGAGCTCAGCCGGACCTTGGCATGGATGGTCCTCCCGGCCAGGTTCAACACGGGCTGTGGGTTCAGGACCACGTCGACGGACTGGCGATAGTCCGTGAAGGTGGCGGACAGCTTCATCGCGCCCGGCGTCGGGTTGCCGGTGGTGGCGTCGAAGGCGAGGGTCGGCAAGGCACCGGCTTCGGCGGCCGCCAGGTTGCGCCCGGGCGGCGGCGGAACGTAGGGATTGAACCCCCAGCCCTGGAGCGACGAATCGAAGGTGTAGGCGAGCGAGCCTGGCCCGGCGCCGCCATCCGTGGGGACGGTGCCGCCACCATCCGTGGCGGGGCCGGGGCCACCGCCGCTCCCGGGCGCGCCGGAGGCGGCCTGACCACCCGAGCCGGGAGAGCCAGGGGAGGAGCCTCCGCTCGACGGGCCGCCCCCCGAGCCGGAGGCCGTGCCTCCGCCCGTTCCATTCCCCGAGGCGGAGCTGCCGCCGGTGCCGCTGCCTCCCCCGCTCCCGGTGACGACACGGGCCGGTGTGGAGGAGCTGCACCCGGCGATCACCAGCAACACGCCCACCGAGAGAGGCAAGAGGCGCGCGAAGCCGGGCACGAAGCCGGGCACGGAGGCGGGCACGAAGCCAGGCACGAAGCCAGAGACGACGCCCGGCACGAAGGCGGGCGACGGCCTGCCGGGCCGGGCGGCAATCAATCTCGGACGCGGTGCGATCGTCATGAACGGAGCTCCCTTCGCGAGGCGATGTTCGGGCTGCGAAACGAAGACGGCGGCTGCCCGGTCCTGCGGCGGCGCGCCCACGCCCACCCGCATGCTGCGAGAAGGGCGAGTGGACCCTGGAAACTTGCGTCGGCGGTGGTGGGCCGGCCACCGGTGCTCGCGCAGGCGCAGCCCGAGCCCGCGGCGCCCGTCGGGCTCTCGGAGGCGGCGTGGCTCCCGGTGCCGCCGCCGGCACCGACCCCGCCTGCCGTGGCGGTGCCGGGAGCTCCGCCCGGCGTCGCGCCTCCGCTCGCGCCCGTGGCGGTGCCCGGCGTGCTCCCTCCGCGTGCACCCATCGCCGAGGAACCGCCGCTCTCCGCGGCAACTCCACCGGTGCCGCCGGTGCCGTCGCTTCCCGGCGGTCCCGAGGAGGCGCCACCGCTGCCGGGACCACCTCCGGTTGCGGCGCTGCCCACCCGACCTCCCGCGCCGCTGGCAGCGGGCACGCCGCCGCCGCCGCCGCTACCGCCACCGCTTTTGCCAGCGGTCCCTCCACCCGACCCAGCCGGCGCCGCGGTCCCGCCCGCCTCGTACGCACCGATGTCGGGCGCCGGGCCCTGCGGTCGCTTGGTCGGGCGAAAGCATCCGGCCACGCCGCCCACGCTGGCGATGTACGCGTAGTCGGGCGCGTACTGCCACCAGGACACCGCGCCGGCCTGCGCCTTGATGCACCTCGGGTCGAACCCGATGTCGGTCTGCGGGAAGTCGCTGGCATCGCCTCGGGCATTGCCTTGATCGATGGCCCCGCCCGCGGCGGCGCTCAGACGAAAATCGATCCCGCCCGGGTTCGCGAAGAAGGGGGTCGGTCCGCCGGCGCTCACCGCCAGGTTGGTCGCGGGCAACGTCTGATTCGACGCCGGCTGATCGTTTCCGTACCCGCTCGCCGCGAGCAAGTTGTCGAGGACCACCGCGCCCTGCAGCCCGCTCGTGAAGTAGAGCTCGCCGGGCTTCGAGGGCAGACCGATGGCGTCCTTGGGATCGAGTCCGTTGTGCCAGCAGGTGTTGTTGATGAGGTGCGCCCCGGGGCAGTTGATGCGAATGCACGAACCGCCGTTGCGGAAGCCGATGTTGTTCTGGAAGAGGGCACCGCTGCTGCTCTGATCCAGGATGAACCCGCTGCCGTCCGAGTGGTGGGCGGAGATGTCGATGTTCTCGAAGGAGACGTTGCGCGTGATGAGGTTGGTGGTGTGATCGCCCGGGACGTGGAACAGGTTGATGCCGCTCGACCAGGAGGTGGAGCCGTTGCCGTTGTGGGCGATGATCGACTGGTCGATGACCAGCCCGGTCGCGTTGTAGAAGGTGATGCCGTTGATGGCGTTCCCCTCGGCGATGCAGTTGACGAATTGCCAGTTGCCGTTGGAGGTGCCGGTGTCGTTGACCCAGCCATTTCCGAAGCCGGTCGAGCCCCAGTTGCGCGACACCAGGCCGACGACCCGGATGTACTGGGCGGTGGTCCCTCCGAATCCGGTGCCGCCCCCGCCGCCCCCGTCGAGGATCGGGAGGTCGCCGGGGAACGCGCTGAAGGTGATCCAGGCGCTGGGGGTGCCGGAGATCGTCAAGTTGACGCTCTCGGTGTAGGTGCCACCGTGGATGTACACCGTGTCGCCAGCGATCGCGGTGACGGCCGCCTTGTGGATGGTCCTGAAGTGCGAGGTGGCGCTGCCGGTTCCCGCGTCGTTGCCGGCCGACGAGACGTGGTACTCGGCCGCGCGCGCCGCTCCGGTCAGCCCGGTCGCCAGGATCGGGAGGGCGAGCGAGAGGGCTAGCGCGTGGGCCGGCGCGTGAAGAATGGCCCGCGGGCCGGGGCAACCGCGCGATTCGGGTCGGGCTCGGGGGCGGGCTCGGCGCATCGAAGGGCAATGTAACCGCTCCGGCGGGGCGAAGTACAACGGCGATGCCGTTTGATCCTGTTTTGATCCTGGCTCGATCCGGGCTCGGGAGCTGGTGCGACGGCGGGCTGACCTGCTGGCCTTTGGTCGGCATGCGTCGTTCCGGGCCATGAACCAGGGCTTGAGTTACCGGCCCCCCATAAACTACTCTGGCCCGATGTCGAGACTCCGGTCCCGGAAGGATGGGGGCCTCTGGGCTCCCAAGGTTGACGCGGCACTTGAACGTCATCAGGTGTCGGTGTGTCCCCCGGACGGCCGGGTCTGGGCGCTGCCAACCCTTGGCCAGGCATCGTCGAAGCTGTCGATGCTGTCGATGCTGTGCTTGGTCGCCTGTAGCAACGCGGGGACACCGGCGAACGGTGGCGGGACGGGCGGCGTCGCCGCATCGGGGAGCGGCGGGCGTCCGTCGACCCCGGGCGGGCAGATCGACGGCGGGAGCACCGGCGGAGCCGCCCCCAGCAACGGGAGCACCGACGCCGCCACGGTGAATTCGGGCGGCAGTGGCGGGGTCGGTCAGACCGGCGACGCCGGGATCGCCCCCTCCGCGGGCGATTCTGGAGCCACGGGTGGGCAGGCGGCCACGGGAAACGGGGGAACGACCGGCGGCAGCGGTGGCGCCGGTGCGGGATCAGGTGCCGGAGCTGGTGCGGGATCCGGCGGAGCCGGTGGCGCGCACGCGGGCGGCTCGGGTGGAGGCGCCGGCGCGAATCCAGGAGGCGGGCGCGGCGGCACCGGTGGCAGCAGCGCGGGTGGCGCCGGTGGACAGGCCGCCGGCCTGACCACCTTCATCACGCGCCAGGGACTGCAGTTCATGGACGGGAACAAGCGGTACGTCTTCGTGGGCGCGAACTTCTGGCAGGGCATGAACCTCGGCTCCGCGGGACCTGGGGGCGACGTGGCGCGACTGCGCCGCGAGCTCGACCGGCTGCAGGCGCTCGGTGTCACCAACGTCCGCGTCGTCGCGTCGGCCGAGGGGCCCGACACGGAGCCCTATCGCATCGTGCCCTCGCTGATGCCCATGCCCGGCGTCTACAACGAGCAGGTCTTCGCCGGTCTCGACGTCTTCATGGACGAGCTCAACCAGCGCGGCATCCGCGCAGTGATGGTCCTCAACAACTACTGGGAGTGGACCGGCGGCATGGCCCAGTACGTGAGCTGGGGGCAGGGGACCAAGATCCCCTACCGACTGGCGCCAGGCGGCGACTACAACACGTACATCGCCTACGTCGATCGGTTCTACGCCTGCACCACCTGCCAGACCATGTACCGCGCGCACATCCAGACCGTCATCAACCGGACCAACACGGTCAATGGTCGCAAGTACCGCGACGATCCGACCATCTTCTCGTGGCAGCTCGCGAACGAGCCCCGGGACTATCCGGCGAACTGGATCGGAGACACCGCGCAGTTCATCAAGTCGCTCGATCCCAACCACATGGTCAGCGTCGGCAGCGAGGGGACCTGGGGCGGCAACTTCGTGACCACGCACCAGAGCCAGTTCATCGACTACACGACCTGCCACATCTGGGTGGAGCCGTGGGGCATGTACGACGCCAACGACTCCAGCGCGGCCGCGCTCCAGAAGGCCACCGACTTCGCGACCGGCTACCTGCGCGACCACGACACCGCGGCCAAGCAACTCGGCAAGCCCCTCGTCATGGAGGAGTTCGGTCTGGCCCGGGATGGCTGGACGGCCGGCGGGAAATACGATCCGGCGGCGACGGTCACGAACCGCGACAAGTACTACCGGAGCCTGTACGCGGTGGTCGAGGCGTCCATCGCGGCGAGCGGCGGCGCCCTGGCCGGAGACAACTTCTGGGCCTGGGGTGGGGAGGCCCGCCCGCCGAGCAAGTGGACCGGCGATCCACCCCACGAGACGCCAGGCTGGTTCTCGGTGTACGACCAGGATGCCACCACCCAGGCGGTGATCACCGCCCACGTCGCTGCAGTCAAGCGCTGAGCTCCGAGCAGCTGAGGCGGCGCAGCCGCGGGCCCGTCGACCAAGCGACCGACTACTTCGAACGCAAAGAGCCGGACAGGGACTGCGAGGGATCGATACCGGCGAGCTTCCAGGCGCTCGAGCCTTCCTTCGAACCCGCGAGGCCGTTGGCGGAGGTCAAGCCGTTGGCGGAGGTCAAGCCGTTGGCGGAGGTCAAGCCGTTGGCGGAGGTCAAGCCGTTGGCGGAGGTCAAGCCGTTGGCGGAGGTCAAGCCGTTGGCGGAGGTCAAGCCGTTGGCGGAGGTCAAG
>Ga0265328_10000234_pt1 | contig 25554 bp, 21 predicted proteins | sample 41624metaG_FD_202086 | JGI IMG/M metagenome (GOLD analysis project Ga0265328, IMG submission 202086) | Rhizosphere microbial communities from Carex aquatilis grown in University of Washington, Seatle, WA, United States - 4-16-24 metaG | ecosystem: Host-associated > Plants > Roots > Rhizosphere...
CAACAACGATGTAAGAACCCAGACCTCACCCGATTCTTCAGCTTGACGGCGTGCAGCCAGCCAGGCTAAGTGCGTATGTCTTTGACGTTCCGTCGGCCCGGTCGCTCTGTCGCGCTCTTGCTGCTGGTGATCGCCGCCTCCTGCGGAGGGCGGCGCCCGCCCGCGGCGGTCGATTCGGCCGTGGTGACCGCGGCCCCACCGCCGCCACCGGCGGCACCTCCTCCCGCCGACCTCGAGGGCTACCGCACCGACATCGATCTCGTCCCCAACCGGTTGCAGGCCGTCTCGCACCGCGACGGTCGGCTGGTCACCGACGCGAGCACCCCCGATTTCCTGAAGTACATCGACGGCGACTGGAAGACGTCCTGGATCCTCGGCGCCAAGGACGCGGGCAAGCCGGCAGCGCTGGTCAATAACATCTCGTCGCTGATCTTCTTTCCGCTCGACACCGACGGTGACGGCGCGGGCGGCACATCTCTCTCCGACGAGATGCTGTCGTTCAGCTGCCGGGCGCTCGCGCCGGGGCAAAAGGTGTCGGTCTTCATCAACGAGAAGCCGGCCGGGACCATCGACGTCGGCGGCGCGCCCAGGCGCTACGACGTCAAGCTGCCGGCGTCTGCTCTGCACGTGGGTGACAACCGCGTACGGTTCACCTTCCGCAGCGCCGGTGTGACCGGCGACGGTCATCGCAGCGCCGCGGCGTTCACCAAGATCGCGCTCGGGCCGGCGGCGCTGGGGCCGCCCGCGTTCGACCCCGCGCCGGTCGCCGCGCGCGACGTGGAGGCCGGCGGCCAGCGCAAACGCGCTCTGGTGATCGGCGGTTCGAAAGGGTCGCGGCTGTCGTTCTACCTACAGGTGCCCGAGACCGGCCGCCTGGCGATGTCGTTCGCCGCGCCCGCCGGCACCGCCGACGTCGCCGTCCGCGTCGCCGTCGACGGACAGCCGACACGCACGATCTACCAGGCGCGCGCCGGTCAGAGCTGGGTCGACACGGCGGTCGAGCTCGGCGCCGCGGTGGGCCGCGCCGCGCGAATCGATCTGATCGCGCGCGGCGGCGACGTCGCGTGGGGCGATCCGCGCATCGTGGTCAAGGCGCCCCCTCGGGCGGCGGCGGTCGCGAACCGGAAGATCGATCACATCTTCGTCTGGATGGTCGACACCTTCCGCGCCGACAAGATGCACGCCTACAACTCGAAGACGCGCGTGCAGACGCCGAACTACGACGCGTTTGCGGCCGACGCCACGCGCTTCGAGTGGGCGCAGGTGCCGGGAACCTGGTCGCTGCCGTCGCATGCGTCGCTGCTGACCGGCGTCTACCCGAGCGTGCACAAGGCCGTGGCGCACGAGGCGCGCCTGTCAAAGGACGTCTCCTTCATTGCCGAGCAGATGAAAAAGGCCGGCTTCCAGACCGCGATGTTCTCGTCGAACGGTTATGTGTCGGCCAAATGGGGTTTCGACCGCGGTTGGGACGCCTATCGCAACTTCATCCGCGAGAATTTACCCAACAGCGCCGACTACCTGTGGAAGATCGCCAAACCGTGGGTGCTGGGCAACATCCGCAAGCCGGAGTTTGCCTACCTCGCCACCGTCGAGCCGCACGTGATCTACAACCCGCCCAAGCGGTTCTTGATCAAGTACTGGAACAAACCGTACAAGGGCCCCATCAAACCCACGCAAAGCGGGGTGCAGCTCGGCTTGATCAAGGCGGGCAAGCTCAAGATCAACGACAACGACCGGGCCTATCTCGAGGCGTTGCACGACGGCGAAATCACCGAGAGCGACGCGTTCTTCGCGACGTTCATCAACGATCTGAAAAAGGCCGGCCTCTACGATCGTTCAGCGGTGGTCGTCGTCTCCGATCACGGCGACGAGTTCTGGGAGCACGGCGGTCTCGGCCACGGTCATTCGGTCTATCAGGAGCTGGTGCACATCCCGCTCATCATCCGCGCCCCCGGGGTCTTCCCCAAGGGCAAGGTCGTGAAGGCCGACGTCGAGGTCATGGACCTCTATGCGACGCTGCTGGACCTGGCCGGCATCAAGCCCGATCCCGCGATGCAGGGAACGTCGTTGCTTCCGCTCGCGAGCGATGAGGTCGGCCGCAGCCCGCGCGCCGCGTTCACGATCGATGGCCAGATTGCGCGCGGCCTCAAAGAGGTGCGCTACCGCCTGGTGCAGAACGCCTCGCAAAAGCCCGAGCTCTATGACGAGCTCGACGACCGCCGCGAGCAGAAGAACCTGGCCGGTGATCACCCGATCGCGCTGCGCCAGATGCGCAACGTCTTCTCGCTCCTCTACGGCTACGAACAGAAGTGGAACAAGGGCCGCTGGGGCACCGCCGCCAACGTGACTCCGGAGTTCTGCAAGGACATCGGGCTGTGAGCTCCGCCGAGCGGCGGCTCAGATGCCTTTGAAGGCGACCTGAAGACCGTCCGCCGCGCTGGCGAATCGCGGGTCGGCGGCCCAGACCTCCATTCGGCCCACGACGGCCGACGCCAGGAGGTGGACATCGACCCAACCGACCCCCCTCCCGAAGAGTCCCCGCGCTCGGACGAAATCCACGACTTCCGTGTGAGGAATGCTCGGGGCTTGGTGCATCCTCGCGTACGACTCTAGGAGCTTCGCGCGGCCCCCCCGATCGCCGATGAGCAGCTCCCCGTACACCATCTCGTGTCCCGCGACCTCGTCGCGACCGAGCAAGCCTGCAAGAGACGTAGAGTAGGGTTCCTTGCCTGCAAGGAAGCGGATCCAGACGGACGTATCGACCAGCACCATCAGGCTGCCTTGTGTTTGGGACGGCCCTCCCGTCGCCGGGGCACGTCTTTCGCCGAAGGTTCAGTGCCGCGCAGCGCCCGAAGCCGCTCATAGGCCGCGTGCCGCACGAGTGCCTCGAGCCCGAGCCGAACCGTCTCCGTATCGGTCTCCGCCCGACAGGCCAATCGCGCCTCCTGGAGGAGACGGTCATCGATATGGAGGGTCTTCTTCACGTACTATTTTTTACCGTACACATATGGCTAAATCAACCATACCGGGCGGTGCTCCCGGGCTCTCGTTGAGCGAAACGCCCTCGAGATAGCCTGGCTACTGCTGCTGCGCTTGCAGCTTCTGCGGGGCGGTTCTCTCTCCGAAGATGTTCTGCTGGACGGCGCCGCAGGCGCGCGAGGTCTCGTCGACGACGTGGGTCAGCAGCTCGTGGATCGACGTCGGCAGCGGCGCGCGCGCGTGCTCGCCGAGCCAGGCGTCGAGCTCGGCGAGCACCTCGATCGCGTTGGCGGCGTCGGTGCTCTCCTCGTCGGCCCAGATGTGGCGCATGATCTTGAGCGCCGACTGCACGCAGTAGCGCAGCGAGCGCGGGAAGCGGGTCTCGAAGAACAGGAATGAGACGACCTCGCTGCGCGACACGCGCCCGCGGTGCATGCGCATGAAGGCGTCGAAGCCGGAGCAGCTGCGCAGCAGCGAGAGCCAGAGCGCCGTGTGCACGATCTGGTGCTGCGCGCCGGCGCCCTCGAGCATGTGGTGGTGCATGTCGAGGATGCGCGCGGTCTGCCCGACGCGCTCGAGTAGCACGCCCAGCCACAGGAAGTCCATGGGCGTGTCGTGCAGCATGGTGCTGCGCACCAGGCCCAGGTTCAGCTGCGTCGAGCGCCGCACGTGCTTGTAGACCTCGTCGCGGTCTTGCAGGTATTGCTGCGACGCCTCTTCGCTGGCGAACCACAGGTAGAGCTCGTTGGTGGTCTGCCAGATGTCCAGGCTCAGCACCTCGCGGATCGAGCGCGCGCCCTCACGCGCGGCGCGGATCGCGTTGCGGATCGACACCGGGTTCTCGAGCGCCCAGGTCATGTAGCGCTGCACGACCTCGCCGTTGCCCGCCGCCTCACTGTCGAAGCGCGTCACGAAGTCGGGGTACTGCCCCGAGACGATCATGACCGGGCGCCAGCACTCCAGCGACGGCAGCTCGGCGTCGAACGCCAGCTCGCGCGTCACTTGCAGCAAGCGCGACGTGCTCTCGGCGCGGTCGAGGTAGCGCCCCACCCAGAAGCAATGATCGGCGACGCGAGAGATCATAGACCCTCCACCTGAACCCAAGTGTCCTTGGAGCCGCCGCCCTGGCTGGAGTTGACCACGTACGAGCCGGCGCGCAGCGCGACGCGCGTGAGCCCACCCGGCAGCACCCAGTTGCGCGACGCCGGGCTGCGTGTCGCCTTGGCAGCCGCCGCGCCCCGCGCGGGATCGTTGCTCCCGTGACTGAGCACGAACGGCCGCAGGTCGACCCGGCGGGGCTCCACACCGCGCCGGTCGGCGATCCAGGTCGGGCAGGTCGACAGCTCGATGCGCGGCTGGGCGACGTAGCGACGCGGGTCGGCGAGGATCTGCTGCCGGAACTGCTCGCGCTCGGCGGCGGTCGACTGCGGACCCATGAGCATGCCGTAGCCTCCGGCCTCGTCGACCGCTTTCACGACCAGCTCGCCGAGGTGCTCGAGCACGTACTGCCGGTCGGCGCGCTTGGCGCAGACATACGTCGGGATCTGCTGCAGCAGCGGCTCCTCGTCGAGGAAGAAGCGGATCAAATCAGGCACGAACGCGTAGGTCGCCTTGTCGTCGGCGACGCCGTTGCCGGGTGCGTTGGCGAGCGCGACCTTGCCGGCGGCGTAGGCGCGCATCAGGCCGGGCACGCCGAGCACGCTGTCGGGCCGGAAGAACTCGGGATCGAGGTAGGCGTCGTCGGTGCGGCGGTAGATCACGTCGACGGCCCGCGGCCCGCGCGTGGTCTTGACGAACACCCGGTCGCCCTGAACGAAGAGATCGGTCGCCTCCACCAGCTCGAGGCCCATCGAGCGCGCGAGGAAGCTGTGCTCGAAGTAGGCGGAGTTGAACGGCCCGGGCGTGAGCACGACGATCGTCGCCTCCTCGGGATCGCCCGGCGCCACCGAGCGCAACGCCGCCGCGAGCTGCGTCGGGTACTCGTCGACGCGGCGGACGCCGGCGCGCTCCATCGCGTGCTGGAAGACGCGCTTGGTCACCACGCGGTTCTCGAGCACGTACGACACGCCCGACGGTGTGCGCAGGTTGTCCTCGAGCACGCGCATCTCCCCGGCGGGGTCGCGAATCAGATCGATCCCCGCGATGTGAATGCGCACGCCGCCCGGCGGTCGCAGGCCGCGGAGCTTGGGGATGAAGTGCTTCGACTGCTGCACCAGCTCCGGCGGGATCACACGCTCGGAGATGATGCGCTGCTCGCCGTAGACGTCGGCCAGGAACATCTCCAGCGCTTGCAGGCGCTGCACGAGCCCGCGCTCGATGCGGCTCCATTCTTGCGCGGCGATCACGCGCGGCACCAGGCACATCGGCATGACCTTTTCCGAGCCGCGCTGGTCGGAATAGACCGAGAACGTCACGCCCTGCTCGATCAGCGCCAGGTCGGCGAGCGATTGGCAGCGCGAGAACTCGTCGGCTGAAAGCCCGTCGAGCAACCGGGTCGCGGTCCGCGCATGGGGTCGCGGTTGCCCGTCGCTGTCGATCAGCTCATCGTAGGTTCCTTCGGGGGCGTGATAACCGTCCAGCAGCAACGGACGCTTCTCGTCGAGTAACACGAAGTTACTCTACGGCCAGCGATCCGAGGAGATCCATCGCCGAATTCATCGGTTACAAAAATTAAACCACCAGGAAACCCGGCGTTTACCTCGCGGCCGGGCCGCGTCTCATTGCGCACGCCGATCCGCGCTTCGCTCGCCATTCGTCGTCGGTTTGGACTATCGTGGCGATCCGAGCTCGATGTCATCTTTTCCCTCGCGCGCCTCGCTGGCCGATCAACAGCTGCTGCTTCGCTATCCAGCTTCGGGCGGCGCGTACGACGAGCTGCTCGATCAGAGTGGATCGATTCGACCGCACTGGCGCACCTTCGTCTCCTGTCTCGAGAACCTGGGGCCGGGCGAGCTCGCCGAGCGCTGGGAGCAGGCGCGCCAGCTCATTCACGACAACGGCATCAGCTTCAATGTGTACGGCGACCCGCGCGGCATGGAGCGGCCGTGGCAGCTGTCACCCATCCCGGTGTTGATCGCGCCCGACGAGTTCGCGGGCATCGCGGCGGGCCTGACCCAGCGCGCGCGCCTCTTCGATCGCCTGCTTGCGGATCTTTACGGCCCGCGGCGCGCGCTGACCGAGGGCTGGCTGCCGCCCGAGCTGGTGCTGGCGCACCCGGGATTTCTGCGCGCCTGTGACGGTCTGACGCCGCCGCAGGGGCGATTCCTGCACTTTTACGCCGCCGATCTGGTTCGCCGGCCGACGGGCATGTTCCATGTGCTCACCGATCGCACCCAGGCGCCCGCGGGTGCCGGCTACGCGCTCGAGAACCGCATCGTGATGTCGCGCGTCCTGCCGGATGTCTTTCGCGACTGCAACGTGGCGCGCCTGGCGACATTCTTTCGGACGATGCGCGAGACGCTGGCGTCGCTGGGACCCGCCGGCCACGACAACCCGCGCATCGTGCTGCTCAGCCCGGGGCCGTACAACGCCACCTACTTCGAGCAAGCGTTCCTGGCGCAGTACCTCGGCTACATGCTGGTCGACGGCGCCGACCTGACCGTGCGCGACAGCCGCGTGTACTTGAAGACGCTGGGCGGGCTCCATCCGGTCGACGTGATCTTGCGCCGGCTCAACGGCGACTTCTGCGATCCGCTGGAGCTGCGCGACGACTCGACGCTGGGCATCCCCGGCCTGCTGCAGGCGGTGCGCGCCGGGCAGGTCGCGGTCGCCAACACGCTGGGCAGCGGCGTGCTGCAGACGGCGGCTATCGTGCCGTTTCTGCCGCGCATCTGTCGCGGCTTGCTCGACGAGGAGCTGAAGCTGCCGTCGGTCGAGACCTGGTGGTGCGGCGATCCCGTTGCGCGCGAGCACGTTCTCGCGAACCTGAGCGAGATGGTGTTGAAGCCGGCCTATCCGACCGGCGCGTCGCACCCGATCTTCGGCGAGGCGCTGGGGCCGGCGGCGTGCGACGAGGTCAAGGCGCGCGTGCGCGCGGCGCCGGGGCTGTGGGTCGCGCAGGCGCGCGTGCCGCTGTCGACGACGCCGGTGATCGACGGGGGCGAGCTGCGGTCGCGACAGCTCGTGCTGCGCAGCTTCCTCGTGGCCCGTCAGGGCGGCGGCGGGGCGGGCACGAACGCTGTCGCCGACTACGACGTCATGCCGGGCGCGCTCAGCCTGGTCGGCGGCAGCCCGACCGAGCGCGAGATCTCGATGCAGCGGGGCGCCGGTAGCAACGACACCTGGGTGGTGAGCGGCGGGCCGGTCAGCACGTTCAGCCTGCTGCCGCGCACCAGCCATCCGACGGTATTGTCGCGTGGCGGCGGCGATCTGCCGAGCCGCGTGGCCGACAACCTGTTCTGGCTCGGCCGGTACTCCGAGCGCGCCGATGCGATCGCGCGGCTCGCGCGCACGGTGAGCGCGCGGCTGGCCGAGCAGCCCGACGTCGATCGCGCGCGTGAGGGCGAGCTCGGCCCGTTGCTGGCGGCGCTGCGCCAGCAGACGCACGCCGCGGCGGCGGGCGCGGTGGCACCGACCGATCCGCAGTTTCTTCGCTCGATCGAGCGCGAGCTGCTGGACGCGGTCTTCGCGACCGACCATCCGGGCACGCTGCGCTCGGCGATCGACGCCACCCACCGGGTCGGCCGCGTCGTACGCGATCGCATCTCGACCGACACCTGGCGCATCCTGACGTCGCTGCAGCAAGAGCTGGCCGAGATGGACGCGGAGCGATCGAGCGGCGGCAGCACGCTGGGCACGCTGACCACCGGGCTCGATCGCGTGATCATGCGCCTGGCGGCCGTGGGCGGCGTGGTCATGGAGAGCATGACGCGCGGCCAGGCCTGGCGATTTCTCGACATGGGACGCCGCCTCGAGCGCGCACTGAATCTGGTGCTGACGTTGCGCGTGGCCGTGACGCGCACGTCGGAGCGGGAGGCGCAGCTGCTGGAGTCGGTGCTCGACGTGGCCGACAGCGGGATGACGTATCGACGCCGCTACCTGGCGAGCCTGCACGTGGTCCCGGTGGTCGACCTGCTGGTCACCGACGAATCGAACCCGCGCTCGGTGATCTTTCAGCTGCAGGCGCTGGCGGATCACCTGCCGCAGCTGCCGAGGCTCCCGACGCCGACCTTGGGCACGGGCGTCGAGCCGCGCATGGCGGCCGGCACGCCCGACGGAATCATCGCAGCCGCGATCGCGCGGCTGCGCGAGGTCGATCTGGTCGCGGTGTGCGCGGCCGATGCGCAGGGGCGGCGGCCGGCGCTGACGGCGCTGCTCGATTCGATCGTGCGCGATCTGCCGGCGCTGTCCGACGCGCTCAGCGGCCAGTACCTGAGCCACGCGCTGGTGTCGCGCCAGCTCGCCGAGGCGGCGCGCTCGTGATCTACCGCGTGGTTCACGTCACCGAATACGGCTACACCGACCCGGTGGCGACGTCGCATCACCTGTTGCACTTGGCGCCGCGCGACACCGAACGCCAGGTCTGCCGGTGCGATGAGCTGACGGTCGCGCCAACGCCGGCCTCGCACGCGGAACGGCTGGATCACTTCGGCAACCGGACGACATACTTCGAAATGCAGGAGCCGCACCGGCACCTGACCGTCGAGTCGCGGCGCGACGTCGAGCTGCTGCCGCTTCCGGCGCCTCCGTCGAGCGGCGGCCCGGCGTGGGAAACCGTGCGCGATCGCGTGCGCCAGCCGACGGACACGGCGCTGCTCGAGGCGTGCGAGATGACCTATGCGTCGCCGTTCATCCGGATCTCCGACGACGTGGTCGCCTATGCGCGGCCGTCGTTTGCGCCGAGACGGCCGTTGCTCGACGTGGTGGCCGACCTCACCCACCGCATCTACGAAGATCTGACGTACGACCAGGCCGCGACCAGCGTGTCGACGCCGGTCGACGAGGTGCTGCGCCTGCGCCGCGGCGTGTGCCAGGACTTCACGCATCTCGAGATCGCGTGCCTGCGCGCGATGGGCCTGCCCGCGCGCTACGTGAGCGGCTACCTGGTCACGCTGCCGGTCCCGGGAAAACCGAGGCTCGTCGGCGCCGACGCCTCGCACGCCTGGCTGGCCGTCTACTGTCCCGGCATCGGCTGGGTGCCGACGGATCCGACCAATGACGTCGTGCCTGACCAGAGGCACATCACGGTCGCGTGGGGGCGCGACTTCGGTGACGTGACGCCGATGCGCGGCGTGATCGTCGGCGGCAGCCGCCACGACCTGCGGGTCTCCGTCGACGTGTCGCCGGTCGGCGAGCGCGAGCGGGTCGACCAGCCCGCCGACGACAATCAGCCCGCGAGGGGCGCCATCAACGAGCGCGGCGGCGGCGACGGCACGACGACCGGCGGTTCGGGCACCTCCGCCAAGGCCGATCGCCAGTCAGAGTAGCGGCCGCCGGCGCGCGTCGCCGCCGCGGCGGCCAGGCCCGCGGCGAAGCCGCCTTGTGCCAGCCGGTACTCGATGAAGGCCCATTTCGGCGACGTGGGCCGCAGGGTCACGCGACCGCGCACATGCGCGCGCAAGCGGGAGAGCTTGGCCTCGACCACGTCGATCGGCTCGAACGGCGAGCCGTCGAGCGGCGTGTTCTTCTTGGCGACGAACGGCGCGATGCCGAACGCCACCCGCGGCGCGATGGCCGCCAGCTCCAGGCTGAAGCGCCCGAGCTCGTCGACGTCGTCCATGGTCTCGCCCGGCAAGCCCAGCATCACGTAGAGCTTGAGCTGCTTGAGCGCGTGCGTGCGGCAGAGCTCGGCGGCGCGCAGGAGGTGGCGTTCCTTGGTCTTGCGATCGATCGCGGTGCGCATGCGCTCCGACGCCCCGTCGGCGGCGGTCGTGAGCGTGCGGTAGCCGCCGCGCTTGAGCAGGCCGACGATCTCGTCGTTCAGGCGGTCTGCGCGCAGGCTGGAGATGCCGACCTCGCGGCCCGAGTCGACCAGCGCGCGCAAGATCTCCGGTAGCCCCGGGTGATCGGTGACCGCGGCGCCGACTAGCCCGACGCGGCGGGCGTCGGCGGGCACGAGGCCGAGCACGCGCGCCGGCGCGACGGTGCGCATTCCGCCGTTGGTCGACCGGCGCATCACACAGTAGGTGCAGCCGCGGTGGCAGCCGCGCTCGGGCTCGATCAGGAACATCGCCGAGAGCTCGGTCTCGGCGGTGAGAATCTGCGAATAGGCCGGCAGCTTGTCGTTGCCCGCGGCGGCGATGGCCGGCAGCCGCTCGCCGTGCAGCGACGGAACGTAGAAACCCGGCAGCTTGGCCAGGTGCGCCAGCCGCGACGCGTGGTCCGGCTGGTCGCGGATGACATCGGCGAGCGTGGCGATCAGCTCTTCGGCCTCGCCCATGACGATCACGTCGGCGAACGGCCCCGCCGGCAGCGGGTTCGAGAAGGTGAGCGGGCCGCCGATCACGATCAGGGGCAGGCGGCCGCCTCGTGCGGCGCGGTCGCTGGCCAGCGCCGGAATGCCGGCCAGGTCGAGGCAATCGACCAGGCCCGCGAGCTCGAGCTCGTAGGCGAGCGAGAACGCCACCACCGGGAAGTCGCCGATGGGACGCCCCGACTCGTAGGTCGCGAGCCCTTCGCCGTTCTGGCGCGCCGCGCGCGCGTCGTCGGGAAGGAAGGCGCGCTCGGCGCTCACGCCGTCGAGCGCGTGCAGCCCGCGGTAGATCGTCTGGAAGCCCAGCGAGGACATGCCGACGAAGTAAGGGCTCGGATAGCAGAGCGCGAAGGTCAGGTCGGCCTGCTTGCGCAGCGTGCCGATCTCGGCGGCGAGCCGGTTCTCGCGGATCCTCCAGAACGCGCTCATCGGGCGCGCCGCGGCGCCGACGGTGCGGTCGGAACCGGCGGAGCCGCCGGAGCCGTGGGGAGACTGGGAGACAACATCATCGAGGGGGCGAAATATACGGGAAGATCGCGTCCGGCGCTGCCCCTGCGGTCGCGGTCCGACGCTGATCGTCGTACGGCGTGGTAACAAAGCGCATCGCATGTCCCCCGCCGGTCCCAGCCTCACCGCGCTCGTCGCGTCGATCCGCCGCAACTGCCGCTCCGGCCTCTGGTCGCAGGGCGTGGCGCTGGCGCGGGCGGGCGGTATCACGGTCGAGTCGCGCAGCGACGAAGAGGTGGTGCTGCGCGTGCGCTCGCCCGGGCGCGTCGTCGCGCCGACGGTCGTGCTCTATCCGACGGAGATCGAGTGGGAGTGCGACTGCCCGTCGCGCGTGAGCCCCTGTGAGCACGTCGCGGCGGCCACGATCGCCCTGACGGCACCGGACGAGGCGGGGGAGGCCCCGGAAGCGGCGAGCCCCGATGGGAGGGCGGCCGGGGAATCCGAAGCGCCGTCCGCGGCGCCTCCGACCCCGGCGCTGGCGTCGGCAAACACTTACGCGCGCGTCGGCTACCGGTTCACGCGCGCGCCCGACGGGTTGAAGCTCGCGCGCGTCCTCGTCGGCCCCGACGGGGGCGAAGCGCCGCTCGAAGGCTCGCTCGGCACGCTGGTCGCCGATCCGTCGCGCGCGGCGCGCGTGCAGATCGAGGACCGCGATCTGACCGCCGATCGCCTGCTCGGAACCGGCGCCCCGCGCGCGGCGCTGTCGCCCGGCAAGCTCGACGGGCTGATGCACATCCTCGCGGGCGCGCCGGGCCTGACGCTCGACGGCCGGCCCATCGTGATGTCCGAAGAGCAGTTGCTGCCGCAAGCAACGCTCACCGACGCCGTCGGGCCGGGCGGCACGCCCGAGGTGCGGCTCACCATCACGGCGGACCCGCGCGTGCGCGCCGTCGTGAGCCCCGGCGTGGCGCTCGGCGAGGAGGACGGACGCACGGCGCTCTATCGCCTCGGGGAGACCGACCTCGCCGGCGGTCTATGGCTGCAGGGGTTGCCCAAGCGCGAGTCGTTCGGTCAGACGCAGTTCGGCGAGCTGGTCACCAAGCGGCTACCGGACCTCGCGCGGCGCACGCTGCTCGACGTGCGCAGCCGGCGCCTGCCGCCGGTGGTGCGCGACCTCGCCCCGCGAGTGGTGCTGCGCCTCGACCAGATCGCGGGCGGGCTCAGCGTGTTGCCGGCGCTGGTCTACGGGTCGCCGCCGGTGGCGCGTATCGACGCCGACCGCCTGGTCCACCTGGGCGGTCCGGTGCCGGTGCGCGACGCACCGTCGGAGCAACGCGCGCTGGAACGGCTGCGCAGCGAGCTCGGCCTTCTGCCCGGGCGGCGCACGAACTACAGCGGTGCCGATGCGCCGCGCTTCATCGACAAGCTGAAACGCTGGCGCGGCGACCTCTCCGGCGACGCCGCCGGCATCGTCAAGCCGCAGGTGACGTTGCAACCGCGTCTGTCGGTGGCCGCGGGCCCGGGCGCCGACGGAGCGGAGGCGGTGCGCTTCGAGCTGACGTTCGCGGCGGTCGGCGCCGGCGCCGGCAGCAACGCCGCCAAGCCGGGCGCGTCGGTCGACGCGGCGGCGGTCGTGCGCGCCTGGCAGGAGGGGCTGACCATCGTTCCGCTCTCTGATGGCGGCTGGGCGTCGCTGCCGGCTGGTTGGCTGCAGAAGCACGGTCAACGGGTCGCCGATCTCCTCGCGGCGCGCGAGGCCGACGGGCGCCTGGCGCGCCATGCATTGCCAGCGCTGGCGGTGCTGTGCGCCGAGCTGGAGCATCCGCCGCCGCCCGGTCTCGATCGCCTGGCGCCGCTCATCACCGGCTTCGATCGCCTGCCCGAGGCGCCGCTGCCCGCGGATCTCACCGCGACGCTCCGGCCGTACCAGCGCCAGGGGTTGAGCTGGCTCGCGTTTCTCCGCAGCGCCGGCCTCGGCGGCATCCTCGCCGACGACATGGGTCTCGGCAAGACGCTGCAGGCGATGTGCGTGTTTGCGAGCGGAGACGGAGCGCGCACGCTGGTCGTCTGCCCGACGAGCGTGATCTTCAACTGGGCCGCCGAGCTCGCGCGCTTCCGGCCGGGCCTGCGCGTCTGCGTCTATCACGGCGCCGCGCGCGCTCTCGACGCCAAGGCCGACGTGACGCTCACCAGCTACGCCCTCCTGCGCCTCGACGCGACAGCGCTGTCGGCGGTGAAGTGGCAGGCGTTGGTGCTCGACGAGGCGCAGGCGATCAAGAACCCCGACAGTCAAACCGCGCGCGCGGCCTATGCGCTGTCGGCGTCGTTTCGCCTGGCGCTCACGGGGACGCCGGTCGAGAACCGGCTCGACGAGCTCTGGAGCCTGATGCACTTCGCGAACCGCGGCTTGCTCGGCGGGCGATCGGAGTTCGCGGAGCGCCACGCGCGGCCGATCGCCGAGGGGCAGCCGGGCGCGGCGGCGGCGCTGCGCCAGCGCACGAAGCCGTTCCTGCTGCGACGATTGAAGCAGGACGTCGCGCCCGAGCTGCCGCCGCGCACGGACGCCGTGCTGCGCGTCGAGCTCGGCGACAGCGAGCGCGCGGTCTACGACGCGGTTCGCGCGGCGACGCGGAAGGATCTGCTGGCGCTGCTCGACGAGGGCAAGGGCGTGATGCAAGCGCTCGAGGCGCTGCTGCGCCTGCGCCAGGCGGCCTGCCACCCGTCATTGGTGCCGGGACAAAAGGCGGAGACGTCGTCGAAGGTCGAGACGCTGGTCGAGGCGCTGGAGACCGCGGCGTCGGAGGGACACAAGGCGCTGGTCTTTTCGCAGTGGACCAGCCTGCTGGACCTGATCGAGCCGGCGCTGGCGCGCGCCGAGTTGCCGTTCACGCGGCTCGACGGCAGCACGCGCGATCGCGCGGCCGTGGTGTCGGGATTCCAGGCCTCCGGCGGGCCGCCCGTGATGCTGGTGTCGCTCAAGGCCGGCGGCAGCGGCCTGAACCTGACCGCCGCCGATCACGTCTTCCTGTGCGATCCGTGGTGGAACCCGGCGGTGGAAGCACAGGCGGCCGACCGCACGCACCGCATCGGCCAGGAACGGCCGGTCTTCGTCTATCGTCTGGTCGCGGCCAACACGGTGGAGGAGCGCATCCTGGCGCTGCAGGACAGCAAGCGCGCGCTGATGGACGCGGCGCTCGGCGATGGCGCAGCGGCGGCTGGGCTGACCAAGCAGGATCTGCTGGCGCTGCTGGCGTAAAAAAGTTCGAGGCGCTGTCGATCCGCCGCCGCGTGGATCGACTCACTGGCGGACGCTAATCTTTCAACCACCAGAGACAGGAGAGACGCCATGCAATACATGCTGCTGATCTACGGAAACGAAGCCGCCATGAAGTCCGCGACGCAGGCCGACCGCGATGCGATGTTCCGCGCCTACGCCGAGTACACCAAGAGCATCATCCAGAGCGGAAACATGAAGGCCGGCGATGCGCTCCAGCCGACCGCGACCGCGACCACGGTGCGCGTGCGCGACGGCAAGACGCTGACCACCGACGGCCCGTTCGCCGAGACGCGCGAGCAGCTCGGCGGTTACTACCTGGTCGAGGCGAGGGACCTCGACGAGGCGACCAAGCTGGCCGCGCGCATCCCCGGCGCGCAGGTCGGCGGCATCGAGGTGCGGCCGGTGATGCAGCTGCCGGCGGACTATCCGCGGCCGGGACGCTAGCCGCTTGCGGAGGTGCACGTGTGCAGGTTCGTGCACGTGCACTGACGCCGACGTTGGTTATCCTTGCGGTGCTGACATGCGGATCGAGGTCGCGGCGGTCGAACGCGTGTTCCGCGAGCAGCGGCGGCGGATCCTCGCGACGCTGATTCGACTCCTCGGCGACATCGATCTCGCCGAAGAGTCGCTGGCCGCGGCCTTCGAAGCGGCGCTGGCGCAGTGGCCCGCCGAGGGTGGCGTTCCCGACAACCCGCGCGCGTGGTTGATTCGAACCGCGCGCAACAAAGCCATCGATCAGCGGCGCCAGTCCACGTTGCACGAGGCCAAGCACGCCGAGCTCGCCGCCGAGGGCGACGCGGCCACCGCGCCCGGCCTGTTCCTCGGGGACGAGCGCACGGTCGAGGACGACCAGCTGCGGTTGATCTTCACCTGCTGCCACCCGTCGCTGGCCATCGAAGTGCAGGTGGCGCTGACGCTGCGGACGCTCGGCGGCCTCGAGACCGACGAGATCGCGCGCGCATTCCTGGTGCCGCCCGCGACGATGGCGCAGCGGCTGGTGCGCGCCAAAGGGAAGATCCGCGACGCCGGCATTCCCTATCGCGTGCCCGATCCCGACGAGCTCCCCGAACGCCTCGAGCCGGTGCTCGCGGTCGTCTATCTGATCTTCAATGAAGGCTACGCCGCCAGCTCCGGTGCGGAGCTGGTGCGCGCCGACCTGTGCGCCGAGGCGATCCGCCTCGGCCGCTTGCTGGTCGCGTTGATGCCGTCGCGGCCCGAGGCGCGCGCGCTGCTGGCGCTCATGCTGCTGACCGACGCGCGGCGCGACGCGCGCGTCGGTCAGGACGGCGAAGTCGTGCTGCTCGAGGCTCAAGATCGATCGCGCTGGCACGCCGACGCGATCTTTGAAGGGCTGGCGCTGGTCGACGAGGCGCTCCGCGCCGATCCCTTCGGCCCCTACACGCTTCAGGCGGCAATCGCCGGCGTGCACGCGCGCGCCGCGCGCGCCGCTGACACCGACTGGCGCGAGATCGCCGTTCTTTATGCGGTGCTGGTCGCGCGCCACCCGTCGCCGGTCGTGGCGTTGAACCACGCCGCGGCCGTCGCGATGGCTGACGGTCCGGCGGAAGGCCTGCGCCGCCTCGATGCGCTCGCCGCCGCGGGGACGCTGACGGGTTATCACTTGCTCCCGGCCGCCCGCGCCGATCTGCTGCGCCGCCTCGGCCGCGTCGACGAAGCCGCCGCCGCGTACCGCGAGGCGCTGGCGCTGGTCGGCAACGACGCCGAAGGTCGGTTCCTGCTGCGCCGGCTCGCGGAGCTGGGCGCGGCTCAGACGAACTGAATCTGCCGCATCTTGCCGAGCGCGTGGATGATGTCGAGGTGCACGTCGAAGACCGTCTGGTTCGACTGGATGCGCGTCAGGATCGGGCCCGGATAGGCGGTGATGCACGACTCGGTTTCGCGGCGGTAGACCTCGAGCCGGTGCTTGATCACCGCCTCGCTGGTGTCGTCGGCGCGGCCCTGGGCCACCGCGCGCCGGCGCAGGCGCTCGATGACGACCGCCTCGTCGTAGATTGATAGCTTGAAGATCTTGATGACCTGAACGATGCGGTTCAGCAGCTCGACCTGCTTGAAGTTGCGTGGGATGCCGTCGACGATCACGAAGTCGGTCGCCGGCAGCTTCAGCGTCTCCAGGTGATGCGCGAACAGCTCCAACACCAGCTCATCGGGTACGAGGTTTCCCGCGCGAATCTGGTCCTGCACCGCCGCGTAGAGCGGATGCGCCGGCGTGAGCCCGCGCAGGATGTCCCCCATGGCGACGTGCTGGAAGCCGGGCAGGGCGCTGAGAATCTTCCCTTGCGTCCCTTTGCCGCTCCCGGGATAGCCAAAAAGCAAGATGGCTCGGTTCATCGCCCTTCCCATATCCCGGTTGGCTCCGGCCGTCGAGTCCCCAGAAAAGTTGACCTTCGGAGCCGAGATCGCACAATCCGCGTCAGGCGGAGCCATGCGGTCGTTTTTCGATGAGACGGATGGTTCTGGCGGCGCCGTCGCCGAGCCGGCGCGCGATCTCTTCGTGACGGAAACCATGGCCGAGCTGTCGGCGCGCCAGGGCCGCACGGCCGACGCGGTTGCGATTTACCACCGGCTGCTCGCGGGCGGCGCCGCCGGCGATCGGCGCGAACGCTGGGAGCGGCGGCTGGCCGAGCTCCAGGGCCGCGCCCTGAGTGGCGCCCGACCACCGGCCGATCCGCCTCCGTCGCCCAAGGCGCCGCCGGCTCCTTCGTTCCCCGAGCCATCGCCCGCGCCGGCACTGCATTCGCCGCTGCTGATCGACCGGCCGGTGCGTTCGGGCCAGATCGTCTATGCGGAGGGCCGCGACCTCGTGGTTCTGGGCCCCGTCAACCCGGGCGCCCAGCTGCTGGCCGACGGCCACATCCACGTCTACGGCCCGCTTCGCGGGCGTGCGGTCGCGGGCGTGCGCGGCTGGCTGCCGGCCCAGGTCTTTTGCCAGCGCCTCGAAGCGGAGCTGGTCGGGGTCGACGCCGCCTATCTGGCCGCCGACGACCTCCCCGCCGATTTACATGGAAAACCGGCCCGGATCTGGCTGGATCAGGGGGCGTGCCGGGTCGCGCGCCTGCCAGGAACGTAACCGACCGCGTCGGCGACGCTTTTTCTTGAGCAGCGGCCCCGCGCTCGGGGACACTAGAGGCTGTGGATCGAGTGTTACGTATCGTTCCCGACCCGCCCGAGGGGCGGGGCGAATCGGCGGACGACCTGCAGCTGGTGGCCAGCCTGCGCGCGGGTGCGCCGCGCGCGACCACCGATCTCGTCGAGCGCTACGGCAACCACGTGCGCCGCGTGCTGTTCCGCGTGCTGGGCGGCGAGGACGGCGAATCCGGCGATCTGTTTCAAGAGGTGATCACCCACGCCTGGGAGCGCATCGATCAGCTGGCCGATCCGCGCGCGCTCAAGGCCTGGCTCACTCAGATCGCGGTCTTCACCGCGCGCAAGGCGATTCGCCGGCGCCGCCGCAAGCGCTGGCTGACGTTCTTTGCCGAGGTGCCCGAGCCGGCGGCCGGCGCGCCCTGGGCCGGTCCCGAGATGCAGGAGGCCGCGCGCTGTGTGTACCGCATCCTGGAACGGATCCCCGTCGACGAACGGATCCCGTTCTCGCTGCGCATGCTCGAAGACCTGGACCTGGAATCAACGGCCCGCGCGTGCGGCATGTCGCTGGCGACCGTGCGCCGGCGGCTGGTGCGCGCCGAGCGGCGCTTCTTCAAGCTCGCGCGGCAATACGAGGCGCTCGCGCCCTGGCTCGAAAGCGGAGGTGAACGATGAAGACTCCGCCGCCTCACCTGCGTGCCGATCGTCTGTGGCGCGAGCTGGCGCAGGCCCAGGACGCGGCGATGCAGCGCGAGCCGCTGCCCGCGCCGCGAGTCTCCGGCCGCCCGCGGCTGCGCAAGCGACCGATCGGGGTCGCGCTGCTGGCGCTGGGCGCGGCGGCGGCGCTGTTCACGCTGCTGGTTCACCGCGCGCCGCCGCGCGCGCGCGGCGGGGCCAGCAGTGCGCCCGCCGAGGTCGACCGCGTGCTGGTCGCCGACGCGCGCAGCGATCTACCGCTGCGCTTCTCCGACGGTTCCAGCCTGACGTTCCGTTCTGGGTCGAGCGGGCGGTTGCGCCGCCTGGGCGGCGACGGCGCCGAGGTCTTCCTCGAGCAGGGGCGGCTCGAGGCGCGCGTGGTTCACACGCCGTCGACGCTCTGGCTGGTGCACGCGGGTCCCTACCGCGTGCGGGTCACCGGGACGCGCTTCGCGGTCGTCTGGTCGTCGGCGCGCCTCGACGTCGCGCTCTTCGAGGGGTCGGTGGTGATCGACGGCGCGGTGCTGGGCGCGGGCGTTCCGCTGCGCGCGGGCCAGCGGCTTTCGGTCGATCGCGGTGTCGTGCGGACGGACCCGCTTCGTGCCGACGAGATGCGCCTTGCGACGACGGCGTCGGCGGTGCCGGTGCCGGCCGTGGGTGGGACATCGGTTGCCGGCTCGCCGGCTGTCCCCGGGGCAGGCGTCGCACCGGAGGGCCCGCCCGCAGTGGGTACGACCATCGCGACGCCGAACAATCCACCCGCCGGGGGCGCGATCGGCTCGCTGCTCACTCAACCGGCGAACGATTCGGCGCCCGCGCGCACGCGCTCCGTCGACGACGATTGGTTCGCCCTGGCCAAGCACGGTGCGTATGCCGAGGCATTCACGGCCGCGAAGCGCGTGGGGTGGGCGCGGCTCTGCCACCGGCTCGACGCGCCCCGCCTGCTGACGTTGGGAGACGTGGCGCGCTACGCCGGGGCGCGCCCCCGCGCCCGCGAGGCGTTCGAGGCGCTGGTGAGGCGCTTTCCGCGCGATCCGCTGGCCGCCGACGCCGTCTTCAGCCTGGGCCGGCTCGCGTTTGAATCGGGAGAAGCCGATCGCGCGGCGCGCTGGTTTCGCCGCTACGTCGACGACTGGCCGCACGGCCCGCTTGCCGATCAGGCGGTCGGACGCCTCGTCGAGTGCGCGATCCACATGCATGACGCCGATGCCGCGCGCGGCGCGGCGCGGGCCTACCTGGCGCGCGCGCCGCGTGGTCCGCACGCCCCGCTCGCTCGCCAGATCCTTCGCGACGGGGTGGCGCCAACCGCCAGCGTGTCCCCATGAATGTCGCCGGGACGGGGCCGGGCGCCGCCCAGCGGAGTCCGGCGCGCTGCCGACAGCGCCGTCGCCCGATCGTTCGCGCAGACCGGCGTGCGCGGAGGACGGCGGTCTGGCTGTCGCTGCTGGCGGTGGGAGCCGCCTGCGTCGCCGTGCAATCGGCGGCCAACGCGTCGCCGCAGCCGATTGGCGTGATCGCGCCCGCGGGATCGCGCCTGGCGGGCGAGCTCAAGCGCGAGCTCAGCGCCGCCAACCTGGTGTCGGTGTCGATGGTGACCAGCGATCGCGACTGGCCCTCGGAGATGATCGACCTCGTGTCGATTCCCTATCTGCAGGGCGTGGTCGTCGGCTCGAACGACGGACGAATGATCATCTTTTCGCGCGGCGTGACCACCGGTCGCGTCGAGGTGCGCCTCGAGCTCAGCTTCGATCCCAACGATCGCCCGGCGCGCCGCCGTGCTTGCCTGGCCGCTGTCGAGGGGTTGCGCGCGCTCGGCGAGACCCAGCCGCCGCCTCCTCTTGCGTCCGACGCCGTATGGAGGCCACCGTCGACGCCGGCGCCGTTGTCCGAGGCCGCGCCGACGAGAAGCGGGGCGGCGCCTGGGCCGATCGCGCTCGCTTCCGCACCCGCGGCGACGGCGACGACGCGCGCGCGATCGGCCGCGCCCGCGCCGGAGGCGCCGGCGCTGTCACCGGTGTACCCGCGCGAGCCCTGGGTCATGGGCGTCGGGACGACGCTCGATCTCGACCACACGCTGGGTGCGCCGATGGGGCACCTGGAGTTCCTGTGGTTCATCCCCGTGAGCGCGCGGGTCGCGGTGCGCGCCCAGGCGATGTGGCCGTTCATGGGCAGTGCGCTGGGGCCGAACACGACCGACGTTCGCGTCTGGACGTTCGGCGCCGCGGTTGGCATGCAGTACGCGTTCGCTCCGGCGCAGGCACGCTGGCGTCCGTTCGTGGGGATGGCCGCGGGCAGCCAGCTGCTGCTCACCGACAACCTGGACGCCGCCGCCCAGGTCGACAAGCCGCGCGCGCCGTTCGTGCCCAGCGCCAACCTGCGCGCGCACACCGGCGTGCGAGTGACGGTCTGGCCGCGCGTGCAGCTGCTGGCCGAGATCGAGGCGACGCGCGACTGGCTGCTGGAATCGACGCGCGAGCCCGACTTTCGCAGCAGCGTCGCCAACACGATCGCGTTCCACTCGTCGCTGGGCGCGCTGTTCGAGTATTAGGGCACCGCCGGTCGACGACCGGCGTCGCGAATCCTGAGCAAGAGGTCGACGCGCGCCGACACTAGATGAGCGATTCGAAAGGAGTCGCTCATGCTCATCTCTCCGGCGGGACGTACACCCGGGGCGCCCTTCATTCCGGTTCCACCGCCGCGCGGGCGCCGACGTTCCTACTTCGCCGGCGCGGGCGCCGGCGTCGCGGCCGCGGTCTTCGGCATGTCGTGCGGGAACCACTTGACCACGTAGTAGATCGCGCGTGTCGTGCCGACGTTACGGATGCCGTGCAGCTCGTTCGAGGCGCAGAAGATCATGCCGCCGGCGTCGGCGCGCGTCGGCTGTCCGTTGAGCATCACCTCGAGCGAGCCTTCCTTCACGATCATCAGCTCCTCTTCGGGGTGCCGGTGCGCGGGGTGGGGCGCTTCACCCGGGTTGAGCGTCGTGATGTGCGAGGCAAAACGCTCGAGGGTCACCGTCGGTGCGTCGAAGACCTCTCGTCGCTCGCCGGTCTTGGTCGCCTCGGCTTTGATGTGCACCGAATCGTAGACGTGCGACCGCATGATCGTCTTCGAGGGCACGTCGGCGGCGACCGCCGCGGCGCCAGCTCCCGCGGAGATCGCTGCGACCAGCAGGTATCGGTAGTTCGGCATGCGGCCATTTGCCGACGGCGCGCCCGGCGAGTCAAGCGCAGCGCCGCGCCCGTCGACGATCGGTTGGAGCCTGTGCGCTACTTCATGCGGCGCGACTCGCGGCCCCGGCCGGTGCCGGGGCGCAGGCGCGTCGGATCGCGCAGCGGTTTGGCGCTCCCCTCCAGCGACCGGCGCAGGCGTTGGATCGTCTCCGCCCCCGGCCCGGGCGCGCCCTGGCGCAGCCCGAGGATCGCGTCGGAGAGCGCGCCGCGCACGTCGGGTTGGCGCGCGCGTATGCACTCGGCCTCGAGCCAGGTCGCCCCGAGATCGCCGCCGCGCAAGGCGACGACGGCTGCGTCACAGGCGGCCGGCAGCGACACCAGCAAGCGCCGGCGCGCCTCGGAGCGCTCCGCGGAGCGGGGCGCGGCGGCGACCTCGTCGATCACCGCCGTCAGGTAGTCGAGCAGCGTCTGCGGCGATCCGATCGCCGCCACCACGCGCCGGTCGCCCAGCACCTCCAGCATGACGCCGGTCGCGCCGTAGCGGATCTCGCGGTCCTCGACCTGCAACCAGTCCATCGCGGTCGTCAGGAGCTCGGTGGCGCCCCGGGGCCGCAACGCCAGCGCCAGCAGCGCTTCGCGCGTGCCGACGCGCACCGGTCCTCGCTCGTCGCCGGCGAGGTCGCCGAGCGCGCTCCAGGCATCTCGCCGATCCTTGCCGGCGGCGATGCGTGCCGCCCAACCATGGGCCGCGGCGATCGGCAGGAAGACCTCCGGTGTGTCGGGCGCGGCGTCGTTGGCGGCGAAGCGGGCGAGCAGGCGAGGCGCACCCGGCGCGGACGCCAGCTCGACGCCCAGCGCCGCCGCCAGCTTGAGGTTGGGGCGCGGCTCGGCGCCGAGACCGTAGCGACAGAGCCAGGTCTCGAGATCCTTGGGCCGCCCGGCGAGGGCGGCGGCGAGCGCGACGCGCAAGGGTTCGCTCTTGAGACCGTCGGCGGGAGGCAGGTTTGGGAATGCTGGCACGGCGGCGCATCCTGCCACGACCAAGACCCGGTTTGAAACCGCGCCCCGCGCCGGAGACAATAGCGCCGTGGACAACTTTCGAATCGCGCCGCCTCGCTGGGTCGATCGCATCCGGGCCGCTTCCTGGGGCGAGCTGACGCTGATCAGCCTTCCGGGGCTCATCGTGCTGGCGCTGACGGTGTGGGTGGCTGTCAAGTCGGCGCGCCTCGCGCCGCCCGACAAGATCCGCTTCATCAGCGGCCCCGACGGCAGCAGCTACCGGACGCAGGCCGATCGCTACAAGAAGATCATCGAAGGCTACGGCGTCGAGGTCGAGGTGATCCCCTCGCGCGGCGCGCTCGAGAATCTGCAGAAGCTGGCCGACCCGAAGAACAAGATCGACGTGGGGTTCGTACAGGGCGGGCTCTCCGATGGGATCGATACCGGCCGCCTGATGTCGCTGGGCAGCGTCTTCGCGCAGCCGCTGATGATCTACGCGCACAGTGACGATCCGCTGGAGACGCTGGCCCCGCTCGGTGGCAGACGCCTGGCGGTCGGCCCCGAGGGGAGCGGAACGCGCGTGCTCGCGATGAAGCTGCTCAAGGCCAACGAGATCGACGGGCCGCCCACGGAGCTGCTCGACCTCGGCGGCGAGGAAGCGTCCAAAGCGTTGCTCGCCGGGGCGATTGACGCGGTCTTCCTGATGGGCGATTCGGCGACGCCGCAGGTCATACGCAGCCTGCGCGGCGTTCCCGGGATCGAGCTGACCACGTTCCGGCAGGCGGACGCGTATCTGCGCAAATTCCGGTTTCTCTCGAAGCTGACCCTGCCCGAGGGCGCGATGGATCTGGCTAAAAATTATCCACCGCGCACGCTGCAGCTGGTCGGGCCGACCGTCGAGCTGGTCGCGAAGCAGGACCTGCACCCGGCGTTGTCGGATCTCCTGATCAGCGCCGCGCGCGAGGTGCACGGCGGCGCCGGCATGTTCCGTAACGCCGGCGAGTACCCAGCGCCGCTGGCGCGCGACTTCCGCATCAGCGCCGACGCCGAGCGCTACTACAAATCGGGCGAGCAGTTTCTCTACAAGCGGCTGCCCTTCTGGCTCGCGAGCCTGGTCGATCGCCTGCTCGTGCTGGTCCTCCCGCTGCTGGTCGTGCTGCTGCCGGCCAGCCGCATCGTGCCCTGGCTCTATCGCTGGCGCGCCCGCTCGCGCATCTATCGCTGGTACGGCCTGCTGATGGCGATCGAGCACGACGTCATGCGCCCGCAATCCCCGGTCGACGGAGCGGCCGCCATGCGGCGCGTCGACGACATCGCGCTCGCCGTCAACGACATGCGGACGCCGCCATCGTTCGCGGACCAGCTCTACGTGCTGCGCGATCACATCGCCGGCGTGCGCCGCCGGCTCGAGACCACGCTCGCCGGGCGCACCTGACCCGCGCCGTCACTCACCGACGAAACGAACGAACGTCCGTCCTTGCCCCTCGGCGCTCTCCACCAGCTGCAGGATCTCGCCCGCGTGCTCCTTGACGTCGGGGTCGTCGAGCTCGCCGAGGCGCCGCTGCAGCTCGCCAATCAGCGCTGAAATCTGGAGGCGGTTGAAGACCGTCACGCCGCCGGGATCGACGAAGCGCAGGCAGCTCCAGCTTGCGTCCGACGGCTCGGGCAGCAAGGTGCGCGTCAGCTCCGACGGATCGGCCACCTCGGCTTCGATCTCGCCTCCCTCTGACTCGACCCGGACACTGATGCCCATGCGCACGCCTCCCGGGTGGGACTTTCTCACGTGCGGCCACGAACCGAAAGGTCGCAGCGTCAGACAGCGTTAGAAGGACGCGTTGGCCTCGGGCTTCGAGGGCGACGGCGATGATCCGCCCGTCGACGAAGCCGTGGCCGGCGCCGCAGCGGCCTTCTCGGCCTCGGTGCAGGCAGAGACCCAGTGGCCCTTTTCCGTTGCTTTCGCGTCGATCTTCCCCGCGGAGAAGTGCACCTGCATCTCGAACGCGTCCTGGCCCTTGGTGGTGACCATCGACTCGCTCTTCACGACGTCGTACTGCTCGACCAGACACTCACCGACGATCTCGAACTTGCCGTTCGACATCTTGGTCGATTGAAAGAGGCAGCTGTCCTTGTCGGCCCTGCCGCGGCCCCAGTAGCCCTGGAACAGCGTCGCCGGGTCCTCGCAGCGCTTGGTCGTTGCCTTCCACTTCTTGGCCTTGCCCTTCTTGGGCTTGAGCGTCCCTTCGATCGACCAGACACCTTGCTTCACCGCGGGCCACTCGTGGACCTGATCGGTCTCGTCGGGCGTGATCGGGCCGGTGGGCGGAACGCCCGGACCCGCCGAAAGCAGAAGTGACACCAACGAGACGCCGATAAGTGTGTGCATGTCGCAACCCCTCTTTCATGTAAGAGGCACAATCCCTGTGCTCTCCGTCAAGGAAATTCCTCGAAGGTTTCATTTGCGCAGCGATGCGGCGTCGCCGCGCATCGACAACCGTCTCGATTTCCAGCCGGGCTAGATTAACTCTTCCGCGGCTTTGCTGCGATGCGGATTTCCGGTGCTCCGGTGATTCGCGACCGCGTCCGTCGCAGCCGTCACTCCGCGGCGTCGGGCATCGGGCCGGGCCCCGCGGGCGCGCCCGGTGGCGCGGTCTCGCCACGCATTTGCAGGCGGTAGAGCCGCGCGTAGATGCCGTCTCGGGCCAGTAGCTCGTCGTGGTTGCCCTCCTCGGCGATGCGGCCCTGATGCACGGCGACGATGCGCGTCGCGCGCCGGATCGTCGAGAGGCGGTGCGCGATCACGATCGACGTGCGGCCGCGCATCAGCTCTTCCGTGCCACGCTCGATCAGACGTTCGGTCTCCGGGTCGACGCTGGCGGTGGCCTCGTCGAGGATGAGGATCTCGGGATCGCGGGCGAGGGCGCGCGCGAACGAGATTAGCTGGCGCTCGCCCGCGGAGAAGTTGGCGCCGCGCTCGAGCACCGGCGCGTCGAGCCCCTCGGGCCGGCGCGCGATCACGCGGTCGGCGCCGACCCGTCGCGCCGCTTCGAGGATCGCGTCGCGCGACAGGCTCGGGTCGCCGAGGCCGATGTTCTCGGCCAGCGTTCCGGCGAACAGGAAGACGTCCTGGCTCACCACGACGATGCGCCGGCGCAGCGCGCGCCGATCCTGGTCGCGCACGTCGGTGCCGCCGAGTCGGATCGCGCCCGACCAGGGTTCGTACAGGCGCGGGAGCAGCTTGATCAGCGTCGACTTGCCCGAGCCGGTCGAACCGACGACGGCGATGGTCTCGCCGGCCCAGATCGGCAACGACACCTGGTTCAGCACCGGCTGGCCCGCGCGGTACCCGAAGGTGACGTCATCGATCTCGATGAGCGGCGCCTTGGCCCCAGCGACCGCCGGAGGCGCGGGCGGGATGGCCGCGGCGTCGCGCGCCGGTGCGTCGGGCTCGTGGGTATCGAGCAGGCCGAAGA
>Ga0265328_10000237_pt1 | contig 25362 bp, 19 predicted proteins | sample 41624metaG_FD_202086 | JGI IMG/M metagenome (GOLD analysis project Ga0265328, IMG submission 202086) | Rhizosphere microbial communities from Carex aquatilis grown in University of Washington, Seatle, WA, United States - 4-16-24 metaG | ecosystem: Host-associated > Plants > Roots > Rhizosphere...
CGCGTCATCCAGCGCCGCGCCTACGGCCTGCGCGACGAGGAATATCTCAAACTCAAAATCCTGACATCCGGCCTGCCGGAATTGTAAAACCTACCCGAAACCTACCCACCAAAATCCGCGAAGACCCAAAAAAGATGGAACCTGCATGGTGGTTCCGCGACGGCGCGACGCGACAGCGGCTTTCGGGCGACGACCCCTTGCTCCATCAAGCGATCGGCACGGCCCGAAATATCGCGCGAAGGCATGACGAGCCGCTCCTAATTCGAGGCGCCGACGGCTCGCTGATCGAAATGCAGGTATCACCGGAAGCCATCGGCTTTCGCATGTCGCGGCCGAGCGGCGGTTGTTCGCTCCGCGCGACCTCGCTATAGCTGCGTCTTCTCAAATGAGCCCAAGCCCAGCGTCATCGAGGCGGCACATGCAGACGGCGTTCGACTTCCTGACGGTGGCCTGTTTCCTCGGTCTGGCTCTCGTCTATTTCTTTCGCAGCGAGCAGAATCTCGACACGCTCAAACATTTGATGGTCTCGGCGCTGTGTTTCGCCATCGCCAATCAAATGGGCAATTCGGGATTCTCGGTCTTCGCGCTGGCGCTGACCGCCGCCGGCGTCGGCTATGCGGCGCTCGTTCTGCGGCGGTCTTGAGTCGCGGCCACGGTTCAGTCGACCAACACGATCCACATCAGGCCGAAACGATCCCGCACCATCCCGAAGCGGGCCGAGAAGAAGGTTTTTTGCAACGGCTGAGCGACGGCGCCGCCGTCTTCCAGCGCCGCAAAGGCTCGGTCCACCGCCGCGGCGTCGGGAAAGCTCAGCGTCAGCGCAAAGTCCCGGAAATTCGGACCCTCCGCCCCATGACCGTCCGACAGCAGGATCGAGTTGCCCGCGATTTCGATGCACGCATGCATGACCTTTTCCGCCAGAGCGGCCGGAACGGGAGCCTGCGGATCGGGATTGTCCTTGAAACGCATCAGCATGACGCGCTTCGCGCCGAGCGCCTTTTCGTAAAAGGCGATGGCCTCGTCGCAGCGGCCTTGGAAGAAGAGATAGGGCCGAATTTGCATATGGTCCCTCCTTGCGCCGCGCGGCGACTTACGCGCTCGCCTTGTTGCCCGCGGCTTCGGCCAGCGCCTTGAGATTGCCGAGGCCTTCCTCGAAATCCTTGCCGATCATCTTGTCCATGTCGACGACGAGCGAAAACAGCTTGGCGTAGAAATTGTTTTTGCCCGCCATCGACCAGGTCACGCGCGTGGCCTCGCCCTCCGGCTTCAACTCGAAACTCGCCCGGTTGACCGCCTGCATCGGCCGCTCGAACTCGAGCCGGATGCGCAACGATTCGTCGCGGATGCATTCCTCGATCGTCATCTTGCCGGCGCCGACCTTGGAATTGCCGGCCCAAGCGAAGCTGGAGCCGACGCCGCTGTCGGGGCCGTCGAAGCTGTTCTTGGCGGCAGGATCGCGCTTCGCCCAGGGCGACCAGGCGTTCCATCGATGAAAATCGACGAGATGCGCGAAGACGGCGTCGGCCGGCGCGGCGATGGTCGCGCTGCGCGTGACGCGAAAGGCGTCCGGCTTCAACGAGGCGAGCACGACGATCGCGCCGAGCAGCGCGACGAAAAGCAAGGAAAGAATGGTCACTGGCGGTCCCCATGGCCCGGCGCCGTCTGCTTCGCGAGGCCCCCACCCCAACCCTCCCCCGCTGCGCGGGAGAGGGAGCAGACTCGGCGCGTCATCGAGGTTTCGAGAAGCGCCGGCCGTCCCCTCTCCCGCGCAGCGGGGGAGGGAAAGGGAGGGGGCGCCGCGAGTTCGGTTTTCTCGACGCCTTTGATGCATCATGGGCGCGAGACCGCGTCTAGGCAAGGCGACGGCCGCCGAAAAGCGGCGCAGGGTCAGCCGACGGCGAGACCCTGCATCGCAGCGATCGCACGCGACTCGGGAAACACCTTCTCCGCCAATACCGCCGCCGACAGCCCCAGCTGATCCGCCAACACGCCCTTCAGCACGGCGCGTAGATCGGTCGTCGGGGCGAGGTCGCGGCCCTGATGGAGTTGCGCCGGCTTCAGTCCGGGCCAATCGGCGATCACGCGTCCGCCCGCCACTGCGCCGCCGGCGAGGAAGGCGACCGTGCCAGTCCCATGGTCGGAGCCGTTGGTGCCGTTGATGTGGGCGGTGCGGCCGAATTCGGTGATCGCCACGACGACCGTGTCCTTCCAGCGTGGCCCCAAACCTTTCTCCAGCTCCTCGAAGGCGCCGTCGAGACCCGACAAGCGCGTCGCCAATTGCCCCGTCACGACGCCTTCGTTCTGATGCGTGTCGAAACCTTCGAAGGACAACGCCGCGACGCGCGGGCCGTCCTCGGCGGCGAGCAGCCGCGCCGCGCCGGCGGCGGCCTGGCGCATGCCGGGCGGAGAATCCATGCCGCCCTTGCTCTTCTTCTCGTCGACGGTCATGCCGCCCTGACTGGCCATGCGCTCGGTGTCGAGGCCGGCCTGCAGCGCCGCCGCCAGCGCCGGATCGCGGTGACGGTAGAGATCGAGCACGCGGGTCGCGAGATCGTCGCCGGCCGGCGGCAGGCCCTGCGGCGCCCAGCCGAGCACCGGCGCCGGGCCGCGCATCACCAGCGGCGCGGTGACGCCGACGCCGAGCCCGCGCACGGCAGCGCCGCCGATGTGGGGAAGCTGCGCGATGGCGCGGTTGAGCCAGCCGCTGTCGGTGCGGCCCGGCCCCGGATAGCCGCTCTCCAGCACGTCCTGCCCGTCGAAATGCGAGCGCTCGCGATAGCCGGTCGCGCAGGCGTGCACCAGCACCGCGCGCTTCTCGCCGAACATCCTCGCGAACACCGGCATCGCCGGATGCAGCGCGAAGAAGCCGTCCAGCGGCAAGCCGGCGCGTTCGCTCGTCGTCGTGAAGGCGAAGGGGCCGCGCAGCGGCGCGTAATCGGGATCGCCGACGGGCGCGGCGGCGGCGAGACCGTCGAGCGCGCCGCGCATCACGATGACGACGAGGCGCGGATCGCGCGCCCCGGCGGCGCTCGCCGGCCAGGGCGCCATGCCGAGCGCGAAAGCCGCCGAGACGCCTTGCAGCGCGGCGCGGCGCGTGACGAGCGGCGCTAAAGGACGCAGGATCATGCTCATCTCCTTTGGAATTCCGGGGACATGAAGAGCAGCGCGAGCGCCTGCGGGCGCGATTCCGCGCGGGAGACGGCTTCGCGCGTCTCCTTGGAGACCGCCGAGCCGAAGGCGGTTTCGAGCACCGCCAGCGGCTCGGCCTCGCGCACGCGCTGCGCCATTTGCAACGACGCGTCGAGACGCAGCTTCATCTGTTCGGGCGAGGCCCAGATGGCCACGCTGTCGGCATAGCCGTTGGGGCTCGTCGGCTGCCACAGCGGCATGCCGAGCGCATTGACGACGCCGAGCGCCTGCCCCGGCTCCTTGGGAACGAAGCCCGTCGCCCGCATCGCCGCGACGACGAATTCGGCGGGCGTGCGGATTTTGGTCGGCGGCGCATGCCAGGCCAGATCGGCGCCCAGCAAGGCCGCATAGACCGCGGCAAGATCGCCGTCGGTGTCGACAAAAACCTTGGCCAGCGTGTCGACCAAAGGCTCGGGCGGCGCGTCGGCGACGAAATGGCGCGCGAGCTTCGTCGCGACGTGACGCGCCGTCGCGGGATGGCGCGCGAGATCGCGCAGCGCCGCCTCGCCCTGCGCGCGGCCGGGCTGCTCGTAGACTTTGCCGAGCATGCTCTGCGGCCCCGGCTCGTGCCAGTTGTTCTTGAACAGGAAGGTTCCGGGCTCGCCGACTTCGCTCGCGGCTTCCGCGAAACTCCAGCCCGTCAGGATGCGCGCCAGCGCGGTCACGTCGGTCTGCGTGTAGCCGCCGTCGACGCCGAGCGTGTGCAGCTCCATGATTTCGCGCGCCAGATTTTCGTTGAGCCCCTTGCCGTCGAAGCGTCCGGCGCGCGAGCCGGGACCGATGGAGCGCTGATTGTCGAGATAGAAGATCATCGCCGGATGTTCTTCGACGGCGACGACGAGATCGGCGAATTTGCCCAGCACATGCGGGCGGATCGCCTCGCGCTCGAAGGGCCCCGCCGCGACGCGCACGAAGCCGCCCTTCGTCACCGAAACGGCGAAATGGTTCGACCAGAAGGCGACGAGCCGCTCGACGAATCCGGCGCGCGCCGAAAGCTGCGCCTTTATCCGCGCCATCGCCTCGTCGCGGAACAGCTCCTGCTCGGCGTTGCGCTCCTTGGGCTTCGCCTCCGCCGGTTTTGCGTCGCCGGCGGGCGGGCCTATCGGCGAAGCCGGAGCCGGCGGCGGCATGGTCGCGGCGAATTCGCGCGCCATGCGCTTTTCCTGGCTGTCGACGAAGAGCGTCTGCAGCGCCTCGGGCGTCGCGGCGAGACCGTCCGACGCGATCGAGGCGCCGCGCGGCGCGCGCAACTCCTCGATCAGGAAACCGCGCGGATCGCCCTGCGCCAGCGCGATGTCGCCGGGCCTCGCGCCGAGCCCGAAACGGTTGAACGCCGTGACGATCACATGTGGGTCGGAGGAAGGGGCCATGTCGCCTCGCAAAGGGGCTGTCGAGTGAGGCCCCGAGATAATCATGCAGCGCCTGACTGGAGGATGAACGGGAACGGCGAGGCGCGTGTTAATCTCGGCGCGATTCGAACGGGATCATATGATTTCGACGAAGCCGGTGGCCAGAGGCCCGCATGCTCCGCCAGCTTGCGACGCCCCCTCCCCCGCTTCGCGGGAGAGGGAGCGGATTCGGCGCTTCATCGAGCGCCCGAGCATCGACGGCGAGGCGTGTTCCCTCTCCCGCGAAGCGGGAGTGGGTTAGGGAGGGGGCCTTTCCTTGCCTGCAATTTCGGTGAAGCGGGCCACGAGACGGCTCCAGCCCATGGACGACATCGGGGCCGCCAGCTTCGAGGCCGAAATCCGCGCCTTCGACGCTTTCGGCGCGAAGACCCAATGTTTTCCGCGCGACGGCGTACCCTATTTCGTCAATGAATTCTGGACCGCCGGGCAGCGGCAGGCGCATCCGATCCACGAGATCAGCTATCGCGCCTGCTTCAAGCCGCAACTGCCGGAATTCTTCATCGCGCGCCTGACGCGGCCGGGCGAGACCGTTTACGATCCCTTCATGGGACGCGGCACGACGCCGGTTCAGGCCGCCTTGCAGGGTCGCATTCCGATCGGCGCCGACGTCAATCCCCTGAGCGTCCTGCTGACCCGCCCGCGCCTCGCCGCGCCGACGCTCGCCGAGATCGAACGGCGCCTGCGCGAAATTCCCTGGCGCGAAGGCGAGATCGAGCGCGAGGATTTGCGTGCTTTCTACCATGTCGACACGCTGCGCCGGATTTGCGCGCTGCGCCGCCACTTGCTGGAGCGCGCTCCGCTCGGGCAAGAGCCGGACTCCGTCGACGATTGGGTCAGAATGGTGGCGATCAACCGGCTCACCGGCCATTCGCCGGGTTTCTTCTCGGTCTATTCGCTGCCGCCGAACCAGGCGGTTTCGGTCGCGGCGCAATTGAAGATCAACGCCAAGCGCGATCAAATACCGCCGCCGCGCGACGTGGCCGGCTTGATCTTGAAGAAGTCGCGCGCGCTGCTGGCGCAAGGCGCGCCTGCGTTTCAGCCGGGAACCCTGCTCGCCACCGCCGACGCCGCGCACACGCCCTTCGTCGCGAATGGCGCAATCAAACTCGTCGTCACCTCGCCGCCCTTTCTCGACATCGTGCAATACGCCAGCGACAACTGGCTGCGCTCCTGGTTCGCCGGGGTCGACGCGCGCGCCGTCGAAATTTCGACTCACCGCAACGCGCGCGATTGGTCGCAAATGGTCCGCGCCTGCTTTGCCGAATTCGCCCGCATCGTCGCGCCCGGCGGTCACGTGGCCTTCGAAGTCGGCGAGGTGCGCAATGGAAAAGTCCTGCTCGAACGCCTCGTCTGGGACGCGTTGGAAGGATTGCCCTTCGACAGATTGTTCGTGCTGGTGAACCAGCAGGAGTTCACCAAGACCAGCAATTGCTGGGGCGTCGACAACAACGCCAAGGGCACCAACTCCAATCGCATCGTGGTCGCGCGGCGGCGATAGCTTCGCCGCCCATCTACTCCACCACGATCCGCACGCTGCGCGAGGCGCCGGGCGCCAAGGCGTGACGCGCCTGGATGCGATGCGCGCCGGGCGTCAGCGGCCAGAACACGGTCTCGCTCGCCTCCGCCGTCTGGAACGGCTGGCCGTCGACATACCAGACGATTTGCGCGTCCTCTTGCAGAGGCTCCAGCTTCAGCGCGATCTTGGCCAGCGCCCCCGGCTGTTCCGGGTTGCGCCAGACATGCGTGTTGTGTTCGGGCGTTGCTATGGCGAGGCGCTCCTCCGGCGGCGCGCGTGGCGCTGCGACGGGCGGCGCGGGCGCGGGGCCGAGCGTCTCCCCCGGCGTCACCCATTCGCGCAAGCTCGCCGAACAGGCGCCCCCGCCCGCCGTCAGACAATAGTCGAGCGGCGCGCGATCCGGCGGCGGCGCGAAAGCCTCGCCGTCCATCTCGCCGGGCTTGCCGCCATGCAGCGTCGCCAGCACCGCATGCGCCAGCCGCGCGCTCGACGCCGCGCCGCCGACTTCCTTCATCGTGCCGGCGTCGGCGCGGCCGAGCCAGACGCCGACGACGTATTTTTTCGAAAAAGCCAGCGTCCAGGCGTCGCGATAGCCCTGGCTCGTGCCGGTCTTCACCGCGACCGCGAACGGATATTCGAGCGCCCCATAACGCGGGAAAGTCGGCAGGCGCGCCTGCGGATCGGACAGCATGCTGGTCACGAGCCGCGCGGTGTCGAGCGAGAGCCCGCGGCGCGACGGCCCCAGATGCTGCTCTCGAGCATAGGAAAAGTCGCTCATGACGCCGTCGTCGGCGAGCATCGCATAGGCGCGCAGCAGATGTTCGAGCTTGGTCGGCAGCGAGCCGATCGCCATGGAGACGCCGAAAGACTCGGCCGGCGCGTCCAAGTCGTGCAGACCGAGTTCGTGCAGGAAGTGGAAATTGGCCTCGAGGCCGACGCGGCGCAGCAGATTGGCCGCCGGCACGTTGCGCGAATTGGCCAGCGCCTGGCGCGGCGTCATCGGCCCCAGATACAGCCCGTCTGCGTTGCCGATCCCCGAGGCGCCCTCGGGAACGTCGGCGAGCAGATCCGTCGCCTTCAACGCGCCGCGCTCGAAAGCCAGCGCATAGACGAAAGGTTTGAGCGTCGACCCCGGCGAGCGCGTGACGCGCGTAAAATCGAAGGCGCCGGCGCCCTCGCCGTTGTAGCGGGCCGAGCCGACCTCGGCGACGATGCGATTGGGCGCGCCGCGCTCGGCGACCATCACCGCGACCTGCCGCGCCCCGGCGTCGCGAACGCCGTCGAGATAGCGCCGCGCCAGCCGCGCGACCTGCGCCTCGAGCCCGAGGTCGATGCTCGCATGAATACGGGGATCGTTCGGCGGCGCGGCGATGCGCCCGTCGCGAATGAGTCGTCCATAGCGCAAGGCGAGGTGCAGCGCTTGCGGACGGCGCGGGATGGCGATCGGCTTCATCGCGGAAAGTTGCGCCTTGGCGAGCGCCGCCTGTTCCGTCGTCAGCGCGCCTTCGCGCTGCAATTCGGCGAGCGCCCGCATCGCCCGCGCCGCGGCGCGTTTCAGCCCGCTTTCCCGCGACAGATTCATGCGGCCCGGCGCTTGCGGAACGGCGGCGAGCAGCGCCGTCTCGGCCCAGGAGAGATCGTCGAGCGGCTTGTCGAAATAAAAGCGCGCGGCGTGCGCGGCGCCGTGACTGCCGGCGCCATAGGGCGCGAGCCGCAGATATTGCGCCAGCACTTTTTCGCGCCCGTATTTTTGGACGAGCGCGACGCCCAAAGCGGCTTCCTCGATCTTGCGCAGAAAACCACGCGCGCCGGGATCCTGCATGCGCGCCACTTGCATCGCGATGGTCGAGGCCCCCTCCCGCGGACCGCGTCCCGCGACGTTGCGCCACGCCGCGCGCAAAATGGCGAGCGGATCGACGCCATCGTGACGGTAGAAGCGCCGGTCTTCGAGCGCCAGCGTCGCTTGTGCGAAACGAGTCGGAATGCTTTCGACCGGCCAATAGCCGTACCCCAGCCGCTCCGGCCCATGCGCGATCTGCGTCAGAAAGGCGCCGTTGCGGTCGTAGACGATTTCGGTGGCGCGAGGCGAAGCGAATTCCGCGCGCAAGGCTGCGAGGTGGGAGAGGCGCCAAGTTGCGACGAATAGGACGACGCCACACAGCGCCGCCATGCCCAGAAACATCGGGCGGCGACTGGAGCCTTGGCTGAAGAACGTCGAAGCGAGTGTCGGGCCTCCCTCCCCCTTGCGGGATTTGGTCGTCATGCGAGCGTCGCAGTTGGAAACCGCGGCGGCCCTCATCCGACCCTCGCTGTCGCGAGGGCCACCTTCTCCCGCAAACGGGAGAAGGAGGGACGCCGTATGATTCAAACCCAATGTCGTCGGATTACAGAAGCCAATAAAGCGCCAGCGCGTCCCTTCTCCCGCTTGCGGGAGAAGGTGGCCCGGCGAAGCCGGGTCGGATGAGGGCCGTTTCGGCTCCTCGCAACGCCTCGGATTCAAACGCTTTGCGATCGACGCGCGCAAATCACGCCATGTTCCACGCCCCGCCGTCATTTGACGATTTCCACCAGCGCGCCGGCGCTGGAGCCCATGATCCCCTTTTTGTACATCGTCTCCGCAAGCCCCGGCGGCTGCGTGAACACGCCCGCCGTCTGCGCCTTGGCGCGGAAGACGAAGCGGTAATTGCCCTTCGGCAGAGAGTCGTAGGCATAGAACACGCGATCGTCGCCGTAAGAGGTCCAACTCGGCGCCAGCGTCGGCGCGGCGGAGGGCTGCGCCTCGCGCGGCGCCGTCGCGAGATTGGGGTTGAGCGGCTCGAAACCGGCGGGAAGCGGCAGCGAGATCGCCACATGCGTGCGGTCTTGCGGATTGACGAGTTCGACCACCTCCTCGACGGTGTCGCCCTGCTTCAATTTCAGCGCGCCGTCTTCCGCGGGTTCGAGCTTTTCGAGCGGCTTGTCCTTCCCGGGAACCCGCCACAAGACGCGCGTCAGCGCGAAACCTTCGCTGCGCGGCTGCGCCTTGGACCCTGGCTCCGCAGACTCGTAGCGCGTTTCGATCAGCGCGATCGCCGGGCTGTTCGCTCCATTGACGATGACGAGCGGCGCATTCTCGGCGCTGGTCAGATTGGCCGCCGGCGTATTGGCGTCGAGGTTGAGTTTCTGCGGCGCGCCTGCGCCTTGCGTGACGGTCAGCGCAATGGGGGCGACGGGCCGCTTCCAGCTCTCCGCCAGCGCGCGGATCGCCGCGGCGTTGGCGTCGGTTTCGCCCCAGCCGTCGCCTTCGCCAAGCCGCAGCAAAGCGTCGCGCAACACGCCGGCGCGCGGATCGGAGGGCGCGGCGATGGCGCTGGCGCGCACCATTTCGGCGAGCGACCGCGATTCATTGGGGAAGATGATCGGACTGCCGCGATCCTCCGCCTGTCCGGCGTAAACCTGCTGGCCGCCGCGCTGCAGGAATTTCACCCGCGACCACATGGTGTCGAGCAAGGCCGAGACGATGCGCTGATCGCCGCCGCCGCCTTGCGCCGCGACAGCCGCCATTTGCGCGGCGCTGATGCCGGGCAGGAAATCGGCGCTGCGGGCGAATTCGGCGAGGTAGGCTTGATCGAGCTTGCCGCCTTCGGCCAGCGCCGTCAGCGCCTCGACGCGCTCGCGCAATTCGTCGCCATGCAACAGCCGCGGGAAGTCGGAGCGCAGCGCATTTTTCAGCGCATTGGCGAGACGGTCGGGCAGCGTCTTGTCGATCGTCTCCCCCGCCTTGTCGGCCTCGACCAGAAAGGCGTAGGCCCAAGCGGTCAGCGAGACGTTGCCCGGCGCGCGCGGCCAAAAGGCGACGAGCCCGTCGGCGTCGATGGATTGCTCGATCGCCTGCGCCGTGGCTTTCGCATTGGCCGAGACGCGGCCCTCCAAACCGGCGGCCGAAAGGATCGGCGCGAAGGCTTTCAGCGCCAATCCGGCGCGCGCCAGCGACAGACGTTGCTCGGTGCAGCCGTATGGATATTCGACGAGCGCATTGAGTCCCGCGACGAGTTTGACGATGGCGGGATCGCCCGACAGCACCAGCTTGCGCGAAAAACTCGCTGGACGCAGCGCCTCGGCGACCGGCGCGACGGTGCGCGTTTCGCCGGGCGGAATCTCGACGACCTCGAAACGGCGCCGCGGCGTGCGGTCGGGCTTGATCGGCAGATCGATTTCGACCGCGTCCTTCGCGTGATCCGCGTCGCGCTCTATCCTGAAGCCGAGCTTGACGCTGTCCGTCCCCGCCTTGGGCTCCGGCATTTTGGCGCGAACGTCGAGACGCACCGGCTTGCCCTGCGCCCAGTCGATCTTCTGGCTGGCCGCGCCCTGCAGATCGAGGCCCTTCGCCACGATCGACGCGGAACCCGAACCGCCCGGCCCTTCGACGACGCGCGCGACGAGCCCGAGATCGGCCGAATCTCCCGGCCGCAAAAAGCGCGGCAGCGCCGGCTGCGCGACGAGCTCCTGGCGGATCAGCATTTCGCCGCCGGCATAGCCGAAACGGTCCGCGCCGCTCACCGCCTTGGCGCGCAGCTTGAACACGGTCAGCGTGTCAGGCAAAGCCACTTTGATCTTGGCGAGCCCGTCGGCGCCGATTTTCACGCTCGGCAGATAGATCGGCACCGGCGTGAAATTCTTGCGCACGGAAATGTTGTTCTCGGCGCCCCATTCGTCGAGCGAGCCGTCGCCGCCTGGAATTTCTTCCAGCGGAATCACGCCGAAGGCCATGTTGCGCGTGTCGCGCGCCGCCATCTTCGTTTCGCGCGCGACGATGAAATTGGCGAGCGGATCGAGCGGCTGCTCCTTGGCCAGCGACAGCACGGCCTGATCGACCATCCAGAAGGTCGCTTCGCCCGCCAGCGGCTTGCCCGCGTCGTCGGAAAGGCGCAGCGCGACCTCGACCTCCTGACCCGGACGCGCCTTCTGCGGCGCGTCGAGTTTGACCGAGACGACGTTCTTGACCGGCGTCACCTCGATCCATTTCGTCGCGGCGATGGTGATCGGCTTGCCTTGATCGAAGCCCGCGCCGCCGGCCGCCGCCGCGGCGTCCTTCAAGCGTCCGCGCATGATCAGAAAATGCACGGCGAGCTTGGGCATCTGCTCCTTCTTCAGCGTCAGCGCATAGCGCCCGAAGCCGTTGGCGACGTCGAAGAATTGGTAATCGTAGACGCCGTTGGGCTGCTCGACGATGGCCAGCGCCCGCGCGTTCTGGAAGGGCGACTGCACCACTAGCGTCGCCGTTTCGCCCGGCGCGTATTTCTCCTTGTCGAGCGTGACGCTCGCCGTCGCCGAAGGCGCGCGGCGGAACGTCACCGGCGTGTCGCCGCCGACGAAGAAGTCGACGCTCACCTGCTGACGCCGGCCGATCCGGTCATAGGCTTCCAGCTGCACCAGATAGACGCCGGCGTCCTTCACCGCGAGTTCGATCTTCTGCGCCTCCTTGGTGCTGGCGATCTTGCGCTCCAGCAGGGTTTCGTCCTGCACCTGCGTCACATATTTCGCGGCGCCTTGCGCGAAGTCGGAGGCTTGCAGCGTCGAAATCCAATTGCGCTTGACGAGGCGCAGCGTCATCGCGACGCCTTCGATCGCCTCGCCCTTGCCATTGATGGCGATCAGCTCCGGAGCGATCGTCCCCGGCTTTTCGACGTAGCGTGGCGTCTTCACGCCGAGCACGAAGGGCGGCACGGCGATGACGTTCTGCACGTTGCGCACTTCGATCCCGTCGTCGCCGGTGACGGTCGCCTCGATGGAGTAGCGGCGCGGCTGCGCGGTCGGCTCGATCGTCGTGTCGAAGCTCATGCGCGCGGCGCCGCCAGCGTCGGTGCGCTGATCGCGTTCGAGCACCGCGGTCGATTTGAATTTGGCGTCGCCGGAGAAGCGCGAATCCGTCGAGAACAAAAACCCTTCGCGTCCCGGCGGCGTGAAGACGTGCGGGAACTGCGCCGCGCGCCATTTGACCGGCCGATCCGCCGCGAGGCCGCCGGCGAAGTAGCGCGCCAGCAGATCGACGTTGAATTCGCCGTCGAGCGGAACCATCTGCGGCGCGTTCAGCACGACTTCGAAGGTCGGCAGGCGATACGCCTCCTTCTTGAAGGAGAAGGCGCCGCAAGACGTGTCCTGCTCCGGCGCGGCCTCGGCCTGCGGCTCGCCGCCTTCTTGCGTCGGCGCCTCACCGGCTGCGGAATCGCTCGGCTTGTCGCTCTTTGGCTCCGCCTCCTTGGCCTTCGGCTTGACGCCCGAAGGTTCGTATTTCACCGCGTAGTCGCCGGTCGCGGGCGTCGCCACATCGAATTTGTGATAGAAACTTCCCACCGCGTCCGGCTTCACCGGAATGCGCCATTCCTGGCCGCCGGGCGCCGTGACGACGAGCGTTCCGCCCTGCTTCGGCAGGCTCAACGCGCCGCCGCGATAGAGACGCACATAGCCCTTGAGGTGCACCGGCTCCTCGGGCCGATAGATCGGCCGCTCGCTGAAGAGATGGCACAGCGTGCGCGGCGCGTCGGCGTGCTGCTCCTTGGGATCGGTCGTCCAGGAGAGCCAGGCGTTCTCGGGCTTCGACCAATTCTCCTTGGAATATTCCGACGGCGCGCCGTCGGGATCGACGACGAGCGTGTCGAGGCCCTTGACGACGACGACGCGGCGCAGTTCGGCCTCGCCGCGCTTGGCGAGGTTCCATTGATAGAACCCCGAGGCGTCGGTGACGCCCTGCGCCAGCGTGACGAATTTCTCGTCCTTGACGCCTTCGATGCGGATTTGCGCGCCGGAGACGGGCTGCGCCGTGGAGAGCGAGGTGACGGCGAAGCGCACGCCGGCCGGTTCCTCGACCACCGACAAGGACAAATCCGTCACGACGACGCGCAGCCAATGCCGTCCGGCTTCGCCGGGCGCACGCAGGCCGACGAGATAGGCGCCCGGCTGCTCGCGTCCTTTTATGCGGGCGAAATCCTCAGCGAGATCGAGACCGAATTTGGCGTCGCCGCCGGCGCGCCGCAAGGGCAGATCGACGAGGCGCGAGACGGCGGGCGAGCCCAGCGCCTTGATGCGCGCCTTGATCGCTTCGGCTTCGATGTCGGCGCTGTCCGACCAGCGCTTCGGCTCATTGCCGGACAGCGGCGGCGCGTCGGCGTCCTGCGTCTCGACGCCACGATCCGGATAGGGCCAGAAATCGCGCGACAGAGGATCGATCGCATGAATGCGAATGTCGGCATGTTCGAAGCCGCGTCCGCGCAGCGGCAGAAGCTGCGGGCCGAAACGCTCGACCAGCCCCTGCCCCGCGTCCCATTGCAGCGCCGGCGTCTCGCGCGAAAAGGCGAAGCGCTGCGTGAACGCCCGCGCCAGCGGCCGGCCGAGCGCGTCATGCAGGACGCCGGGCGCGAGCGCGATCTGATAGACGCGGTCGGTCAGGAATTTCGCGGTGATGCGCAGTTTCTTGCGGTCCACGTCGACATTGAGGTCGTCGACCGGCGGCGTGATGCGCAACGCCTCGCGCGCCTGCACGACGTCGAGCGGTCCGGGCTCCGCGGAGAATTTTAGGGAAAGCTGGCGCTTGTTGGCCGCCGCATAGGGAATGGCGGCGTCGCCGCCCTCCTCTTCGCCGCTTTCGGGCGCCGGCGCCGGCGCCCCGCCGCTCGAGGCGCAGCGCAGCACAGTGTCGATTTTTTCGTCGTCCCAGCCGCGGCCGCAGCTGGCTTCCGCAACGGTGAACGGCGGCGCCGTCGCGAGGCGCAATTCGAAAATCTTGTCGTCGAAGCCCGGCGCGTCGGCGAGTTTCAGGCGCAGCACGACGATGCGGCCTTCGCCGATGGCCTGGCGAAACTTCACGACGTAATTTTGCGCGTCGGCCCTCGCCGTGCGCTCCAGCGGCGCAATGTCGAAATCCTTTTGCGCCAGTTTTTCGCCCTCGCCCTCGGCGACGCCGGGCGACGCGCGCACTTCGATCGAGATGGCGCGCGACAGCGCCGCCACATCGACGGGCGAGGCGAAGGTCAGCGCGATCTGAGAAAGTTCGGGCGCGGGATCGGCGCCTTGCGCCGGCGTCGTCGATTTGGGGCTCGGCAACAGAGCGACGAGCCGCGCCTCGACGGAGCCGGCCTTGACGGTCACCCGAGCCAGCGGCGCCCAGGCTTCCGCGGGACGGAACTGCAAGGCGCGCGGCCCGAGCCAGCGCCATTCGCCGGCCGGCTCCGGCGTCAGCTGGGCGAATTTCTCGTGCGCCTCGCCCGGCCCGCCGTTCTTGGGGCCGACGTCGGCCGGAAAGAACACGGTGACGGGATCCCAGTCGCGCAAGAAAGCTTCCGGCACGATGCGCGCGCCGTCGGCGCGTTGCAGCTGATCGAGATTTTGCGCTGGCGCAGGCGCAGGTCCCCATGATGCGAGGAGCACCGTCAACAAGACGAAAAGCAGCGTTCTCATGCGAAGCGTCCTTGCATCTATCGCGTCTTGGCTTTCTTCAGCCCGGCCTTGTCGAGATATTCGGCGACCACCTCGTCGGGCGGCCCGGCCGGCGGCGGCGACAGGCCGAAGAGGGCCAGGCGCACGACCGTCATCGGCGCGTCCGGCGGAACGCGCGCTTCGACGAGATAGCGCCCCGGCGCGAGCTTCTTCGATTGCGCCAGACCTTCGCCGAGCGTCTCGCCGGAAAGCGTCATCAGCCGCAGGCTGGCGCGATCGGGCTCGGCGCGCAATCCGACGCCGATATCGCCCTCGCGCTTTACCTCGAAGACGAAAACCGCCGCGCCGCCGGGAGGCAGCGTCGTCGCCGCATTGACGCCGTCATGCGCCTCGATCAGCTGGCTTGTCGAAATGTCGAGCGCGCCGGAGAGCGCGCCGTCGCTCGGCGAATAGACATCGAGCGTCGCCTCGCCCGCCGCCATGTAGCGGCGCAGTTCGACGCCGTCGGCGAAGGCGGCGACGTCGCGCCGGCCGTTCTGCGAAAAGGCGGCGATGGCCGCCGTTCCGGCGCGCGCGGTCAGCAGAACCGGCGTCTCCTGGCGCAGCGCGAAGCGCATGGCGCGGCCTTCCAGCGTCACGCGTTGCGGCGGCGTCACGGGTTTTGCTTGCGTTTCGGGCCAAGGCGTCTTGCCGCCGCGCTCCAACCACAGAGCGGCGAGGCCGGGGGCATGGTCCAATATGGCGAGCCCAGGCCCGTCGACGACGATCGACGCGCCCTCCCTGATCGCGCCGCTCTTCGACACGAAGCGCGCCGCGCCGCCGAGCGCCGCGAGCACGTCGCCCTTGGCGCCCTCGACCGGCAGCATGACCTCACCCGCCGCGCCGTAAAAGCGCGAGGCGACATGCGTCGGCGTGACGCTCTCGCGCGGGCCGGCGGCGGCGACGAAGACCGGCGAGGCGCGGTCGGAGAGATTTATCAGCCAGAGCCTCGCCGTCTTCGGCAGGACGCCGGAAAAAGTCACGGCGATGGGGTCGGCGCCGCCATAGAGCGCCAGCGCCGGCGCCTCCTCCGGCGCCGAAAAGGCGGCGACCTCGGCCGGCAATTCCAGCGTCAGCGCCGTGTCGCCCGTCTCGATCGCGATGGGCTGCGCGGTGAGGGGCGGGATCTCGCCGCGATAGGCGCTCGTCGCGGGCGCGGCCGGCGCGAGACTCACATCCACCGCGCGCAGCGCCGCGCGCAATCCCGCTTCGCCGCCGGCGTTCCACAGACGCGGCGCTTCCTCGCCGGCGAGCGCCGCCGTGGCGCCCGCCGCGATGGCCATGCCGCGCCCGGCGTCCAGTCCGACGCGCCCCTCGGCGGAACGCGCGATCCACACGCGCGCCTTGCCCCTGGGCGGCTCCAGTTTCGCCAATTCGGCGCGCGCGCCGGGGGCGATGTCGAGCGCGATCTCTTCGCCGCGCCAGTCGATCGTCTTGACAGCGACGGCCGCGCGACAATCGCCAGGCGCCGCCAGCCACAGCGCCTTCGACTGCGGCGCCAGCGCGCCGGCGCGGGCCCGCTCCAGCAGGCTGCCGGCGGCGGAGCCGGCGACGAGGCCTTCCGGCGCGTCGCCGATCTCGACGGCCGAGGCGCCGGGAAGTTCGGCGAGGCCGACGCAAGCCGCGCCGGGCGCATTCGCCACGGGTTTCAACTCGACGCCGCCGGGGCTTTGTCCCGCGCGCTCCACCGCGCGAAAGGCGATGTCGATCGGCGCGTCGCCGCCGCCGACGCTCCAGACCACGACACGCCAGGCGCCGCCGTCCGCCGGCCAAGCGGCGAAAGGCGCGAGACCGCGGCGCACGCCCTGCGGGCGCCAGACGCCGTCCGCATCCCTGCGTTCGATCGACAGCGCGGCTTCCGCGGCGCTCGTCGCCGTCACCAGCGCGAGCGTACCCGCCGGCGCCGCGGGCAGGCTCAGCACATGCGCGGTCTTGCCGGTCAGCGTCCGGGCGTTGATCGCCGGCAGCGCCCCCTCGTCGCTCTCGCTCGGCAGAGCAAGGCGCAACTCGACGCCGGACGGCGCGCTCGCCTCGTCTTGCGAGGCCTCTTGCGACGCCGCTTCGCCCGCGCCGGCGTCCTCGGCCGGAGCGTCGCTTTCCTCCTCCTCGATCGCGGCCGGCGGATCGACGCCGAGCAGCTGCAAATCGAGGCGATAGGCGCCGGCCGGCAGCCGGCGCGCCAGAGCGAGGTTCCAATCGTCGGCGCGCCCGGTCGCCTGCTCGACGACCTCGCCTTTGTCGTTCTTCAACGTCGCCAGCATCGGCTTGTCGCCAAAGCTCGTCAGATCGACGAGACTCTCGCGCGCCAGCGTGAAACCGACTTTCGCCGGCGGATCGACGAAGCGCGGCGCATTCGGCTGCAGTTCCTTCGAATTCAGCGAAATCTCGTAGTCGAGCCGGTCGTCGCGCGAAATGGCGCGCGCCTCGACACGGTAATCGCCGGCCGCGAGCTTGCCCTTGAAATCGCGCCCTGCGGCAAATTTGCCGACGCTCTCCTTTTCGCCGCGGAATATTTCCCCGACCATGCCTTCGGACAGCGTCAGCGTAATCTCGCTCTCGCCGTGTAGCGCGAAGCGCCACAAATCCGGATTGCGTGCGTCCTTCGCCGCCGTCGGCTCGCGCCACTGCAATTTTTGCGCGTCGTCGAAAGGCAGTTCGTGCGGGCCGTGGCCGGAAAGCTCCTTCGCCGTTTCGTCACGCCGCAGCCGCGCGACCATGCGCGCCTCGACGTCTTCCGGCGCGACGACGACGCGATAGGCGCCGGGTTCGAAGGCGCGTTTCAAATGCGTCAGCTTGCCGGGCTTGGTCAGCGGCCAGCCGTCGGCGTCCTCGAGCCGCGCGCGCCATTGCCTTCCGACGCCGAGCAGATCGAAACTGTAGATCCCCGCCTGCGCGATCTCGAAAGGCGTCGCCGCGCCCCTGACGGGCGCCAGCGTCGCGCGCGCGCCGCCCTCGCCGCGAATTCTCGGGGTTTCGATCAGCGACGCCTTGGCGACGGAGAGCCCCACGCGGCCAGAGGACTCCTTCGCCGTGACGGAAACGCGATAGGCGCCGGCGCGCAAAAAGGTCGTGACGAGGCCGTTGTGGCCGGGACCGTCGTTCTCGCCCTCGCCGAGATTGGCGACGACGACGGCGCCGATCTTCACCTTGGTCTGGAGTCGCCCGAGCGTCTCGATGCGATAGAGCCCGCCATCTGCCGCCTCGAAACGCACTTCCTGCGTTTCGTCCTGGCCGAGATCGAAATAGATCGGCTTGCCGGCGCTCGTCGTCAGCGGCGCGCGCCCGGCCTTGGGACGCTTCGCGGGGGCCAGTTTCTTGTCGTCGCTTTTTTCTTCGTCCGAATCTTCGCTCTTGCCGTCCTTGGCCTCCTCGGCCTTCGGCTCCGGCGCCGCCGCGGCCGGATCGGCGACGAAAGCCACGCCTATCGCGCGCTCCTTGCCGCTTGGGGCGATTTGCAGCGTCGCCGTGTCGACGCCGTTCTGCGCCGCGACGGGTCCGAGCGTGAAGGCGACGTCGGCGCCCTTGGAATCATGCGCGACGATTCTGCCGCCCTTCGCGACGTGCAGCGGAAGCTTGATCGCCTCGTTCGCGCTTTGCCACAAGGCCAGCGGCGTCTTGGCGAGATCGGCCGGCAGCGCGACGAGGCGCGGCCCGATCAGCAAATTCGGCGCGACGTTTCCGACGATGAGATAGGAGCCGTCCTTCTCCAGCCGCTGCTCGCCGAAGGACAGCGTCTGCCGCGCCGGCGCTTGCGTCGGCGCCGGCCCCGCGACGCCGGGCGTTCCGAGCGTCACGTCGGCGACGCCCACGGCGCCGTCCAAAGGATCCAGCACGAGCTTGTAAAAGCCCGGCGAAAGATCGTAGCGCGACGGCGATGCGCCATTGGCGCGCGGCGCCTCATTGCCGAGAACCGACGTGATGCTGGCGCGCAGCTTGACGCCCTTCGCGTCGATCGCGACCTGACCGGGTTCGGTCATTTCGAAGAAGAGCGAAGTCGTCCCGCGGATGTTGAACTTGCCGCGCCACGGCCGCGCATTGGCGAGGCGCGGCATGTCGGAGGCGAGCACGCGAATCTTGCCGTCCTTTTCGACACGCGCAAAAACGAGCGTCGCCGGAACTTCGTCGCCACCCTGCCCTGCTATGTCGACGCCGACGAGATAGGGACCCGAGGCTTCGAAACTGAAGCTCGTCTCGCGCTGCACGGCGCGCAGCGAAAAGGCCTGGCCCTCGTAGCCGGAGACTTCGAGCAGCGCTGGCTGGCCATCGCCCGGCGAAATCAGAGTGGCGGAAGGCTCGCGGCTGTTTTTGGCGATTTCGCTCAGCTCATGTGCGCGCTCGCCACGCCGCGCGTCGAGACGCAAGGGCGCCGGTTGCGGCGCCTCCAGGCGAAAGGCGTTGTAGCGCGATGGAGCGAGAAAACGCGCCGCGCCGAAGGGTCCGAGCACGCCCTCGGCGACGCCGGCGTCGAGCGGCGTCGGCGTGCTGATGCGCAGGAAGAAAGGCTGCGTGCGATCACCCTCGCTCCACACCGCGCCTTCGCCGCCGTAAGCGGTGACGACGTAGCGGCCCGGCGCCGCCGCGCCCTCCAGAGCGATGCGCGTCATCGCGCGGCCGGGCTTGGTTTCGACGCCGCGCTTCTCGAAGGAAAGATCGACGAGTTCGCCGTTCTCGCGCCACAGACGCATGTCCGCGAGCGCGCGGCCGACGGCTTCCAGAGAGACGCGCCCCTCGGGGCCGATCTCCAGCGCATAGGAGCGCTGCTGCATGTCGCCGATGTCGCCGCTCTGGATTTGTGCGGCGGCGAGCGTCGGCCGTTTCGCGTTCAATTCGGCGAAGGGCTCGGCGGAAAGCCGCAGCTTTCCGCTCGCGCCCTTGGGATTGTAGACGCGGATCTTATAGGCGCCCCTGTCGAGCAGCGCATCGATGCGGCCGTCGCGCTGCCCCGGCGCCCCGGCCGTGTCGGTCGGCCCCTCGATCATGTCGACGAGTTCGATGCGCGCGCCGGACGGGCTCTTGACGCGGATCGAATAGCGGCCGGGCGCGGGCGTCGTCACGATCGCCGCGCCGTCGCGGTCGGCGGGCAGTTCAGCCGGCGCGAGGCGGGCCGCGGCTTTCGTTTGCGGGGAGGATGCATCCGGCGCCGCGAGCGCGGCGCAGGCGCCCGCGCCGAACAGGCCGATGAAAAGCAAGGTGCGGAGACCGTGAGGAATGGGCTGCATGCTGCCTCCGAGCCGCCGGGAGTCGAGGCCCCAGCGAACGATCCAACTTAGCACGCTTTCGCGATTTTCGGTGTGCGCCGCGTCACATCGCCGCGAAGCTTCGCAGCCGCGCGCGGCGACATGCGTCGTCGCGTATTTAGACGCCCGCGCGCGCCTCGACGAGGCGCGCCGCGTAACGGGCCATCAGATCGACTTCGACGTTCGCGTCGTCGCCCGCCTTCCGCGCGCCGAGCGTCGTCACGCCCAGCGTATGCGGAATGATCAGCACGCCGAAGCGCGCACCCTCGACTTCGTTCACGGTCAACGAGACGCCGTCCAGCGTCACCGAGCCTTTTTGCGCGACGAAACAGGCGAGGTCGCGCGGCGCTTCGAAGACGAGACGCGCCATGGCGTCGAAATCCTCGCGCGAGACGAGCCGCGCCACACCGTCGACATGGCCGGTGACGATATGGCCGCCGAGTTCGTCGCCGATTTTCAGCGCGCGTTCGAGATTGATCCGCGTTCCGACGCGCCAGGACGCGACCGTCGTCTTCGCCAGAGTCTCCGCCGCCGCGTCGACCTCGAAGACCGTGCGCGCGCCCTCGCGCCGCGCCGCGACGACGGTGAGGCAGACGCCGCTGCAAGCGATCGACGCGCCGAGCGCGATGCTCTCGACCTCATAGTTGCAGGCGACGGCGAGACGCCGCAGCGCGCCGCGCGTCTCGACGCGCAAGACTTCGCCCATGTCGGTGACGATGCCGGTGAACATCTATCGGCCCTCGCACAATTCGACGGGCCCCCACCCCAACCCTCCCCCGCCATAGGGCGTCTGAAGGACGCCCGTCCTTTGGACGGGCTTTCGCGGGAGAGGGAGCAGATTCGGCGCATGACGAAGGGGCGGGCTCATGCCGTCGGGGCGCGTTCCCTCTCCCGCGAAGCGGGGGAGGGTTGGGGTGGGGGCGCTGCAGCCTTCGCTTCGTTCCAAACAAATCATCCAGCGAACCGTTCGTAGCGCGTCATTTTGTCCGGGCCGAGATCGACGCTCTCGGCGAGCCGATACAGCGTTTCGTCCTCCAGCACGACGCGCGCCGCGGGACGCAGCGCGACGCGCCCGCCGCCGCCGAAGGGCATCGGGCCCGTATGCAGCACGACCTCGTCGGCGAAGCCGCCAGTGATCATCGATTCGGCGAGACGCGGGCCGCCCTCGCAATAGACGCGGGTGATCCCGCGCCGCGCGAGTTCGGCGAGCGCCTCGGGCAGAGCGACCCGGCCGAGCATGTCGGTTCCGACCCGCGCCACTTCGGCGCCGGTCGCGGCGCGAAAACTTTCGACGGCGGCGTCCGAGACCGAACGCGCCGCGATCACCAGCGTCGGCTGCACGCGCGCCAGCGAGGCGCAACGCGAGCCCGGCGACAGTTGCAGATTGCTGTCGAGCACGACGCGCAGCCGCTTCTCCTCCTCCATGCCGGACAGGCGCACGGTCAGCAGCGGATCGTCCTCGCGCGCCGTGCCGGCGCCCACCATGATCGCATCGTGCAACGCGCGGTCCATGTGCGTATGCGCATCGGCGAGCGGGCCGGTGACGCGCAGGCGGCGATCATGCGGCGCGCCAGCGGCGAAACCGTCCTTGGTCTGCGCGAGTTTCAGCGTCACCATCGGCCGGCTCCGCGTCACGCGCAGGCTATGGCCCAAATGTTCGCGCCGCGCCGCGGCCTCCAGCAGGTTGGCGGCGACCTCGATCCCCGCTTCGCGCAACGCCGCGAGGCCGCGGCCGCGCACGCGCGGATCGGGATCCTGCATCGCGACGACGACGCGCGCGACGCCGGCGGCGACAATGGCGTCGCAGCAAGGCGGCGTCGCGCCGCGATGCGAACAGGGCTCCAGCGTCACATAGAGCGTCGCGCCGCGCGCGGCTTCCCCCGCGTCGGCGAGCGCCTGGGTCTCGGCGTGCGGCCGCCCGCCCTGGCCGGTGAAGCCGCGGCCGACGACGACGCCGTCCTTGACGAGCAGCGCGCCGACCGCCGGATTGGGCGCGGCGCGGCCGAGATTGCGCCGCCCGAAGGCGAGCGCCGCGGCCATGAAGATTTCGTCCGGGTCATGCTTCGTCATGCGTCTTCCGAACCTTCGCCGAATCGGCCTGCCCGCCCTCGAGTTCGTCGATCAGCGTATTGAAGTCGCGCGCCTCGCGAAAGTCGCGATAGACCGAGGCGAAGCGCACATAGGCGACGGGGTCGAGCCCGCGCAGCCCCTCGATCACCAATTCGCCGATGCGCGAACTCTCGACCTCGGCGTCGCCGAAACTCTCCAGCTGGCGCACGACGCCATTGACCATTTGTTCGACCCGCTCGGGGTCCACGGGCCGCTTGCGCAAAGCGATTTCCAGCGAGCGCATCAATTTGTCGCGGTCGAAGGGCGTCCGCCGCCCGGATTTCTTGACGACGACGAGTTCGCGCAGCTGCACGCGCTCGAAAGTGGTGAAACGCCCGCCGCAGATCGGACAGACGCGCCGGCGCCTGATCGCGGAATTGTCCTCGGCGGGCCGGGAGTCTTTTACCTGTGTGTCGGCGGAGCCGCAGTAGGGGCAGCGCATGGGCGTCTTTCGCTGAGCTGGCGTTGCTTAGCCCGTCCCTCGCACAAGGCGCAAGCGCGGGAAGCGGATTCCGGTCAGGGCTCCAGAATCGCCGCGAGCTTCGCCAGGACCTCTTCCATCAGCGCGTCCGGAACGCGCTCGAGCTTGCGTCCCTTGCGCGCCCAGATCTCGAGAGCGCGGGGCTGGTCGCTTCGCACGACGCCTGTCGTTCGCAGCCCAAGCCCCATCAGGGACACCGTAAATCCGGCGGTGCGCGCAAAATTGCCGCCGCTCGTGATCGGCAGCACGATCGGCGTTTTGGTGAGCCGGTTGAACCGCCCAGGGGACACGACGAGCACCGGTCGCGTCCCCGGTCGTTCATGCCCGGAAGTCGGATCTAGCGAAACGAGGTAGATGTCTCCTCGCTCCATTACAGAAGCTCGCCGCCCACGGGCTTGGCGTCGAGCCACTCCCGGTCCTCGGGCCCCGGCTCGGCCGATGCGTCGCATTGCGCGAGCAATTCGTCCAGCGTGTAGCGCGTCCGGGCCCGAGGTTCGACGATCAGACGACCGCCCTCGACCGCGAGGCCGACCTTGGCCCCGGCGTTGAGGAGCAAAAGATCGAGCAGCGCCGGCGGCGCCGCCAACATGACCGACCCGCCCACTCTGCGCAGATTCGTGATGTGCATGTGGGGCTCCGTTGATTATATTAAAATATAACATCCTATCGAATTTTTTAAGGCGCCTCAGAGACGCGAAACCGTTTGAGAATTAGACCCGCGAGACCGCGACTCGAGACCGTTGACAAGTCTTGTATCCCTGAGCGATACATAGGTTTGGAGCGGCGGGCGTTCATGATCCGGTCATTCAAGGACAAGGTGGCCGAGGCCCTGTTCGATGGAAAGCGTCCCAAGGGATTTCCCGCCGATTTGTTCAAGACCGCGCGCAGGAAGCTTGAAGCGGTTCATGCTGCGGCAACTTTAGATGATCTGCGTAGTCCGCCCGGAAATCGGCTCGAGGCGCTTTCCGGCGACAGGGCGGGGCAGCACTCGATTCGGATCAACGACCAATGGCGCGTTTGCTTCGTCTGGTTCGAAGGCGGCGCCGAGCGGGTTGAGATCGTGGATTATCACTGAGCCATCATGGAGGGAACGCCTGTGGGCGAAGAGCTGGAAATCGTCGCAACCCTTCCGCCGATGCATCCCGGCGAGATGCTGAGGGAAGAGTTCCTCGAGCCGCTTGGCCTCTCGGCCGGGCGCGTCGCCAAGGCTTGCGGCGTCCCGCGTACGCGGATCGAGCGCATCGCGCGGGAACAGCTCGGGATTTCCGGCGATACGGCCGTGCGACTCGGAAAGTTCTTCAAGACGAGCCCGGAGTTCTGGATGAACCTGCAGTCGCGATATGAGGTGTTGGAGGCGCAGCGCAGAGCCGCCGGCGCACTGGCGGAAATCGTGCCTTATGAGCCGCGGGCGGCGTGAGACGATTCCGTTCAAGACATTGAAGCAGCCGCCTTTGGCCGACCTGAGGTCAAGGCTCCTTCAAGCGCGAATTGGGTTCTAGCGGGTCAACGCTTTGAACATGCCTTGGCTCCGACATTGAGGCGCAAAAGATCGAGCAGCACAGGCGGCGCCGCCAACATGACCGACCCGCCGACTTTGCGCAGATTCGTGGTGTGCATGCGAAGCTCCGAAGGTTATATCGAAATATGACTTTCCAGATGATCGGTTCAACGGAAAATCGCAAAATCTTGCTGGGCGTGCCCACTGTCGACGACCGGTTCGCGCCGCTACTCGCACTCGGTCGCAGCCGCAGTCGCCCTGCGGACTTGACCCGCGGTTGGCGGAGCCGCGATGAGACGGCGCATGGGGACTCTTGGGTTTGGGGTCGGATCGGCTTAGCCCGGGCGGCCCGACGTCCGCCAGCCCCGAAAATTCCGCGGCAGTGCGCCAAAACGTCGACAAGAGGCGTACGAAATCTTAGTTTGGCGGTGATCAAAGGAGTTGCGCGGCCATGTCGGTGACGATCGAGCTTTCCGCCGAAACAGAAACTAATCTGACGCGGCTCGCTGCGGCGCGCGGGCTGCCGCTGGCGGCGTTCCTCGAACGTCTGCTCGAGGAGCAGCTTCCGTCGCTCGCCGCGGAGCCGCTTTCGCCGGCCGAACGCGCCGCTGCGTGGCGGGAATCCGCCAAGAAGTTTCCGCGCACGCCGTTGCTCGACGACGAAGCGATCGGGCGCGCCAGTTTTTATGGAGAGCGCGGCTGAGTGAACGCCTCGTCGGCGCCAACGTCTTGCTGCGCCGGGCTCAGCCCGGACATCCGCACCACGCCGTTGCGATAGAAAGCATAGCGCTGCTGCTGGACAGAGGCGAGCCCGTCCATTTTACGCCGCAAAACGTCGCGGAATTTTGGAACGTCGCAACACGGCCCTGCGCCAACAACGGCCTCGGCCTGTCGATCGCGCTCGTCGCCCGCGAGATCGAAGACATCGATCGGGTCATGACGCTCTTACCCGACACGCCGGCGATTTATGCCGAGTGGAAACGCCTCGTCACACGCCACGAAGTGCGCGGCGTCAAGGTGCATGACGCAAGGCTGGTCGCCGCGATGAACGTGCACGGCGTTCGCCGCATTCTCACCTTCAACGTGGCCGACTTCGCCCGCTTCGACGTCGAAGCGCTCCATCCGGGGGACGTCTGTCGCCCGGTGCAATTCTGAGGGACGCGCCAGCGCCTGATCGCGCAATTATCCTCGGCGGGCCGGGAGTCCTTCACCTGAGTGTCGGCGGAGCCGCAATAGGGACAGCGCATGGGGGCGCACCTGGCGGAAGTCTGTTGAGTGCACCATCACCGTAACCCCGCAACCCGCAACCCAAATATGAAATACTAGTGGTGATTAAAAAATTGATTGTAACCGTTCACATCCCCCGGCGATTCAAACGACGACCTTGGCGGGGATTATGGGGAGCGTTAGGTTTGCGCGGGCCGCGGCGATGAGGTTGCGGGCGTATTCCCATGGCTCGACGCCGCGTTTGC
>Ga0265328_10000238_pt1 | contig 25338 bp, 24 predicted proteins | sample 41624metaG_FD_202086 | JGI IMG/M metagenome (GOLD analysis project Ga0265328, IMG submission 202086) | Rhizosphere microbial communities from Carex aquatilis grown in University of Washington, Seatle, WA, United States - 4-16-24 metaG | ecosystem: Host-associated > Plants > Roots > Rhizosphere...
CGCAGCGGTGACGCCGATCGCCTGCTTGAACACGAGAATGCGCTTCTCGCGCGCCTGCTGCGGGATCACATCGCCATAGACGCGGCGCCCCTCCTCCGCGAACCAATCGAAATAGGCGGCGCCATAGGCGATCTCGCCGCGCGCCTCGGCCAAGGGCTTACCCTGCTCGGCGGTGATGATCTGGGCGAGGCGCTCCTGCTCGGCGAGCAGCAGATCGTGCAGCCGCCGCAGAATTTGCGCCCGCTCCTTGGCGAGCCTGCCGCGCCACGCCGGAAGCGCGCGCTCGGCCGCCTCGATCGCGCGGCGCGTCTCTGCCGCGCCCAGGTCCGGAACCTCGGCCAATACCGCTCCCGTAGCCGGATCGCGAACGGCGAAGGTCGCGCCATTGTCGGCGCCGACAAAGGCGCCGTCGATGAAGGCCTGGTGGCGGAACGGGCGGGGCTCTCTGGTCATTTCGGCTGCGCTCCCGACGCGATACGAAAGGGGCCATCGAATACGGCGCCTTTGCCAGTGGAGACAACATCCGCGTCGCGCAAATTCCTCCAGGCCACGCCGCCAGCGGTCGCGCTGCCTGAAAACCGGCGCTTTCCCGACGTATCCGGCGCGCTCCCGAAGCGGCGGAACCGCGGCCCCGCTCGCGCGTCATATGGGAAACGACCGCAATCTCATATGGCTTCGTCCCGAAAATCCGACATAATCGCGGGATTCGCGGCGCCGCTGCGCTCGCGTCCGAAACGACGCCCCGAAAGCGAGATAGACCTTGGCCGAAACCCGCAATTTTCTTCCCGTGACGCGCCGCCGGGCGCTCGCCGCCCTCTCGAGCCTCGCCGGCCTCGCGGCGGCGCCAGGATGGGCGATCCGCCCCGCCTTCGCGGAAGGCGCGCCGGGCGAGACCGAGAGCCATGGCCTCTCCATCTTCGGCGAGCTGGCCGAAAAACCGGATTTTCCGCATTTTGCTTATGTGAACCCCACCGCGCCCAAGGGCGGAACGCTGGTGATGGAGCCGCCGCCGCCGGAAAAGAACAGCTACGACTCGCTCAACCCATATATTTTGCGCGGCAATCCGGCAGCGGGCGTCGGCCTCGTCTATGACACGCTGATGGCCGGCAGCCTCGACGAACGCGACGCGCTCTATGGCCTCGTGGCGAAAAAGGTTCGCATCTCCGCCGACAAGCTCACCTACACATTTTTTCTACGCAAAGAGGCGCGCTTTCACGACGGCTCGCCGCTCACCGCCCATGACGTCGCCTTCTCCCTCGACATTCTGAAAGCCGAGGGCCATCCGATGATCTCGCAATCGCTGCGCGATCTCGTCAGCGCCACCGCCGAGGCGGACGATGTGCTGGTGGTGAAATTCGCGCCCGGCCGCGCCCGCGATCTGCCGATCATCGTCGCCAGCCAGCCGATCTTCTCCAAAGCCTATTACAGCAAGCATAAATTCAGCGAGACCACGCTCGAGCCGCCGCTCGGCTCCTCGGCCTATAAGGTCGGGCCGATCGACCCCGGCCGCTACATCTCCTTCCAGCGCGTGGCGGACTATTGGGCCAAGGATCTGCCCGTCAATGTCGGCCAGGCCAATTTCGAAGTGATCCGCTTCGACTATTACGGCGACCGCAATGTCGCTTTCGAAGCCTTCAAGGCCGGCGCCTTCACCGTGCATGAGGAATTCACTTCGGCCATATGGGCGACCGGCTATGATTTCCCGGCCTTCCGCGACGGGCGCGTGAAGCGCGAGGAAATCCCCGACTACAATATTTCGGGAACGCAGGGCTGGTTCCTGAACATCCGCCGACCGGTCTTCAAGGATCCGCGCGTGCGCAAGGCGCTCGGCTACGCCTTCGATTTCGAATGGACCAACCATAATCTGATGTACGACTCGTATAAGCGGACGAGCTCTTATTTCGAGAACTCCGATCTCGAGGCCGTAGGGCTCCCGACGCCGGCCGAGCTCGCTCTGCTCGAGCCGTTCCGCGATCGGCTGCCGAAAGAAGTTTTCGCAGAGCCGTTCCAACCGTCGGTGTCGGATGGTTCGGGACAGGACCGCAATCTTTTGCGCAAGGCCGTCGATCTCTTGACCGAGGCCGGCTGCACGCGCAAGGACGGCGCGCTGCGCCTGCCCGACGGCAAGCCGCTCGAATTCGAATTCCTCTACAACACCAGCATGTTCGAGCGGCACACGCAGCCTTTCATCAAGAATTTGAAGCTGATCGGCGTCAACGCCCGCATGCGTATCGTCGACGCCGCGCAATATAAGGCCCGGCTCGACGATCACGACTATGACGTGATCATGGAGCGCGTGCGCATCGCCTATTCCCCGGGGGAGGAGCTGCGCATCATGTTCGGCTCCGAGGCCGCGCGCACCAAGGGCTCGCAGAATGTCATCGGCGTCGCCGATCCTGTCGTCGACGCGCTGATCGAAAAGGCGCTGGTCGCGACCTCACGCGAGGAGCTCGCCGCTATCTGCCGCGCGCTCGACCGCGTGCTGATCGCCGGTCAATATTGGATTCCGCACTATTACAAGCCGACGCATTGGATCGCCCATTGGGATGTGTTCGGCCGGCCCGACCGCTATCCGCGCTTCGACACGGGCATAGCCGCGACCTGGTGGTGGGACGACGCCAAGGCGCGCAAGATCAATTACACGGGGCGCTGAACGAACATGGCCGCCTATATCGCGCGACGCCTACTGCTGATGATCCCGACGATCCTCGGCATCATGCTCATCTCTTTCATCGTGGTGCAATTCGCGCCGGGCGGCCCGGTCGAGCGCGTCATAGCTCAGCTGCAGGGCTATGACATGGGCGCGACCTCGCGCTTTTCGGGCGGCGGCGGCGATGTCGGCCGCGGCGGCGCGGCGGTTCCCGGCGCAGAGGCCGGCTCCAAATATCGCGGCGCGCAGGGGCTGGATCCCAAATTCATCGCCGAGCTCGAAAAACAATTCGGCTTCGACAAGCCGGCCTGGGAGCGCTTCCTGCTGATGGTGAAGAATTACGCCGTCTTCGACTTCGGGCGCAGCTATTTCCGCGACGAGAGCGTGCTGAAGCTCATCGGCGAGAAGCTTCCGGTTTCGATGTCGCTCGGATTGTGGATGACGCTCATCTCCTATTCCGTCTCCATTCCGCTCGGCATCGCCAAGGCGGTGCGCGACGGAGAGCGTTTCGACTCCTGGACATCAAATCTCGTCATCATCGGCTATGCGATCCCGAGCTTTCTCTTCGCCATGCTGCTCATCGTGCTCTTCGCCGGCGGCTCCTTCTGGCAGATTTTTCCGTTGCGCGGACTGACATCGGAGAATTTCGCCGAGCTCTCGCTCATCGGCAAAGTCGGGGATTATTTCTGGCACATATGTCTGCCTGTGCTCGCCATGACGCTCGGCGCCTTCGCGACGCAGACGTTTCTGACCAAGAATTCCTTCCTCGACGAGATCCGCAAGCAATATGTGCAGACGGCGCGCATGAAGGGACTGACCGAGAACCGCGTGCTCTATGGCCATGTGTTTCGCAACGCCATGCTCATCGTCGTCTCCGGCTTTCCGGGCGCTTTCGTGCATGCGTTCCTCACCGGCTCCGTGCTCATCGAGACGATCTTCTCGCTCGACGGGCTCGGCTATCTCTCCTACGAATCGATCGTCAATCGCGATTACCCGGTGGTGTTCGCCAATCTCTACATATTCGCTCTGCTCGGCCTCGTGGTGAACCTGCTCTCGGACCTCACCTACACATGGATCGATCCACGCATCGATTTCGAGACACGCGAGGTCTAAGCGATGGACGAGAAAAGCGCCTCCCCCGCGACGAAGCTCGCGCCACGGATCCCCGATGGCGGCATTTTGCGCCTGCGGCCGATCGACCGGCGCCGGCTGCAAAATTTCAAGGCCAACAGCCGAGGCTATTGGTCCTTCTGGCTCTTTTCTGTCTTGTTCCTGCTCTCGCTCGCGTCGAATTTCATCGCCAATGACAAGCCTGTCCTCGCCTATTACAAGGGCGAGCTGCTGTTTCCGATCTTCAAGGACTATCCGGAAGAGAAGTTCGGCGGCTTTCTGGCGCGCACCGACTATCGCGATCCGACGATCGAGAAGGAGATCGACGCCAATGGCTGGATGATCTGGCCGCCGGTTCGCTATTCCTACGACACGCATAATCTCGATCTTCCGACGCCTGCGCCCTCGCCGCCGACATGGCTGCTCTCCAAGGCGCAATGCGAGGCCGCCGCGGCCAAGAAGCTCGGACCGGAGAAAGCGCATCTCGGCTGCTCGGCGATCGAATGGAACTGGCTCGGCACGGATGACCAAGGCCGCGACGTCGTCGCGCGTCTGCTCTATGGTTTCCGACTATCGGTGCTGTTCGGCCTCATTCTGGCCAGCATCTCCTCCATCGTCGGCGTCGCCGCGGGCGCCGTGCAGGGCTATTTCGGCGGGCGGGTCGATCTCGTCTTCCAGCGCTTCATCGAAGTATGGTCGTCGCTGCCGCAGCTCTATCTGCTCATCATCATCTCCTCCTTCCTCGCGCCGGGCTTCTTCGTTCTGCTCGGCATTTTGCTCCTCTTCTCCTGGGTGTCGCTCGTGCATGTGGTGCGCGCGGAATTCCTGCGGGCGCGCAATTTCGAATATGTGAACGCCGCGCGCGCGCTCGGCCTCTCCAATTTCCGCATCATCACGCGCCATCTTCTGCCCAACGCCACGGTCGCGACCCTGACCTTCCTGCCCTTCGTGCTCAATTCCTCGATCACGACGTTGACCTCGCTCGACTTCTTGGGGTTCGGCCTGCCGCCGGGCTCGCCGTCGCTCGGCGAATTGCTGCTGCAAGGCAAATCCAATCTCCAAGCGCCCTGGCTCGGCCTCACCGGCTTCGTCATCATCGCGCTGATGCTCTCGCTTCTGGTGTTCATCGGCGAAGCGGTGCGCGACGCATTCGACCCGAGAAAGACGTTCCGGTGAACCAGCGCATGACCGCCTCTCCCCTCCTCGACGTCCGCGACCTCTCCATCGCCTTCTCGCAAGGCGGTAGGGAGACTCTCGCCGTCGACAAAGTCTCCTTCTCGCTCGAGCGCGGGCGCACGCTGGCGCTCGTCGGCGAGTCCGGCTCGGGCAAGTCGATCACGGCGCTCTCCATCGTGCGCCTGCTGCCGCCCGCGGCCGTCCATCCGTGCGGAAGCATCGACTTCGCCGGCGAAGACATTTTGAAGCTCTCGGACGCGCGGCTGCGCGCCATTCGCGGCGCGAAGATCACAATGGTCTTCCAGGAGCCGATGACCTCGCTCAATCCGCTGCAGACGATCGAGCAGCAGATCGGCGAAATTCTCGAGCTGCATGGAGCGCGCGGCGCCGAGAAGATCCGCGCGCGCGTCGTCGAGCTGCTCGGCGAGGTCGGCATTCCGAACCCTTCCGAGCGCCTCGCCGCCTATCCGCATCAATTGTCCGGCGGACAGCGCCAGCGCGTGATGATCGCCATGGCGCTCGCCAACCGGCCCGACTTGCTCATCGCCGACGAGCCGACGACAGCGCTCGACGTCACCGTGCAGGCGCAGATTCTCGCTCTGCTCGAGCGCGTGCAGAAGACCTATGGCATGGCCATGCTCTTCATCACCCATGATCTCGGGCTCGTGCGGCGCTTCGCCGACGATGTCTGCGTCATGCAGCACGGCCGCATCGTCGAGAAGGGCGACGTCGAGAAAGTCTTCTCGACGCCCGAGCACCCCTACACCAAGGCGCTGCTCGCCGCCGAGCCCAAGGGCGCGCCGCCGGTGGAGGACGAGAGCGAGCCCGTGCTCGTCAGCGCCGACAATCTGCGCGTCTGGTTCCCGATCAAGCGCGGCTTCATGCGTCACACGGTCGGCCATATCAAGGCCGTGGACGGCGTCACCCTGGCCGTTCGCCGCGGCTCGACGGTCGGCGTCGTCGGCGAATCGGGCTCCGGCAAGACGACGCTCGGCCTCGCTTTGCTGCGACTCATCCGATCCGAGGGGCCGATCGTCTATCTCGGCGAGCGCATCGACGGCAAGAGCGTGAAAGAGATGCGCCCGCTGCGCCGCGACATGCAGATCGTCTTCCAGGATCCCTATGGCTCGCTGTCGCCGCGCATGTCGGTCGCGGAGATCGTCGCGGAGGGCCTCGGCGTGCAAATGCGCGGCCTCTCCTTCGATGAGACGCGCGAGATCGTCGCCCAGGCGCTGGCCGAGACGGGGCTCGATCCCGCCATGATGGATCGCTATCCGCACGAATTCTCGGGCGGCCAGCGCCAGCGCATCGCCATCGCCCGCGCCATTGTGTTGAAGCCCAAATTCATCGTGCTCGACGAGCCGACTTCGGCGCTCGACATGTCGGTGCAGGCGCAGATCGTCGATCTGCTGCGCGAATTGCAGGCGAAGCACCACCTCGCCTATCTCTTTATCAGCCACGACCTCAAAGTGGTGAAATCGCTCGCCGCGCATCTCATCGTGATGCGCTACGGCAAAGTGGTGGAGGAAGGCCCGGCGGTGGACGTGTTCGCCGCGCCGAAGAGCGATTATACGCGCGCCCTCTTCGCCGCGGCCTTCCGCATCGAGGCCGAGCCGCATCAGGGCGACAAGGCCGACTGAGCCCCACGAAAGCTGCGCGCGCTCTTGCGGCGAAGTCGCCGCTTCGTCACACTCGACGGCGACGATTCGAATCAGTTCGAGGCGATTCATGACCACTCGCGCACGGGCCGCGGCCGACATCATCGGCGCGCGCAACCCTCTGGGGCCGATCGAAGCCGCGGTCGTCCTCGGACGCGAATTTCTCGCCGCCGCCGACATCGGCGAACAGGCCGTCACCATTCCCTATTCCGACCTTCCCGGATTTCCGGAGATCGAAGGCGGCGAGGTGGTGATCGGCGTCGTCGATGGCGCGCCCATGCTATTCCTGAGGGGCCGCTCGGAGTTCTACGACAGCGGCGACCCGAGCCTGATGTCCTCGCCCATCGAGACTTTGACGCATTTGAACGTGCGGGCGCTGCTGTCTACCGGCTTCGCCGTCTCGACCAACGCCGATTTCCAACCCTCCTCCATTCTCAGCGTGACCGACCACATCAATTTCAGCGGCTTGAATCCGCTGATCGGCGCCGCAGGGCAGAATTTCGTGAATATGAACGGCGCCTATGACAAACGGCTGCTGCGGCGCCTCAAGCAGGCCAGCGCTGGCGCTGGGGTGACGCTGCACGAAGGCGTTCTCATGTGGTTCTCCGGTCCGAGCTTCGAGACGCCGGCCGAGGTGAAGATGGCCCGTATGCTGGGCGCCGACGCGCTCGGCATGTCGATCGCGCCCGAGGCGATTCTCGCCAAGCGCTTCGCCCTGCCCTTCGCGGCCGTCGCCGTCATCTCGGATTATGCGACCGGTTTCTCCGGCGGCAATCCGAGCTATGATCCGACCCGGGCCTCCGGCCTCATCGCGTTGCGGCGGCTGCTGCGCGCATTCCAGAAGTTCAAATAGAGCCGACGAAAATCGAGTATCCAGTGACGTTCCGCGCCGCGCGAAAAATATTGATCATGGGCCTGCCCGGCGCCGGAAAGACGACGCTCGCGACCATGCTCGCTCCCCGGTTGAACGCCGTTCTGTTCAACGCCGACGAGGTCCGCGCCAATCTCAACCGCGACCTCGGCTTCGCGCTCGAAGACCGGATCGAACATGCGCGGCGCATGGGCTGGCTGTGCGACTGCGTCGTCAGATCCGGCCACGCCGCGATCGCCGATTTCATCTGCCCGACCCCAGAAACGAGGGCCGCCTTCGGAAGCGCTTTCACGATCTTCGTCGACAGGATCGCGAAAGGCCGTTTCGAGGACACGAACAGACTCTTCGCGCCCCCTGAGACCTATGACCTCCGCGTGACGCCGGACGGAACGCCTCTTCATTGGGCGGAGACGATCATCGCGCTGCTCGAGCGCGACAGCTGAGCTCAAGACGCCGCCGGCCGCCGGAACGCCAGCACATTGGCGTCCAATCGCTGCACGGATTCGCCACGCTGATTAGAGGTGACGACTCGCATTTTGATCATTCCGCGATCGTCCCGCGATTTCGACGGGGAAATGCGCAGGATTGTCGCCTCGACGCTCAGCCGATCTCCCGGCCGCACCGGCCGCAGCCACTCGACCTTGCCGCCGACGCCGATCAGCCCGCCGGCGAAGGGCGCGCATTCCGTCAGCAGCCGCATGGTGAGCGAGGCGGTGTGCCAGCCGCTCGCCACCAATTCGCCGAACAGGCTGTCGGTCGCCGCCGCCTCGTCGAGATGGAAGGGCTGGGGATCGAATTTCGTCGCGAAGGCTTTGATCTCTTCGGTCGTCACTTCCACAGGCCCGGCGCGAAAGCGCTGGTCGACGAAGAACTCCTCGAGATAGAGCGGCTCGGGCATAGCGCTCACCCCGCCAACCGCCGCACGCTCGTCACCGCCGAGCCCGAGGCCAGAATGCGCGTCCGCGCCGGCGCGAAGGGCTCGCTCGCGACCTGCAGGTGAAAGGCGTTGGCGTGCAGCAGGCGCTCTTCGTCCTGCATTATGCCGACATGCCCCTTCCAAAAAACGAGATCGCCGCGGCGAAAAGGCTCGCCCTCCTCCAGCGCGCGGCCGAGCGCTTTCTCCTGGAGATCGGTGTCGCGCGGCGCATCGACGCCGGCCATAGCGAGCGAGGTCTGCACGAGCCCAGAGCAATCGACGCCGAGCCAGCTCTTGCCGCCCCACAGATAGGGCGCGCCAATCAGGCTCTCCGCCGCCGCGACGAAATCGGCGACGCGCGCCTCGCGCGGCGTCAGATGCGGTCGATAGATGAAGCCGCCGCCGGCCTCGATCAGGAATTTGTCGCGCTCGCCGACGATCTCCACTTCCGCGCCGAGCGGCAGAGCGAGCAATGGCGGATCCTTGATCTCGGGGCGCGGAAAAATGAATGTGCGAGGGACGCAGACGCGATGCGTCGGCGTCTCGATCCGGCTCCACAGCAGATTGGCGGCGATCCAGCCGACATAGCCATCGCGCTCGAGCTGGACCCAGGACCAGCCCTCTTCATCGTCATAGACGGTGACCGCCTCTCCATAGAGCGCCTGCGTGTCGAGCCGCGCATCCGGCCGCGGCTCGCGCTTCAAATCGGCGACGCCGTCCTTCACCTGCATGCGCCGCCCGTCGACGAAGCGCGCCGCCTCGACCTTGCCCTCGAGATGGCGCGCGGCGAGATCGGGACGCGCCGGCGTCAGGCGCTTGTCGAAACTGTCGCTCATGTCTTCACGCTCCAGCGCGCGGCGCGCTCCTCGATCAGCTCGGCGAGGAGTCGCGCCGTCTGAATCTCGCCGCCCTCCGGCCGGCCGGGCTTGCCCGAAGGGTTCCAGGCGAAGAGATCGAAATGCGCCCATTTCTCGGGCTCGGCGACGAAGCGCCGCAGGAACAGCGCCGCGGTGATCGAGCCCGCATGGGCGCTCGACGACACATTCACAATGTTCGACGCCTTGCCGTCGAGCTGCGAATCATAAGGATCCCACAGCGGCAAGCGCCAGACCGGATCGCCGAGCTTGCGGCCATAGGTCTCTATCTCCAGCGCCAGAGCGTCGTCTCCCGTGTAGAAGGCCGGCAGCTCCGGGCCGAGCGCAACGCGCGCAGCGCCCGTCAGAGTGGCGAAATCCAGGATGAGGTCCGGCTCCTCCTCCGCCGCGAGCGCCAGAGCGTCGGCGAGGATGAGGCGTCCTTCCGCATCCGTATTGCCGATCTCGACGGAGAGGCCTTTGCGGCTCGGATAAATATCGCCGGGCCGCATGGCGTCCGCGGAAATGGCGTTCTCGACGATCGGGACGAGCACGCGCAGGCGCAGGCGCGCGGAGGAGCCCATCAGAATATCGGCGAGCGCCAGCGCGGTGGCGGCGCCGCCCATATCTTTCTTCATCAGCAGCATGGCGCTGCTCGGCTTGATGTCGAGGCCGCCGCTGTCGAAACAGACGCCCTTGCCGACGAGCGTCACTTTCATCGCCTCCGCCGGCCCGAAGGTGATGTCGACGAGCCGCGGCGCCTGCGCCGCCGCGCGGCCGACCGCATGGACGAGCGGGAAGTTATCCGAAAGCAGCGCATCGCCGACGATGACGCGCGCCTGCGCCCCGTGCCGCGCGGCGAGCGCCAGCGCCGCCTCGGCCAGCGCCTCGGGTCCGAGATCATTGGCGGGCGTGTTGACGAGATCGCGGCCGAAGGAGAGAGCCGCGGCGACGCGCTCTATGTGCGTGCGATCGGCGTCCTGCGGCGCGCAGAGGCGCGGGCGCTCCTTTTTCGGCGCGACATAACGCGAGAAAGAATAGCCGCCGAGCAGAAAGGCGAGCGCCGCCGCATAGGAGTCCGAAACGCCCTCGCGCAGCCGATAGAGGCCAGGCGGCAGCAGCGTCGCGAGCTTGCCGGCGAGGAAGGGATCGCGATGGCGGGCTCCGGCCGCCTCGACTCCGAACAGAACGATCGCCGGCGCGCCCTCCGGCCCCGGCGCGAGCAAATGCGCGCCGGCCTTGCCGTCGAAGCCGCAGGCGCGCGCAAAGGCGGCGATCGCCGGCGGCAGCGTCTCGGCGAGAATTGGCCAGCTCTCCTTGTCGACGAAATCGATCGGCGTCGCCTCCGCCGTCCAGTCCTCCAGTCGGCTCATGATCTTCCTCTTCCATGTTCCTTCGCGTCTTCGTGGTTTTTTAACACCAAGACACGAAGGACACGAAGACGTTATAGGATTCGGCGCATGGAAATCGGTCCCCTCTCCCGCTATCGCGCCCAGCTCGCGCTCGGCGCCCGGATCACGATCGCCGCAGTGGCGACGCTCGGAATCGGCCATCTCCTCGGCACGCCCATGATTCTCTGGGCGGTGCTGACCGCGGTCATCCTCACCCAGATGAGCGTCGGCCGCTCGGTCAAGGCGACGATCGACTATTCCTTCGGCACGCTGGGCGGCGCGATCTATGCCGGCCTCGTCTCCAACTTCGTTCCCGGAGCAAATGAGCTCGCGCTGCTCGGCCTGCTCGGCCTCGCCATAGGGCCGCTCGCTTTGCTCTCCGCGCTGAGCCCACGCTTTTCCGTCGCGCCGGCGACCGGCGTCATCGTCGTGCTCGCGCCGACGATCACCCATGTCACGGCTTTTCATTCGGCCTATGACCGCGTGCTCGAGGTGGCGCTCGGCGGCGCGGTGGCGCTCGCCGTCTCGCATCTCGTCTTCCCCGCCCGCGCCCGCCTACTGGCGCTGGAGGCGGCCGCCGAGATGCTCGCGCTCATGGCCGAGGCGCTTCCTCCGCTCTTTTCGGGCTTTGCGCAGCCGCAGGATCCGGACGCAATTCGTGATCTGCAACGCGGCGTCGGCGACGCTTTCGCCCGCCTCGACAAAATGGAGCAGGAAGCGCGACATGAGCGCATCGCCTTCCTCAACGCCGAGCATGATCTCGCGCCGCTTCTGCGCGCTCTGCTGCGCATGCGCCACGATCTCGTGATGTTCGGCCGCGCCGCGGTCATTCCGCTGCCCGAAACCCTGCGGCCGCGCCTCGAGGCGCCGCTCGCGTCGATCGCCGAGACCGCCGCCGCCCATCTTCTCGACTGCGGCGCTGCGCTGACGGCGGCGCGCGCGCCCGCTTCGAGCGAGCCACTGGACGCTGCGTTCGACACTTATTCACAGGAGATCGCCGCATTGCGCGCCGAAGGCGCGCTGCGCATCCTGCCGGTCGAGCGGGTCGAACATGTCTTTGCGCTCGGCTTCGCGCTCGAGCAATGGCGCGACGATCTCGGCGAACTCGACCGAAGGATCGCCGAACGGGCCCGTTAAGGAAGCGGCAAGGTTAACGATTTATTGCTCGACCCTGACGGTTCAACCGCAAAGAGAGGGGTCGCCCGATGTTCCCGCCACGTTTCGTCGAAACGCGCCGCCTCGGCGCGCCGAGCGCGCTCGCGATCTGCGCCCTGCTCACGCTCTGCGGATGCACACAGCCGCTCCCCGACGTCACCGGCTCGATCGGCGCATCGCGACGCGCCGAACTGCCGACCGACGACGCACAGCTTCGTCAATTCGCGGACGAATGGGGCCATCGCTACGACGCCGACCCCAAGAATAAATCAGTCGCCCTGACCTATGCGAAGGCGCTGCATGCGCTCGACCGCAATGCGCAGGCCGTCGCCGTGCTGCAGGGCCTCGCCATTCGCTATCCCGAAGACCTCTCCATTCTCGGCGCCTATGGCAAATCGCTCGCCGACGCCGGACGCCTGCGCGAAGCCGCCGATGTGCTGTCGCGGTCCCATACGCCGGAGCGACCGGACTGGTCGGTGCTCTCCGCGCAGGGCTCGATCGCCGATCAGCTCGGCAATCACGAAGAGGCGCGCGAATATTATCAGACGGCGCTGAAGATCAAGCCTAATGATCCGAAGGTTCTCTCCAACCTCGGACTTTCTTACGCCCTCTCCAAGCAGTTGCCTCACGCCGAGAGCACATTGCTGACGGCCGCTGCGCAGCCCGCAGCAGATATGCGCGTGCGCCAGAACCTCGCGCTCGTGCTCGCGCTCCAAGGCAAATTCGAGGAGGCCGAAAGCTGGTCGCGCTATGATCTCTCGCCGATCGACGCCGCCGCCAATGTCGCCTCGATCCGCCAGATGATCGCGCAATCGAACAGCTGGCGCGAGATCCAGAGCTTCGGCGCGCGCGACAAGCAGAAGACCTCCGAGAAGGCGACGCCGCGCGCGAAGCTCGGCGCGCTCACCAGCTCTGCGCCATCACCTGAATGATGGCGGGCGCCATCACGACGACCATCAGCACCGGCAGGAAAAAGACGATCATCGGCACGGTGAGCTTGGGCGGCAGCGAGGCCGCTTTGCGCTCGGCCTCCGCCATGCGCATGTCGCGGCTCTCCTGCGCCGTCACCCGAAGCGCGCGGCCGAGCGGCGTGCCGTATTTTTCGGCCTGAATGAGCACGGTGGAAATCTGCTTCACGCTGTCGAGGCCGGTGCGCGCCGTCAGATTCTGATAAGCCTGACGGCGATCCGGCAGATAAGAGAGCTCGGCCGTCGCGAGCGCGAATTCCTCGGCGAGCGGCGCCGAGCGCACGCCGATCTCCTGCCCCACCTTGCGAAAGGCATGATCGACCGACATCCCCGATTCGACGCAGATCAGCATCAGATCGAGCGCATCGGGAAAAGCGATGCGCATGCTCTGCTGCCGTTTGGTGATCGTATTGCCGATGAACAGCTCCGGCGCCTTCACGCCGAGATAGGTCGCGAAAATCACGATCCCGGCTTTGGTGAGCATCGGCCAATCGGAGTCGTCGAGCACGACGAGATAGAACACAGCGAACAGAGCGAAGGCGATCGGCGTCACCAATCGGAAGAATAGGAACGTCACCTCCGCCTGCGGCCCGCGATAGCCGGCGGAGGCGAGGCGCAGCTTGGCGTCATCGGTGTTGAGCCAAGTCGACAAAGAGAAACGGTCGACGACATTTTTCATATATTGCTTGGGCCGCTGCCGAAGGCCGCCGCCCTCGGCCTTGGCGGCCGCGCGTTCGCGCGCCCGGATGCGCTCGCGTTCATTGGCGACGCTCTTCATGCGCTTGGCCAAGGAGTCGCTCTGGAGGAAGGTCGCCCCCAGCGACCAGACAGTGGCGATGACCGACATTGCGACGAGGACGCTGAACACCAGCCGTCCATTGGTCACGAATTTGACGACCTCCTCCATAGCACAGACCTCTCGCTCGCCCCGATCGTATCGCTCAAATGTCGAAGTCGATCATCTTCTGCATGATGAAGACGCCGATCGCCATCCAGAGCAGGCTGGCGCCGATGATGACATTTCCGACCGTCGTATTGAAAAGCACACCGATATAGGCGGGGTTGGTGAACCAGACGACCAGGCCGACGAGAAACGGCAGACTGCCGATGATTCCGGCCGACGCCTTGGCTTCCGCCGACATGGCTCTCACCTTCGCCTTCATCTTCTTTCGTTCGCGCAGCACGCCTGCGAGATTGCTGAGCGCCTCGGAGAGATTGCCGCCGGCCTTCTGCTGAAGGCTGATGACGATCGAGAAGAAAGACGCTTCCGCGACCGGAACGCGTTCGGCGAAACGCTCCGTCGCTTCGCCGATCGAAAGGCCGATCGTCTGCGATTCGACGATTTGTCGGAACTCGCTGCGCACCGGCTCCGGCGCTTCGCCAGCAATCATACGAAAACAGTCGGCGACCGGCAAGCCGGCCTTGACGCCGCGAATGATGATGTCGACGGCGCCGGGGAATTCGGCGATGAATTTCGCGATGCGGCGTCTCGCCAGAAAGCCCAGCAGCCAATGCGGAACGCCGACGCCGGCGACGAGGCCAGCGCCGGATGCGACGAGAAGGTCGGAATTGAACACGAAGACGATGAAAGCGACAAAGACGCCGAAAGCCCCAGAGGCGAGAAGAAAAATCGGGCGCGTCGTCGAGAGCCCCGCCTGAACGATGCGCTGCTCGAGCGTCACCTTCGCTTTCTTCTTGGTCTCTACGTCTTTGAGGCTATCCTGGATCAACTTGCGCCGCTTGGCCGGATCGCCGTTCCGCGCGTCGCGACGGCGATCGGAAGACGACATCAGCGCCGCTGTCCGCTTCTGCGCATGAATCTCGCCGGACAGATAAGGATATACGAATGCGTACATCACGCCGCCGACGGCGATCATGACGAGAGCTGCGGAAAGGAGAGACTGACGATCCATGGCCTTGTCCTGCGCCTAGTTCTCGTCGATGACAGTGGCGGCGTCGAGCGCCGCCGCGAGCCGGTTCTCCTCGCCATAATAACGCGCGCGCTCCCAGAAGCGCGGTCGACCGACTCCGGTCGAGCGATGGCGGCCGATGATCCTTCCATTGGCGTCCTCGCCGACGATCTCATAGACGAAGAGATCCTGCAGCGTGATGACATCCGCCTCCTGGCCGAGCACCTCGGTGATGTGAGTGATGCGACGCGAGCCGTCGCGCAGGCGCGCCGCCTGCACGATGATGTCGATCGAGGACACGATCATGTCGCGAATCGTCTTCGCCGGCAGCGAGAAGCCGCCCATCGTGATCATGGATTCGAGACGGCCGAGCGCCTCGCGCGGCGAGTTGGCGTGCAGAGTGCCCATCGAGCCGTCATGACCCGTGTTCATCGCCTGCAATAGATCGAAAGCCTCCGGTCCGCGCACCTCGCCGACGATGATGCGTTCGGGACGCATGCGCAGGCAGTTTTTGACGAGGTCTCGCATGGTCACGGCGCCTTGCCCCTCGAGATTGGGCGGACGCGTCTCCAGCCGCACCACATGCGATTGCTGCAACTGCAATTCCGCCGCGTCCTCGCAGGTGATCACGCGCTCGTCGGTGTCGATGTAGTTGGTGAGGCAATTGAGCAGCGTCGTCTTGCCCGAGCCCGTGCCGCCGGAGATAAGCACGTTGCAGCGCACGCGGCCGATGACCTTCAACACCTCGCCGCCTTCGGGCGAGATCGAAGCGTAACGGATGAGCTGATCGAGCGTGAGCTTGTCCTTGCGGAATTTACGAATGGTGAGCGCGGGGCCGTCGATCGCCAATGGCGGCGCGATGACGTTGACGCGCGAGCCGTCGAGAAGGCGCGCGTCGCAGATCGGCGAGGATTCGTCGACGCGGCGTCCGACCTGGCTGACGATACGCTGGCAGATGTTCATCAATTGCGAATTGTCGCGGAACCTGATGTTGGTGAGCTGAATCTTGCCGCTCACCTCGATATAGGTCTTCGCCGCGCCATTGACCATGATGTCGGCGATGTCGTCGCGCATGAGCAGCGGCTCGAGAGGGCCGTAGCCCAGCACGTCGTTGCAAATATCCTCGAGCAGCTCCTCCTGCTCGGAGATCGACATGACGACATTCTTGATCGCGACGATCTCGTTGACGATATCCCTGATCTCGTCGCGGGCGCTCTCCGGCTCCAGCTTGGAGAGCTGCGCGAGATCGATCGCCTCGATGAGCGCGCCGAAGATCATGCTCTTCGTGACGTAATATTGCTCCGAGCGCTTTTGCTCGGGGGGAGCCGCCGCCACGGCGGTAGAGGCCTCCGGCGCGGCGACCGCCGCCGGAGCCTTGCTCACGGTGGTCGGCTGCTGCGCCGGCCGGCCGGTTCCTGTCTGCGCCGTTCCGACGTTCGTTCGCTTTCCGAACATGCGATCTCCCCGTAACGCCTATTCGCCGCTCATCAACCGGCCAGCTTGCGAGACAAACGATCGAGCAGCGGCGCGAAAAGCCCGCTCTTGATCTTGCGACTCACGGCGCGACCGGTCAGCTCGCGACCGAGCGCGTCGAACTGCTCGATGATCTTCGCGCCGGGATCGACTTCGGCGATCATCTGTCCATTGTTGGAGGCCGCTCCGAACAGTTTCGGCTCGAATGGAATGATCGCCGACGGCTCCATCTCTATCGCCTTGGCGAAATCCGCCACCGCGATTTCGGGCCGGCGCGGAACGCCGACGAAATTCAAGATCAGCTTGGGCGGCGAGTCGTTCTGGCGCGCGACGCGCAGCGCGTCGATGAGAGTCTTGGCGTTGCGCAGATTGGCGAGATCCGGCGCCGCGACGATCGCCACCTCATCGGCGCCGATCAGCACGCGCTTCGTCCAGGCGGACCATTGATGCGGCACGTCGAGCACCGTGCAGGGCGCAGTGGCGCGCAGCGTGTCGACGATCGCGTCGAAAGCGGATTCCGGCAGATCGTAGAGGCGATCGACAGTCGCGGGCGCGGAGAGAAGGCTCAGCTGATCGCTGCATTTCGACAGCAGTCGGTCGATCAGATTAGCGTCGACGCGATCCGGCGCGAACACCGCTTCTGCGACGCCTTGCGGCGGATCCTGATTGAAATCGAGCCCCGCGGTCCCGAAGGGGAGATCGAGATCGGCGACGACCGTCTGCATCTGCAGCGCGCGAGCAATCGACCAGGCGAGATTATGCGCGATGCAGGAAGCGCCGACGCCGCCCTTGGCGCCGGCGATCGCGACGATGCGTCCGAGCGCCTCGGCGCTGTTGTTGTAGAGATCCGAAATGCGGGCGATGAAGCCGAGCACATCGATCGGCGCCACGACATAGTCGCTGACGCCGCGCGCCATCAGCGCGCGATAGAGCGCGATGTCGTTGACATGGCCGAGCACGACCACCTTGGTGCCGGAGTCGCAGGACTCCGACAGCGCCTCGAGCTGCGAGAGGAGAGTCTCGCGCTCGCCGATCGCCTCGAGCACGATCAAATTCGGAGTGGGCGCAGATCGAAACGCCTCGATCGCCGCTGCGACGCCGCCCATATGGACTTTGACATGCGCCTTGTCCATGCGGCGATCCACGGCGGCCGAATTCACCACGGCCACGGCGTCCGGCGTTTCGCAGAACGCTTGCACGGAAATGCGCGGCAAGGGAGCGATCTGCGTCGCCGCGTCGCTCTCCGCCGTTGCCGACTGCTCTTTCATCAACCGCCTCCAACCGAGCTGATATTCGATCCCTTGACGTTCCATTGCGTCGACGGATCGGCGCCCTTGCGCACATTGCCGATCGCGCGCATGCGCGATTCGATGTCGGCCGGCGACTCGCCGCGCGGCGCGACGAGGTCGCGAGGATCGTCGATCTGCGCCGCGAAAGTCGTCTGGCTCGCACAGCCGAAATTCCAATAGGTGGTGTTGTCCCAGCCCTCGAGCGAGCTCGCCGAAGCGAGATCCGCCGGCCATTCGCCGCAGCGCCCCGCCACTTTCGCGCGCACGCCCTGGAACGACAGCCGCACAGGAGCCGCGAGGTTCGGATCGCTCACCGGATAAGAACCGACATAGACAGCGCCGGAGACGCCGCTGTCGGCGAGGATGCGCTTCACGGCGTCGACGCCGCCGCGCACTGCGAGCTGGTCTCTCGCACCGCTCGGCGCGAGAAGCGTGATCTGGCCATGGCCGAAGCGGCGATATCGCGTCACGAAGTCGCGAATGCGGCCGCTCGTCGCATTGTCGAGACGATGCGACGGAAACACGTCGATCGAGGTGGCGGCGTCGGCGAGCACGACCGGATGACGGTCGCGGTAGTCTTGCGCGACGACGCGCGGCGGCAAGGTTCTGTTCACGCCGCAGCCGGCGAGCGGCGCAATCGCGGCGAGGCAAGCGAGCCTCCTGCCGAGGGCTGTGAATTTCGCGCTGTTCAGTCGGATAGACATCTTTGACCGCTCCTCGCCCGCGCTCAGTCCTGAATGAAGCCGATGCGGCCCTTCAGGCGCGGAACCGCTTGCGGATGTTGGGGATTGGCGTAGAGCCGATTGACGCGCCCGAGCAGCCAAGCCTGCGGATCGCTGGCGTCCGCGAAGCCGTCGTCGGGCCGCGCCACGTCGCGCGCCTGGACCGATCGCGCGATATAGGGCGTGACGACGATGAGCAGCTCGGTCTCGTTGCGCAGATAATCGCGCGAGCGAAACAGCGCCCCGAGCACCGGCAGATTGATCAGGCCCGGCAAGCCGTTGATGGCTTGATCCGACTTCTGCTGCAAGAGGCCGGCCGTCGCAATGGAGCCGCCGGAGGGCAGCTCGACGCTCGTCTCGTTCTTGCGGGTCTTGAAGCCCGGAACGGTCACGCCATTGTAGGTTTGCGCGCCCTGATAGTCGACCTCCGTCACCTCAGTGGCGAGATGCAGCAGGATGCGGCCTTCGGCGAGCACCACAGGCGTGAAGTTCAGCGACACGCCATATTGCTTGAACACGATGCCGACGGTGCAGAGTATCGAGCCGCTGATACAATTGCCGTTGCCGGGCACGGCGACTTCGCCGCCGACGGTGAACTTCGCCGATTCGCCGGAGACCGCCGTGACGGTCGGCTCGGCGAGAATGCGCGAGACGCCGTAGCGTTCATAGGCCTGCAGCGTCGCAGTGGTGCCGTTCGGCCCATTGAGGCTCAAAGCGCTCGCCGTGAGCGCCGAATTGATCGCGAAGGGATTTTGCTGAACCAGCTTGCCCCAGCCGCCGGTGATGATCGTCTCGCCGGCGCTCTGCGCCGAAACGCCGAGCTGCTTGATCACGCGCCGCTGCACTTCGGCGACGGTGACCTTCAGCATCACCTGATCCTGTGTGCTGATCGTGAGCGCGTTGACGACGAGGCCATCGCCGCCTGCGCCATTGCCCTGGGTCGAGGCGGAGCGCGCCGCGAAGCCTTTGGCGATATCGACCGCGCGCTGTCCTTCGGCGGCCGACTCGACGGTGCCGGTCAGGATGATCGTGTCATTGACCGTCCGCGCAATAATGTTCGATTTCGGAAGCGCAGCGTGCAGCAGCGGACCAAGCTCGCCGACGTCGCGGCCGATGCTGATCTCGAGATTGGCGATCTGCCGCCCGGAGCGATCGAGCGCGAAAATCGTCGTTTGGCCGGTCTCGGCGCCCATGATGTAGAGCTTGCGCGCCGAGCGGGCGACGGCGTTGGCGACCTTCGGATTGCCGACCACGATCTCCGACGCCTCCGCCGGCAGATCGACAATGATCGATTTGCCGACGCCCATCGCGATGCGACGCGACAACAGCGCGTCGGAGCCCGATTCGATTCCCCATTTCTCCTGGCTAGACGCCGGAACGGGGCCGAGCGATGCGCCCGCGAGCGCGAGGATCGCGAGAGTCGCCGCTCCGGATAGACGACGCGCCGACCTGTTCATGCCCGTCGCTCCGCGTTCGATTTTCGCCACATTGCGCAGTCCTTCGATGAGCCGCATCGCCTCAACGCGTGCGCATGGTTGTTGGGACGCCGAAGCGCACGACCGTCAGGGAATCGTCCGCCACCGACGAGCGCTTGTCGTCTTCGTGCGCATCCGCCATGGAGCGCAACATGAGCGCCAATTGGCCGGTGCGCTGCGCGAGGATGACGAGTTCGGCCTGCCGCGGCTCGAGATCGAGAGTGGCGGTCGCCCCGGTGACGACGGACTCGCCATTCTTGGTCTCGACGAGCGGCCCGATCGCCATCACACGCACATTGGTGAGAATGACTTCCGACGAGAGATCGGAGGCGCCTTCGCGGCCGCGGTCCGCGTCGCGAAAGGTGCGCATCACGTCGACATGGTCGTTGGGGAGGATGAATCCGCCCGCCGTGGTGTTGGGCGAAATGTCGATCGCGACCGCGCGATGGCCAGCGGCGAGCAGCGTCGACATGAGTCCCGCGGTCGGCCCCTTGACGAGGCGCTCGCGCCGCACCGGCTCGCCGTTCGAGATCGGGTTGCGGACATAGGAGCCGCGAATGTCGTCCTTGGCGTTCGGAGCCTCGCTCTTGCGCAGGACGCCCTGCGGCACTGCGCCGATCGGCCAATCGATCCAATTGGTGTCCGGCTCCGCGAGCGCGGTTCCGTAGGAGAGATCGCGCGTCGCCACGAGAACTTTGTCCGTCGTCGGCTGCGTGGGGATCATCTGAACGAGCTTCGGCGCCTCGGGCGGCGATCCGTTCATCATCAGGAAGGCCCCGCCGCCCGCCACGACGGCGACGCCGAGAACCACGATCTGCGCCTTGTTCATTTGCTTCCAGTCCGATCGCCCCAACTAGAGCGGAGCAAGCCGAATGAAAGCGGAAAAACGTCAAATTATAGTTAATCGCCGGTAAGGGGTCCGCTCTTTCGCGCTCCGCCGCGGGTCTTTTTCGCCCGCTCGTCGCAGATTACGCCGCCGTGAGCAGCGCCCAGAGTTGCGAATTCGGATAGACGGCGATCCCGGCGATCGCCAGCGCAATGCCATAAGGCACGCCCTCGGCCCCATCGCAGAGATGGGCGAATCGGGGCGATTCGGCGACGAAGCGCGGCTCGTATCGACGCAGAGCGAGAATCGCGATCGTCAGCGCGCCGCCCGCGAGCGAGGCGACGAGAGCGTAATCGGCGAGCTGCTCGAAGCCGAGCCACAGCGCCGTGGCGGAGGCGAGCTTGGCGTCGCCGCCGCCCATCCAGCCGCGATTGAACATCAGGAAGGTCGCCGCGAGCACGGCTGCCCCGCAGCCGACATGCGACAAGACGCTCTCGAGCGGCATGCCGAAACATGCGGCAAAAATGGCGAAGAAGCCGATGAGCGCCAATGACACGCGATTGGGGATCGTCATCGTGAGAAGATCGGCGAAGGCCGAAAACGCCATCAGAGCCGGGAAAAGAATCAGCGCGGCGGCCGCTGCGATCATGAGCGTCGTTCCTGTCGCCGCGCCTCTCGTGTCTCCGACAAAGGCGCCTCTCGAATTCGCGTTGCGCGCTCGGTCGAGCGCGCGATCCGAGCGCCGCGCGGCGAGGAGCCGACGCGCGCGCCCGATGCGGAATCGCTCAGCTGAGGTTCTGAGCGATCTTGTTGAAGGTCTCGGACAGATTGCTGCCGACGAGCTTCACGGCGGTGATGATGATGACCGAAATCAGAGCGCCGATCAGGCCATATTCGATGGCGGTGGCTCCGGACTCATTGTCAAAAAATTTCAAAATCGACGATTTCATCGTCCTCTCCTGATATAGGCGTCATGGTTCGATGCGGGCGGACCAAGCCGGCCGGCTCTGTTTACGAGCCGGCCTTGGGCAGGAACACGAGCAACGGCCTACGTCTCGACGCGGCGGCGACGAGACACGCGCCCGCCCCGACCTCAGCTCAGATTCTGAGCGATCTTGTTGAAGGTCTGGGACAGGTTGCTGCCGACGAGCTTCACTGCGGTGATGATGATGACCGAGATCAGCGCGCCGATCAGGCCGTATTCAATGGCGGTCGCGCCGGACTCGTCCTTTACGAACCGCGACATCAAGCTCTTCATACTCGTGCTCCTCGCTCTATTGACACCGCCCCGGCGAATTCGCTCGAGAGAGCTCGTTCGCGGGACCGGATGAGACCCTACGTAAAACTTCTTGAAAACGCGTTAATCGCATCATCGACATACGAAATTTGCCGCACGGAGCGGGAGCTCGTCGCATTTTCAGCAATGATTCACTATTGCGTGGTTTTCTTCGACACGAAGTCTCGCAAAGGCGAGGATTGTTTAGAGGTGCGTGATGCGCTCGACGCGTTTCCTTGGATATTTGGCGCTATTCGTTGGCGCGACCGTCACGGCCGGCATCGCAACGGCGCGTGACGCCGAGAGGCGCGGCGTCTTCGTGGACATCGATCGCGCCCGCGTCGTGCGCATGCCAGAAGGAGCGCAGACGCTGATCGTCGGCAATCCGCTCATCGCCGATGTGACCATGCTGAAGACAAATCGTCTCATCGTCGTCACCGGAAAGAGCTTCGGATCGACCAATCTCATTCTGCTCGATCCGACCGGCAATCAGGTCGGCGAAGAGATCATCACCGTCACCCAGCCGATGGACAAGCTGGTCGTGCTGCGCGGCGCGCGGCGCGAATCCTATGCTTGCTCGCCCGATTGCGCGCCGGCCGTCGACCTCGCCGACGACAAGGACTATACGGCGCGCGTGATCGAGGCGGTGAAGCAGCACGAGGGTTCGTCATCGCCGTCGAAACGCTGACCTGCACGACGTCTGCCGAGGGACGATCGTGTCGCGCATGGGAGATCGCAGGGCGGCCACAATGCGCCCTATCGGGCCGCGGGTTCGAGACATGAGCGGAGAAGAGATTTCATCGCGACAGCCGATGCGCCGCCTCGAAGCGAGCCTCGTTCGCTTCGGGCGCGATCGCGACGCGGCGCTCGCTGTCGAATTCGCGATGGTGCTCGTTCCGATGCTCGGACTGCTCGGAGCGATTTTCGAGACCGGCATCGTCTATTTCAAGAGCCAGCAGCTACAGGTCGCCACGCTGCATGCGAGCCGCGCCGTGCTGACGCACAGCCTCGGCAACATGACCTATCAGGACTTCATCGACAAATATGTCTGCACCTGGCAGAGCACCGGCGTCGTCGCTTCGGGCACGCTCGGCAAATCCTTCGATTGCGCGAAGCTCCTCGTCGACATCGCCGATGTCGGCAATGGGACAGGTTGGTCGAGCGCCTCGACGTCGAACGCCTTCTACCTCGCCCCCTCTTCGCCGAGCTCGACGATCACCATGCCCGCCTCCGGCCATGTCGCGGTGGTGCGCATCGTCTATCCCATGCCGGCAGTGACGGCCGTTCTCACCGGCGGAATTTTGAAGGGAATAACGCTCGGCAAGACGACGAGCGGAGAGGTCGCTTACAATAGTCTCTGGACGCATCTGCTGTTCGGCGTCGCCGCCTTTCGCGTGGAGCCGACATGAGCCCTCCCTCCGCTCCGCGCCGCGGCCTGCGCGCGATGCTGGCGGAGGAGCGAGCCTTCGCAGCGGTCGAATTCGCGCTGATGCTGCCGCTCGTCCTCGTCATTTATCTCGGCTTGGCGGAGCTGGCGCTCGGGCAACGCGCGAGCCAGAAGCTCGATCTCGTCGCGCATACGCTTTCCGATCTCGCCGCGCAGCAATTGACCGGCGGCTCCAATTCCGGCCAGGCGGGAATGGACGAGACGACGATCCAGGCGATCTTCTCCGCAGCGACGACGCTGATGGGGCCGCTGCCGACGACCAATCTCAAAATGACGATCTCCGAGGTCGTGATCTCCGCCGACGCGGCGCAGGCGAGCGGCTATAAGGCGAGCGTGAACTGGACCATCGCCAAGAACTCCGGCACGCTGCGGCCCTGCAAGATCGGCGGCGTCGCCAAGCTCAACGCCGCCGATGTCGCGCCCGTCGATCCCAATTCCATGCCGACGAGCTATACGAGCGCGAAGTCGGTGACGCTGGCCAACGCCGGCGGCGGCTCGACGACGACGAGCGTGACGCCCACCATCGGAGCGATCATCGTCGCCGATGTGGTCTACACATATCAGCCCTCTTTCAGCCGCACGATCACCTGGCTGAAGACGGCGGCGCCGACGATGTCGCGCACCAGCTATTCGCCGGTGCGCAACACCTACAGCCCCAATCATGTTCAATATTACATGACGAGCGGAACCAACTGCTCGACCACGCCTTGATCGCTCAGATCGTCTGATTGTATGCGCCGACTTCCGCATTCTCGCGCAGCACCGCATCGACAGCGTGGAACATCTCGCGCATGCGCGCCTCCGAGACCGGGCTCTCGACGACGACGACGAGCTCCGGCTTGTTGGACGAGGCGCGGACGAGCCCCCATGTGCCGTCGGCGACCGTCACGCGCACGCCGTTCACCGTCACGAGATCGCGGATCTTCTGCCCGGTGAAGGACGCGCCTTCGGCCTCCATCTTCTGGAAGCGGGCGATCACCTTGTCGACGACGCCGTATTTCGTCTCGTCGGCGCAATGGGGCGACATGGTGGGCGAGCCCCAGGTCTTGGGCAGCGCCGCATAGAGATCGGACATGGACTTGCCCGGATTGCGGTCGAGCATCTGCAGCACATGCACGGCCGTCAACAGGCCGTCGTCATAGCCGCGGCCGACCGGCGCATTGAAGAAGAAATGCCCCGACTTCTCGAAGCCCGCGAGCGCCTTCAGCTCGGTCACGCGGCGCTTGATATAGGAATGGCCGGTCTTCCAATAATCGGCCTTCACATTGCGCGAGAGCAGCTCTGGATCGGTCGCGAACAATCCCGTCGATTTCACATCGACGACGAAAGTCGCGCCCGGATAGAGCTTGGAGAGATCGCGCGCCAGCATCACGCCGATCTTATCGGCGAAGATCTCCTCGCCCTTATTGTCGACGACGCCGCAGCGATCGCCGTCGCCGTCGAAGCCGAGCCCGACATCCGCCCCGCTCTCACGGACCTTGTCGGCCATGGCGTGGAGCATATGGAGGTCTTCGGGGTTCGGATTGTAATGCGGGAAATTATAGTCGAGCTCGGTGTCGAGCGGCACGACCTCGCAGCCGATGCGCTCCAGGAGCTGGGGCGCGAAGGCGCCGGCCGTGCCATTGCCGCAGGCCGCGACCACTTTGAGCTTGCGGGAGAGTTTTACGCCCGAGGCGAGATCGTCGAGATAGCGCTGGCCGAAATTCTCGACATAGCGATAGGAGCCGCCCTCGGCGAAACGAAAGGCGCCGGCGAGCACGATCTCCTTCAGCCGCGTCATCTCCACGGGGCCGAAAGTGACGGGGCGCTGCGCGCCCATCTTCACGCCGGTCCAGCCATTGTCATTGTGGGAGGCGGTGACCATGGCCACGGCGGGCACGTCCAGCGCGAATTGCGCGAAATAGGCCATGGGCGAGAGCGCGAGGCCGATGTCATGCACGCGCACGCCCGCCGCCATCAGGCCAGAGATCAGCGCGATCTTGATGGAGGCGGAATAGGCGCGATAGTCGTGGCCGGTCACGAGTTCCGGCGGAACGCCCATCTCATGGAGCAGCGTGCCGAGTCCGAGACCCAGCGCCTGCACCCCCATGAGGTTGAGCTCCTTCTCGAACAGCCAGCGCGCGTCATATTCGCGAAAGCCCGTCGGCTTCACGAGCGGCGTCGTCTCATAG
>Ga0265328_10000239_pt1 | contig 25280 bp, 21 predicted proteins | sample 41624metaG_FD_202086 | JGI IMG/M metagenome (GOLD analysis project Ga0265328, IMG submission 202086) | Rhizosphere microbial communities from Carex aquatilis grown in University of Washington, Seatle, WA, United States - 4-16-24 metaG | ecosystem: Host-associated > Plants > Roots > Rhizosphere...
CCGCCGCACGCCAAGCAAGCCGCTCCCCGCGGGAGAAGCCGCCGCACGCCAAGCAAGCCGCCCCCCGCGGGTTTCGCGAAGCGCGCTCGCGAAGCGAGCCGCGAAGAAAGAAACCCTCCTCCGGACGAGAGGTCCCGCGCGAAGCGCGGGCCTCGATGCTCCGGAGGAGGGTTTCGAACCCCCGACCCGGCGGTTAACAGCCGCCTGCTCTGCCCCTGAGCTACTCCGGAATGGGTGGGCGCCATTATGGGGAGTGGCGTCTCTCAGTCAAGCCGGACGTGCAGGGTCCGCGCGACTTCCTGCCACCGCCCGCGGCCTGTCCGTTGCCTCAGGGCTGGTGGCTCGGTTTCCATCGCAAGAGCTTGGCGGCGTTGTCGAAGTAGACCTTGCGCAGGATCGACTCGGACAGGCCGACCCCGTCGATCTTCCAGCGCCCCTGGATCGGCGTCGGGCTCTCGAACTGGCGGTCGAGCGTCTCGAAGTAGCGCCAGGTCTGCGTGAAGAAGCGGACCTCGTCGGCGCGCGTCGGCGGGTTGGCGCCGTTCGAGCCGTACATCATGTCGTCCTGGCTCGCCCCCACGCCGGTGTCGGTGCCGAACAGAATGCGGTCCTGGTATTTCTCGTAGAACTTTCGCATGCGGTCCACGGGATGCCGTCCCATCTCGGGCACGCGCGCGGCGGTGTCGATGTAGAAGTTGGGGTACTTGTCGAGCATCTTGGCGACGCGCTCCGGGTCCTCGGGGTCGTTGCCGAAGTGCACGGCGATGAACTTGCTCTTCGGGTGCCGCGCGACGCGCCGCTCGAACGCCTGGTACAGCTGCTCCCACGACGGCACGGGCTCGCCGTAGAACGACCACTCGGGGTGCGCCTGCAGCTCGTCCCAGCGTTCGTTGTCGGGGTTGGCCGGCTTCCAAAAAGCTTTGGGATCGCCGACGTGGATTGCGATCGGCATCTCGAGCGCCCCCGCCTTCTCGAACAGCGGATCCAGCCCCGGGTCGTCGACCGGAATCAGGTGGCGGCGGTCCGCTGTCGGGTAGCCCAGGCCCAGGCCCTTGGGGATCTTGAGCCCGATCGCGCCCAGGTGCTTCGACTCCTCGAGCATCGCGGCCATGCCCACGCCGTAGTCGGCCCGCACGCGCACCAGCCGGAAGTCGGCGTTGGCGAAGACGGCGATGCGGCCGCCGCTCTTCTCCGCTGCCGCCAGCTGCGTCTCCAGCATATGCCGTGGCGGCCCGGGGAACATGCCCGACAGGTTCACGCCGCCGTCGATGCCCCATTCGTCCATCAATCGGACCGTGCGCGGGATGCCGTCGGGCGCGAGGTGCATGTGCACGTCGATGCGTGGCAGTCGCTTGGCGCCGGCGCTGGTTCTCGGGGCGCCGGTCGTGTCGGACATCGCGGCGGGCGTGGCCGCAGGCGGCGTCGCGACCGCGCTGTCTGGCCGGTCGGCGGCGGCGGACTGACGCGCGCCCCGACACGCACCGCCGAGCGCCAGCGCCAGCGCCATGCCGAGCAGCCTTGCCGCGGGCCGCAGCATGGATCCTACGGCGTTTCGGCGGCCGGGGGTGTCTCGGTCTTGGCGGGCTCGGCGGCCGGCGCGGCGGGCTTGTCGGCCTTCTCCTCGCCGCTGCCCTTGGCTTCGCCGGAGCCCTGCGCCTTGCGCAGCTTGACGGTCACCCGCAGGCTCTGCCCAGGCCCCTTACCTTTGACCCAGTCCGACGCGCTCACCATGTGCTCGTAGGTCTCGAAGCCTTCCTTGCGAACCGTCAGCGCGTGCGGCGCCGCCGGGTCGATGTCCTTGCCCTGGAACGGCGTCTTGCCAACCGCCTGGCCGTCGATGAGGACCTCCGCGCCCGTCGGCAGCGAGATCACGCGCGCGATGTTGGCGCCGTCGTCGGCGCCATCAGCGGCGTCGTCGCCCTTGGCGGCCGACGCTCCTTTTTTGTGCAGGAGCGGGCGCGGCCGCTTGTTCGCCTTCACGGCCGCCGCCGGCTCGACGACGGCGACCTTGGTGTCGGCCGGCTTGGCTTCGGGCTTCGCTTCGGCTGGTTTGGCCTCGACCGCGACGGCCTCCGCGGGCTTTGGTTCGCCCGGCTTCGCCTCGCCAACCTTGCCTTCGCCGGGCCTCGGCTCGCCTGGCTGGGCTTCGCCCGGCTTTTCACCGGCTTTGGCTTCAGCAGTGGAATTCGCGGCTGCCGGTTCGGTCGGCGCCGCCGCGTTAGGGGCCGGTGGGGGCGCAGCGGCTGGCGCGGCGTTGTTGGCCTGCGCCGGTGGGGCCGCTTCTTGCGACTCGCGGTTCGACAGCTTGAACGCGATCCCCGCTGCCACCGCCGCGCCGACGAGCACGCCGATGACGATGGCGGCCGTCGGCTTCTTCTTCGGCTCGATCCGCGGCGTGGCGTGCGGCGTGTTCATGCGGACCGCGGACGTGACCGCGCTGATGCGCGCCGACGCCGGCACGGTCTGCGCGAGATCGCTCGCCAGCGTTCCTGGTGCGGGGTGCGGTCCGACCACCGGCCGAGCGCCAGACAGGCGTCCCGGCACCGCCGCCGCGGCTTCGGCACCGGTCGTGCCGTCGGGCGAGGTCGTTCGCGAGGCGACGGCAGCGGCACCACCGTCGGGCGAGGTCGTCCGCGTTGGTGCGGCTTCGGCCCCCGCGGGCGTGCCCGGGGGTGGTCCCGCGGGGTCGTCGAGCGATAGCTTTGGCTGGGGCGGCGGCGTGGGGACGCGACGCGACGTCGCCGTGATCGTGGCCGCGCGCCCCGCGGCGAGGTCGGTGAGACCCAGCGCAGGTCCACCTACGTTCGTCGGCTGCTCGTTCGAAAACTCGGGCAAGCCGTCAGCGATCTGCGTGCGCTCGCTGTCCTCGAGAGCCGTCGGCACGGCCGGCGCATCCGCCGTGACCCGCCCGGAGCCCTCGTTGCTCGCCGGTTTGAGCGGCACGGGGGACTTTGTGCGCGGGGCGCTCCCGACCGGCCCGAACGTGCTCAGGTTGGGCCCGGTCGCCAGGCGTCCGAGCGCGCTCTGGCTCTCGAGTGTCGGCAGGGCACCGCCTGCGCCCGGCGTGCCGGCCGGCGGTTGCGCCGTCGGCGACAACGGCGCCAGCGAGGACAAAGGTTGCGTGGGGCGCGGGATCGGCGACCTGGTGACGCTGCTCGGCGACGACGCGGCGAAGGGATTGTGGGCGGGGGACTGCGGACCCGGGATCGATCCCGGAGGCGCACCCGGCGGTGGGCTGCCCGCGGTCGGCATGCCCAGCGCACCCGGCTCGACGGCGCTGAACGTGCTCGACGGCCGCCGGGTCGGCAGCGCCGAGACGCCCGATTTTCCCGCCACCGTGTTTGCGTTCGGGCCGCTCGGCTCGCGCTTGACCTTGTCGGCCAGGATCCGGTCCAGCACCGGCTGACTCGCGGCCGAGAGCTTGTCGAACCGCACGCCCATGCCCGGTGTGACACCGGCACGGGACGGATCGTGCTCGCGGATCCAGACCACCGTTCCTTCGCCCGCCATCAGCGGCGACGTGTCCTGAAGCTGGAAATCGAATCTCAGGTGCGTGCCCACGGCCAGAGGCTCGCGCGTGCGGATGAAAATCCCACCTCGACTTACGTCGACCGCATAGCGCTCGACGAACTGCTCGATGGTTTCGCTGCGGAACTTGATCCGCAGGTTGACCGGAACGCGCGTTTCTTTCGACGGGGGTTGTTCCATCTGCATCACTCGGCGTGTGATGACACCGCCCGGCACTATAAACACTTCGGATTGCCCTTTGCAAAGGGCTAACACCGCCTGGTATACGCCAAGCACCAGAATGGCGCGCACGGCTGACCGAGAGGCGCGACCGGTGCAAGCATCGGTCGACGATTTTCGTCGGTCGCGCAGGCGATTGACCCGAATCGCCGCGCGGGTTGCCGTCGCTTCGATTTCGCTGAGCTGGCTCGCGATCCTCATTCTTCCATCCCCGTCGGCGCGCGCGGCGACACCGCCGCCGTTGCGCGCGCCGCACGCGGCGGTCGCGTCGGACAATCCGCTGGCGTCGGCGGCGGGCCTGTCCTTGTTACAGGCCGGGGGCAACGCGATCGATGCCGCGTGCGCGACCGCGCTGGCGCTGGGCGTGGTGCACCCGTTCGCGTCCGGGATGGGCGGCGGCGGCTTTGCAGTGGTCTACATCGCGAAGGAGAAGAAGGTCTACGCGCTCGATTTTCGCGAGCGCGCGCCGGCGGCGATTCGCCCCGAGAGCTTCTTGCGTGATGGGCGTGCCGATCCCTCGCTGTCGGCGACGGGCGGGCTCGCGGTCGGTGTGCCGGGAGAAGTGCGCGGCCTGGGTGAGCTGGTTCGCCGCTGGGGCGCGCTCCCCTTCCGTAAATGCGTCGAGCCGGCGCAACGGCTGGCGGCGCGCGGATTTCCGGTCTCGTGGCGCCTGGCCGATGCGTTCGGGGCGCTGGCCGAGAAAAAGACCGCGCCGCCGGGGGCCGCAGCGAACGCCCCGCCGGCGAGGGTCGATCCGGCGTTCGAGTCGATCTTCGTCGGCAATTCGGCCGGCAAGCTGGGCGGCAAGCTGCTGACGACCGCCGATCGGTGGAAGCGGCCGGATCTCGCGTGGACGCTCGAGCGCTTGCGCGCCGGTGGCGCCGACGCGTTCTACAAGGGCGACATCGGCGCTGCGATCGTCAAGGCCGTGAAAGACGGCGGCGGCGTGATGAGCGCCGAGGATCTCGCCAGCTACACCGCCACCGACCGCACGGCGCTGGAGACGTCTTATCGCGGGCTGCGCGTGCTCTCGATGCCGCCGTCGTCGTCGGGCGGCGTTGTGCTCATCGAGACGCTCGGGATCTTGTCGGCGCGTTATCCCGACGCGGCGGCGTTGACCAAGCTCGGCCGCAACTCGTCGGCGTACCTGCACGTGCTGGCCGAGGCGTTCAAGCACGGGTTCGCCGATCGCGCGCGCCAGCTGGGTGACACCGACTTCGTCACCGTCGACCTCGCGCACCTGGCGAGCCCGGCCTATCACCGCGAGCTCGCGGCGCGTATCAAGGACGACGGCGTGCAGGCGCGCGACAGCTACGGCATGCCGGGCGGGGCGGCGGCGGTGCACCGCGATGGCGGCACCACGCACCTGTGCGTGATCGACGCCGACGGCAACGCGGTCTCGCTCACCACGACGGTGAACCTCGGCTTCGGCGCCCAGGTGGTCGCCGGCAAGACCGGCATCCTGCTCAATGATCAGATGGACGACTTCTCGTTGGAGCCGGGCGTGCCCAACGCGTTCGGGCTGGTCGGCGGCACGCAGAACGCGGTCGCGCCGCGCAAGCGGCCGCTGTCGTCGATGACCCCGACCATCGTGCTCGACGGTGACCGCGTGAAGATGGCGGCCGGCGCCGCCGGTGGGCCGACGATCATCACCGCCACGACCCAGGTGCTGCTCAACGTGCTCGACTTTCATCTGGACGTGCAGGCCGCCGTGTCGTCGCCGCGCGTGCACGATCAGTGGGTGCCCGAGGTGCTGAGCTTCGAGCCCGACATCGTCGTCGACGTGCGCCAGGGCCTGGAGAAGCGCGGGCAGAAGCTGCGCGAGACGCCGCGCATCGGGGTCGCCAACGCCATCGTGCGCACCGACCGCGGGCTGGAAGCCGCCGCAGAACCGCGCAGCTCCGGCGCGCCTGCGGGATACTGATCGCATGCCCGCCCGTCGCATTCGCAAGGTCTTGATCGCCAACCGTGGCGAGATCGCCTGCCGGGTGATCCGCGCCTGCCGCGAGCAGGACATCGCCACCGTCGCGGTGTTCTCCGAGGCCGACCGCGGCGCGCTGCACGTGCGCATGGCCAACGAAGCGGTCGCGATCGGGCCAGCCCCCGCGCGCGAGAGCTATCTCGTGATCGACAAGATCATCGACGCCGCGAAGCGCACCGGCGCCGACGCCGTTCACCCGGGCTACGGATTTCTCTCGGAGAACGCCGCCTTCGCCGAGGCCTGCGCCGCCGCGGGCGTGACGTTCATCGGGCCGCCCCCGTCGGCGATCCGCGCGATGGGCGGCAAGACCTCGGCGCGCGCGCTGATGCAGGCGGCGGGCGTGCCGGTCGTGCCCGGCGACAACGGTCCCGGCGGCAAAGGATTCGCCAACCCCGCCGAGGCCAAGGCGGCGGCGGCACGCATCGGCTACCCGGTGATGCTGAAGGCGGCGTCGGGCGGTGGCGGACGCGGGATGCGGCTCGTGGACAGCGAAGAGAAGCTCGAGGCGGCGCTCGCGGGCGCGCGGCGCGAGGCGCTGGCGGCCTTCGCTGACGATGCCGTCTATCTGGAGAAGGCGATCGTGCGCCCGCGCCACATCGAGATCCAGGTCTTCGGCGACGAGCACGGTGGCGCGGTTCATCTGTACGAACGCGACTGTTCGGTCCAGCGCCGCAACCAGAAGGTCATCGAGGAGTCGCCGTCGCCGGCGATCGACGACGAGATCCGCGCCCGTATGGGCGAGGTCGCGGTGCGCGCGGCGCGGTCGGTGGGCTACGTCGGCGCGGGCACGATCGAGATGCTGTTCGACAGCGCCTCGCGCCACTTTTACTTTCTGGAGATGAACACACGCCTGCAGGTCGAGCACCCGGTGACCGAGCTCGTGACCGGCGTCGATCTCGTGCGCTGGCAGCTGGCGGTCGCGCAGGGCGAGCCGCTGCCGATGACGCAGGCGCAGATCCCGCGCCGGGGCGCCGCGATCGAATGCCGGGTCTACGCCGAGGATTCCGTGCGCTTCCTGCCGTCGCCGGGAACGATCACCTCGCTGCGCGTGCCTGGCGGTCCCGGCATTCGCGACGACTCGGGCGTCGTGGCCGGCAGCGTGATCTCGGTGCACTACGATCCGATGATCTCCAAGCTGTGCGCCTGGGCGGACACGCGGCCGGCGGCGATCGATCGCATGCGCCGCGCGCTCGGCGAGTACCACGTGGGCGGCATCCGCACCAACCTCGGCTTTCATCGACAGGTGATGCGCCACCCGGCGTTCGCCGCCGGCGAGTACGACACGGGCTTCATCGAACGGCACAAGGCGGAGCTCACGCCGCCCGAGCCCGACGCCGCGACGGCGGAGCTGGCGGCGATCGCGGCCGCGGTGGCGGCCGATGCGAACGGCGTGGGCGGCGGGAGGGTGGAGCTGGAGACGCGGGAGCCTTCGAAGTGGCGCCAGGGTGACTGACCGGCGAGCGTGTTCGTGGGCGAGTTCGAGTTCGTGTTCGTGAGGGGCTCGCGGTACGCGAACCGCGGCACGCGAACCGCGCACGCGAGCCTCCGTCGAACACGCCCACGCCCACGCCGACGCGGCGAGCCGGATCAGAAGAGGCTCTGCTGGCGGCTGTCCTTCTTCTTGCCCTTGTTGCCCTTGCCGTCGTCAGGAGCTTCCTGCCGGGGCGGCGGCTCGGACGGACGAGGCGCGCCGATCATCCCTCGCAGGCGTTCCAGGTTGCGCTTGAACGAGGGCAGCTTGTCGGGTCCCGACGGCGTCTCCAGCACGCCGGGGACGCGCGCGAAGCGCGGGTCGTTGACCAGGCGCCAGAACGGCAGCCTGCCGAGGAATCCGTCGCCGATCTCGGCGTGGCGGTCGACGCGGCTGCCGGCGGGCGACTTCGAGTCGTTGAGGTGGAACGCCTTCACCCGGTCGAGCCCCAGCACGCGGTCGACCTCGGCGAAGGTGCGGTCGTAGCCTTCGTCGGTGCTCAGGTCGTAGCCCGATGCGTGGACATGGCAGGTGTCGAAGCAAATGCCGACGTCGCCGCCCGCGGCGCGCGCCTCCGCCAGCATCGCCTCGACCTGTTCGAAACGACAGCCGAGGCAGCTGCCCTGGCCGGCCGTGACCTCGATGAGCAGGCGCACCCGCAGGCCGCGCGTGCGCTGGTGCACGGCGTCCAGCGACGCGGCGACCATGCTGATGCCGTCGCGCTCGCCGGCCCCCAGGTGGGCGCCCGGATGAAGGACGACGTATTCGAGGCCGAGCTCCTCGGCGCGGGTCATCTCCTCCTCGAGGGCGGTGCGCGACTTCTCGAGGATCACGGGGTCGGTCGCACAGAGGTTGATGAGGTAGGACGCGTGGGACAGCACCGGCCCAGGCAGCTGAGCGCGCTCGGCGCGAAACCGCGCCACCTCGCCGGCAGCGAATGGCCGGGCGCGCCATTGCGCGGAAGGTCGAGCGAAGATCTGAATCGTTTCGCAGCCATCCTCGAGCGCGCGCGGGATGGCCGTGAACGCGCCGCCAGCGACGGACTCATGGGCACCAAGGAGCATCCCGCCAGCATAGCGCAGCTCGCGGGGGCGCTCTGATCCGTGCTCGGGCTCTGCGGACACCACCACATGTCGGGGTCATCCTGAGGCCGCCGAGGCTGCGACACGTCAGCCGCTTAAAAGGAACCAGCCAACGCTTGTAACACTTGCGATAATTCGAGCGTATTTTTTGGTGGAACGGCGAGAAATTGATTACGACCGACAGAATAATCGTTTCGGAGGGCGTTTCATTGTCGCGTTTGGGTGGGGTCCCATGAATTCTCACATAGCTGACCGGGCCGGGTTTTTGGCGGCGCTCGCGAACGACGATCCGGAGCGGGTTCAGGCCGAGGAGCACGCGCGCAGTTGCGCCGCTTGCCGTGAAGCTTTCGCGGAAGGGCTCGGGCTGGTTGCATTGCTCGATGAATCGCAGCCGCTGACGCCGCCGTCGCCGGCTTTGCTGGCGCGCGCGGCGTCCGCCATCGAACGACAAAGCGCGGGCGAAACCAGCGTCAACCGGCGCCTCATCGCGGGATCGGTGATCGGCGTTCTCATTGCGTGGGCGTTTCAGCTCACCGTCGGAAGTGGTTTCACTCCCGACCTCGATCACGCCGGCGCGTCTTTGATGGTGCTGGGGGTGGCGTTGGCCGGCGTCACCATTTTGCGCAAACAACCCAAAGTGACCATTGCGTTGGTTGCCGCCACTTCGTTGGCAATGGTCTGGGTCTCCGGCACCGCTGCCGGGCTGGCGCCCGGAATCGGCATTCGTTGTTCCTTTCGTGAGCTGTGGGCCGCCGGCCTCACCTGGGTCATCGCGGGCACCGTGGCCCGGCGAGTCGATTCCCCGCTCGGTCGCTGGCGGCTGACGGCCATCGTCGGCTGCGGTGCGCTGGCGGCGCTCGCGGGCCAGCACCTCGCTTGCGAGGTTCCCCATGCGCATGGTCACCTGCTACTATTCCACTTCGGGGCGGTGTTGCTGGCCATCGTGGGGACGTTCGGGACGAAGGTCGTGACCGGTCGGCAGGGAACGTCGTTCGCGACGCGCTGAGATTCGCTCCGATCTGCGGTCGGGTTGCCCTCAAGTAGTCGTTTCTACTCGCGTTTGACTTGGTCTGTAACATCTTGATCGAGATCGACGTACTTACGGACGGCTGAGCGGAGAAACCACGGAAGAGAAGCTGATGGCTCTTTACGCTGAAGGCGACGGTGCCGCCTTCAGGCGGCTGTTCGAGCTCATGGCACCTCGTATCCGCGCGTTCTTCCTGCGTTCCTTTTCGGACGCCGCGGTGGCGGACGATCTTACCCAAGCCACGTTCTTGAAGCTGCATTCGGCGCGCGTCTCCTATCGCTCCGATCGCCCGCTCAAGCCCTGGGTCTTCACGATCGCGGCCGGCATCCGCGTCGACGAGCTGCGGCGTCGCTATCGGTTGCCGCGCCACGTGGGCGAGGCGGATCTCGAGACCATCGAGAGCGCGCTGGCCGTCGAGTCGCCGTCCGACGAGCAAACCAACACCGCCAACCGCACCGAGGCGGTGCGCGCCGCGATCAAGCGATTGCCGGAATCGCAGCGCGTGGTCGTGCACCTGCATCGCTACGAAGAGCTGACGTTCGAGCAGATCGCGCAGGTGCTGGGCACGACGCCGGGCGCCGTGCGCGTGCGCGCGTCGCGCGCGTACGAACGTTTGCGCGAAGAGCTGCGCGCGTACATCACGCGAAGCGCGTAGCGCGCATTCGGCGTCGGCCAGGGTAGCCGATGTAACACTCGCGCGCGCGCCGTCGTACTGAGGGGGCGATCCGACAGGGAGCCGTCGCCCGTGGCCTGGTTCGCGCCGCGGGCTGTGGCTCGACGTGTACCTGCCGGACGCCAGCAAGGCCCGCGCGCGCGGGAAACCCTAGGAGGTCCGAATGTTCAAGAGGACGATCAAGATCTTATTGGCAGCCAGCGCGATCGGCGCGCTTGGATGCGGGGCGCCAGAAGAGGACGTCGCGTCGACCGAGGGCGCAGTGCTCGGTGATGCGCTCCCTGGCACCAACGGCGCCACGTTCGCCGCCGCGAGGACCAACTTCGCCGCCACCGAAAACAACTCAGACGGTCTCGGACCGATCTTCAACGAGCACAGCTGCGGCGCTTGCCACGCCAACGGCGCGGTGGGCGGCGCGGGGCAGAACATCGAGCGCCGCTACGGCACGCTGACCAACGGTGTGTTCGATCCGCTGGCCAACACGGGCGGCTCGCTGCGCCAGCTGTTCAGCATCGGCGGCTTCAACGTCGGCGGCCTCAACTGCAACTCGGGCGTCGACGCGAACCCGGCGCCGGGCGCGACCATCTTCGGCGGCCGCTTGACCACGCCGACCTTCGGCCTCGGTCTCGTCGACTCGCTGCCCGATGCGCGCTTCGACACGCTCGCCAGCCGCGAGCCGGCCGCGATCCGCGGCATCGTCAACCGCTTTGCCATCGCGCTCGCCAACCCGGCCGACTCGTCACAGCACGTCGGCACCACGCGCGTGGCCCGCTTTGGCTGGAAGGCCAACGTGCCCAGCCTGGCGCAGTTCGCCGCCGACGCGTACGTGAACGAGATGGGCATTACCACCTCGTCGTGCAACGGGGGCGTTCCCAACCTCGCGTTCGCGACCGAGAACCGCGCCAACCGCGCGGCGACGAACGCGATCATCAACGGCTGCCCCGACGACGCGGTGCCGGGCACCGACGACGACTTCGCGAAAGAGACCAACAACTGCGCCGGTGGCGTGAACGAGCTTCAGGACGACGTTGCGAACTTCACCTTCTTCATGGCGCACCTGGCGCCGCCACCGCCGGTCGCGATCGTCGCCGGCACGGCGCAGGATCGTGGCCGCACGCTGTTCAACTCGACGGCGCTGCAGTGCTCGGGCTGCCACCGCAACGACGCCGACATCTTCGTGTCGACGTCCGCGGGCGGCGTCCAGGCCGGCATCGCGTTCCAGCCGTACTCGGACTTCCTCGCGCACGACATGGGCACGCTGGGTGACGGCATCGGCATCAACGCCGGCGACAGCGTGGCGGCCACGCGCCGCATGCGCACGGCGCCGCTCTGGGGCCTGCGCTCGCGAAATCTGTTGTTGCACGACGGCCGCACCACCGATCGCGGCGCCGCGATCACCGCGCACAACGGTGGCGCGAACGGCCAGGGCACCGCGGCCGCGGCGGCGTATGGCGCGCTGACCTCGGCTCAGAAGAGCGACCTGCTCGCCTTCCTCGCCACGCTGTAGTTCGAATCCGATCGCCCCGATCGGTTTGGCCGCCCCGCGCAGTTGCGCGGGGCGGCTTTTTTTTGCGCGCTGCGTGCCCCATCGCGTCTGTGGCCGTGTGACCTGTAACACTCTCTCGCGGTCTTCCGTACTCATGGACCAAGCCGGTTGGAGCCCGGAGCCGTGAATCCGCGCAATGGGCGCGACGTGACGGCCGGGCTGGAATTGCGTCCGCTCGACGCCACCGGTCTGTCCCCGCAACGGGAAACCCCGAGGAGGTACGAATGCTCAAGAGAACCTTGACCGTCTTGTGGGCCGCGACCGCGATGGGAGCCGTGGGGTGCGGCCAGGGCGCCGACGACGTCGAGTCGACCGAGGGCGCGATCCTGGGCGATGCACTGCCCGGCACCAACGCCGCGGCGTTCGCCGCCGCCAGGGCCAACTTCTCACTGACCGAGACCGTGCAGGACGGCGCCGGCCCGATCTTCAACGAACGCAGCTGTTCGGCGTGTCACTCGAACGGCGCGACCGGCGGCGCCGGCCAGAACATCGAACGGCGTTACGGCCGCGTGGTGAACGGCCTCTTCGACGCCATGGAGAGCACCGGCGGTTCGCTGCGCCAGCTCTTCGGCCTGGGCGGCTTCAATCCGAGCCCCGGCCTCAACTGTCAGTCGGGCGTCGACACGCTGCCCGCCGGCGCGACGATCCGCGACAGCGGCCGCCTGACCACGCCGCTCTTCGGCCTCGGCCTGGTCGACTCGCTGCCCGACGCGCGCTTCGATACGCTGGCCAGCCGCGAGCCAGCCGCGATCCGCGGCATCGTCAACCGCGTGAGCATCGTGATGGCGAACCCGGCCGATGCGTCGCAGCGCAACGGCGCGACCCGCGTGGGCCGCTTCGGCTGGAAGGCGGGCGTGTCGAATCTGGGTCAGTTCTCCGCTGACGCGTACCTGAACGAGATGGGCATTACGACGTCGTCGTGCAACTTCGGCGTCGCTAACCGCTCGTTCGGCACGGAGAACCGCTCCAACCGCGCGCCCACCAACGCGCTCATCAATGGTTGTCCTGACGACCTGGTCCCGGGGACCGACGACGACTTCGCGACCGAGGAGAACAACTGCGCCGGCGGCGTGAACGAGCTGCAAGACGACGTCGCGAACTTCACGTTCTTCATGACGCACCTGGCGGCGCCGCCCGCGGTGCCGATCGCGGCGGGCTCGGCGCAGGACCGCGGCCGCACGTTGTTCGGCTCGGCGGCGTTGCAGTGCTCGGGCTGCCACCGGTCCGATCCCGACATCTTCGTGTCGACGGCGGCGGGGGGCGTTCAGGCCGGCATCGTCTTCACGCCGTACTCCGACTTCCTGGTGCACGACATGGGGACGCTGGGTGACGGCATCGGCAACACCGGAGACACGGTCGCGGTCACGCGCCGGATGCGGACCGCGCCGCTCTGGGGCCTTCGCTCGCGAAATCTGCTGCTGCACGACGGCCGCACCAGCGATCGCGGCGCCGCGATCGCCGCCCACAACGGTGGCGCGAACGGCCAGGGCACCGCCGCCGCGGCGGCGTATAGCGCGCTGACGACAGCGCAAAAGAGCGACCTGCTGGCGTTCCTGGCGACGCTCTGAGCGTCGGCAAACAGCTGTTCTAGCTCACGGCGGCTGTCCCGCAAGAGGCGGGGCAGCCGCTTTTTTGTGGGCTGATTTTGTGCGAGCCGCCGACCGACCCCACGTTGACAACCCGTCGGGTCTGCCCGAAAGTGAGGCCGTCCGATCTTCGACTCTGCGGCCGCAAGGCCAGAAGGAAAGCTCAATCATGGCCTCCGCGTCCGTCTCCGCCTCATCCTCCTCCCCCGACCACGGCTCGTCGGAAGTGACGACCCTGCTCGGCCGCGGCAGCGAGTTCGAGGGCAAGCTGTCGTTCGAGGGGACGGTCCGCATCGACGGCAAGCTGGCAGGCGAGATCTTCACCGACGACGTCTTGATCATCGGAGAGGGCGCCGAGGTCAGCGCGGAGATCAACGTCGGCGCGATCGTCATCGAGGGGACCGTCCACGGCAACATCCAGGCGAAGCGATCGGTCGAGATCCGGACGCCGGGCCGGGTGCGCGGCAATATCATCACGCCCTCGCTGTTCATCGAAAAGGGTGTGATCTTCGATGGTCAGTGCCAGATGGAGCCCAACGGCTCGTCGGCGGCCAAGACGCGCCCGGGCCCCACCGCGGTGACGGGTGCGGCGGCAGACTGAAAAACGTCTTTCAGTCATTGACTCGCACCCTTCTATTTGATAACGGACCCGCGGGTTTTTCTTATATGTCCTTTTCGCCACCTTTCGTTGCTCTCGTTCTCGTTCCGGCGCCTCAGTCGCACGAGCCGCAGCTCATCGATGTGGACGGCACGATCTTCGTTCAGCTCGGGATCTTCCTGCTGGCGGTGGTGGTGTTGTACCGATTCCTGTGGAAGCCGTACCTGCGCGTGCGTGACGATCGGGTGACGCGCGTCGAGGGCTACCGGCAAGAAGCGCTGCGGATCGATGCCGAGGCCGAGGCACGCCTCGTGCGCCTCGAGGCCGAGCTCGCGGAGGCGCGGCGGATCGGCGTCGGCGAGCGGGCGTCGGCGCGGGCAGCGGCGCTCGTGCACGAGCACGAGCTCCTGGCCCAGGCGCAGGCCGCGGCGCAGCGCGCACAGGCCGAGGCGCGCGCGCAGCTGGCGGCGGCGCTGGCGTCCGAGCGCACGACGTTGCAGCAGAAGATCGGCGAGATCGGGCGCGAGGCGGCCAAGAAGATCCTCGGGCGCGAGGTAGGCTCATGATTGCCGTGCGACGCGGTGCTTGGATTGTTTCGGTCGTATCAACGGCGCTGCTCGCGCTGACCCTGCTCGTGACCGCCGCGCGCGTCGCACGAGCCGACGAAGCCCGAGGCGTACGAGGTGAAGGCTCGGTCGCAACCGCCGAAGGTGAAGACCACCGCGAGGGCCGGGCGGCGGAGCTCGAGGAGGCGCCGTCGGTCAACGGCAAGAAGCTGGCGCTGCAGCTGCTGAACTTCGGCGTGCTGCTGGCGATTCTCATCAAGTTCGGGGGCGGAGCGGTGAGCAAGGCGCTCGCATCGCGCCACGAGCAGCTCAAGGCCGAGGTCGCCGCCGCATCCGCGGCGCGCGCGCAGGCCGAGGCGCGGTTGCGCAAGCAGGACGAGCGGCTCGCTGGCCTGGAGCGCGAGATCGCCGCCATGCGCGCCGGTATCAAGGCCGAGGCCGAGGTCGAGAAGGCGCAGCTGATCGCCACCGCCGAGGACCGCGCCAAGCGAATCCGCGAGGAGACCGCCTTCGTCGTCGACCAGCAGATCAAGGAGGCGCAGGTCGCCCTGCGCCGCGAGGTCGCCGAGGGAGCGCTGCGTATCGCCGAGGAGACGTTGCGGCGTGTGGTCACCCCGGACGACCAGCGCCGGATGGTCGAGGGTTTCATGAGCGACGTCATCGGTCCGGAGCCGCTCGTGACCACGGGGAAGGGGATCTAGATGGCCGCGCTCGCGGGATCGGTGGCGCGGCGCTATGCACGCGCGCTGTTCCAGATCGGCGTCGATACCGGCACCTATGAAGCGCTCGGCCAGGAGCTGGGCGATCTGGCGGCGCTGTTCGAGGAGTCGGTCGAGCTGCGCCAGACGCTGGTGAACCCGGTGTTCAAGCCGTCGGAGAAGCGCGCGATCCTGGAAAAGATCCTGCCGCGCGTGACGCCCAGCCCGGTCGTGCAGCGCTTCGCGCTCCTGCTGCTCGACCGCGGCCGCATCGTGCTGCTGGCGTCGCTGGCGCGCGCCTACCGCGAGATGGCCGACGCCCACGCGGGCCGCGTGCGCGCCGTGGTCACGTCGGCCACGCCGCTGTCGGCCGCCGATCTCGAGCGCGTGCGCCGAACGCTCGAGCGCCGCACCAAGAAAACAGTCATGCTCGAAGCGCAGGTCGATCCCAGCCTGATCGGCGGCCTGGTCGCGCGGGTCGGTGATCTGGTGCTGGACGGCAGCGTCCGCACCCAGCTCAGCACGTTGCGGGACAAGCTTCTCAACTAATTCGAAACGCCACGAGGAATCCACGTCATGCAAATTCGCGCCGAAGAGGTCAGCCAGATCATCCGCAAGGAGATCGAGGGGTTCGATCAAAAGGTCGCCGTCCGCGAGACCGGCACCGTGCTCGAGGCCGGCGACGGCATCGCCCGCGTCTACGGGCTGGAGGCGGCGATGGCCGGCGAGCTGCTCGACTTCGGGCACAACGTCGTCGGCCTGGTGCTGAACCTGGAAGAGGACAACGTCGGCGTCGCGTTGCTCGGCAACTTCGAACACGTGCGCGAGGGCGACACGGTCAAGCGCACCGGCAAGATCGCGCAGGTGCCGGTGGGCGATGCGCTCATCGGGCGCGTCGTCGACGCGCTGGGCGTGCCGATCGACGGCAAGGGGCCGGTGGCCACGACCGAGACCCGCAAGATCGAGGTCAAGGCGCCGGGCATCATCATGCGCAAGTCGGTGCACGAGCCGATGCAGACCGGCATCAAGGCGATCGATTCGATGATTCCGATCGGCCGCGGCCAGCGCGAGCTGATCATCGGCGACCGCCAGACCGGCAAGACGGCGGTCGCGGTCGACGCGATCATCAATCAGCGCGGCCAGAACATGAAGTGCTTCTACGTCGCCATCGGCCAGAAGCAGTCGACGGTGGCCTCGGTGGTCGAGAAGCTGCGCGAGCACGGCGCGCTCGAGTACACGACGATCATCGCCGCGACGGCTTCGGACCCGGCGCCGCTGCAGTTCCTGGCGCCGTACACCGGCGTCACCATGGCCGAGTACTACCGCGACAGCGGCCGTCATGCGCTGATCGTCTATGACGATCTCTCCAAGCAGGCGGTCGCCTACCGCCAGCTGTCGCTGCTGCTGCGCCGCCCGCCAGGGCGCGAGGCGTTCCCGGGTGACGTCTTCTACTTGCACTCGCGCCTGCTGGAGCGCGCCGCCAAGCTGTCGGACAAGGAAGGCGCGGGTTCGCTGACTGCGTTGCCGATCATCGAGACCCAGGCGGGCGACGTCTCGGCGTACATCCCGACCAACGTCATTTCGATCACCGACGGGCAGATCTTTCTCGAGAGCGATCTCTTCTACGCCGGCCAGCGCCCGGCGGTGAACGCCGGCATCTCGGTCAGCCGCGTCGGCGGCGCCGCGCAGATCGCCGCGATGAAAAAGGTCGCCGGCAAGCTGCGCCTGGATCTCGCGCAGTACCGCGAGCTGGCGGCGTTCTCGCAGTTCGGGTCGGATCTGGACAAGGCGACGCAGCAGCAGCTGGCGCGTGGCGCGCGCATGACCGAGGTGCTGAAGCAGGGGCAGTTCCAGCCGCTGCCAGTCGAGAAGCAGGTGCTGATCCTGTTCTCGGTCATCAACGGGTTCACCGATCCGCTGCCGATCGATTCGATCGGGCGCTACGAGCGCGACCTGTACGGCTTCGTCGACGCGCGCCACCCGGCGCTGTGGACCGAGCTCAAGACCAAGGGCAACGACGGAAAGGCGTGGGACGGGCTGGTGACGCGCATGCGCGCCGTGCTCGGCGAGTTCGGCAAAGAGTTCGCCGCGGAGACCAAGGCGGCCTAGCCGATGCCGTCACTCAAGAGCATACGCACGCGGATCGCGTCGGTGAAGTCGACGCAGAAGATCACGCGCGCGATGAAGCTGGTCGCGGCGGCGCGGCTGCGGCGCGCGCAGGACGCGATCATCGGCGCGCGCCCCTACGCAACCGCGTTGCATGAGGCGGTCGCGGAGGTGGCGGTGCGCGCCGGCGGCGAGTCGAACCCGCTGCTCGACCAACGTCCGATCCGGAAGATCGCGCTGGTGGTGTTGACCTCGGACCGCGGGCTCGCGGGCGGTTTCAACGCCAACCTCTTCCGGGGTGTGCAGCGTTTCGTCGAGGAGCAGCGCCGGGCGGCGAGCGGCGCCGAGGGCGGTCCGCAAGCGCCGCCGGAGATCACGATCTACGTCGTGGGCAAGAAGGGCCGCGACTTCTTCCGCCGCCGCAAGAACCTGACCGTCGCGCGCGAGTTTGCTGGCGCGGCTGGCAACGTCGCTGAGGCGCGCGCGCAGGAAGTGGCGCTCACGATCCTCGAGGTCTTCCAGACCGGTCAGGTCGACGCGGTCTACCTGATCTTCAACGAGTTCAAGTCGGCGATTCAGCAGCGCGTGGTGACGGAGCCGTTGCTGCCGCTGGTCGCGGGCCGTCTGGCCGCGATCGCATCGGAGTCCGGGTCGGCGGCGGGCGGGCAGATCGACTTTCTCTACGAACCCGACAAGGGGCAGTTGCTCGACGCCCTGCTGCCGCTCTACGTGCAGTCGCAGGTCTACCGCGCGTTGCTGGAGTCGATCGCGTCGGAGTTCGGCGCGCGCATGACCGCGATGGACAGCGCGACCAGCAACGCCAAGGAAGTGATCTCGCGGCTCACGCTGCAATACAACCGCGCGCGCCAGGCGGCGATCACCAAGGAGCTGATGGAGATCGTCAGCGGCGCCGAGGCGCTGAAAGGCTAGTCGCTTTGGCCAGGCGCTTTTTCGAAGATTCACGCAGGGACATCAGGGGACAAAAATGACCGCACCGAACACCGCGCACACCACCGCCGCCACACAGGGCAAAATCGCTCAGGTCATCGGGCCCGTCGTCGACGTCGAGTTCGCCGGTGGCGATCTGCCGGAGATCAACACCGCGCTGCGCATCAGCAACCCGGCGATCAACGACAAGCCGGGCAACCTGGTGGTCGAGGTCGCGCAGCACCTGGGCGAGCATCACGTCCGCTGCATCGCCATGGATACCACCGACGGTCTGGTGCGCGGCATGCCGGTCATCAACACCGGCGGGCCAATCATGATGCCGGTCGGCAAGGAAGTGCTGGGACGGATCCTGAACGTCATCGGCGAGCCGGTCGATGACGGCGGCCCGGTGAAGACGGCGAAGATGCTGCCGATCCACCGCCTGGCGCCCAAGTTCGTCGACCAGTCGGTCAAGGTCGAGATGTTCGAGACCGGCATCAAGGTCGTCGACCTGCTGGCCCCGTATCGCCGCGGCGGCAAGATCGGCCTGTTCGGCGGCGCCGGCGTCGGCAAGACCGTGCTCATCCTCGAGCTCATCAACAACGTCGCCAAGAAGCACGGCGGGTTCTCGGTGTTCGCCGGCGTCGGCGAGCGTACGCGCGAGGGACGCGATCTCTACAACGAGATGGCGGAGTCCAAGCTCGGCGACGGCGGCACGGTGCTCTCGAAGGCGGCGCTGGTGTTCGGCCAGATGAACGAGCCGCCGGGCGCGCGCGCCCGCGTCGCGCTGTCGGCGTTGACCGTCGCCGAGTACTTCCGCGACGACGAGGGGCAGGACGTGCTGCTGTTCGTCGACAACATCTTCCGCTTCACGCAGGCGGGCTCCGAGGTCTCGGCGCTCCTCGGCCGCATCCCGTCGGCCGTCGGCTATCAGCCGACGCTGTCGACCGAGATGGGCGAGCTGCAGGAGCGGATCACCTCGACCAACAAGGGCTCGATCACCTCGGTGCAGGCGATCTACGTGCCGGCCGACGATCTCACCGACCCGGCGCCGGCGACGGCGTTCGCGCACCTCGACGCCACCACGGTGCTCAACCGCGCGATCTCCGAGCTGGGGATCTACCCGGCGGTCGATCCGCTCGACTCGACGTCGACGATCCTCACGCCCGCCGTGGTGGGCGAGGAGCATTACCGCGTCGCGCGCGCCGTGCAGAAGGTGCTGCAGAAGTACAAGGAGCTGGTCGACATCATCGCGATCCTCGGCATGGACGAGCTGTCCGAGGACGACAAGCTGTCCGTGAGCCGCGCGCGCAAGATCCAGCGCTTCCTGTCGCAGCCGTTCACGGTGGCGCAGACGTTCACCGGCGCGCCCGGCAAGTACGTCGAGGTCAAGGACACCATCGCGGGCTTCAAGGAGATCGTCGACGGCAAGTGCGACGACATCCCCGAGCAGGCGTTCTACATGATGGGCGGGCTCGACGACGTGCGCGAGAAGCACGAGCGCATGCAGAAGGAGAACGCTTAGTGTCCTGTCCCGAAAATATCGTGAGCGCCTGGACGACGATCCGGCCCGGCCGCTGCGTTGCTCCTCCCTTACATAGCTTCGGCTATGCGCGGTCGTCGCGCCTTGCGCCCGGACCGGCTTGTCGACCAGCCGCTGACGCTATTTCCGGGACAGGACACTAGGCCGACATGCGGCTCTCGATCACCACGCCGCGCGGCGCGCTCGTCGACACCGAGGTCGAGGAAGTCACCGCGCCCGGCCTGCTCGGCGAGCTCGGCATCCTGCCCGGCCACGTGCCGTTGATGGTGGCGCTCAAGCCGGGCGTGCTGGTCTATCGTACCAAGGACCACGTCGGCGTGGTCGCGGTCGGGCAGGGCTTCATGCAGGTGTCGCCGGTGGCGGCGGCCGATGGGCACGCCGCCGGGGATAGGGTGCTGGTGCTGGTCTATCACGCGGTCGCGGCCGGCAGCGTGGATCGCGCGGCGGCCGAGAAGGACCTCGGCGAGGCCGACGTGGAGCTCGGGCGCTGGAAGCGTGAGCTCGACGGCGAGTACCAGGAGCTGCTGGTGCGCCGGGACTGGGCCGCGGCCCGTATCGACGCGGCAGCCCGAGCCCCCGGCGCGCCGCACTGAGGCGCGCGCTCGCGATGTTGCCGCGGGCGCAACAGAATCGCGTCACGGTACAACGAAACCCCGCGAAACGGCGTGGATCGGCCCCGTGTTCTGTAGCTTTCGCTACGTAATTTTATGGAATAGATAGTGCAGCGTTTCGGGTGATGGTCACCCGGAGCCTGGCCGTCGAGCGCTCGCACCTGCTGTGCGTCGGCGCGCTCGCGCGCATCGAGGTCGAGACCGGCAGCGGCGATGGCATGCTCGACATCGAGGGGACCATCACTGCCGTGGACGGCCAGCGTCTGACCGTGCGCTTTCGCCAGCTCGCGGCTCCGCTGGCACCGCAGCTGCCTCAGGATCGGGTCGTCGTGCTCAAGGTCTGGGACCGGTACGGCATGCACCGCGCGGAGGTGACGATCCACGGTGTGATCGAGGAGGGCGGCAACGCTGCGGTGATCGTGGGCGCACCGACGCACTTCATCGGCACGCAGACGCGGCGCTTCGCGCGCGTGGCGGCGCGCCTGGAGCTGACGCTGGAGCGGCCGGGCGCGGGTGCACCGGGCCCGTCCGAGCGCACGCTGTCGTGGGACATCAGCGCGGGCGGCCTGAGCTTTCTCAGCGACAGCGCGCTCTCCGTCGACGACCGGATCGCGGTCACGCTGTTCCTGCCGCTAGAGGTCGCCGACCTGGTCGGCGAGGTGCCGGCGCTGGAGCTGCGCGTGGTGCGCGCCGAGACCATCGCCGAGACCGGCGCGCGCTTCTTCGGCGGAGAGTTCCAGAACGTGAGCCAGCGCCTGCGCGAACGCCTGGTCCAGGTGGTGCTGGGCCTTCAGCGCATCATGAGATAGCGCTTTTCGGCGCGCAGCGGCCCGCGCGGTGGCAAAGTGCGCGTGCCTTGTCCCACCCCGATCGTTTTCGTTTCTTCGTCACCTGCGCCCGCGGCACCGAAGGCGCCCTTCGACGCGAGCTGATCGCGCTGCGCATCGGCTCGCCCAAGGGCGACGCGGGCGGCGTCTGGTTCGAGGGTCCGCTGCGCATGGGAATGGCGGTCTGCCTGTATGCGCGCGTCGCCGTGCGCGTGCTCCTCCAGATCTCCGACTTCGCCGCGACCACGACCGACCAGCTCTACGCCGGGGCGCGCGCGGTCGACTGGACCGCATGGCTCTCGACCAAGAGCACGCTCGCCGTGCACGCCAGCATTCGTACGCCCGAGGTCGGGCAGGGCGCGGCGCGTGGACTGACCCACTCGGTCTACGCGGCGCTCAAGGTCAAGGACGCGGTCGTCGACATGCTGCGTGACAAGCTGGGGGCGCGGCCCAACGTCGACGCCAAGGATCCCGACGTCGGCCTGGTGCTGCACGTCGCGGACGACCGTGCGCGGCTGTTCCTGGACCTGGCGGGCGAGTCGCTGCACCGGCGCGGTTACCGCGTGGCGATGACCGATGCGCCGCTCAAGGAGACGCTGGCGGCGGCCGTGCTCGCGCTCGGCGGCGTGCGCACCGACGAGCCGTTCGTGGATCCGATGGGTGGGTCGGGGACGCTGGCGATCGAGCAGGCGCTGGCGGCGCGCGACATTGCGCCCGGGCTGGCGCGGACGCGCTTCGGCTTCGAGCGCTGGCCCGCCTTCACCGACGCCGAGCGGCGCGCCTGGCGCGAGCTCCGTGACGAGGCGCGCGCGCGCGAGGCGACCGGCCGCGACGGCCCAGCGCCAGCGCCCATCGTGTGCGCCGACGGCGCGGCGGATGCGCTCGCGGCCGCGCGCCGCAACGCCGCTGCGGCCGGCATCGCCGCCGACATTCAATTCGAGCGCGCCGACGTCGGCGACGCGGGCGACCTCGCGCGCCGGTGGCCCCGCGGCGCGGTTTGCACCAACCCGCCGTACGGCGAGCGCCTGGCGGACCGCGATCTGGTCGCTCTGTACCGCCGGATGGCCGTCGCGTTCACGCGAATCATGGCGGCGGGCGCCTGGCCGATCGTGATCCTGTCCGGCAATCCGTTGCTGGGGCGCGAGATGCGGATCAAGCCGCGCGTGTCGCATCGGCTGTTCAACGGCGCGCTCGAGGTTCGCCTGCTGCGCTACGAGCCCGCGGCGCGAGACCGGCTATAGTCCAGGTCCGCATGGGATCGCGTCCGAGATTTCTGCGGCACCTCGATCGCCGCCGCTGCGGCCGGCTCGCGCTGTCGGCGCTGGCCGCGGTCCTGATGTACCTGTCGGCGCCGACCGCGGACCTGTGGCCGCTGATGTGGATCGGGATCGTGCCGCAGATCTACGTCGCGCTCGACTCGACCACGCCCAAGCGCGCGTTCCTGCATGGCTGGCTCACGGGCACCATCGCCAACACCGCGGCCTTCTTCTGGATGCGCGGCTTTCTCCAGCACTTCGGGCACATGTCGGCGCTGCAGGCGATCCCGATCATGATGCTGCTCACCAGCTACCAGGGGCTGGAGTTCGCCTTTCTCTCTTGGGGCATCTATCGCGTGCGCCGGCGCGTGAACCTGCCGATGGCGATCGTCGCGCCGCTCGTGATGGTGGTGATCGAGCTCTGCACGCCGCAGATCTTTCCTTTCTATCTGGCGATCACCCAGGCCTGGGTTCCGCCCGTGATTCAGATCGCCGACATCACCGGGCCGCTCGGCGTGACGTTCGTGCTGGTCGCGATGAACGGCGCGCTCTACGACGGGCTCGCCGCCTGGCGCGCACACCGCGCCGGCAGCGCCGCCGCGCCGTTCGACTGGCGGCGCGCGCTGCGTCCGCTCGCGGCGGCTTGCGCGCTGGCCGCGTTCGTCGTGGTCTACGGCTTCGTGCGCATGCACCAGGTCGACGCGCGCCGTGCCGCCGCGCCCCGGGCGCGCGTCGGCCTCGTGCAGGCCAACGTCGGCATCCTCGAGAAGTGGGACCCGAGCGAGTTCGCGCACCTCGTCGACACCCACCAGAGCCTGTCGGTGAATTTGCAAGACGCGGGCGCTGACCTGGTCGTGTGGCCCGAGTCGTCGTACTCGTACGTGATCAGCCGCGAGATGGATCGGGATTTCCCGCGCGGCGACCGGCGCGAGATCCGGCGCGGCCTCGACAAACCGCTGCTGTTCGGCGCGATCACGCGCTCGCCCGGTGAGCCGCGCACGTTCAAGGACAGGTTCCCCTACAACACCGCGATCATGATGGACGCCACGGGCCGCATCACCGGGAAATACGACAAGGTCTTCCTGATGATCTTCGGCGAGTACATCCCGTTTTACGAGAGCATCCCCTGGTTCACCAAGCTCTTCCCCGAGGCGTCGAACACCAACCGCGGGCAGGAGCCGGCGGTGTTTCCGTTCGAGCATGGGGGAAGGACGTTCAAGCTCGGTCCGCTCATCTGCTACGAGGACATTCTGCCGGCGTTCGCGCGCCGGGTGGCGGCGCTGCGCCCGAACCTGTTCGTCAACATCACGAACGACGCCTGGTTTGGCGAGACCGCCGAGCCGTACCAGCACATGGCGCTGGCGGTCTTCCGCTCGGTCGAGCACCGGATCGAGATGGTGCGCGCGGTGAACACCGGCGTTTCGGCGCACATCGACGCCGCCGGGCGCGTGCTGCAAGCGAGCGCGACCGTCGACCCGCTGGCCGATCCGTCGCCGCAGCCGACCACGCTGATGGCGGACGCGGCGCTCCTCGAGGGCGGCGGGTTCTATCGTGTCATCGGCGATCTCTTCGGGTTCCTCTGCCTGGCGCTGCTGGTCGTCTTGTTGTGGCGCGGCGGATCTTTGAAGATGGGAACCCCGAGAGAGCTCCCGACCCCTCCGGCGCGCGCTCAGCGGCGCAAGAAGAAGGGATAGGTGAACGTCTGGATCGACCCGTCGAAGCGCGGGAAGCGGGCGCCGCGCGCCGCCTCGACGATGCAGTCGCCGGTCGGCGTCCCGGCGAGCGCGCCGCCGAGCTTCACCGACTGCACCGAACCGTTGCCGGCGACCTCGTAGGTCAGCGGCGCGGCGCCGGGCACGTGGAGGCGCTCGAAGCAGGCAAAGACCTGCGCGCGGATGTGGCCCATCGCCTCGGCGATCACCACGCGCGACAGCTCGGTCGGTAGCGGCTTGTCCTCGTCGTTGTCGTCGCTGGCGTCGTCGGTCGCCGCGGGCGAGCCCGGCTTCCCCGCCTCGGCCTTCGCGGCCACGCGCGCCGCCGATTTGCAATGGTCGCTGTCGGGCAAGGCCGCCGCCCGCTCGCCGAGACCGGTCGACGGCGGCGAGGAGAGGATGATCGCGCCGGTGCAGGCGTCGACGATGCGCGCCGCGACCAGGCCGAGCGCGTAGCCGCGCGTCGATCGAAAGTGCCACTCGCTCGCGGTCGCGTTGAAGACCATCTCGGCGCGCAGGTGCGGGCGCACCTCTCCCAGCCAGCTCCGTGCTTCGCTTTGCGACGGGAAGCCGAGCGGCAGCGACACGATCTCGACCGCGCCCGCCAGACCCTCGGCGCCAGGGGCGGTCGCCACCGATTTGCCGCCACCGGGCTTCGCTTCCGCCGGGTTCTTCAGCGTCACGAACACCGGGTCGGACGACCGACCGATCCGGATCGGGTTCGTGCAGGCGATGCAGCCGGTGAGGCTGATACGATAGCCTTTCAGCGTCTCGTCGTAGGGCGAGACCGAGATCGCCGCCGGGTCGCGCGCCGCGATCGAGAACGCGTGCTCGGGCAAGGTCCGCCGCAGGTACGCGAGCGTGGCCTGGCAGCGTGCGTGCTCCAGAGCGCGTGTCTCGGCAGGGCAGCGATCGACCAGCGCGCCCAGCAGCGCGCCGACGTCGCCGGCGGGCCGGGCGCCCTTCGCGAGCGATTCGAAGCTGTCGCCTTCGCCTTCGCCCCCCGACCTCTCGCGCGCCTGGCCGTCGTCACCGGCGGCGCGCGCGTCACCCGTCCGCGCGCCGGTCACCGCGAGCGCGGCGGCCAGGCACAGGAGCGCGGTTCGCATGGGCGCTCGACTATACACCGCCGTGGCCGGGCCCGAGGATCGCCTTCAGGTAGTGCGGGTAGTCGAAGTCACCGTTGGTCTGGTCCGGCGTGTGACAGCCGAGGCAAACCGAGGCCGGGACCTGGCGCTGCATCGTCGAGGCGCCCTTTGGCGGGCCGCCGTCCCCGTGCCCGGCGTCGCCGCCTCTTTGCTCCGCGGTGACGTGGTCGAGCCC
>Ga0265328_10000241_pt1 | contig 25163 bp, 23 predicted proteins | sample 41624metaG_FD_202086 | JGI IMG/M metagenome (GOLD analysis project Ga0265328, IMG submission 202086) | Rhizosphere microbial communities from Carex aquatilis grown in University of Washington, Seatle, WA, United States - 4-16-24 metaG | ecosystem: Host-associated > Plants > Roots > Rhizosphere...
GAATTCTGGTCATTGGAATGCCTTACTCCGCCGCCACGCGCACCGGATCGGGATGCGGATTGGCCGCATAACGATCGATGCGCTTCTCGATTTCGCCACGGAAATGATTGATGAGGCCCTGGATCGGCCAAGCGGCCGCGTCGCCGAGCGCGCAGATCGTGTGTCCTTCGATCTGCTTCGACACGTCGAACAGCATGTCGATCTCGCGCTTGTGGGCGCGGCCTTCGGCCATGCGGGTGACGACGCGCCACATCCAGCCCGTGCCTTCACGGCAGGGCGTGCACTGGCCGCAGCTCTCATGCTTGTAGAAGTACGAAATGCGGGCGATGGCGCGAATGATGTCGGTCGACTTGTCCATCACGATGACCGCCGCCGTACCGAGGCCGGAGCCGAGCTTGACGAGGCTGTCGAAATCCATCGGACAGTCGATGATCTGATCCGCCGGCACGAGACGCACCGAGGAGCCGCCGGGAATGACGGCGAGCAGATTGTCGGAGCCGCCACGCACGCCGCCGCAATGGCGGTCGATCAACTCGCGGAAGGGAATGGACATCGCCTCTTCCACATTGCACGGCCTGTTCACATGGCCGGAGATGGAGAAGAGCTTGGTGCCTGTGTTGTTGGGTTTGCCGATGCTGGCGAACCAGCTCGCGCCGCGCCGCAGAATCGTCGGCACGACGGCGATCGATTCGACGTTGTTGACCGTCGTCGGGCAGCCGTAGAGGCCGACATTGGCCGGGAACGGGGGCTTCAGGCGCGGCATGCCCTTCTTGCCCTCGAGGCTCTCGATCAGCGCCGTCTCTTCGCCGCAGATATAGGCGCCCGCGCCGTGATGCACATAGAGATCGAAGGGATAGCCGTGAATATTGTCCTTGCCGATGAGCTTGGCGTCATAGGCCTCGTCGATCGCCTTCTGCAGCGCGACGCGCTCGGCGATGAACTCGCCGCGGACATAGATGTATGACGCATGTGCGCCCATAGCGAAGGAGGCGATCAGCGCGCCTTCGATCAGCGTCTGCGGATCATTGCGCATGATCTCGCGGTCCTTGCAGGTGCCTGGCTCCGACTCGTCGGCGTTGATGACGAGATAGGAGGGACGCGCGGGATCCGGCGTCTTGGGCATGAAGGACCATTTGAGGCCGGTGGAGAAGCCGGCGCCACCGCGTCCGCGCAGCCCCGAATCCTTCGTTTCCTGAATGATCTTGTCGCGGCCGAGTTGCAGCAGCGCCTTGGTGTTGTCCCACGCGCCGCGCGAGCGGGCTCCGGCCAGGCTCTTGTCGCCTATGCCGTAGAGGTTGGTAAAAATGCGGTCCTTGTCGGCGAGCATGGGTCGTTCACTCCGCCTGCGCTTTGGCGCCGTCGCCGTAGAAGGATGTTAGGCTCGTCAGTCCGCCCGCCGGCTCCGAGGAGACGCGGCCCGTCTGCGAGCCGATCTTCACCGGCCGGCCGGCGGCGAGATCGTCGAGCAGCTTCTCGAAATTCTCGGCCGTCAAATCTTCGTAATAGTCATCGTTGATCTGCACCATGGGCGCATTGCAGCAGGCGCCGAGGCACTCGACTTCGAGCCAGGAGAACAGCCCGTCCGCCGTCACATGACGCTGCGGTCCGACGCGGCGCTCGAGCACGGCGATGAGATCGTCGGACCCGGCGAGCAGGCAGGGCGTCGTGCCGCAGAGCTGGACGTAGAATCTGCCCACGGGCTCGAGATTGAACATGGTGTAGAAGGTCGCGACCTCGAACACGCGGATGTAGGGCATGCCCAGCGTCTCCGCGACCTTTTCGATCGCCTTCTGCGGCAGCCAATAGTCGTTCTGCTTCTGCGCCTGCCAAAGGGCGGGCACGACGACGGACGCCTGACGTCCGTCGGGATATTTGGCGATCTGCCGCTCCAGCCACGCCTTGTTCTCGGGCGTGAACTCGAAGCTCGCGGGCTGCTCTTCGGCGAGACGACGTATGGACATCAGCGATCGACCTCCCCGAACACGATATCGAGCGAACCAAGGATCGCCGAGACGTCGGCGAGCAGATGGTCCTTGCAGAGAAAATCCATGGCCTGCAGATGCGCGAAGCCCGGCGCGCGAAGCTTGCAGCGATAAGGCTTGTCGCTGCCGTCGGAGACGAGATAGACGCCGAATTCGCCCTTGGGCGCCTCGACCGCCGCATAGACCTCGCCGGCCGGCACTTTGAAGCCTTCCGTATAGAGCTTGAAGTGATGAATCAGCGCCTCCATCGAGCGCTTCATCTCCGAGCGCGGCGGCGACGTGATCTTATTGTTGACCGTCGCCACCGGGCCACGATTCTCCGCCTTCAGCAGCTTATCGACGCATTGCTTGATGATCGACGTCGACTGGCGCATCTCCTCCATGCGGATGACCGCGCGGTCGTAGCAGTCGCCATTCTTGCCGATGGGGATATCGAACTCCATCTCCTCGTAGCAGTCATAGGGACGCGCCTTGCGCAGATCCCAGGGCGCGCCGGAGCCGCGCACCATCACGCCGGAGAAGCCGAACTTCCACGCGTCCTCGAGCGAGATGACGCCGATGTCGGCGTTGCGCTGCTTGAAGATACGGTTGCCGATGAAGAGTTCGTCGAGATCGTCCAGGACTTTCAGGAACGGGTCGCAAAAGGCGCCGATGTCCTCGACCAGCCGGTCCGGCAGGTCGCGAGCGACGCCGCCGGGGCGGAAATAATTGGCGTGCATGCGCGCGCCACTCGCCCGCTCGTAGAAGACCATGAGCTTCTCGCGCTCCTCATAGCCCCACAGCGGCGGCGTCAGCGCGCCGACGTCCATGGCCTGTGAGGTGACGTTGAGCAGATGCGAGAGAAGGCGCCCGATCTCGGCGTAGAGCACGCGAATGAGCTGGCCCCGGCGCGGCACCTCGACTTCGAGCAGTTGCTCTATGCCGAGACAGAAGGCGTGCTCCTGGTTCATCGGCGCGCAATAGTCGAGCCGATCGAAATAGGGCACGTTCTGCAGATAGGTGCGCGCCTCGATCAGCTTCTCTGTGCCGCGATGCAGGAAGCCGACATGCGGATCGCAGCGCTCGACCACTTCGCCGTCGAGCTCGAGGATCAGGCGCAACACGCCATGCGCCGCCGGATGCTGCGGGCCGAAGTTGAGATTGAAGTTGCGGAGGCTCTGGTCGTTCATCGGGACAGTCCCAGGCGGAGGAAGAGCGAATAGCGAGAGTCAGAAGCAGCGCGAAGGTTCATGACGCGCGCTCTCACTTGCTCGCCTTTTCATCGCCGGGGAGATCATATTGGACGCCCTCCCACGGCGATAGGAAATCGAACTTCCGATATTCTTGGGTGAGGTTCAGCGGCTCGTAGACGACGCGCTTGCGCTCGTCGTCGTAGCGCACCTCGACATAGCCCGACATAGGGAAATCCTTGCGCAGCGGATGTCCCTCGAAGCCATAGTCGGTCATGATGCGACGCAGATCCGGATGGCCGTCGAACAACACGCCGAACAGATCGTAGGTCTCGCGCTCGAACCAATCGGCGCCCGCATAAACGCTCGTCAGCGAGGCGACCGGCGTCGATTCGTCGGTCTGCGTCTTCACGCGGATGCGCTGATTATGCTTGGGCGAGAGGAGATGCAGCACCACGTCGAAACGCAGATCGCGCTCCGGATAATCCGCGGCCGTAATGTCGGTGAAGCTGACGAAGAGAAACTCCGGATCGTCGCGCAGCACGCGCGCCACATCGAGCCAGCGTGCGCGCTCCACCTCCACGGTGAGCTCGCCATAGGCGATCTTGAGGCCTCTCACCGCGCCCGGCAAAGCGGCGACGACTTTCTCGCCGAGCAATTCGAGTTCCGCGCTCATCTCAGGCTCACCCTCGTTACGAGAAACCGACGGCTGTTCGCACGTCGGTTCGCATCGTCTTCATTTCGTCTTTGCGCGCTTCCAGAGAGCGCGAGACTTTACCGTTCGATCGTGCCGCTGCGGCGGATCTTCTTCTGCAGGAGCAGAACGCCGTAGACCAGAGCCTCGGCCGAAGGCGGACAGCCCGGGACATAGATGTCGACCGGAATGATTCGATCGCAGCCGCGCACTACCGAATAGGAATAATGGTAATAGCCGCCGCCATTGGCGCAGGAGCCCATGGAGATGACGTAACGCGGCTCCGGCATCTGGTCGTAGACCTTGCGCAGCGCCGGGGCCATCTTATTGGTGAGCGTGCCCGCGATGATGATGACGTCCGACTGACGCGGGCTCGCGCGCGGCGCGAAGCCGAAGCGCTCGAGATCGTAGCGCGGCATGGCCGCCTGGATCATCTCGACCGCGCAGCAGGCCAAACCAAAGGTCATCCACATCAGCGAACCGGTGCGCGCCCAATTGATGAGATCGTCGGTCGCGGTGACGAGAAAGCCCTTGTCGGCGAGTTCGTCATTGAGGCCGAGATAGAAGGGATCGTCCGCGCCCACCGGCTTGCCGGTGCGCGGATCGACGAGCCCCTTGGCGGAGGGCGCCACGAGGGCCGGAATCTGCGTCTGGCTCGGGCGAGTGATCAATCCCATTCGAGCGCTCCCTTGCGCCATTCATAGACGAAGCCGACGGTCAGCACGCCGAGGAAGAACATCATCGACCAGAAGCCGAAGCTTCCCGCCTCCTTGAAGGCGACAGCCCAGGGAAAGAGGAAAGCGACCTCGAGGTCGAAGACGATGAAAAGCAGCGCGACGAGATAGAAGCGCACGTCGAATTTCATGCGCGCGTCGCCGAAAGGATTGAAGCCGCACTCATAGGCGGAGAGCTTCTCCGGATCCGGCGCCTTGAAGGCGACCAGGAAGGGGAGAACGAGCAGAGCGCCGGCGATGATCGCCGCGAGGGCGATGAAGATCACGAGCGGCAAATATTGTTCGAGCAGGCTCGGCATGGCGATGTCCGACGTTTGCGGCGGGGGCGGCGCGTGTCAGCGGGGCGGGAGCCCCGGGCGCCGCCTGACCGCGCGTTCCGTAACCCAGCGTATAGGTCAAAGCAAGAGCCGAGCACGTCTTTACCGAAGGGATTGGGCGGGTGGGCCGTATGCCCACCCGGGCGCGACGAGAAATTGCGCGTGGGCGCCCGTAAATCAGGCGTCGCCGCCGAAGAATTCGGCGATCCGGGCTGCGGCCTTCATTTCCTCGAATCGCCGCGCGCGGCGCGCCATCGCCTCTTCGTCCGCGCCCCAGGCCCTGATTTGATGGTCCTCGTCGACATGGGCGGCCGCCCAGGCGGCTTCCGCGTCCATTTCGCCGAGCGCCACCGCCAGAGCGATGAGGCAGGAGCCGGTCAGCGTCGTCATTGTGTGCAGCGCCGCGAGCCGGAAAGGGGCCTCTGGCCCCTCCCCCGCATAGGCGCGCACGGCCTCGGCGACTGCCGCCGTCGCCTCCGCCGACTGGGCGCGGAAAATCACGCCGACGGTCGTTGTGAGCTCCGCGCCGAGACGCTTCCGGGCGAAGGCGAGCAGCGGATCCCAGGCCTCCGCCTGCGCCGCGGCGAGGCGCTCGGGCTCTTCGGCGCGATAGCTCACGAGGTCGGAACCGGCGTATTTGGCGACATCCGCCGCGACCTCCGGGAGCCGCTCCGCGACCCCGTCGATCGCTGAATTAACGATCTTAGTCAAAGGCATGGATGAGGGATTGAGCCTTTCGCCCTGCGCCGCCCATTCCGCGGCGAGCGCCGTGGTCAAAGGCGAGGACGGCGTCGTCAATGTGCGCCGCGCCGGCGTCTTGACCGTCCGTCCATCGAGCAGAACGGCATAGCCGCCCTCCGCCTCGCCCACGCTCGCCGACTGATAGAATCGCTTCGGCAGCTCCGGCTGCGCGCCCCTTTGCACTGCGGCGCGCAGCGGATTGCGCTCCTCATTCGGCACGAACAGGCCTTCGGCGAGATTTTCGCTTTTACGGGACATGCAAAGGTCTCCTCGGGCGCGGCGCGCGCGTCAGGCGTCCGGCGCCGCCAATATGGGGTCGTCCTGCCCTACATCGAAGCCGAAAAACTCCCAGCTCGCGAGCATATGCGGCGGCAGCGGCGCGGTGACGTCGAGCGTCCCGCCTTTGGGATGAGGCAGAATCAACCGGCGCGCCAAGAGATGGAGCTTGGGCTCGAGCTCGGCCGGCATGGCGCGCATCGGATCGCGGCGACGGACCTCGTCCTCCGGCCTATGGCCGTATTTCGGATCGCCGAAGATCGGGCAGCCGATCGCCTCCGCATGGGCGCGGAGCTGATGGGTGCGTCCGGTCAAGGGCTTCATCGACAGCCAGGAACAGCGCGGCGCGGCCTTGTCGACGACGGCGTAATAGGTCAGCGAGTGCTGCGCCCCCTCCTCCCCGTGCCGGGCCACGCGCATTTTCTCCCTTGCGTCGGAGGGCTCGGCGCCGCGGCGCTCGCCCGTGCGGCGGGAGCGCTCCTCGCCCATATCCGCGCCCTTGGCGAGATAGAGCGAGACGCGGCCCTGCGCGGGCTTGGGCACGCCCTCGACCAGGGCCCAATAGATTTTCTGGGCCTGGCGCGAGCGGAAGATTTCCCCGAGCTCGGCGGCGGTGCGACGATTCTTGGCGATGAGCAGCACGCCGGAGGTGTCGCGGTCGAGCCGATGCACCAGCACCGGCCGCTTATCGCCTTCGGCCAGCGATTCGAGCATGCCGTCTATGTGCCGCTTCATGCCGGAGCCGCCCTGGACGGCGAGGCCATAAGGCTTGTTCAGCACGAGCAGATGCGCGTCCTCGAACAAAGTCATTTCGGCGAGTTCGCGGGCGTCCTCCGGCCGCGCGCGCGGGGCAGCCGGCGCCGCGACCGCCTCCAACTTGAGCGGCGGCACGCGAATCTTCTGATTCTGTTCGAGCCGAGTAGACGTGTCGGCGCGTTTGCCGTCGACGCGCACCTCGCCCTTGCGGCAGATTTTGGCGAGATGCGACAGAGCGAGCCCCGGAAAGCGCCGCTTGAACCAGCGGTCGAGCCGCAGCCCCGCCTCGTCCTCCTCGACGATCAGCGTCTGCACGGGGGTCGATTGCGGCGCTTCGGCCGAGGCTGCGCTCACGTCAACGCCCTCACCAGATAGAGACCGAGAAACAGCGCCGCGATCGACAGGCCGACGGAGCCGCCGACATAGAGCCCGGCCCAAAGCGTGTCGCCGCGCTCGATCAGCGTGGCGGCGTCGAGCGAGAAAGCGGAGAAAGTCGTGTAGCCTCCGAGCACGCCCGTGGTCACGAACAGCCGCATCGATTGCGACCACCCTGTCCCCGCCTTGAAGGCGAAATAGCCGGCGGCGAGGCCCATGGCGAGCGAACCGGTGACGTTTATGACGAAAACGCCCCAGGGCAGCTGCGGGCCGAACCAGCGCAGGCACCAGATATTGACGAAATGCCTCAGGACGCCGCCCAATCCGGCCCCGAGAAAGATGAGAACAAGCGCGCGCATGACCGCCTTCTAGCGCAAGCAGGCGCCGACGTCACGGAGCGTGACGTCGCCAATTGTGGCGCTTCGATTCAAGGCCGATTTACGTATCGCCGCTATCATGTTTAATCTAGGCCCGACGGCGGCATGCCGCCACCCGGTAGAAACTATTGAGATTTCTATATATTTGCCGGTCGTGCAGCGGCCGCAACTGGTCCGCGCCCCAGTCCATGATCGACTGGCGGGCGCCGCGCATGTGGAGCGACGGCCGTGGGACGACATGATTTGCGCCCGAAGAACGGGGAGGAGCGCGTCGCAGCCGAAACCATCGCCGAGCCGCGGTTCGACGGCCGCTTCTCCATGCCGCCGGACCAGCGCCGCTACCCCTGCCGCACCATCGACATGTCCGCGGAGATCGTCGCCTTGCGCAGCGATTATCGGCCGGCGATCGGCGACAGGATCGCTCTCGACCTCGACCGTTGGGGCCGTTTCGACGGGGCCGTGATTCGCCTCTTCGACGGCGGCTTCACTCTTGGTCTCGAAGTGGCGGACCGGGCGCGGGCCCATGTGGCGATGCAATTCGCCTGGCTGACGCGGCATTTCGCGCCGGACGCCGCGCAATACCGCGCCCATGAGCGGCTGCGGCCCAAGCGGCGTTTCACGACCTTCACCGTGGCGCAGGTCACGCTGCCCTGCGAGATTCTCGATTTGTCGCGCAGCGGCGCGTCGCTGAAGACCGAGGTGGAGGTTCCGCCCGGCGTGAAAGTCACGATCGGCAAAAGGACGCAGGCCGAGGTCATTCGCCAGACCGAGGACGGTTTCGCGGTACGATTCCGCCGTCTTTTGCCGCTCGAAATCTTCGACGAGGATATAGAGCTGTAAAGCCGCGGCCGAGAACCGGCGAAAAGCCCGAAAACCGCTCGAGCCCGATTGCAGGCCTCACGCGCTTGCGATAGTGAAGACGAAGAACCATTACGCGCCCGTAGCTCAGCTGGATAGAGCGCTGCCCTCCGAAGGCAGAGGTCAGGGGTTCGAATCCCTTCGGGCGCGCCAATAAAATCACGCAGCAGCTACCGCCGAAGCACCGAGATTTCGCCGGCGAGCAGATAGCCGGCGAACGTAAAAGTAGCGCGACTTCCCGCCGTCGAGGCTTCGGCCGATGTCTCGGGTCACTCGCCGGGGCGGTAAGGCGTGAATCCTTTGCGGTTCGGCATTTCGATCCTCGGCAGCGTCCGCGCGTCGACTATCGCGTCCTCTCCGATCAGCCCATTGAGATGCAGCAAATAGGCGGTGACGGCATAGACCTCGTCGTTCGTCAGCGACTTCGGCGCGTCGAAGGGCATGGCCCGGCGCACATAGTCGAACACTGTCGTCGCATAGGGCCAATAGCTGCCGATCGTCTTTACCGCCGCCTGCGGGCCCTTCAGCGTGCCGAAGCCGCCGACGAGGCGGTCGTTCGGCTTGCCCTCGCCCTTCTCGCCATGGCAGGTGACGCAGCGGGCCTCGAAGACGAGCTTTCCCTGCCGCGCCGCGCCGGAGCCGGGCGGCAGGCCGGCGCCGTCCGGGCCGACGCTGATGTCGAAGAGCGCGATCTCCTCCGGCGTCGCCGCGCGTCCATGGCCGAGACTCTCCGCCCGAACGCCCGCGCCGACCAGAGCGAGCAGCAGGGCCGCCGTCGTCGCCTCACGCATAGACATGCGACACCTCGCCGCCCGGCGCGACGCCCCAGCTCGCGATCGCGTTGAAGTGATAGAGCGCGCGCGGGCCGCGGCGCGCCAGCAGCGTTTCCCGCGAAGGCTGCACATTGCCGGTCTCGTCGATCGCGCGGCTCTGCAGCACGGCGGGACCGCCGTCCCAGCGCCACGGAAGGCGGAAGCGCGTCAGCGCCTTGGACAGCACGGGCTCCTGCAGGAGCGCCTCCGCCCAGCTGCGGCCGCCGTCGGCGGAGACTTCGACGCGGGCGATCCTGCCGCCGCCGGACCAAGCGAGACCGGAAACCTCGTAGAGGCCTGGCCCTCGCAATGTCTGTTCGGCCGAGGGGTGGGTGATGACCGATTTCGCCTCCATGGGGAAGACGAATTGCAGCGCCGAACCGTCCGGCTGCAGCAGCGTGTATTTGGAGGTCTCGTCCTTGGTCATGACCGGCTCTGCGACGAGCTTCAGCCGGCGCAGCCATTTGACCTGCATATTGCCTTCAAAGCCCGGCAACAGCAGGCGCATCGGATAGCCGTTGGACGGACGGATGCGCTCGCCATTCTGGTAGAGCGCGATCATCGCGTCGTCCAGCGCTTTGGCGAGCGGCACGCTGCGGCTCATACTGGCGGCGTCGCCGCCCTCGGCGAGCACGAAGCGCGCGGCAGGATCGACGCCGGCCTCGTCGAGCAAGGTCGCGAGCCGCACGCCCGTCCATTCCGCGCAGGAGAGGAGGCCGTGCAGCGTCTGCACATTGGACTTCGCGGGCTCGGGCTGGTTGAGCGCGGCGCTATTGCCTCCGCATTCGATGAAGGCGATGCGCGATTCCATCGGATAGCGCTCGAGCGTCTCCAGAGAGAAGACGAGCGGGCGCGCGACGAGCCCGTGTATGAGCAGGCGATGCTTGTCTGGATCGACGTCCGGGACGCCGCTGTGGCTGCGCTCGAAATGCAGGCCATTGGGCGTGATCGCGCCATGCAGGCGATGCAGCGGCGTGCGCGCGGCGCCAGCGCCCGGCGCGTTCGGCGGATTGGCGTAGGTGCGGAGAACGCCGGCCTCGAAACGCGACGGCTGGCCATAGCCGGTGAAAGGCGTTCCGGGCGCCGTCATCCAGGGCTCGACGGCGAGCGCCTCGGCGAAAGCGGGATCGGCGGAGGCCGCGCCCGCCAGCGCGCCGGCGCCCGCGATGAAAGCCCTTCGGTGGAGGAGGCCGTTGCCGGCCGCCTCCTCATTGGCGGGCGTATGCGCCCGTCGTTTCCCCCCCATCTTTGTTCCTTTCTTCGGTCAGCGGGCGGCGGTCTTGGTCTTGGCCGCCTTGACCTCGGCATAGAGCCATTTGATGAAGCGCTCGGACGTCTGTTCCGCATTCGGAACCTTGGAGTCGAATTCCGCCGTCGGCTTGGCGGCGATCGTCTCCTCGAGCGTCTTGCCCTGATCGATCAGCGCCGCGACCTTGTCGCGGACGGCGACGATGAGATCGCGCTGGGCGATGAGCGCATTGCGATCCACGATCGCGCCATGGCCGGGAACGACCTTGGTGTTGGGGCCCGCGCGGCCGATGGTGGCGCCGAGGCCGTCGATAATGCCGGCGAGCGTGCCGCCATTGTTGAGATCGACCACCGGATAGCCCGTGCTGCGGAAATAGTCGCCGACCGCGAGAATGTCATGCTCGGGGAAGAAAACCAGCGTGTCGCCATCCGTATGGGCGTTGCGGATCGGGATCAAGCGCACATGCTCGCCATTGAGATGAATAGTGACCTGATTGTCATAGGTCACGACCGGCAGCGCCTGGGCGGCCGCGGGCTTGCCGGGCGTTCCGTCCGGAGCCGGATTCGGATTTTGGAGACGGGCGCGCAGCTGGTCGCGCGCGAAGATCAGCGCGCCGAGCTTGGCGAGATTCTCATTGCCGCCGACATGGTCGCCATGCACATGCGTGTTGACGAGGAAACGGATCGGCTTGTCGGAAATCTTCTTGATCGCCTCGACGATCTTGTCGGTCAGCGGAGCGAATTGCGAGTCGACGAGCAGCACACCCTCTGGTCCGCTCAGCACGCTGATCGCGCCGCCCTGCCCTTCCAGAACGTGGAAATTGTCGGCCAGCTGCGTCGTCTTGATTTCGACCTTGCTGAAGTCGGGGCGCTGCTGCGCCATAGCGGCGAGAGCGAAAACGCTCGCCGCGAGAGCGAGGGAGGTGCGAACGATCCTGCGCATCGGTTGAGGCTCCATTAGTTAACTAATATACTAGTAAAATAGATATATCGGGGACGCGGCGCCGACAAGCGCTTTTTTCGCCGGGGTTCTTTTTCTCGCCCATGGAAATCGAAGAGAACAAAGGAGCGGCGATGTCGTCGACTCGGGCGAATTTCGCCCTCTCGAGCGCGGCGCCGGGCGGCGTCTTCGCGCTGCCGAACGAAAGTCTCCCTCGCTTCGGCGTCCGAGTCGAATCGATCGAGATCGATCTCACGCCGCGACGCGCGAATCCCTCGGTGAATCGTCGAGGCTTGGCGATTGACATACGCGCGGAGACTTAGTCTATTAATATTGTGTACTAACGTCCAGCTACGACATCGGCGGCGCGAGGTCGGTCAGAATGCGAATTCCTTGGTTGAATATCGCCGCGGCGGTGGCCTCTGTGGCGGCGATCGGCGCGGTCGTCGTGAAGAATGTCGAGGGCCGCGCGGCGCATCATCTTCTCAATGTGTCTTATGATCCGACGCGCGAACTCTATCAGGATTTGAACCCGCGCTTCGCTGCGGCCTATGAGAAAGAGACGGGATCGAGCATCGCCGTCAAGCAGTCGCATGGCGGCTCCTCCTATCAAGCCCGACGCGTCGCGCTGGGCGAGGAGCCGGCGGACGTCGTGACGCTCGGCCTGCCGTCCGACGTCGAGGGCTTGCACAAGCGCGGCCTGCTCCCCGACGGCTGGAGCGAGCGTCTCCCAAATCATTCGCAGCCCTATCATTCGACGATCGTCTTCGTCGTCCGCAAGGGCAATCCACATGGCGTCCGCGACTGGGCGGATCTCGTGAAGCCGGGCGTCGAGGTCATCCTTCCCGATCCCAAGACCTCCGGCAATGGAAAGCTCGCGGCGCTCGCGGCCTGGGGCGCCGTCGTCACGCGCGGCGGAACCGAGAGCGAGGCGCGCGACTTTCTGAAAGCGCTCTACGATCACGCGCCGTTTCTCGTCGCGGCGGCGCGCGCGGCCGGCGTCGCATTCGCGGTCGAGAAAAAGGGCGACGTGCATATCGCCTGGGAGAATGAGGCGCTACGCGAGAGCGATGCGTCGAAGGGCGAGCTCGAGATCGTCTATCCGTCGATCAGCATTCTCGCCGAGCCGACCGTCGCCGTGGTCGACGCGAACGCCGCCAAACATGCGAGCGCCAAGCAGGCGCAGGCCTATCTGCAATTTCTGTTCACGCCGGAGGCGCAGGAGATCATCGCGCGCAACGGCTACCGGCCCGTCGACCCGCAGATCCATGCGCGTAATGCGCGCCGGCTGCCGGCGATAAACCTCTTTCCCGTCACCGCCATCGCCCGCGATTGGCAGGACGCGCAGCAGAAATTCTTCGCCGAGAACGGAATTATCGACGCCGTCTACACGCCGAAGCCGCGCACGGAATGAACGCCGCGAAATCGCGAGGCAAATCCGGAGATTTCCACGACATGACCAGTGACATCACGGCGCGAGCTCTCGCATTCGGCCGCTTCGACGCCCGAACCTTCGCCGCCATCCGCAGTGATTTCGTCGCAGGTTTGACCGTCGCGGCGATCTCACTGCCGCAGAGCATGGCCTATGCGCTCATCGCCGGCGTCGATCCGCGCTTCGGCCTCTACGCGGCCATCGTCTTCACCGCCGTCGCCGGCGCGCTCGGATCGTCCAAGCATCTCATCAACGGCCCGACCGGCGCGGTCTCGCTCGTCGTCTTCGGCGCGCTCGCCTTCATCGATCCCGACGCCAAGCTCGATTCCTACGAAGCGATGTTTCTGCTCGCGATAATGATGGGCGTCGTCCAGATCACGATCGCCGTCACGCGGCTCGGCGATGTGACGCGCTATATCTCGGAATCCGTCGTCACCGGCTTCATAGCCGGCGCGGCATTTTTGACGATCATCGGTCAGGTCGCCAATGCGCTCGGCGTCAAGTCCCAGGGGACGGGCCATCAACATGTGCTCTATCGCCTGTATCTGACGCTCACCCAGCCCGCGCCTTTCAATGTCAAAGCGATCGCCATCAGCGGCGGCGCCATCATCCTCGCCATCGTCGCGCGGCAAGTGGTGAAACGATTCCGCCTGCCGCAGATCGATATGCTCCTCTCGGTGATCGCATTGTCGCTCGTCGCCTATGCCGCGGGCTGGTCGCAGGCGGCGCCGGGGGCAAAGCCGGCGATCGCGCTCATCGAGGCGGTGCCCGCGGCTCTGCCCACGCCGCATATTCCCGAGATCGAATTCTCTTGGTTTCTCGATCTCTCGTCCTCGGCCGTCGCGATCGGCATTCTCGGCCTGCTGGAGGCGCTCGCCATCGCCAAAGCGATCGCCCACAAATCGCGCCAGACGCTCGACTATAATCGTCAATGCCTCGCCGAGGGCGTCGGCAATCTCGTGGGCGGCTTCTTCCGCTGCATGCCGGGCGCGGGTTCGCTCTCGCGCACGGCGATCAATTATCAGGCGGGTGCCGTCACTCGGTTTTCCGGCGTCTTCACCGCTGCCATCGTCGCTTTCGCCGTACTGCTGCTCGCGCCGCTCACGGCCTATATTCCCAAGGCTGTGCTTGCCGGTCTGCTCATCGTCGCCGCCTCGCGTCTCATCGATCTCGAACGATTGCGCTATACACTGACCGCGTCGCGCTATGACGCCATCCTGCTTCTGGTGACGGCGGTGTCGGCTCTGGCGATCGGCGTCGAATTCGCGATTCTGATCGGCGCGACGCTCTCGATCGTCTGGTATGTGCAGCGCGCGGCCAAGTTGAAGGCGCAGGAGCTCATCGTGTCGGACGAGCGCGTCGTCCGCGCGCGCATCGCCTCCGACCCGCCGAGCCGCGAGGCGCCGATCTATGATTTCGAGGGCGACCTGTTTTTCGGCGCGGCGCCGGATTTCGAACGCTATCTGCAGACAGCCGCGGACGAAGCGCTGGCGCGGGGCGTCAAATGCGTCGTGCTGCGCTTGAAGCGCGTGCGCAATCCAGACGCCGTGGCGCTCGAGGTTCTCGATCATTTTCTCACCGAGGCGCGCGAACAGGGGCTGACCGTGCTGCTCGCCGGCGTGCGTCCCGATCTCTTCGGCGCGCTCGAGCGCATGGGAATCACCGGACGGCATCCGCGAGAACTGATCTTTCTCGAGGAGGAAACCGACTTCTCGGCGACTCTCGCCGCCGTACGCAGCGCTCGCGCGTTCGCGGCTGCGCCCGAGCGACACGAGTCCGAGCTCGCCTATTATCTCGTCTGACCCTATTTCGAGCCTGCTCGCGCCTTTCGGCAACGAGGCTCATTCGTGGCGCCGATCGCATATGCGCAATCGGCCCCTCCCGAACCAGCGGCGCCGGAATGGCCGAAAAATCCATAGGCTGCGAAGGGCGCGCCGAACATATTGCTCGTGCTGCTCGACGACGCCGGTTTCGCCGCCACTTCGACATTCGGCGGCGCAGCGGCTCGCGGGCGCCGGCGCCGCCGCGGAGGATCGGGTCGCCTCGGAGCCGGTCGAAACGAGCGAACGCCCGAGCCGAGCGGCCGATAATTGCCCGACCCGCGATGCGGGGTCCGCTTAGCAAAGTCACATCCGTGAACATGGCGCGCAGCGCGCCGATTTTCGACATATCGCTCGCGGGCGGAAATATCAGGAGTTCCCTTTTCCGGGCCGGCTCGGTTTTTCATCGAAGACGAGATCGAGATGCGCCTCGAACAGATCGCCGATGTCCAGAGGATGATCGCGGTCGAGCAAGCCATTGTGAATGATGGCGAACCAGATCGGCGCGATGAGCAGATGCGGATATTCCTCGAGCTCGGGGCGGCGCAGCTCCCCTGTCGATCGCGCGGTCGCGGCCAAAGTCCGGATCTGCTCCAGGAGGGGTTCGAACATGGCGCGACGGTAGATGTCCGCCATCGCCGGAAATCTGGCGCCTTCGGCCAGCACGAGACGGGCGATGGCGGCCCGGCCATTGCGCTCGATCTCGCGCATAGAGACGAGCATGGTGCGCCGCAGGAAAGCCGCAACGGTTTCGTCGGGCCGGCGATTGCCGGGGTCGGCGTCGATCAACGCGCCGGCGATCTTCTCCCGGACGACGGCCTCGAACAGCGCTTCCTTGGCCTGGAAATAGCGATAGGGCGTGCCCTTGGCGACGCCGGCCCGCTTGGCGACGCCGTCCATCGTCGTGTCCGCATAGCCTTTCTCCTGGAACTCGCTCAGCGCCGCATCGACGATGCCGCGGCGCGTCTGCGCGGTCTTCTCGCGGCTCGGCCCTCTGCCCGCGCGCGGCGTCGGCCGCGTCTTCGTCCGCTCGGTCATTCCTTCGGCCATTCTTCCCGATCCTTTCCGCCTCACTGAACTCACAGCTTGACATAAAATGACTTCATAGTCATTTTTAATTGGCTCCGGTCATGATGCAAGCGCTTCGCTGCGATCGCCGGCCGCGGGACGCGTTCATGATGTTTTTCGGCTCGAGCCATTGGCTGTTCTCGGTCAAAACCTTCGCGGCCGCGCTAATGGCGCTCGCGGCAGCCTTCTGGCTCGACCTGCCGCGACCCTATTGGGCGCTGGCGTCGGTCTATATCGCCTCGCAGCCGCTCTCGGGCGCGACGATATCGAAAGCAGCCTATCGCGCCATGGGCACGCTGCTCGGGGCGGCCGGGGCGGTGCTGATGGTTCCCAATCTCGTCGCCGCGCCGATCGCGCTCGCGCTCGCCATGTCGCTGTGGTCGGGCCTCTGCCTCTATCTGGCGCTGCTCGACCGCACGCCGCGCGGCTATGTCTTCATGCTCGCCGGCTATACGGCGGCGATCGTCGGCTTTCCGGCCGTCGACGCGCCGGAGACGATCTTCGACCTCGCCTTGTCGCGAACCGAGGAGATTCTCGTCGGCGTCGCCTGCGCGGCGCTCGTGTCGAGCCTGGTCCTCCCGCGCTCGGTCGGCCCGGTCGTCGCCGAACGCCTCGACGCCTGGCTGCAGCATGCCCGCGCCGGCGCGGAAGACGCCCTCGGACCGGAAAGGGCAGGCTCGAACGACGCGCATTGGCTGCGTCTCGTGACCGATATGGCGGGCATCGAAACGCTCGCGGCCCATCTCGCCTTCGATGCGGCGGTCGAGCGTCGATCGCTCGAATGGATTCGCCGCATCGTCCCGCGCATGCTGATGCTGTTTCCCGTTCTGTCGGCCATATCCGATCGCCTCGACGCTCTCGCCGAGCTCGGCGGCGCCTCGGAACGCGCTTCGACGCTGGTCGAGCGCGCGCGCGCCTCGCTCGCCTTCGGGACAACTGAGGAAGCGGCCGGGCTGCGACGCGATCTCGAGGCGGCCGCCTCGCCGCGCGCCGACGCTTGCTGGCGCGACCTTCTCGAGGCGAGCCTATGCCTGCGCCTGCGCGAACTGCTCGACATTCTGTTCGATTGCGGCGAGCTGACGAGAGCCCTCGCCGACGAAACCTCCCGGCCTGCGCCGCTGCGCTTTTCGGTCGAGTCGCGCATCGAACGCGTCCGCCACCTCGACCACGGTTCGGCGCTGCATGCGGCCTTCGCGCTCGCCTGCGCGATCTTCGCCTGCTGCGCGGTCTGGATCGTCTCGGCGTGGCCGGAGGGCTCGGTCGCCGCGATGATGGCCGCGATCACCGGCAGCCTCTACGCCTCTCAGGACGATCCGACGCCCTCCATCGCCGGCTTCGCCAAATGGACGATCGTCGCCGCGACGATCGCGGGGCTCTATCTTTTCGGCATATTGCCCTATGTCCATAATTTCGAGACCCTGGCCCTTGCGCTCGCGCCCGTCTACCTCACCTTCGGCCTGCTGATCGCATCGCCGCAGACGATCCTGATCGGCCTTCCGCTCGCCATCGTGACCCCCACGGCCATGGCCTTGCAGGAGCTCTATTCCGCGGAGGCGGAGAGCTTCGTCAATTCCAGTCTCGCAATGTCCGCCGGCATGGCGCTGATGGCCGCGACGACGGCCTTGATCCGCCCGGCCGGCGCCAAATGGCGCGCGCGCCGCTACCTGCGCGCGAACCGGGCCGCTCTGGCGCAGGCCGCCGATATGAGCGTCGCAAACCACGACGAACGCCTCATGGGCCTGATGCTCGATCGCCTGTTTCTGCTCGCGCCCATCGCCCACGCCGTCGGACATAGGATGCCGGACGCGCTGTGCGATCTGCGCACCGGCCTCGACATGCTCGACGCGCGCCGAGGGCGCGCATCCCTCGGCCCCTCTCCGGGCCGAAAGATCGAGGCTCTGATGAAGCGCCTCTCCCGGCATTTTCGCGCCGACGCAGTGACGCCCTCGCAGGCCTCGCTGCGCGCGATCGACCGCGCGCTGGAGACGACGCGACGCGGCGGCGACGACCGCCTGCTGCTCGCCCTCGTGGGCTTGCGTCGCTGCCTCTTCGCGCAGGAGCCCCCGCCACGCTCGGCGTCGCCGGAGATCGAAATCGCATGAACGCGGAACTCAGCATTTTCGGCGTCTTCGTCTCGTCGCTGCTCGCCTGCGCGCTCATCGCCTTTCTTCTCGAACTCGCGATCAAGCGAACGCTCGAGTCGGTCGGCTTCTACCGTCTCGTCTGGCATCCGGCGCTGTTCAATCTCGCCATGTTCGTCTGCCTACTCGGCGGCGCCGTCATGCTCCTGTCCAAGGCATAGCCATGAAAGCCAAACTATCCGCGCTTGTTCGCGTCTCGACGACGGCGGCGCTCGCGCTGGCCGCCGCCTTCGTCGTCTGGCGCCTCTGGGCGCATTACGAGGAAGAACCCTGGACCAGGGACGGACGCGTGCGCGCCGATGTCGTCGCGGTCACCTCCGACGTCTCCGGCCTCGTCAGCGAAGTCCTCGTCCATGACGATCAGCTGGTTCGCAAGGGCGAGGCGCTGTTTCGCATCGATCGCGAGCGTTTCATCCTCGCGCTGCGACAGGCGGAGGCGATCCTCGAGGGCCGAGCCGCCGCGCTCGACGCGGCGACGAAGGATCTCGCGCGCTATCGCGCCCTGGAGGCGACGAAAACGATCGCCGTCTCGAAGCAGCAGCTCGACGCCGCGACCTCGACGCAGGCCCAGGCGCAGGCGGCGCTGCGGCAGGCGGCCGCGGATCGCGACCTCGCCCGCTTGAACCTCGATCGATCCGAGATTCGCGCCTCGGTCAGCGGGCCTCTGACGAATTTCGACTTGCGCCCAGGCGCCTATGTGACGGCGGGAAAAGGCGTCGCGGCGCTGATCGACGCCGAGAGCCTGCATGTCGACGGCTATTTCGAGGAGACGAAACTGCCGATGATCCGTATCGGCGATCACGCCGCTATCTATCTCATGGGCGGAAAGACAGAGATCTCCGGGCGCGTCGAAGGAATAGCGGGCGGCATAGAGGACAGAGAGCGCAGCGCCGGAACGACAATGTTGCCCAACGTCAATCCGACCTTCAGCTGGGTGCGCCTCGCTCAGCGCATTCCGGTGCGCATCGCGCTCGATCGCGCAGCCGGCGACGTCGAATTGATCGCCGGCCGCACCGCCACCGTCGTCATCGACGTCAAGGGCCGCGCGACGCAGTGACGCCGTCGTCGCTCCATCGCGCAAGTCGAGCGTGACACCCAGCCGCTACGCTGGCCAGGGGCCGAGGGATCGCGTCCCGAGCCGGCGATTTACGCATTGCTGCGCCGGTGCTACAAAGAGCCATGCTTCGCTTGCTTCGCTTGCTTCGCACGCTGCTGCCCCTGCTCGCGCTGGCTTCGCTGCTCGTCGGCGGAGCGCCGGCCGCGCGCGACCATCATTCTTGCGAGGGGATGAGCGCCGCGAGCATGGAGGATTGCCACAATTCCGGCGGCGATCACGCTTCCCAGGCGGCGGATGACTGCGGCGCCCTTTTCTGCGCGCAAATGCAGGCGGCGGCCGGTCCGCTCGAAACCACGAGCCATCGACCGAGGCGCCCTGTCTCCGCGCCCCTGGCGACGCCGAGCGACGCCGATCTCGCCGGCTTGACCGGGGCGCCCGATCTTCGACCTCCGATCGCCTGAAGCCGCACGCGCCGTCGGCGGCCCGCTCACGCGGGCGCCGCGGCTTCTCTTCGCGTCTTTTTCGAGCGATCTGCCGCCTCGGCGGCCGGAGACCGACCCCAATGATTCCCTATGCGCCTTTCGTCGGCGCGCTCGCGCTCGCCGCGAGCGTGACCACGGCTGTAATTCACGCCTCCCATTCCGACGCCGGCCATCGAGACCATGCGCCGCAGCGCATGGATCGGGACGACCCCATTCTCTTCTACCGCGACCCGATGAACGGCCCGGCACTGTCGCACCTTCCGAAAAAGGACGGCATGGGGATGGATTTTCTGCCCGTGCGGCGATCGCAGATCGCGCCGCTGCTCGGCAAGCTCCCCGAGACGACCGCGCCCTCCCGAGAGGAACCGCTCTTCTATCGCGACCCGATGGGCGCCTCCGACATCTCTCCCGTCCCGCGAAAGGACGGCATGGGCATGGACTATCTGCCGGTCCGTCCCGCCGATCTGCGCCCGCTCCTCTCCGAGCTCTCCGCGCCGCCGCCCGCGAAACGCATCCTCTATTACCGCAATCCGATGGGGCTGCCGGACGTGTCCGCGACGCCGAAAAAAGATTCGATGGGAATGGATTACACGCCCGTCTATGAGGGCGAAGCCGGCGACGCCGACGGCGCGGTTCGCGTAGAGCCGGGCAAAATTCAGCGCATGGGCGTGCGCTCGGAGGCGGTGCGGCGTCGGCCGCTCATCGCCAAAATACGCGTTCCCGGCGTGGTGCAGGTGGACGAGCGGCGCGTCGCCGTCGTCGCGACGCGCTCGGAGGCCTTCGTCGAAAAGGTCTTCGACGCGACGACGGGCGCGCGCGTCGCCAAAGGCCAGCCGCTCGTGCGGCTCTATTCGCCGGCCATCGCCGCCGCCGCCGCGGATTATCTCGCCTTCGCCGGCCAGCGCGCGGGCGACCCCACGCTGCTCGAAGGCGCGCGCCGCAAGCTCGAGACGCTGAATGCGCCGCCGGAGTTCATCGCCGAAATATCGCGCAAGCAGCGCGTGCCGACGAGCATTTCCTGGCCCGCGCCGCGCGACGGCGTCATTCTCGAGCGCAACGCCGTCGATGGAATGAAGGCCGAGGCCGGACAAGCGCTGTTCCGCATCGCCGATCTCGCCGTGGTCTGGGTGCTCGCCGACGTCTCCGAGCAGGACTATGCGCGCCTGCGTGTCGGCCAGAGCGCCCGCATCACCGCGCGCGGACTTCCCGATCGCGTCTTCAACGGCGATGTGACGGTCGTCTATCCGCAGATCAATCGCGAGACGCGCACGGCGCGCGTGCGCGTCGAACTCGCCAATGCGGATCTGACCTTGCGACCGGACATGTTCGTCGACGCCGAAATCCTCGCCGACGACAAGGAGCAGTTGGTGAGCGCGCCCGAGAGCGCGGTGATCGAGACCGGCAAACGCTCGCTGGTGCTCATCGACAAGGGCGATGGACGCTTCGAGCCGCGCGAGGTGACGCTCGGCCGGCGCGGCGAAGGCTTCGTCGAGGTGAGGAATGGCCTCGACGAAAAAGACCGCGTCGTGACCGCGGCCAATTTTCTGATCGACGCGGAGAGCAATCTGAAGTCGGCGCTGCATGCGCTCGAGGGGACGGAGACGGCGCGATGATCGGCCGCCTCATCGCCTGGTCGGCGCGCAATCTGTTTCTCGTCTTCATCGGCGCCGGCTTTGCGATCGGCGCCGGCGTCTACGCGCTGCGAACGCTGCCGCTCGACGCGCTTCCCGATCTCTCCGACGTTCAGGCCATCGTCTATACCGAATATCCGGGGCAGGCGCCGCAGGTCGTGGAGGATCAGGTCACTTATCCGCTGACCAGCGCGATGTTGACCGTGCCGCGCTCCAAGGTCGTGCGCGGCTTCTCCTTCTTCGGCGTCTCCTTCGTCTATGTGATCTTCGAGGATGGCGTCGACATTTATTGGGCGCGTTCGCGCGTGCTCGAATATTTGAACGCCGCGGCCAAGAAGCTTCCCCAGGGCGTGACGCCCGCGCTCGGCCCCGATGCGACAGGCGTCGGCTGGGTCTATCAATATGCGCTCGTCGCCAAGGAAATGACGCTCGCCGAGCTGCGCTCGATCCAGGATTGGACGCTGCGCTACGGCCTCTCCAAGGCTGAGGGCGTGGCGGAGGTCGCGAGCGTCGGCGGCTTCGTCAAGCAATATAATGTCGTCGTCGATCCCAATCGGCTGCGCGGCCTCGGCGTCTCGTTGAAACAGCTGCGCGAGGCGATCCGCGCCAGCAACACCGATGTCGGCGGCCGAACCGTGGAGCTCTCGGAATTCGAATTCATCGTGCGCGGCCGCGGCTATCTGAAAAGCGCCGCCGATATCGAGCACATAGGCTTGCGCGCGGACAATGGCGCGCCGCTGCTGCTACGCGATGTCGCCCGCGTCGAGCTCGGACCGGACGAGCGGCGCGGCGTCGCCGAACTCGACGGCGAAGGCGAGGTCGCGAGCGGAATCGCCCTGCAGCGCTATGGCGCCAATGCGCTGAGCGTCATCGACAATGTGAAATCGACGCTCGCCCGCCTCGCGTCAGCGCTGCCGAAGGGCGTAGAAATCGCGACCGTCTATGATCGTTCGCAGCTCATCCATGCGGCGATCGAGACCCTGCGCCGCACGCTCGTCGAGGAGAGCCTCATCGTCGCTGTCGTCTGCGCGCTGTTTCTCATGCATTTGCGCAGCGCGCTCGTCGCTGTGCTCATGCTGCCCGTCGGCGTGCTCATCGCTTTTGCCGCGATGAAGGCGATCGGCCTCGGCTCCGACATTATGAGCCTCGGCGGCGTCGCCATAGCCATAGGCGCGATGGTCGATGCGGCGATCGTGATGATCGAGAACGCCCACAAACATCTGGAGCGGGCCGCGCCGGACAAGCCCCGCCTCGAAATATTGATCGAGGCCGCGACGGAGGTCGGACCGGCGCTGTTCTTCAGCCTGCTGATCATTACCGTTTCCTTCCTGCCGATCTTCACGCTCGAGGCGCAGGAGGGCAGACTATTCGCGCCGCTCGCCTATACGAAGACCTTCGCCATGGCCGCGGCGGCGCTCCTCTCGGTGACGCTGGTTCCTGCGCTGATGATCGTCTTCGTGCGCGGAAAGATCACGCCGGAAGCCAAGAACCCGATCAATCGGGCGCTGATATTCCTCTACCGGCCGATCATCGCGCATGTGCTGAAGGCGAAGACGGCGACCATTCTTCTCGCGATCGTCGCGATCGTCGCGACCATCGCTCCGGCGCGCCAGCTGGGCAGCGAATTCATGCCGCGGCTCGACGAAGGCGTGCTTCTCTATATGCCGACGACGCTGCCCGGACTCTCGGTGACAAAAGCGGCCGAGCTGCTGCAAATGCAGGACCGCATCATCAAATCCTTCCCCGAAGTGCAATCGACCTATGGCAAAGCCGGCCGCGCCGCGACGGCGACCGATCCGGCGCCGCTCGAAATGTTCGAGACCATCGTCAATCTGAAGCCGAAACAGCAGTGGCGGCCGGGCATGACCACCGACAGACTCATCGCGGAAATGGACGCAGCCTTGCAGTTTCCGGGCGTCTCCAACGCATGGACGATGCCGATCAAGGCCCGCATCGACATGCTCGCGACGGGCATAAGAACGCCCATCGGCGTAAAAATCTTCGGCCGCGATCTCACGCAGATGGAGGAACTGGCCCGAAAGATCGAGACGGTTCTCAAGCGCGTTCCGGGCGCGGCCAGCGCCTATGCGGAGCGCGTCAACGGCGGCTATTTCCTCGATATCATTCCCGATCATGCGGCGCTCGCGCGCTATAATCTCATGATCGGCGACGTGCAGGAGGTGATCGCCACCGCGCTCGGCGGCGAGACGATCACGACCACCGTCGAAGGCCGCGAGCGCTACGGCGTCAACATCCGCTATCCTCGGGAATATCGCTCGGACCCGCAGACGATCGCGCGGGAAGTGCTCGTCCCGCTGCCGCGCGGCGGCGCCGCGCCTCTGGGCGAGGTGGCGAAGATCGATCTCGTCCGCGGCCCGACGTCGATCCGCACGGAGAACGGACAGCTCGCCGTCTATGTCTTCGTCGATGTGCGCGACCGCGATCTCGGCGGCTATGTCGAAGAGGCGCAGAAGGCCGTCGCGCAATCGATCGAATTTCCCGCCGGCGCCTATGTGACCTGGAGCGGCCAGTTCGAATATATGCAACGCGCCAAAGCGCGCCTCGCGATCGTCGCGCCGCTGACGCTCGCGATCATCTTTCTTCTGCTCTATCTCAATTTCCGGCGCTTGACGCAGACGCTGATCGTCATGGCCTCGCTGCCGTTCGCGCTCGTCGGCGGCGTGTGGATGATGTGGCTTGCCGGCTTCGACATGTCCGTCGCTTCGACGGTCGGCTTCATCGCGCTCGCCGGCGTCGCCGCCGAGACCGGCGTCGTGATGCTGATTTATCTCGACCAGGCGCGAAAGGAGATCGCCGCCGAACGCGCCGCCGAGGGCCGCCCGTTCACGCGCGCCGATCTGCATGAGGCGATCATGCGGGGCGCGGTCGAGCGCGTGCGTCCGAAGATGATGACCGTCACCGCCATTATCGCGGGTCTGTTGCCGATCCTCTGGAGCGCCGGCGCGGGCTCGGAGGTGATGCAGCGCATCGCCGCGCCGATGATCGGCGGCATGGCGTCCTCCACGATCCTGACGCTCGTCGTCATTCCGGCGATCTATGCGCTGGTCGAGGCGCCTCGTCTTCGGCATGACCCTCCGCGGGCCGAAAACGCCGCCCGAGGCGACCGGCTGAAGGTTTCCTCATCCTGAAGAGGCGGCGCGGCCTTCGGCCGATCGCCCCGCAGCCGCCGCGCTTTCTTCTTTCGGGCCGGAACCAAGCTGCTATAATACCCCTACTGCATTCGATCGATTTGATGAATTCGCGAGGCTTCTATGACGGATACGATTCCCTTGAAAGAGGCGCTGCAATCGCTGCGCGCCGAGATCGTCAGCGCGGCCGCGGAGTCGTCGAACGAAGAGATTCGCTTCGAGCTCGGCCCGATCGAAATCGAGTTTCAAGTCGTTGCGAAGCGTTCGGGCGGCGCGGACGGCAAGATCGGCTTTCATATCTTCGGCGCGGAAGCATCGGTCGGCGCCAATGGCAAGCTCGAGTCCGAGCGCACGCAGAAAATAAAGCTCACGCTCGATCCGGTGCGCGTGGATGCGTCTGGCGCGTCCAGCAAGGTGAAAGTGCGGCGACGCCGCTAGCATTCGCGCGACCGGGGAGCGCCGCGGCAGATGGAGACAGCGCGCGTCGTCGAAATCCTCCAGAAACGCAAGAGCGTCGGCAGCGGATATCTCATCACCTCCCGCCATGTGCTGACAGCGCGCCATGTCATCGAGCCGGAGCGTCTGGGCGCGCGCTGCCAGATCCATCCGATCGTCAACGTCGACGACGCCGCGCTCCCTGCCTATCAGCGCGTCCGACCCGCGCGTCTCACGGCGCGCGTCGCTTGGCTGTCTCCTCGTGAGGACGTCGATCTCGCCATTCTCGAGCTCTCCGATGGCAAGAGCGCGCCGGGCCTTCCGGCGGCGCCTGTCGCTCTCGGGAGCGTTCCTTCCAGTATCCAGTCTCTGGACTACGCCGGCCGCGGCTTTCCGGAAGCGGCGGGCAAAGACGACAGAAGCATCGACGGCCGGCTCACCTGGGCTCACAGTCCTGGACGCTTCGACCTCGATGTCCGCGGCATGCCGCCGGCGAGCGAAAACCGCTGGTGGTACGGCGTTTCAGGGACGGCGATCTTCGTGAACGACCTATTGGTCGGCGTCGTATCTGTCGCCGACAAAAATTGGAGCGGCGGCAAGCTAGAGGCGACGCCGGTCGAATATCTCGAAGGGGAATGCCACAATCCGCAGTCCGCCCTCGCCCTATAT
>Ga0265328_10000245_pt1 | contig 25000 bp, 16 predicted proteins | sample 41624metaG_FD_202086 | JGI IMG/M metagenome (GOLD analysis project Ga0265328, IMG submission 202086) | Rhizosphere microbial communities from Carex aquatilis grown in University of Washington, Seatle, WA, United States - 4-16-24 metaG | ecosystem: Host-associated > Plants > Roots > Rhizosphere...
AACTGCGCCGCCAGGATCAGGTACATGAAGATGAACGACAGCGCGAACGCGAACAGGAACGCCTTGCCCGCCTTGCCCATCTCCCTGGACCGGCCCATCGGCGCCGCCACGTACTCGGCCGGCATGTGCAGGTCGGCGAAGGCGCGCTTCACGCCGTCGCCGACGCCACCCTCGGCGAAGCCGGGCGCGACGTTGGCGGTGAACGTGACCTGGCGCCGGCGGTTGAGCCGGTTCACCTGGCCGGGGCCGGCGGCGGGCCGCAGGTTGACGACATCGGCCAGCGGCACCGAGCCGAGCCGCGCGGACGGCACGGTCACCACCGCCAGCGATTCGGCGTCGGCGCGGTCGTCGCGCTCGGCGCGCGCGCGCACGTCGAACTCCGAGCCGGCCTCTTCGTACGTCGACACCTTGCCGCCGCCCACCAGCAGCCGCAGCGTCGCTGCGATGTCGGTCACGTCGACGCCCAGGTCGGCGGCGCGCTCACGGTCGATCACCACGCCCAGCTCGGGCTTGCCGCCGATGAGCGAGCTCGACACGTCGACCGCGCCCGGGATCTTCTTGATGCGCGCGACCACGTCGTCGGAGTACCGCTGCAGCTGCGCCAGGTCGGGACCGCTGAGGTCGTACATGATCAGCGCCTGCGCCATGCCGCCCGCGAACAGCGGCACCAGCGACACGTCGGTGCGCAGCGACGGATCCTGCTTGGCCAGCACCTCGCGCCGCACGCGCTCCATGAGCTCGTTCTGGCTGACGTGCCGCTCGCGCGGGTCGCTGAGCTTGACGTAGATGCTGGCGAGGTTCGGCGTGCGCTGCGCGTTGTCGCCGATGGTGACCAGCGTCGATTCGACGTGCGACAGCGAGCGCACGTCGCGCGCGATGCGCTCGGCGAGAAGGCCGGTCTGTTCCAGCGTCGTGCCCTCGGGTGCGCGCACGTTGATCTCGAAGTGCGCCTCGTCGCTGTCGGGCAGGAAGCCCTTCTTCACCGCCTTGCCGAGCGGACCGATGGCGGCCAGCGCCGCGACGCTGGCGATGACCACGATCCAGCGCCGGTGCATCACGAAGCCGAGCGCGCGCATGTACGCGCGCTCGACCGGCAGGTAGATTCGGTCGACCATGCGTTCGAGCAGCGACTTCTGATTCGCCGCCGCGCCGCCGCCCGCGAGCGGCCGGTGCGCGCGCAGCCAGCGCGACGACAGCATCGGCGTCAGCGTGAAGCTGACGAACAGCGATACGGCGATGGCGAACGCCATGGTCAGGCCAAAGCTCTTGAGGAACCGTCCGACGATGCCGTTCATGAACGCGACCGGCACGAACACGGCCAGCAAGGACAGCGTCGTCGCCAGCACGGCGAGCCCGATCTCTCGCGTCGCCTCCACGGCGGCGCGCATGGGCGTCATGCCTTTCTCTTCGATGAAGCGGTAGACGTTCTCCAGCACGACGATCGCGTCGTCGATCACGATGCCGACCGCCAGCGCCAGCGCCAGCAGCGTGATGGTGTCGAGCGTGAAGCCCTGGACCCACATCAGCGCGAACGTGCCGACGATCGAGATCGGGATCGCCAGCGCCGCGATCACCGTGCTGCGCAGGTTGCCCAGGAACAGCAGCACCACCAGCGCCGCGAAGATCGCGCCCAGCACCAGGTGCTCGCGCACGGCGTCGACGCTGGTGCGGATGGTGCGCGAGTTGTCGCGCAGCACCTCGAGCTTGACGCCGCCGCCCCCGGACGCCGACGTCGACATCAACATGGGTTCGATCTCGGCGATGCGCGCCTTCAGCGCGTCGACCACGGCGACGGTGTTGGCGTCGGACTGCTTGCGGATCGACAGCACGACGGCGCGCGCCCCGCTGCTGATGGCGAGCGAGTCGCCTTCTTCCTCGCCGTCCTCGACGCGGCCGACGTCGGCGATGCGGATCGGGTGACCGTCGCGCTCGCGCACCACGAGGTCGCCGAGCGCCGCGGGTGAGGCCACGCGGCCGTGGATGCGCAGCGTGCGCTGCTCGGCGCCGCTCTTCACGCTGCCCGCCGGAAGGTTCAGGTTCTGCGCCGCGATCGCGCGCTGCACATCGGCGGCGGTCAGCCCCAGCGCGCGCAGCTTCATCGCATCGATCCAGACGTTGACCTGGCGCTTGCGCCCGCCGAGCACGGTGACCTGGCCGACGCCGGTGACGTTCTCCAGGCGGCGGCGGATCTCCTTGTCGCTGAGCTCGGTCAGCGCGCGCACCGACGCGCCGGCGCGCGTCGAGCGCACCGCCACGTACATGACCGGCGTCGCGCCGGGGTCGAGCTTGCTCACCACCGGCGCGTCGAGGTCGCGCGGCAGATCCGGCAGCGCGACGTTGACCTTGTCGCGCACCTCCTGCGCGGCGACGTCGATGTTCTTCTCGAGCTCGAACATGATGAAGATCTGCGACACACCCTCGCTGGAGATCGAGCGCAGCTCTTCGATGCCGCTGATGGTGTTCAGCGACTCCTCGAGCTTGTCGGTGATCTCGCTCTCGACCTCTTCGGGCGCGGCGCCGGGCAGGCGCGTGACCACCGAGACCATCGGCATGTCGACCTTGGGGAATCGATCCACGCCCAGCTGCGAGTAGCCGGCGATGCCGAGCACCGCGATGCCCAGGACCAGCACGGTCGCGAACACGGGACGTTTGACGCTGATGTTGGCTAAGGCTTGCATTGACGGGGCTCCTTGATCCGGCGATTCGCTCGAGAGGAAGCGGCTACGGCGACTGCGCGCCCGCGCCCGGTGACGTCACCCTGACGCCGTCGCGCAGTTGGGGGAACAGGACGACCGGCGCGATCACGCGCTCGCCGGCGGCGAGGCCCGACGTCACCGCGAACGCGTCGCCGTCGCGCAGGCCGAGCGCGACCAGGCGCTCCTCGGCGCGGCCGTTGGCCACGACGTACACGCGATCGGTCTCGGCTTCGCGCTTGATCGCGGCCGCGGGGACGACCGGGCGTGGCTCGCTGCCCAGCACCAGGCGCGCGGTCGCGAACATGCCGGGCAGGAGGCGCCGCTGCGGGTTGCCGACGACCGCCTCGACGAGCAGGTCGCGGCTCTGGCGACGCACCGCCGGGGCGAGGTAGCGCACGTGGCCGTGGAAGCTCTCGCCCGGGAACGCGGCGACCTCGAAGATGACCTCCTTGTCGCGCGCGAGCGTGCCGACCGCGGCTTCGGGCACGGTCAGCTCGAGGCGCAACGGATCGATCTCGACCAGCGTGGCGACGCGTGTGTCGGCGTGCACGTACTCGCCCTCGGAGACCAGGCGATCGGCGATGACGCCCCGGAACGGCGCGCGCACGACCGCGTCGCCCAGGTTCTTGCTCGCCAGTCGCGCGCGCGCCGACGCGGCGGCGGACATCGACCGGCTGGCTTCGCACTGGGTGCGCGCGCGGTCGTGTTCGGCCTGGGTGATCGCGCCGGCGTTGAACAGCTTGTCGGCGCGCGCGCACTCGGTGTCGGCCAGCGCCTGCTGCGTGCGCGCCGAGGCCGCCTGCGCCTGCGCTTCCTCGTCGCTGAGCACGGCGCCGCGGCGATCGAGGCGCACCAGCATGGCGCCGGCGGCGACGACCGAGCCGCGTTCGATCGGCGCGGCGACGACCTTGCCGACGGCGTCGGCGGCGACGTCGGAGCGGCGGTTGGGCGTGAGCGTGCCCGTCAGGACCAGCGCGCGCGCGATCGGCTTCTGCGCGACGACCGCGGTGGTGACGATGACCGTCGGCTCGGCACCGGCGTTGGCAGTGGCAGCCGGTGGGCGGCGCTCGGAGGCGCCGGCGCGCGCACAACCGGCGGCAGCGGCGAGCGGCAGCGCGGCGAGCGCGATCAACGAGACGAACGAGACGGGACGGGACGTGTTCATTTCAGTTCCTCCGACGCCCCGGTCGGGATGCACGCGGTGGGCCATCGGCGTCATCGCGAAAACCCGCGCATATAGAGAGAAAGATCGGCGTCCGCTCCGGCCGCCTGACGCGGACAGATGTCCGCGTCGACGACATTTGTCCGTTTCGCGCGGATTGTCCGCGCTGGAACCTCCTCCGGTGTGGCGGATTCGCGCGATCGAGCGATGGCACGCGGGTTGAAAACGGCGAGGAAACATCCGGCTCCGCGCTCCCAACATTCGCGGCTCGTGAACCCGCCTGTCCCCGTCGAGGTGCCCCGTGATCCGATCCATCTCGTGTCTCCGATTGTTCTTCGAGTCTCGCTCCGCGCTTTCCTGTCAGCTCGCCGCCGCTCTGCTCGTGCTCGCCGCGCCGCTATCGGCCCATGCCGCCGACGCGCGCGCGCCGGTCGCGGGAGGTCTGACCGCCGATGAGGTCGCGCGTCGCGCGCGTGAGGTCAGCCCCGAGCTGCGCGCGCGCGCCGAGGAGCGCGCCGCTGCCGACGAGGCCGTCGCGCAGGCGCGCGATGCGTTCATCCCGCACCTGACCGGCACCGCGCGCTACACCCGCGTTTCGAATCTCACGCTGCCGTCGCTCGGCAACCTGGTCATCGCGCCGCCCGACGCGCAGCCGGGCGCGCCGGCCGATCCGGCGCGGCTCGTCGTGTATCCGCTGCGGTTTCCGGTGATCCTCGATCAGTACCTCGGGCAAGCCACGCTGCAGGTGCCGCTGTCCGACTACTTCCTGCGGCTACCGCAGGCGCACGCCGCCGCGACCGCCAACGCGCGCGCGTCGGCGCTGACCGAAGAAGCGGCGCGTCTGCGCGTCGCCAGCGACGCGCGCGCGAGCTACTACGCCTGGGTGCGGGCGCGGCTCGCGACCGGCATCGCGCGCCAGGGCCTGGACCAGGCACACGCGCACCTCGGCGACGTGAACCAGGCCGCCGGCGCGGGGGCGGCCTCGCGCGCCGACGTGCTGCGCGTCGAATCGCAGGTCGCGGCCGCCGAGCTGCTGCTGGCGCGCGCGCAGAGCCTGGCCGCGGTCACCGAGCAGCAGCTGCGCACGGCCATGCACGACAGTTCGCACCAGCGCTACGAGATCGGCGAGAACGTCGAGGCGCCGCCGTCGGACACGATTGCCTTCGCACCCGGCGACGCCGCGCTCGACGGCCTGCGTACCGAGGCGGCGACGCGCCGCCTGGAGCCGCAGGCGCTGCTCGAGGGGGCGGGCGCGTCGCGCGCCCAGGGAACCGTCGCGCTCTCGGCGGGGCTGCCGCGCGTCGACGCCGTCGGCGACGCGATCTACGCGAACCCCAACCCGCGCATCTTTCCGCAAGACGCGGTCTACCGCGGCAGCTGGGACGCGTCGGTGCAGCTGTCCTGGGCGATCACCGATCTGCCGGGCGCGACCGCGGCCAGGCGCGCGGCGCACGCGCGCGCCTCGGCGCTCGAGGCCGAGCGCGAGCAGCTGCTGGACGCGATCGGCCTCGAGGTCACCCAGGCTGCCGAGGCGCTGTCCGAGGCGCGCGTCGCGATCGAGTCGACGCGCCGGGGCGTCGGCTCCGCCGAGGAGTCATACCGCGTGCGCCGCGTGCTGTTCCAGAACGGACGCGCGACCAGCGTCGAGCTGACCGACGCCGAGACCGAGCTGACGCGCGCGCGCTTGGATCTGGCGAATGCGCAGATTGATCTGAGGCTGGCGAATGTGCGGCTGGTGCATGCTCTGGGGAGGGACGTGACGCGGTAGAGCGCATCTTCTCCATCTCCCTCTCCCGGTCTGCCCGTCGGAACGGTGGAGAGGGAATGAGAGGTTCGCGCAGTTCGTGTAAGGCCGATCCTGCGCCGATTCTCCTCGCCGCAGACACATTACACCAGAGGCCAAGCACCATTTCTGCGTGCGCCGGCCCTCCATCTCATGCCCATGCCCCAAAAAACACTGATGTCCTCTTCGTTCCGGATGTTTTGGCTCGCCGCCGCGCTGTGCGGCGGCGCCTGCGTCGCGGGCTCGCAGGCCGACGACGCGGGCCTCACGGGCGTCAACGAAGGGACCGGCGGCGCGAGTGCCGGATCCGGCGGCGCGGGTGGAATGACCACGTCCGGCGCGGGCGGAGCCACGTCAGGCGCCGGCGGCTCCACGACCGGCGCCGGCGGCGCAACCCAAGGCGCGGGAGGAATGACGACCACGGGCGCCGGTGGGGCGCAGAGTGGCTCCGGGGGCGCGACGACGGGGGCCGGCGGTCGCACCGGGATGGGCGGGGCAACCGGTGCGGGCGGTGCGACCGCCGGCATGGGCGGCGCGCCCGGCGTCGGCGGCGCGACCGGTGTCTGCACGGCGATCGCCAGCACGGCGACGCGTCCACAACTGACCGCGGCGCAGGCGGCCAGCGACACGATCTCGAAGTACCTGGCGCAGACCGGAACACTGGGGTCGCTCACCACCGACAACTGGGACCCGACGGCGGGGCTCAACGTGAGCTCGTTCCCGTCGGACCTCGTCGTGGCCGCCGACGGTTCGGGCACGCACACCACGGTGCAGGCGGCGCTGACCGCCGCGACCGGCACTGCGCGCCGTTACATCTTGATCAAGCCCGGCACCTACCGCGAGAAGGTCACGATCGGGACGCAGACGCCGATCACGATCTACGGCACCGGCGCGGCGACCGCGGTCACGATCATCAACAGCCTCGACGCCGACGGGGCTGGCGGCACGCCGAACACGGCGACGCTGATGGCGAAGAACGACGGTTTTCAGATCGCGAACCTGACCATCTCGAACGACTTTCCGACACCGGCCAACCCGCCATCCGGCTCCAGCGTGCAGGCGGTCGCTCTTTACACCACGGGCGACAAGGTCGTCTTGCAGAACGTGCGGCTGCACGGCTTCCAGGACACGCTCTTCATCGACTCGCCGTCGGCGACGACCGTCTCGCGGGTGTACATCAAGGGCAGCTTCATCGAAGGCGACACCGACTTCATCTTCGGGCGCGCGACGGCGGTCATCGACGGCTCGACGATCAACTATCTGTCGTCGCGCAAGGGCACCGGCTCGGGCGTGCACATGGCGCCGAGCACCGTGGTGGCCAACAACTTCGGCTTTCTGGTCACCGGCTGCAATTTCACCAGTGACGCCACGGCGCCGGCGAATAAGATTTCGCTCGGACGCTCATGGGATCAAGGCGGCGTGACACCGACACCGAATGGACAAGCTGTGGTCCGCGAATCGACGCTGGGCCCCCACATCAATCGCACCGCGCCCTGGGCGGCGGCCGCGACCAGCGGCCGCGCGTTCAGCGCCACCGGCAACCGCTTCGCCGAGTACTGCAACAGCGGTCCCGGGGCCAGTCCCTGATCGCGGGCTTTCTGCTCGCGCTCGCGATCGTCTCGACAGCTCCAGCGGCCCAAGCGGCGCCGAAGGCACAGCGCGCGGTCGGCGTGGCCGTCGCCGACACGATGCTGCGCCGCTGGCCCGAGCTGGACGCGACGCCCGCCGATTGCAGCGGCACCGCGAACTGCTTCAGCCTGAACTTCGCGACGGTGCCGCCGGCGCCGGCGCCGAAGTTCTGGGAGTACACCTACGGCGTTCCGCTCGCGGGCCTGCAACGGGTCTACGAGCGCACCCACGACGCCCGCTACCTCGCGTACATCAAGAAGTACGTCGACCGTTACGTCGATGCCGCCGGGACGATCAGCTACGCGCGCCCCTGGCCGCTCGGGCATGACGGCAAGCCGTCGGCACCCAACGATCCGACCACCCAGGACGTGATCCAGCCGTCGACGTTGCTGTTCGGCCTCTACGACGCGACCCGCGACGAGCGCTACCTGAAGGCGATGGCGGCCACGCGACAGATCTTCCGCGCGATCAAGACCAGCCGCACGGGCGCGTTCTGGCACAAGCCGAGCTATCCGGATCAGCAATGGCTCGACGGAATTTACATGGCCGAGCCGTTCCTGGTCCGTTACGGCGCGCTCTTCGCCGACCAGGTGAAGCCCGGCGACGCGCAGCTCTGCTTCCGCACCGCGACCGGGCAGATCGAGGTCGCGGGGGCGCACACGATGGATCCCAGGACCAAGCTCTACTACCACGCGTGGAACGATGCGCTCGACGGCGCCTGGCGCGGGCTGGCGCCGCCCACGCGTGTACCGCCGCCCGCCGGCGCGCCGACGTCGCCCGTGCTGTGGAGCCGCGCGATCGGCTGGTACATCGCCGGCATCGTCGACGTGCTCGAGTACTTGCCGGCCAATGATCCGGAGCGCCCGGCGCTGCGCGCGATCCTGCGCAACCTGGCCGAAGGCTTGCGGCGCTTTCAGGATCGGAAGACCGGCCTGTGGTACCAGGTGATCGATGTGATGGCCGGCCCGCTGCCCGCGACCGGCGGCTACGCCGGGGAACGCGATCGGCCCGCGCAGCCGAACTGGCTCGAGACGTCGGCGAGCGCCATCTTTGCTTACAGCCTGGCCAAGGCGGTGCGTCTCGGCGAGCTTCCCGCGCCCTACCGCACCGTCGCCGTCAAGGCGTGGAACGGCGTGAAATCGCGCATCGACGTCGACGCCGATGGCAGCGCGCACATCCACGGTACGGTCGTGGGGCTCAGCGTCGGCGGCACTTACAACGCCTACGTCAACGCGGACGTGCGCGGCCCGGCCGGGCTGTCGAGCGGCGAGCCGCCCGCGCCGGCGAGCTGTCCGACCGCGGCGCAGATCCCGCCCGGGACGACGCCGCCCATCGCGTGCAAGTACATCTACGTGCGCGACGACGTGCCGCAGGGCTTCGGCGCGGTGCTGCTGGCGTCGAGCGAGCTCGAGTTCACGCCTCCTCGTCCGGTTCCGACACCCGTCGCTCGAAGCAAGTGAACGCGCCCTTGCGAAAGCGCACGCCGCCCGCCCGTCGGTAACCGAGCGCGCGGTAGAGCGCCAGCGCGCGCGCGTTGGCGTCCAGGGTGTCGAGGCGGATGGCGCGGCAGCCGAGCCGGAGCGCCTCGCGCTCGGCGAAGCGCATCAGGAAGCGCCCCAGACCGGTGCGTTGCGCGCCCGGGCTCACCATCAGCCGGTGCACGACGGCTATCGGCTCGACATGGATCTGCCACGCGACCTCCGCGTACTCGGGCTCCTGGCGCCGATTCAGCGTGAGCGCGCCCAACGGCGGAGCGCCGGCGCGGGCGGCCAAATACAGAGTGTGTGTCTCGATGTCGCCCGCCAGCGTCGCGCGGTCGGGATAGACGTCGTCCCACTGGTCGAGCCCGCGCGCTTGCATGTCGCGCACGCAGTCGCGCAGCAGCGCCGCGACGGGGTCGAGGTCGCCTGTTTCGGCGAGGCGCACGGTGACGTCGGCGAATGGGTCGCTGGTCGGGGGCATCGGCTCGGCTCGCGCGTGGGCGCCGCCATCTTAGCGCTAGGGAACCGCGATCGCGCGCGCACCGCCGCCGTTCCTGGTTACCCACCCCGGTGCGGGTCCCCGCCTACCATGTGACGCTGTCGACGTACGCGGTGAAGGCGCCGCTGGTCTGAAACTCCACGCCGACCTGGCTGCCGGTCGCGCCCGACGGCACGCTGACGTTGACCACGTTCCACGAGCCCTTGAGCAGGTCCGACGACGAGTGGTTGTGGCGACCCTCGCTGTTGCTGCCGGTCTTGACGAACGGGTTCGCCGACGAGACGTTGGTGCTGGCGTCGACGTACAGGTAGAAGCTGACCGTGGTGCCGGCGGGGATCGAGACACCGCTCGGGCCCATGATGCGCACCGTGGACGAGCCGCCGTTGTAGCTCACCTTGAGCGCCGACTTGCCGGTCTGCGCGCCCTTGTCGCTCGCCGACGACAGCGTGATCGCGTTGTTGCTCGCGCTCCAGTTGTTGGTGCTGCCCTCGAAGTCGTAGCGTACGGTCTTGCCGTCGGCGGTCTTGCCGGGCACGACGTTGCCGTTCGCGTCGAGCGCCTTGTTCTGGCGCCACACGGTGATCGAGGAGTTCCAGGCGCGCGTCGCGCCGTCGCCCATGGTGCAGGCCTTGTAGCCGTCGGGCGCGCCGGTGGTCTTCGCGTCCGAGGCGACGCAGCCATTGATGTTGCAGTAGCCGCTCGAGAACATGTTGCGATAGGGCGCGCCGACCTGGTTCGAGCCGATGCGGCCGGCCACGACGTCGGTGTTGAATCCCGGGCCGTTGCAGTAGTACGCGTCGACGTGCCCGACGGTGTTCGTATAAAAGATGTCGCCGAAGAACGTGCCTTCCTGGTTCGGGTACGACGCGTTCTGGCCCCAGCCGATCGCCGACGCCTGCGCGACCATGTAGATCGGCACGTGGATGCCCGCGGTGTTGACGTGCGCGAGCATGCACGCCGACACCCACTGCCGGCACGACTGATCGCAGGAGCCGTTGGCCCACCCGGGCGCGAGTCCGATCTCGCCCGGGAAGGTATACGACGTGCCGTTCTGATCCTTCTTGGTGAGGCTGGCGCCGGCGGGCAGCGCGCAGCGCACCAGGTACGCCACGGTGTTACGTCCCCCGGCGCTGGTCATGAGGCCGACCGTCGAGGAGAGGCCGTTGGTCATGGAGAGGCCGTTGGTCATCGACAGCCCGTTGAGCATGGAGAGGCCGTTGGTCATCGACAGGCCGTTGATCATCGAGAGGCCGTTGACGCTCACGATGTCGCTCTCGGCCAGCCCCGCGCCCGAATCGGCGGTCGACGGCGGTTGGCATGCCCCCAGCGCCGCCGCCAGGCCGAGCGCGGGAACCAGGAGCGCCGTCTTCGAGAAGCTGGTCATCCGGCCATGACAATGCAGTAATCATTCCTACTGAAAATTATTCATGACTTCGCCAACTAGCGATATTTACTGGCCCGACATGTGCGGTACTCCGGCCGCGCCGTTGCTCCGGAGGCAACACCCTGTTTCGCCGACGGCGCCGACCGCCGACTCCGTACGATAGAAACGTCGCGGCAGCTCGCGCGAAATAAGAAAGTCGCTAGAGTGCGCCGATGAGCACGATTCATTTCATCGGTGGAGAGAAGGGCGGCGTGGGAAAGTCCGTCGTCGCGCGCCTGTGCGCCCAGTACTGCATTGATCGGTCCCTGCCGTTCACGGCCGTCGACGCCGACGGGTCACACGGTGCGTTGTTACGCTTTTACGCCGGGTACGCGCGTCCGATCGATCTCGCCCGCTACGAGAGCGTCGACGAGATCCTGGCGTTGGCCGCCGACCCGGCGGCGCGCGTGATAGTCGATCTGCCGGCGCAAAGCGAGCGGGCGCTCTCCGCCTGGATCGCGGAGGGCGGCGTCCTCGACCTGGCGGCGGAGAGCGGCATCCGGCTGGTGTTCTGGCACGTGATCGACGACGGCAAGGACGCGATCACCACGCTCGAGCGGTTGCTCGCGCGGCACGGCGACCGTGTTCGCTACTGCGTGGTCAAGAACCAGGGCCGCGGCAAGGACTTTTCGCTCTTCGAGCGCTCGCCGGCGCGCGCGATGGCGGAACGGCTGGGGACCGTCGTGATCGACCTGCCCGAGCTGCACGCCGCTGCCATGCAGAAGATCGATCGCCTCGACGCCAGCTTTTGGGGTGCGGTCAATGGGCCGCAGATCGAGCCCGACTCGTTCACGCGCATGGACCGGCAGCGGGTCAAGGTGTGGCTCACCGCCTCGTACGAGCAGCTCGCGAAGCTCGGCGATCTCTTCTGAGCGGATCCATCTCGAACGCGCGGCCGCTCAGGCCCCGAACAATCGGTCGGCCATCGCCGAGCCGATGAGACCATCGGGATCGTAGCGGCGGCGCACTGCCTGCCACTCGTCGAGGCGCGGGTACATCTTGCGAAAGTCACCGCCGTCGGTGAACGAGTCCTTGGCCAAGTAGATGCGGCCGCCGTGGGCGAGCACCAGCTCGTTGAACACGCGCGTCGTCTCGCGCGCGTCGTCGATCGTGCGCACGGGGATGTCGACCGCCAGCGTGGTCCCGGTCTTGGGAAACGAGAGAATCCCATCGCCCTCGGCGCCGCAATCCTTGAACACCGTCACGAACGAGCAGGCGCGCCGCGCGCGGAACAGCGCGAGCAGCTTCTGAAACGGCCCGAGCTCCGACGGCATCACGCACTGGTACTGGAAGAAGCCGCGCCGGCCGAACACGCGGTTCCACTCGCGGACGCCGTCGAGCGGCCAGAAGTATTGCTCGGGCGTGACGAAGTGCGTGCGCTTGCGGCGGCCGTGCTTGTGATACCAGAACGTGTTCATGAGGCCGATCGTGAACGGGTTGATGAGGCCGTTCGGCAGATCGATCGGCACGCGCACGCTCAACTCCTTGCGCGGCTTGGTGCGGCCCTGCGTCTCCTCCGCGTTGGCCCAGCGCCCGCTCATGACGATGCCGCGCCCCGCGTGAGCGCCGCTCGCCGAGGTGTCGATCCAGGCGACCGTCATCGGCCACGCGTCGCGCGCGGCGCGGAGCGCGCCGAAGACGCCCTCGAGGGTATCCCAGCGCTCGCTCTCTTCGTAGATCCAGCGGCTGGGGATGCGGTCCATGGTCAGCTCGACCTCGAGGATGTGGCCAGTCAGCCCCATGCCGCCGATCGTCGCCAGGAAGAGGTCGCTGTGCTGCGCGCGGCTGCATTCGTAAACGCGTCCGTCGCCGGCGCGCACCGCCAGCGCGCGCACGTGGCGGCCGAACGTCTGCGCGACGTGGTGGTTCTTACCGTGGATGTCGGCGGCGACCATCCCGCCCAGCGTGACGAAGCGCGTGCCCGGCACCACCGGCGAGAACCAGCCCCTGTCGACGTAAAGGCGCGTGAGCTCGCCCAGCGAGAGACCGGCCTCGGCGCGCAACACGCCGTTCTGCCGATCGAACGACAGGATCCGATCGGCGGGCGTGGTGTTCATGACCACCACCTTGTGGCGCTCCGTCGGCAGCGCGGCGTCGCCGTACGCGCGCCCTAGGCCCCGGCTCAACGAGGCGCCGCGGCTGCTGCGCCCGAGATCATCGGTCGTGACCAGCGCGGTCTCGATCCAGCGCTGGCGTCCCCAACCGCTGAGCAGCATCTTTCGCATCATCATTTCGGCGTGGCTCGTTCGGCGATCGCGGCGATGTCCTGGTTCTCGAGGAGGGTCTTCTCCGCGCCGCCGCGCGCCACTGCGATCATAGCGCGTCCGACTTGCTCCGTCGTGATGACGCTCTTGGGGAACAGCGCACGCATGGCCGGGAACAGCGGCCTCATGACGATGATCGCCCAGCGATAGGCGCGTGTCTTCGACGTGATCCCGTGCAGCGGCTGGATGGCACCCGGGCGGAACATGTACGCCGCCTTGAACGGCAGCTTCAGGAGCGCGTTTTCGGTGGCACCCTTGACGCGCGCCCACATCGACTTGCCCTGCTCGGTGCTGTCGGTGCCGGCCCCGGAGACGTAGATGAACGTCATTCCGGGGTTGCGGTGCGCCAGCACGCGCGCGGCCGCCATCGTGAAGTCGTAGGTGACGTGGCGGTACTCGGCCTCCTTCATCCCCAGCGACGAGATCCCGAGGCAAAAGAACGCGGCGTCGTAGCCGGTCAGCTCGTCGGCCAGGATCGAGAAGTCGGTGAAGTCGCGGTGAACGAGCTCGCGCAGCTTGGCGTGCGTCTGGCCGGTCGGTGACCGCACGATCGCCAGCACGGCTTCGACGCCGCCGTCGAGCAAGCATTCGCGCAACACACCCTGGCCGACCATCCCGGTCGCGCCGAACAGAATCACCTTCATTTCGCGGTCCCTTCGTTCTCGGTTTGCTCGAGGTTGGTTTGCGACGATACGATCGGATCTTCGGCGCCCGTCTTCCAGGGTAGCGTGGGCCACCAGCGCTCGCGCGGCGGCGGCGCCGCGGGCTCGACGCTCTCGCCCGGCCTCGGCGACAGGATCGTCGCGCCCGCCCGTTCGCCGGCGGCCAGCACGCGTTCGATCGGTTCGGTCCAGCCATGGTACGCCAGCACGAACTTGCCCCAGTGGACGGGCAGCATCACCTGGCCGCGCACCAGGCCGTGCGCAACGACCGCCTGCTCCGGGCCGAGGTGCCAGTCGGGCCAGCCGCGGCCGTATTGCCCCGACTCGATCATCGTGAGATCGAACGGACCGAGCCGGGCGCCGATGGCGCGCATGGCGGGGAACAGGCCGGTGTCGCCCGAGTAGTAGACGCGGTGGCGGGGCCCCAGCAGCGCCCAGCCGCCCCACAGCTTGCTGTCGTTGTCGACGACCATGCGCCCGGAGGCGTGGCGCGCCGGCGTGCAGACGATCTCGAGATCGCCGATGCGGGTGCGCTGCCACCAGTCGAGCTCGACGATGCGCGATTCGGGCACGCCCCAGTAGGCCAGGTGCGCGCCGATCCCGAGCGGCACGACGAAGGTGGTGTTCCAGCCGCGGCTGCGGGCGGCGGCATCGAGAGCGATGATGGTGCGCCGGTCGAGGTGGTCGTAGTGGTCGTGCGAGATCACCACGACGTCGATCGGCGGCAGGTCGGCGAGCGCCAGCGGCGGCGCGTACCAGGCGCGCGGGCCGACGCCGGGAATCGGCGACGCGCGCTCGCTCCAGACCGGATCGGTGAGCACGCGGTGGCCGTCGAGCTCGACCAGCGTCGACGAATGGCCAAACCAGGTCACGCGCAACCCGGTCGCGGGCGGGGTCTGAAAGCGCGCGGCGCCCCCGGTGGCCACCGGCACCGGGCCGAGCGGGCTCGTGAAGGGGCTCGGGTGAAACAGGCCGCCCAGCATCGCACGCGCGTCATTGACCAGCGGCTGTGGGTTGACGAAGTGGCCCTGCCGCCACTGCGGCGACGCCTCGATGAGCGCCCGCCGCGCTCCGGCCGCGCGTTTGCCGAATGACCGCCAGCCGAAGACGGCCGCCAGCGTGAGCGCCAGCACGAGGGCGAGGCCCAACAGCTTGAACAGGCTCCGGATGGCACGGCCGACCCGGGAAGGGCGGCGGGGTCGACCGGTCTCTTCGGACATGGTCGAACAGCTTACGCCGAATGCGCGCCGGCGGCCTGGCGCTCGTCGGTGGCGGTCGGGAAGGTCCCCCCCGCGACCATCCTGCGTGATCGCGGTTGACCTGGGGTGGCCGTCGACTAGATTTGCGCGCGCGGTTGTAAGCGTCGATGTGGATCGTCAGACTTGCTCTCCGCCGCCCGTACACGGTGGCGGTCATGTGTGTGCTCATCCTCGTGATGGGCGTGCTGTCGCTGACCCGGATGGTGGTCGACATCTTCCCGGCGATCGACATCCCGGTGGTCGCGGTGATCTGGAACTACCCCGGCCTGTCGGCGCAGGACATGGAGCGCCGCGTGGTGCTGATCAGCGAGCGCGCGTTCTCGACCACGGTCAACGGCATCGAGCGCATCGAGTCGGAGTCGATCCCCGGCATCGGGATGCTCAAGGTCTACTTCCAGCCGGGCGCGGAGATCGGCGCCGCGATCGCGCAGATCTCGTCGGTGTGCAGCACGATCCTGCGCATCACGCCGCCGGGCATGCAGCCGCCCAACGTGATCCAGTTCAACGCCTCCAACGTGCCGGTCGCGCAGATGACGGCGTCGAGCGACACGCTGCCCGAGCAGCAGGTCTTCGACTACGGCCTGAACTTCATCCGCGTGCGGCTGTTCACGATCCCCGGCCTGGCGACGCCGGCGCCGTTCGGCGGCAAGCAGCGGCAGATCAACATCGACATCGATCCGCGCGCGCTGGCCAGCAAGGGGCTGTCGCCGTTCGACGTCGTCAACGCGCTCTCGACGGCGAACGTGATCCTGCCGGCGGGCACCGCGCGCATCGGCGGGCGCGAGTACAACGTGCTGCTCAACGCCAGCCCGCCCGACGTCGAGGAGTTCGGGCGCATTCCGGTCAAGATCGTCGACGGCGCGCCGGTGACGTTGTCCGACGTCGCGCACGTCTCCGACGCGTTCGCCGACCAGACCAACATCGTGCGCGTCAACGGCAAGCGCGCGACCTATCTCGCGATCCTCAAGCACGCCGACGCGTCGACGCTGGCGGTCGTCGATGCGGTGCGCGACGTCTTGCCGACGATCAAGGCGGCGGCGCCCAACGGCCTCGAGCTCAAGATCGACTTCGACCAGTCGCTGTTCGTGCGCGGCGCGATCAGCGGCGTCGTGCGCGAGGCGATCATCTCGTCGGCGCTGGTGTCGCTGATGGTCGGTCTGTTCCTGGGCAGCTGGCGCAGCATGGTGATCGTCTGCACGTCGATCCCGCTGGCGATCTTCTCGGCGATCGTCGGGCTCAAGCTCACCGGCCACACCATCAACATCATGACCCTGGGTGGCCTGGCCCTGGCGATCGGCATGCTCGTCGACGATGCGACGGTCGAGGTCGAGAACATCCACCGCAACCGCCACATGGGCAAGCCGCTCACGCGCGCGATCCTCGACGGCGCGCAGCAGATCGCCGTGCCGGCCATCGTGGCGACGCTCTCGATCTGTATCGTGTTCTTCCCGGTCGTGCTGCTGGTGGGACCGGCGCGCTTCCTGTTCACGCCGCTGGCGATCTCGGTCGTGCTGGCGATGATAGCGTCGTATCTGCTGTCGCGGACGCTGGTGCCGGCGCTGGCGCGCATGCTCATGCACGGCGAGCACCACGACGACGGCGGCCGCGTCCCGAGCGGCTTCAAGGGCGTCGCGGTGCGCTTCAACCGCTGGCGGGATCGCAACTTCGAGCGCTTCCAGAACACATATGCATCGGTGCTGGCCGCGGCGCTGCAGCACCGTCGATTCACGTTGCTGGTGGCGGGCGGCATCGCGATCGCCACCCTCAAGCTGGCGACGATCGTCGGCACCGACTTCTTCCCGACCGTCGACGCCGGCTTGATGAAGCTGCACTTCCGGGCCCCCACCGGCACGCGCGTCGAAGAGACCGAGGAGTACATCAAGAAGGTCGAGACCGGTATCCGCAGCGTGATCCCCGAGAAAGAGATCGAGACCATCAACTCGATGATCGGCGTGCCCATCTCGTACAATCTGGCGTTCGTGCAGACAGACAACGTCAGCAGCATGGACGCGGATCTGCTGGTCGCGCTCAAACCCGAGCACGGCCCCACCGCCGAGTACATGCGGCGCATCCGGGAGCTGCTCGGGCGCGAGTTCCCCGGCTGCAACTTCTACTTTCAGCCGGCCGACATCGTGAGCCAGGTGCTGAACTTCGGCCTGTCGGCGCCGATCGACGTGCAGGTCGAGTTCCCCGATCTGACCAAGGGCTACGAGGTCGCGCGCCGGATGCGGGATGCGATCGCCGAGATCCCCGGCACGGCGGACGCGCACATCGTCCAAGTCGTCGACTATCCGTCGCTGAACGTGAACGTCGACCGGCTGCGCGCGGCGCAGGCCGGCATCAGCGAGCGCGACGTCGCCAACAATCTGTTGGTGTCGCTGTCGTCGAGCGGCCTGGTGTCGCCGTCGTTCTTCCTGAACCCGAAGAACAACGTCAACTACACGGTGGTCGTGAAGTCACCGCTGCCCAAGGTGTCGTCGGTCGAGCGCGTGATGTCGACGCCGCTGACCGCGGCCGGCGTGCCGCTCACCGGCCTCACCAGCGCAGGGCCGCCGTCGGCGGTGCCCGAGGCGGCCACCCAGCTCCTGAGCAGCGTCGCGGAGATCCAGCCGGGCGGCAGCCCCGAGCAGATCAACCACTACACCGTGCAGCGCGTGATCGACGTCGGCGCCAACGTGCACGGGCGCGACCTGGGCGCGGTCGCGACCGACATTCAGAAGCGCATCGACGGCCTGGGCAAGCTGCCGGCGGGCATGAAGGTCACGCTGCGTGGCCAGAACCAGGTCATGACCGAGTCGTTCCGCAGCCTGGGGCTGGGGCTGATCCTGGCGACGCTGCTGGTCTATTGCCTGATGGTGATCCTGTTCCAGTCATGGCTGGATCCGTTCATCATCATGGTCGCCGTGCCTGGAGCCGTCGTCGGCATTCTCTGGATGCTCGCGTTCACGCACACGACGATCAACGTCGAGTCGCTGATGGGATCGATCATGTCGGTCGGCATCGCGGTCTCGAACTCGATCCTGCTGGTCAGCTTCGCCAACGACATTCGCATCGAGAACGAGAAGCTGACGCCGCTGGAGGCGGCGCTGGAGGCCGGGCGTACGCGCTTGCGGCCGGTGATCATGACGGCGCTGGCGATGATCATCGGCATGGTCCCGATGGCGCTGGGACTGGGCGAGGCGGGCGAGCAGAACGCGCCGCTCGGCCGCGCGGTCATCGGCGGGCTGGCGCTGGCGACGGTCGCGACCCTCTTCGTGGTTCCCGTGGTTTATGCGAGCCTACGCAAGGAGCTGCCGAGCAAGCACGTGATGGAAAAGAAATTCCTGGCCGAGGAGCAAGAGGGCCTGGCCCCCGGTGACGGTGGCCTGCACGGCGGCGGGCACGCGCCGCGGGGGAGCGCCGCCTGATGTCGCCGCGTCGGCGATCCGCGCTGGTCTATCTCGCCGGGCTGGGCGCGCTGGTGCTGGTGGCGTTCGGCGTGATCACCCTCGACGCGCGCCGCAAATCGCAGGCGCAGGCCGAAGCGCAGGTGCGCGAGGCGACCGTGCGGCGCGGGCCGCGCGTGCGGCTCGCCGACGTGAAGCGCTCGCCGGGCGTACGCCACCTGGTGTTGCAGGGCGAGGCGCGCCCCTTCGCCGAGGTCACGCTGTACGCCAAGGTCGCCGGCTACCTGCGCGACCTGCGCGTCGACAAGGGCGACCGCGTGAAGGTGAACCAGGTGCTGGCGACGGTGATCGCGCCCGAGCTCGACGCGCAGTACCTGGCGGCGGAAGCCGACGCGCGCAACAAGCGGGTCAACGCCAAGCGATTGACCGCGCTCGCGCCCAGCGGCGTGGTCTCGGCGCAGGAGCTGGAGCAGGGACAGGCCGCGGCGGACGTCGCCGAGGCGACTCAGGCGGCGCTGGCGAATCAGCGCGACTACCGCGTGATCCGCGCGCCGTTCAGCGGCGTCGTCACCGCGCGCTTCGCCGACCCCGGCACGCTGATCCAGAGCGCGGCGAACGCGCAGAGCGGCGCGGTGCCGATCGTGTCGATCGCCAAGGGCGACACGTTGCGCGTCTACGTCTACCTGGATCAGGCGAGTGCCTCGTTCGTGCGCGTGGGCGACGTTGCGATCATCCGCGTGCCCGAGAGGCCGGGCTGGAGCCGCCGGGCCGAGGTCACACGATCCGCCGGCGCGCTGTCGCCGAAGACGCGCACGATGCAGACCGAGGTCGACATCCAGAATGCCGACGGCGCGATCCTGCCGGGCTCGTACGTCGACGTCGAGCTCGATGTGAAGGTGCCGGCGCTGCTGGAGATGCCGGCCGAGGCGCTGGTGATGCGCGGCGAGAAGACCAGCGTCGCCGTCGTCGACGCCGACAGCCGCGTGCACTACCGCCCTGTGGTCGTCGCCGACGACGATGGACAGGCCGTGCGCCTGATCAGCGGCGTCAAGGAAGGCGAGCGCGTCGCGCTGAACCTGGGCAGCGATACCAGCGACGGCAGTCCGGTGCAGATCGTGGAATCGGCGCGGCCGGCGAACGCCGCCAAGTAACACACGCAGACTTTGGACGTGGTCCGTGCAGGTCGACGTCGACGTGACGTCGGCGTGACGTTGACGGGGGCGATCACGGCCACGATCACGTCAACGTTCACAATACGTTCACGATACGTTCACGAGGACGGTGACAGTTCTGTGTCTGCTCGGTGTTCCCTGGTCATGTACCGGACGCAAGCAGTCCCACCCCAGACCCAGAGGTCCGCCATGAAAACGCTCGCCATCGCATCGTCCATCTCCCTCGTCACCCTCGCCTTGGCCAGCGCGCCGGTGCTCGCCCAGTCATCTGCCCAGTCGGCGGATCCGACCCCCTCCGAACAGGAGACGCTGGTTGGTCATCATCGGGCGGAGGCGACACGCGTGTCGGGGTGGTTCGTCGCTCCGACCCTTGCCACCACCAGCTTCGCGAGCCAGCTCGGCTACGTTCCCGGCTTGCGCGGCGGCATCTATCTGAACCAGCGCTTCGCCATCGGGGTCACCGCCAATGTGCTCGCCACCCAGGACAGCCACCTCGGCGATCACGACGGCCGCAACGTCGGCAGCTACGGCGGCTTGTTGCTCCAGTACGTCGTGCAGTCGAACCACCTGCTGCACGCCAGTGTCGAATCGACGCTCGCCAGCGGCCGCTGGTGCAACACCGTCGGTGACGGCAAGGGTGTCGCGCCCGACGGATGCACGGGCCGCACGTTCGTGGCCTTCGAGCCGGTCGCCAACCTCGAGCTGAACGTCGCGCGCCACGTGCGCGTCGCGACCGGCGTCGGCTATCGCTTCGCCGTCGCAGCCAGGGGCGACGGCCCGACGAGCGGCGACCTCTCGGGCATCGTCGCGCGCACGAGCGTCGTGTTCGGCAGCTTCTGAGGCGGATCCGTCAACGCAGATCAGGGCCCCACCCGCACAGGGGGCTCGCCGGGCTTGTGCTCGGCGGGCCCCTTCACCTTCCCGGGCGGTCCGTTCGGTCCGCCGACGCCAGCTGATCGCGCATGCGTACCATCAGCCCGTCCATCCCCTCGCGCGCGACCAGCTTTCGAAACTGCCGCTTGTAGGTTGCGACCAGGCTGGTGCCGTCGACGATGACGTCGGTGATCCGCCAGTCGTTCTCCTTGCGCTCCAGTCGATACTCGATGCGCGAGCCGGTCTCCGGCGCCGCGCCCATCGCGCACGTCGTCGCGGTGACGCGCGCCTCGCTGCCCTCGATCGTCTCGCCGTCGTAGCTCGTGCGCAGCTTCTGGTTCTCGAGGCGCGTGACGAACGTGCGGCGGGTCAGCGCCGCGAACGTCGCGATGAAGTCGTGGCGGCGCGCCGGCGCGAGCGTCGAGAACGCCGCGCCCAGCGCCTGGTTCGCGATGGCGTCGTAGTCGAGCAGGGCGCCGAGCAACCGGTCGATCTGGCGCGTACGCATATCGGCCTCCGGCGACCAATCGGGCACGCGCCGGCTCACCGCCGCGCGAATTTCGGCCTCGGTGCGCCGGAGCTTGGCCATGGGCCCGAGATCTTCCTTGGCATGGGCGCGGGCGGGGGACCACGCGAGCGTCGCCGACACCAGCGCCGCAGCCGACATCACGAACAGCCCCCTGGATGCGCATGCAATCACGACCACTCAGCCTCCGACGCCCTTTCGCTCCGCACGTCCATTCCGCCATGGATTGCAGTGCTCATACCAGCAAGATCACGCGTTCGACCCTCTGAAACCGTCGCATTTTCGGACGGCGCGCCTGCGCGAACGACCGCTTTTCGTACGCTCTTCAGCGTCACGGCTCGTTCGGCCCCGATCTCGCGGGCGTCTTGCGCGCGGCACATGCGATGCACAGTTTGGCATCTCGAACGTCGTCAGGCCCGTGCTGACGACAATCAATCGCGTGGACGGACCTGGCTCCGCCCCGGGAACCCTCCGAGGGTTCCCATGTTCAATGAAAGGACGCCTGTCGCCATGAAGCGCGTCGCGTTGGCTGGGCTATCGTTGGCTTGGTTTTGGTCGTCTTCGCCGCGAGAGCTCGCGGCCGCTGCCCCGACGCCATCGCCGCCGCCGCCACCGCGGGCGGTGGCCGTCGCCGCTCCGATGTGCACGGGCACGTACGCGGATGACTTCGCGGCACTCTCTGCCCAGGCGCGCGACTTCGATCGCCATCCGGAGGCGACCTTTTCCTATTGCACCCGCAGCAGCGCGGTTTACGAGTGCCTGTCCTACGGCCCCGACGCGACCGTGCACCGCGAGCGGCGCAAGGTCGTCGCGCACGGCACCGCGTTCGCGTATCGCCGCCAGGGCGCGGACACGCTGCTCCTGACCAACGACCACGTCGCCGACTGGCCGCCGGTGACTGACGCTCAGCACGTCGTCGAGGGCGTGCCCGCGGGTTGCAAGCGTGTCGCTGAATCGCTGGCCCTCGTCGACGACGAGCACGACGACTACGCGCGCGACGACATCCCGGTCACGCGCATCGTCACCGACCCCCAGCTCGACGTCGCGGTCTTGAAGGCGCACAGCGAGCTGCACGTGATGCCCTGGAAGATCGGCCACAGCAGCGCGATCCGCGAGCGCAACGCGGTCGAGGTGCGCGGCTTCCCGCTGGGCGCGTTCCGCGCGACCAGCCTGGGCAAGGTGATCTCCGAGCACGACCACGACGACTATGGCGACTGGGACCACGACGACTTCGTCATCGACGCCTTGCTCTCGGCCGGCAACTCGGGCTCGCCGGTGCTGGCGGTGTCGTGCGCCACCGGCGAGTACGAGCTGGTCGGCATCTTCCACGCCGGCTACATCGCGGGCAGCGCGCTCAACGTCGTCATCGCCGTCGATCAGGTTCGCAATCTGATGACGACCCTCAAGCGTACGCCGCACGACCACGTCGCCGATGCACCGACGCTCGACGGAACGCTGCGCACGCAGCTCGACGAGACGCTGACCAGCGAGCACGAGATCTTCTTCCCGTTCGGCGCCAACGTCGCGATGCTGCGCCCCGGCGCCGGGGGCGCGCTCTACTTCGCGATCTTCAGCCACGACTTCCCGCTGGCGGTCGAGCCCCTGGCGCTGGTCGAGGATCTGCCGCCCACGAAGTCGCCGGCCTCGAGCAGCTTCGGCACGCTCGGGCGCGTCTGGTTCGGCTCGTCGCGCGGGCTCAAGCTCTACGCGCGCGGGCCGCTCGACACCGAGGGCGATCCGCCGATCGCACGCGTGCTCGATGCCCTGCGCACCGACGTCGCCGCGCACGTGGCGTACCGCGGGTTGCAGCGCCAGGAACTGGGCACGCGCCAGACGGCCGATCGCATCCTGGGCGAGGGCAAGACGCTGTCGCGCACGGCGGCGTCGCGCGCCGACCTCTTGCAAGCGATCACCGAAGCGGGCGAGCGCCTCGGCCCCAGCCCCGACGATCAGGTGACCCACTTCGCCCAGTTGCTCGCGCCCCCGTCCACGCCGCACCCGGCGGCGGCGTCGCGCTGAAGGCGCTCAATCGGGATTTTCTCCCCGGGATCGTCGGGAAAAACTCCCGACTTGCGGCGCGCGTCGGGGCCGCCAGGCGTTGCGGGGCGCGCCCCCGGCCGTCGCTGCTGCCTGGCCTCGGGCTTGCTGCACCCTCGGCTCGGGAGCTTGCTTCAGAAGATGCCGCCGGTCATGCTGTTCGTGGCTTCACGTGGGGGAAACGCGAAACCGCGCAGCGGGGTTCGGTTGGTGACCGGAGCCGGCATCGGATCCGAGCCCCCACCCTCGCCCGCCACGTTGACCGGCCGGCGCAGCCAGCGCCGGCTGGCGATCGCCATGGTCGGGGTGGTGTGTGCGATCGCGGGTCTGGCGTACGAGGACGCCGCGCGCGAGTCGACCGCCGCGCTGGATGACTTCGCCCAGGAGCAGGCGACGCTGGCGCGCGCGCTGGGCGCAGCGTTGCGCGTGCGCGCCACCGGGCCCGCGGCGCTGAACGAACGCGATCTGCTCGGCGGCCTGCGCTCGGTCGAGCGGCCGAACGCCCTCGTGATCCTGGTCGGGCGTCCGGGCGACCGCCAGCTGCAAGCGACCGACGGCCGGCGCATCGAATCGGATCGACTGGCCGCGGCGCTGGCGCGCCAGGATCAGGTCGTGCGCGTCCCGCGCAACGAATCGGCGTCGCTGGGGCTGCCGCCGCGCACGGCGCTGGCGGGCCTGGCACGCGTCGACGACGTCGCCGGCGGGCCCTGGCAGATCGTCGCGGTCGCCAGCGCCGAGCGCGAGCGCGACCGCGAGGTCTGGGCGCGGCGCCGCCTGGTGCTGAGCGTGCTCACCGCCGCCGGCCTGGTGCTGGTGTTCGGCGGCCTGGCCATGCGCAAGCAGCGCAAGGAGCTGGTGCTCGAGCGCGAGCTGGCGCTCGCCGGTTTGCAGCAGAGCCGCGACGAGCGGCTCGAGCGCGCGAGCAAGGCGGCGGCGATGGGGACGCTGGCGATGGGCGTGGCCCACGAGATCTCGACGCCGCTGGGCGTGATCGCGGCGCGCGCCGAGCAGATGCGGGCGCGCGTCGCGTCCGACGAGCGGCTGTCGGCCGGCGTGAACGCGATCCTGTCGCAGACCGACCGCATCAGCCAGGTGATCCGCGGCCTGCTCGGCCTGGCGCGCGGCGAGGCGCCCGCGAGCGAGCGCATCGATCCGCGCGAGGTGATCGAGAACGCGGTCGCGCTGGTCGAGCACCGCTTCACGAAGGCGGGCGTCGCGCTGCGCCAGGAGATCGACGCCGAGCTACCCGCGGTCATCGGCGATCCGCGGCTGCTCGAACACGCCGTGGTCAACCTGCTGCTGAACGCGTGCGACGCCTGCCGCGCGGGCGGCGACGTGACGATCCGCGGGCGCCGCGACGACGCCGAGATCGAGATCCTGGTCGAAGATTCAGGCGCGGGGATCTCGCCGGGCGACGTCGGCCGCGCTCTCGAGCCGTTCTTCACCACCAAGGCGCGCGAGGGTGGCACCGGCCTCGGTCTCGCGATCGCGCAGGAGATCGTCGCCAACCACCGCGGGCGGCTGGTCTTCACGCGCGGCGAGCCGCGCGGCACGCGCGCCGCGATCCGCCTGCCGCCGGTGGAGGCCGGCGCGAATGCCTAGCAAACGCTCGCGCATCCTGGTGGTCGACGACAATCTGGAGATGGCGCGCACCGTCGCGGACGGGCTCGCCGATCGCGGCTACGACGCCGTCCCGCTGGCGTCGGGCGCCGAGGCCCTCGAGCGGCTGTCTTCGACGACCGAGCGCTACGACGCCATCGTCACCGACTTGCGCATGCCCAAGGTCGACGGCCTCGGGCTGCTGGCGGCGTCGCGCCGCCTGGACGCCGATCGGCCGGTGATCGTCATGACCGCCTACAGCGCGATCGACACCGCCATCGAATCGATCCGCCAGGGCGCGTATCACTACTTGACCAAGCCGTTCAAGCAGGACGAGCTGGCGATCTTCCTCGGGCGCGCGCTCGACGAGGTGCGCGTGCGGCGCGAGGCGGTGGCGCTCAAGACCGCGCTGCGCGCGCAGCTGTCGAAGTCGGGCATCATCGGGCATAGCCCCGCGATCCAGGCGGTGCGCGAGCGCATCCGCCGCGTCGCGGACGCGCCCGCGCCGGTGATTGTCCTCGGCGAGACCGGCACGGGCAAGGGGCTGGT
>Ga0265328_10000246_pt1 | contig 24980 bp, 23 predicted proteins | sample 41624metaG_FD_202086 | JGI IMG/M metagenome (GOLD analysis project Ga0265328, IMG submission 202086) | Rhizosphere microbial communities from Carex aquatilis grown in University of Washington, Seatle, WA, United States - 4-16-24 metaG | ecosystem: Host-associated > Plants > Roots > Rhizosphere...
GTCTATGCCCACCGCGAAACCGGATTTGCCCTGCGGATCCTTGCCGGAGCCGCGCCATTTGTCGGCGTCGGTGAAGGAGCCGGAGACGAAGGCCTTGGTCGTGCCGTTCAAAATCTCGCCCGTGTCGATGCGGGCGAATGTGCGCAGGAAGGAGAAGGAGCCGACGCTCTGCGAAATCTCGGCGCCGAATTTCTCCGCGGGCCAGCGCAGTCGGCTGTCGAAGCTTCCCGTGACGGTGAAATAGGAATTCACGTCGGAGGGCATAGGGCCCTGCCGCAGCACGATTTTGCTCAGATTTTCATTGTCGATGAGCCAAGTGACGCCGGGGCCCGGATTGATGCCGGAGAGCGGCAGGCCTTCCACTGTGCTGATGCTGTTGCCGTGCTGGCTGTTCTCGCCGCGGATGCGCAGGCCCTTATTGCCGCCGGGCATATTGGCGAGGCCGTAAGGATCGATGGCCGGAGCGTCGACGGAAGGCAGCCAGGAGATGCCGCGGATGGGATTGGAGCCGCCGCCGCCGCTGGCCAGATCGAGGCCGCGGCCGTCGGCGACATAAGCGGTCGACGGCGTATCGGCGGCCGATCCGATGATCCCGCTCTCGGGCTTTTTCTTCGGCGCGGCGGCGGGCGCCGCCCCGATCGAGATTTCCGGCAGGGGCGTGAATGTCTCGGCGTTCGCGCCATTGGCGGCGCCGAGCAAAGCGGCGAAAGACGCGCCGCCGAGGAGAAGGGAGGAGCCGCGTCTCTTGCGCGCAAACATCGTCATGTCGTCAGCCTTTCGCCGCCCCGGGCCGACGCGCCGCTCGTCCGCCGTTCGATTCGTAATGTAAGCTAATTACGTAATTAGACGCGATCCGGGCGGCAAGTCTATTATAACGGCAAATCGACGCATATCACGTCACAACTCGTGATATATATAGCATGTAATATTCGTGATTATCGAAATTTCTTCGCTGTCTCGACGCTCGCCGCCGCCCACATTCCTTCGCCGATGCGGCGCAGAGGCAGGACGGCGCGTCCGGCGGCGAGCTGGGGCCGCAGCCAGCCATGCGTGTCGACCCAATCCTCGGGCGCCGGCGCCTCGGCGTCGGTCTCCAGCGAGACGAGAAAGACGCCCTGCGCGCGGAGCTCGCGGACCTGCACGGCGCGCTCGAGGCGGCGCAGGCCGCCGAATTCGAGCCAGCGACCCGACCATCCGCGCGCCGTCAGCCCCACGGCGGCGGCCGCGCCGATGAGGCCGCGGCGCGCGCGCAAGCCCCTCGCGCGCAGCCCGTAGAGCAAGGGCTCGATCTCTTCGGAGCGAATTTCGCGCCGGCTCGCTTCGCGGCCGAAGTCGGCGAGTTTTTCCGCCTCCTCGCCTGCGACGACGATTCCGGGCGCGCTCGACGGCGCCGCGCGCGCTTCGACATAGGCGGCGGCGCGCCGGAAGAGAGAGTCGAGCGCGTCTGTCCGCTCGGACTCGACGACGAGGCAGGAGGCCTTGTTGTTCGTCGTCGCCTTCACGCCAGAAAACAGCATATGGCCGACCGAGCCGATGAAGCGCGCTTCATCCGTGAGCGTCGCGCCCAATTCGCGCGCGAGCCGGGCCGTGCTCGTCGCGCCGGCGACGTCGGTGTCGTCTATGCCGATGAAGATGCGCATCAGTCGGCGACCTCCGCGTCGCGCGGGCGCTTGCCGATCGCGACGAGGCGGCCGTCCTTCGCCTCCACCGGCGCGACGGCGCGCCCGCCCCAGAGCCGCGGCGACAGCCAGCCGCCGGTATGGATCAGCGCTTGCGGATCGAGCGCGCGCGCGTCCTTGTCGATCGCGACCGCCTCTATGCCGGCGGCGGCGAGCGCGGCGACGGAGATCGGATCGGGGAGGCGGCGCAGGCGGCCATATTCCAAGAATCGGCCGGACCAGCCATAGGCGGAGAGGCCGACCGCCGCCAGTGCGCCGATGACGCCGTCATTCGTGCCGCCGAGCCCGAGAAGTTGCGCTCCGGCGCGCGCGGCGACCGCTCTCGCGTGATCCTGCGTCTCGATCTCATATGTGCAGGAGAGGCCGAATTCGATCACTTCAGCGAGATCGTCCGTCTCCCGTGCGACGCAGAGGCCGGGATCGGAGCCCTCGCTGGCGAGCTCCGCTATATGGGCGACCGCGCGCGCGACGAGCGCGGGGATCAGCGCTTCGTCGTCGATCTCCACCACGGCGCAGGCCGGGCTGTTGTGCGAGGTGAAGGGAATGCGCGGATCGATCAGCAATTGATGGCGCAAGGCGCCCCAGAGACGCGCGCCCTCGGGGAGCTTGTGCTCGAAGAGCCGCACCAGCCGGCCCGTGCCGATCTTCGCGCCAGCGACGTCGGTGTCGTCGAAACCCATATAGAGCTTCATCCTTTGGCCTCGCCATATCGCTCGCTCACCGGCGCGAGCCTCCGCGCGCCGAACGGATCGTCGAAGACCTCGACCTCGACGCCATAGATGCGGCGTATCCGCTCGGCCGTCACCACCGCCTGCGGAGCGCCGTCGGCGTCGATGCGGCCCTCGTGCAGAATGGCGATGCGCGTCGCGATCTGCATCGCATGTTCCGGATGATGCGTGCTGACCAGCACGCCATGGCCGTCGGCGGAAAGATCGGACAAATGGCGCAGCAGGCGCAGCTGATAGCCATAGTCGAGGCCCGTGGCGGGCTCGTCCATCACCAGCAGGCGCGCGCCTTGCGCCAGCGCGCGGGCGATGAGCGCGAGCTGCCGCTCGCCGCCGGAAATTTCCGTATAGGGCCGGTCGATCAGCCGCTCTATGCCGAGCCGCGCGATGATCCCCTCGACGATCTCGCGATCTTCCGCGCGGGGCGCGCGCAAAAGGCCGGTCTCCGGCAGACGGCCGAGCATGACTACCTCCCGCACCGTATAGGGAAAGGGCGTGACATGGCCCTGCGGCACATAGGCGACGCGCTTGGCGATCTCGCGCCGCGAGAATTGCGAGAGCGGCGCGCCGTCGAGCCGCACGTCGCCGCGCTTCGGCGTCAGAAAGCCGAGCAGCAGGCGGAACAGCGTGCTCTTTCCGGCGCCATTGGCGCCGAGCAGGGCCACGATCTCCCCGGCGCCGAAGCCGAAGGTGACGCCGTCGAGCACGGCGCGCTTGCCGCGAGAAAACTGCAGGTCCAGGCCTTGGAGCTGCGCGGCGGGGGAGGGCGCTCTCATGGCGCCCGCCCGCCTGGCGCGCCCCCTCCCCAACCTTCCCCCGCTTCGCGGGAGAGGGAGCAGATTCGGCTTTTTGTCGAAACGGCGCGAACGCCGATCGCTTGCGCCCCCTCTCCCGCGGAACGCGGGGGAGGGCCGGGGAGGGGGCGCGCCACCGCCTCCCGCCTCACGCCCAGGCCCTCCGCGCCCGGCCGAGGACGAGGATGAAGGCCGGAATGCCGAGCAATTCGGTGACGACGCCGATCGGTATTTCGGCGCGGGTGAAATTGCGCGCCACGCAATCGGCCGCGATGAGGAAGATCGCGCCGAGCATGGCGCTCGCCGGCAGCAGCTTGCTATTGGTCGGCCCGATGGCGAGCCGGGCCACATGCGGCACGACCAGCCCCACCCAGCCGATCATGCCCGCCAGCGAAACGGAGAGCGAGGAGACCAGAGTCGCGGCGGCGATGACGCCGTAGCGCGTCACATGCACAGGCACGCCGAGCGAGCGCGCCTCGTCGTCGCCCATGGAGAGCGCGTCCAGCGCCCGCCCGGCGAGCGCCAATGCGGCGACGCCCACGAGTATGGGCGGCGCCGCGCCCTGCAGCTGCTTAAGATCGACGGCGCCGAGGCTCCCCATCATCCAATAGACGATTGCGGGAAGCTGGTCGTAAGGGTCGGCGGCATATTTGACGAGCGACAGCGCCGAGGTGAACAGCGCGCCGGAGATCATGCCGCCGAGCACCAGCGTGACCATGGACGCCGCGCCGAAGAGATTGGCGATGACGACGCCGACGCCAACGGCGACGAGCCCCATGCCGAAAGCGGAAATCTGCACGGTGAGAAAATCGCCGGAGAAGAGAATGCCCAGCGCCGCGCCGAAGCCGGCGCCGCCCAGCACGCCGAGAATGCCCGGCGACACCAGCGGATTGCGGAACACCGCCTGGAAGGACGCGCCCGAGGCGGAGAGCGCCGCGCCGATGAGCCCCGCCGCGAGAACGCGCGGCAGGCGGATTTCGACGATGAGATTATGCAAAAGGTCGCGGCGCTCCGGCGCGAGATCGACGAGCCCCAGCGTCGCGCCGAGAAAGCCGAGAATATCGCTCGGCGCGAGCGGATAGCGCCCGACCGACAGAGCGACGAGAATCACCGCCAGCAACACGAAGGGCAGGAGGGCGAGGCGCGTAGAAATGGCCGCTCACTCCATGACGCGCGCATAATCGGCGTCGGAGAGCTCGACGCCGAGAAAGAGCCGGTAGAATTTCTGAGTCTCCGCCTTCATGTCGAGCGGGAAGCGCGTCGGATAAAAGAGATTGGCGAGCCATTGGACGCCGAGCGCGCGCATATAGCTCGGCGGCCGGTCGAGCCAGTTGAAGGGCGCATGCGGCACAGGGACGATGCGTCCCGTCTTCACCGCCGCCACATTGCGCCATTGCGCGCTCGCCTTGGCGAGTTCGGCGAATTTCTTGTCCTGGGCGATGATCAGAGCGGGCCGTAGCGCGACGATCTGCTCGACGCTGATCTTCTCCATGCCGATATGAGAGCTTTGCTCGCAATGATAGACATTGTCGCCAGCCGCGATGACGATCGGCTCGGTGTGGAAGCTCTTGTCGCAATCGGTCGCCAGCCCGTCGGCGGATTCGGCGTAATAGACGCGCAGTCGTTCGGCGGGCGGAATATCGGCCGTCGCCTTGCGCACGCGGGCGAGCGCGTCGCGAATATAGGTCGACATTTCGGCGGCCTTCGCCTCGCGCCCGAACACGCGGCCGAGGAAGGCGAAAGCCTCCGCATAATCTTCGAGATTATCGAGCTTCAAGAAAATCACCGGAACGCCGATCTTGGCGAAGCTCGCCTCGGCCTGCGCCTTCTCCTGGAAATAGCCGAGCCAGGCGATGACGAGATCGGGCCGCAGCGCGGCGATTTCCTCGAGATTGAGCTGGCGGCCCATGCCGGCGTGGCTGCCGAGCGAGGGCAGATCGGCCGCCTCCTTGCGGAACAGAGACTTCTCGTCGCCGCGCATCGGCACATTGACGCCGATGAGCCGCTCCGGCGCGATGGCGTAGAGCGTGACGGTGATCGGCGGCGCCGCGCCGAAAATGCGCTTGGGATCGGCCGGTATCGCGACTTTGCGGCCGGCCATGTCGGTGATCTCGCGTGTCTCCGCGCGCGCGGGGGCGGCTGCGAGCGCGAGCAGCGCCAGCAGAGCGTAGAGGAAGCGGTTCGGGGCAAAGCGGCGCGTCGCGGGCATGGACGAGGCCTTTCGACCTTCGGCAGAGGAAAGACGCATACGATATGTATGCATCTTATATAGATAGCGACCATAGAGACCGAAGGCTGCGCCGCGCAAGGCCAAATTCTAGCCGCCGCCATCCGTGCCGGCGGCTCGTCGCCAATCGGCAGACCGGCGAAAAGGAGGGAGGCAGACAGCCGCGGTTCTTGGCGCGAATTGAGTCGCCAGCTTCTCGCTCGCATCGAGCGCCGGGCGTTCTCGTCTTTCGTCTCGATATATTCGGCACATATATTTTCGATGGCTCTCGTCTCCGCTGCGTATCGGCAGCTCGCCAGAAGAGGCTATAGGCTCCGACTATCGATCGACGATTCGCCGATATTGACAAAAACCTCCCAGCTGACCGTATCTATACCGCTATGTAAGTCAACTATATCTACTCTGTTCGGCCCGCGGGGACTGAAAAATGCGCCTGATCAAGGAAATCGACTATGGCACGCCGCTCTCCCGTTCGGAGAAGGCGCGTTGACGATAGACGGGACGGAGATCACCGTGCCGGAAGGCACGTCGATCATGCGCGCGGCCGTGCAAATCGGGGTCGAAATCCCGAACTCCATTCTTTCGGCTCCTGCCGCCTCTGCCTCATCGAGATCGAGGGGCGCGCCAATCTCTCCGCCTCCTGCACGACGCCGGTCACGCCGGGCATTGCGGCAAAGACTGTCTCGCCGCGGCTCGACTCGATCCGCCGCGGCATCATGGAGCTCTATATCTCGGACCATCCGCTCGACTGCCTCACCTGCGCCGCCAATGGCGATTGCGAGCTGCAGACCGAATATAAGAGGTGACGGCGGTGCAGGTCTCGCCCTCCAGCGGCCCCACCGAATGGCAGGAGCGCTATCGCGAAATGTCCGAGCAGCGCCGGCAGATCGTGACCGCCGGCGAGGCGCGCCCAGGCGCTCCGCTCGAACGGAATCGTTCGAGCGGACGGCAGCAAATATGCGTTTCGCCGCCGATCCGCCAACTTATCCACAAATGACTCACCGGAGCCCGCGCCGGGCTCGGCGACGAACGTTCCCGCAGGCCGTTCCCGTGGCTCGGGCCGCGCTATTCGAATCGCGTCGATCTCCATAGCGCGCCGTCCGATTCGATCGCATCCGATCTCACTCTTCGGTGATTTCTCCTGCGCAGACGCGGCCCTTCGCCGCCGCGCGAGAACTCGTTGCGACGCCTTCATGGCCGCGGTCTGGCGCTCGCGTCAGTCGTTGGACTTAGACGTCAGCCCGGAGTGACTTTTCGAAAAATGCAGGCCAGTTTCCGGTCGCGATCGGAGAATTTGCGCCATGCGATTGGCTTCGCCAGCATCGAGAGACCGAATTCGATTTCGAATCGAGGCCGCCGATCTCCTGTCGGCGATGGCGGCGCCAGTTGTCGCCCTCGCATTGCGCGATCCCGTCTTGTTGGATCTCGGCGATTTTCCCGCGGGCATTCCCGCGCCCTATCAATACGCCTTCATCTCGACCGGTTGCGCCGTCCTCATGATTCTCGGCTTCAGACTGAGCGATCGCATGGGGCAATTTTTTTCCGTCCGGGACGCCTTCGCCGTCTGCGGCGCATCGGCTTGCGCGGTCGTCTCCAGTTGCGCGATTCTCTTCACTTTCACGCGCCTCGAGGGGGTGCCGCGTTCGACCCCGTTGATCTACGGCCTCGTGCTGAGCGCCGGCATGATCGCGATACGCGTTGGAACGCGCGTGCTTCACAAGGATCTGTGGCGCAAGCACGGGCTCGGCTCCGAGGAGCCGTCGGCCGATCTACGGCGTGTGATCGTGGTCGGCGTCGATCGCATCGCTTCGGCCGCGATCAAATTGACGGATTACCTGCGGCCGCGAACGACGCAGATCGTCGCCGCGCTCGATGGCCGGTCGCTTCTCGTCGGTCGGAAGATCGCCGGCGTCTCGATCGTCGGCGATCCTCGGGACATCGGCGCCATCATCGACGAATATGCAGTCCATGGCGTCTATGTCGACCAGGTTTGGCTCGCCGAAGACAAGGCGTTCCTCCCCTCCGAACTCCTCGAAAAGATCGACGCGCAATGCGAGGTGCGCGGCGTAGCGATCGTCGGCGTGTCGGAAGCGTTGAATTTCATCGCGGCGCCGCCGGCCTCCCCCGCCGCGGCCGACGACATCGACATCGCCGAAAAATTCGAGGCGCCCGATTACTTCGAGGCAAAGCGCCTTATCGAAGTGTGCGCGGCGAGCCTGTTGTTCGTCGCGACTCTTCCTCTCGCGCTCTGCGTCGCCTATGTGGTCTTTCTCGATGTCGGTGCGCCGATACTTTTCTGGCAGCAACGGATCGGGAAGAACGGTCAAAAATTCCTACTCTACAAGTTCCGCACCTATCGCGCTCCTTTTGACCAGGACGGACAGCCGGTGTCCGAAGACCGCCGCCTCTCGAGAGTCGGACGCATTATTCGAGCGACGCGCCTCGACGAGATACCGCAGCTCTATAATGTGATCGTCGGCCACATGTCGCTCATCGGTCCGCGCCCGCTATTGCCGCAGGATCAGCCCGACGATCCGGGGCCACGGCTCAGCGTGCGTCCAGGCGTCACCGGTTGGGCGCAGATCAATGGCGGAACGATCGTTTCGCCGGAAGAAAAAAACGCGCTCGACCTCTGGTATATCAAGCATGCCTCGCTGCTGCTCGATCTCGAAATCGTCATCGGCACGCTGCTGGTGGCGTTGACGGGCGAAAAGTTGAACGGAGGCGCGGTCGATCATGCGATCCGTTGGTTTCGACAAGAATTCGAATCGGTCGACGCGCCTGAGCGCAACGCGACGCGAGATGACGAGACGCCGCGAGACCGTCGGCGGCGCGAGGTCGTCGCTGACCGAACCAATAGCCGTCGGAATGTCGACGGCGTGCGAATTGATTATCCATGCCGAGCCGTCGAGCCCAGTTGAATTCATCGCAATTGTGTCGAGCCTCCCTACGACGGAGGGCGTGTGTCGGCGCCGACGAGATGCTCAGTAAGGCGCAAGCTGCGCCGGCGTGACAACGTATTTCGGTCGAGACGAACTGTTCACGAGCAGGAGCTTTTTTCAACACGGATTTGTTGAGGCGAGGAAGCGCGCTCGCGTGAGCAAGGGCCAGATTATGATCGTGTGTCTTTCCAGAATGTCGGCGCTAGCCGCCGCATGCATTGTCGCTCTTTCCGGCTGTGCGCCGGGGGAAGTCGGCGTGAGCGCCGACGCGCCCTATCCTGTCAATCTCCCAGAGCCCGACAACGCCAAAGCCAACTCCGATTTCACGCAGAGCGACTATCGAATCTCGCCGCAGGATGTTCTGGAGATCAATATTTTTGGTTTCTCCAACCTCAGCCGCGTGGCTCAAGTCGATGGAAACGGCCGCATTTCCTTCCCATTGATCGGCGGCGTCGTCGCGGCGGGCAGAACCGTCAGCGAACTCGAAGCCGAAATCACGCGGAAGCTCGCAGCGAAATATCTCCAGTCGCCGCAGGTGTCGGTGTTCGTGAAGGAATCGGTCGGGCTTCGCGTGACCGTCGAAGGCGCCGTGCGAAAGCCTGGAATTTATGCTCTCAAGGGCAAGAGCACTTTGCTCCAGGCGCTCGCGATGGCGGAAGGAATCAACGATATCGGAGATTCCGCAGTGATGCTGATACGCACCTCGGATCAAAGGCGCGTCAGCGCAAAATACGACGTGTCCGCCATTCGCTCCGGCCAGGCGCTCGACCCGTTGGTTTACGGCGGCGATACGATCGTCGTCGACGAATCGCTGGCGCGCACCGGGGTTCAAGTCATCAAATCCGCCGTTCCGGCAATGATCAATATCGGAGCGAGGCCTTGGTGACGTTCCGCGCGCAACGCTAGAAAAGGTCGTCTTCAAATGGGGTCGGATCATAGGCCAGGGAGCGGTTCGTCTGCGATGGCGCTCGACGACTCGCATTCGGAGAGGGCGATCGCATCAGGCAGGAGGTATCCGGCCGTTTACGACGATCGCATGACGGGCTTCGACGAAAACGGCAGCGCTTCGATTTTCATCAAATATTGCGGTCTGCTCGTAAAATATCGAACCGTCGTGGCTGCGATTTGCGTATCGGCGATCCTCTGCGGCTTCGTGGTCACGTTCCTGATGCCGCGCGTCTACACGGCGAGCACCACGATACAGATCGACCGAGAGGCCGCGAAAGTCGTGCGCACTCAAGACGCGATGGTCGAAAAGAGCGATGATCCTCAATTCTATACGACGCAATATGAACTCTTGAAGAGTCGCGCCCTCGCCGAGCGAGTCGTGTCGTCACTTTCGCTCGCGGACAAGAAGGGCGTGACGGACATAGAGCTCTCGATTGTCGGACGCCTGTTTCAGGGGCTGTTCGAGCGACAAGAGGAGGGCGAGCCAGACTATGTTCGCCGGCGTCGTCAAGCGGTCGATCTCGTGATGAGAGGGCTGGTGGTTCAGCCTGTTGCGATGTCGCGCATCGTGAAGGTCAGCTTCAGCAGCCGAAGTTCTGCCCTGGCGCAGCAGATCAGCGCGGCGATCGCCGAAAACTTCGTGGCGATGACGCTGGATCGTCGCTACAGCGCTTCGGCTTACGCGCGGACCTTCCTGGAGGAAAAGCTGCAGCAGGTAAAACTCAAATTGGAGGACTCGGAGAAACAGGTCGTCGCATATGCGCAGAGAGAGGGCATCGTCAACGTCGATGACAAAATTTCCATCGCCGCCGCCAATCTGAAATCGCTCAACGACTCGCTGGGCATGGCAATGGCCCAACGAATCAAGGAAGAGCAGCTTTGGATGCAGGCCCAAAGCGGAACCGGAGTGGGCTTGCCGCAGGTTCTCGACGATAAGAACATTCAAAGAGCTCGTGAACGCCGAACCGAGCTCATGGCCGATTATCAGGACAAGCTCCGGGTCATGAAGCCGGACTTTCCGGAGATGAAGCAGCTGCGGGCTCAGATCGTAGAATATGACCGGCAGATCAAGGAACAGGTCGATTTCATCCGGCAGGCGATCAAGGCTCGTTACGAGGCTTCACGCGACCAAGAAACGTCATTCGCCAAGCGAATCGAAACGCTGAAGGTCGACGCTCTCGATTTGCGGGATCGGAGCATTCAATACAACATTTTACAAAGAGAGGTCGACACCAATCGATCTCTATATGATGGGCTGCTTCAGCAATATAAAGAGGTCGGCGTGACCGGCGCGATCGGGACGAACAACGTTTCTGTCATCGATAGAGCGGAGAGACCGAAGAGCCCGTCGAGTCCGAAGCTGCTGCTGAATCTGAGCTTGGCTGTCTTCTTCGGCCTGCTTGCGTCGGCGGCGACGATCGCAGTGCGCGAGTTCCTCGACGATACGTTCAAAGTCCCGGAGGAAATCGAAGAGGCTCTCGGTCTCACCGTGCTCGGCGTCATCCCTCTGGCGAGCCGGGATGCCGAAAAGTCGCGGGAAAAACCAGGCTATTCGGTCGCGACGGAGGTCATCGGCGATCCTCTGTCCCCTATGGCGGAAGCCTATCGCTCTTTGCGCACGTCGCTTCAATTTTCGACGGCGACGGGCGTGCCGAAGACTCTGTTGGTCACGAGCTCGCAGCCAGGAGAAGGGAAGTCGACGACCTCTGTTTGTATCGCGGCGAACTTTGCGCAGCTCGGAATGCAGGTTCTCTTGATCGACGCCGATATGCGAAAGCCGTCGCTGCATGAGATACTGGCGGTCGACAACAGCGTCGGCTTGGCGAATGTGTTGACCGGCTCTTTGGACGCGTCGGAGGCCGTATCCGAAAATCTCATCTTTGGCGTCACCTTCATGGCGTCGGGGCCAGTGCCGCTCAATCCGGCGGAGCTCTTGGCCGGACCGCGCTTCGGGTCGCTTCTGGCGATGGCGAGGGAGAAATTCGACATCGTCGTGATCGACGGCCCGCCGGTCGTCGGACTGGCCGACGCGCCATTGCTCGGCAGCCTCGTCGAGGGCGCTGTCTTCGTCGTCGATTCGATGCGCACGCGGCGGCGCGTGGTCCGCGCGGCGGTCAAGCGCCTCGACTTCGCCAGGACGCGGATTCTCGGCGGCTTGCTGAATAAATTCGACGCCAAAAATGTCGGTCATTCTTACGGCTACGGTTATGGCGACGCTTACGGACAGGGTCATGCCTATGGGAGCGAGTATTTCGGCTACGGCTCGAAGAGCGCAACGGGCGGCTCCATTCCGTCCTTGATGGAACAATGACGTGTCGAGAAGTCGAGCATTGCAATGCGCTCTGGATCTGGCGTCGATACCGCCGATGGCGTCGCGTGTGCGAGAGCAGCCGCTGCCCGATGACGTTCTAGAAGTCATTCGGATCGCAGCCGGCTCCGAAGAACCGCTCGCCGAGGCTGTGCGTCATCTCGGGAAGGACAAGGGCTATGTGAAAGCGGCGGCGGAACTCTACGTTCAGCAGATACTTTTCTTTCCAGCCGCCGACAGCTATCGAATTCTCGGCGTCAGGCCGGGCGCCAGCCGTGACGACATGCGAAAGCACATGCGGTGGTTGATGATCTGGCTACATCCCGATCACGCTCATGCGGAGTGGAAAACCGTCTTCGCCCGTCGCGTGCTGGCCGCGTGGCGCGATGTGCAAAGTCGGCCGGAACCATTCACGACGCCGGCCATCGCGCGACGGGCCCCGCCGCCGGTCCGCCGCATCCCATGGGTTCCTCGTCCGATCGAGCGTCGCCGACGAAAATTTCTGATACCCGCGCTTTTCCTTCTCGCCATTGCGATCATCGTGATCGCGATAGCTGTCCCCAGTAGCTTTGTGGAGGCCCAGACGTCATGGTTCGCCACGCTTCTGCTCCGGGCCGTCGACACAGGCTCGCCAAAGTCGCAAGCCGGATTATGAAGTCGCGGCGTCCGTCGCTCGAAAATCCGCGCGAATCGGATCGAGGGGCGTGCGAACTTCGAAGCTCGTGCGCTCCGCTGCCCCATTCGCTCCCGTCACATGTCGGATTCGCGCCGACGACGAAAGCAAACGTGTGATCCCCGGGAATGCGGCGCGCAAAAAGCGAATTACGATTGCAGCGGGGCGGCTCGACGCCATCGCCCCCGTTTCAGACCGCGCTCGGAGCGAGCAGGAGATTTCAGATGCAGCATGACGTCAATTTTCAGGACGAGGCGAAGCGCGCAGCGTTCGGGCTCATCGATGTCACGGGCCTGCGCTACAAAACGAATGACGGGATCCTTCGCGTCACAATATCGGATCCGCCCAATCACAATGCGCTGACCAGAGCGGCGATGGACAGTCTCTATGAAACGCTCCACCGCTTTCACGAGCTGCCTTTCGATCGGTTGACTGTCGAGTTCGACACGGCGTCCAGATCGGTCGCCTGCGCCGGCCTCAATTTGAAGGACTTCGAAGCGGCCGCGTGGCAATTGCGTCCCGGTGAAGATCTGCTGGGGTCGGACAGCTATTTCGTTCGAGCGGCCGTTGCGCTGCGCAGATTGGGACGGACAATTCCCACCTCTGCTTTCGTCGATGGACATCTCGTCGGCGCGGGAGTCGAATTGGCTCTGAGTTGCCGGGAGGTGGCCTGCGCTCGATCAGACAGTAAGATTTTGCTGCCGCATCTGCGGATCGGCGTCCCTTATCATACGTCCGGGCTCTGCCATATGGCCGGCGTCATCGGCTGGGACGTGATGTCGCGCGCGATGGTGACGGATGCGATACCGGTGTGGCTGTCGGACGTTCTCGCCGATCGCGGGAGGATCGAACGCCTCTCGCCCGGCGAGCGTATCCGCGACGCGAAAATCGCGCTCGATCGTATGGCGGCCGTCTTTCATGGTCGACCGGCGCGAATTGGCGATGCTTTCTTCGCCGTAGAAGATCGTACGGGCAGGACGCGACACATCGCCGAAGCGCATTTGGTCCAGATCATGTCCCAAACGTTCTTCGGCGGGGACATAGACGAGCTGCCGCTCGCGCTGCAGGAGATCATCGACGCCCCGCGCGTGCGCGCGTCGTCACGCGCCGACAGTCGGCTGGCCGAGTCGCTCGAGGCCCATCGCAAAAAGCCGAAGCGTCTCAACCATCACTTCTCGAAAGCCATCGGCGCCGGGCTCACCTCCGATGAGCCGAGGGATTGCGATGCCGTCATGACCGCTTCTCCCAATTGATGTTTGCCGACGCCGGCGCAAGCGCGTCGGCGTTGGTCTTCAAGCATATGATTTGTGCGCGCCTGACGCGGTCGGCCGTCGTCGGATTGCGATGCGCGCCGGCTTTGTTCGGATACGCGATGATTGGCGGCGTCTGCCCGAACGCAGGAGCAACCGCATGGAAATGACAGGACTGGAACAAGGATTGCGCGAGCGACGCGCTGTCAGGCATTACAGCGACGCGCCTGTCGGCGACGAACTGCTCTCGGAGATTTTCGAACTCGCGTCATGGGCGCCGTCGCCCGGCAACACTCAGGCATGGAAGGTGATCGCTCTCGGCCATGAAGCCTCCAAGGATGTGATCGCGCGCTTCGAATTGGCCGGATGGGAATCGGTCTTCCCCGTGCTGGAGCAGGTGCTGCGGAAAGACGCGGCGGAGCATTCGTCGATCGCGCCCGATGGCGACGCGAATGACGCGAGACGAGCCACGGCGGATGACTGGAGCCGGCGCGTGATCTCGATGTATCAGGAGCGCTTCGAGGTGAAGGGTTCGCCGAGGCTGCTGTTCATCTATCGCACCGCCGACAGGAGGAGATACGCCGACCTCGTCTTTCTCTCGCTGTCGTCGCTGATACGACGGGCCTGGGGCAAGCCCTCGCTTCTCGATGGGCTGCGCTGCTTTTTCTCTTCGCTGCGAAACGTGTCGGTTCTCGTCCGCGTGAACGCGTTGACGAGAACATTCGGGCTGGCCAATTTCACCTATGCGCTCACGCTCGCCGCCCATTCGCGCGGCTTGGCGACATGCATTCAATCCAACTATCTCAATGTGCAGCGAGACCTTCGGCGCTATCTCGGTCTCGGCGCCGATGTCGATATCGTCGCCTCTGTGTTGATCGGCTACCGAGCCGGCGACGCCTTGCCGGCCCCGGAGATGTTCCGCACGCGCAAGCCGGTCGTCGTCGATTGGATCGAGGCGACTCCCGACGCCGCCGCCACGGCCGCGCCAAGGAAAGAGAGGGCCTATGAAGCCGCCGAGTGAGGGCGGTCCGCTCAGCCGCCCTTGCGCATCAGCATTCCCTTGGCGGGATCATAGGCGATGAGCGCGCCCGCGGAGAACAGGGTCGTATAGCCGGCGACCGCGGCGAGCGACTCCCAGGAGATTTTCTCATAGAAGGCGAAGCGGATCAACTCCACCGCATGGGTGAAGGGATTGGCGATGCACACCCAATAGAGAAAGGGGCTCGACTCCTGCACGCGCCACAGCGGATAGAGCGCGGAAGAGGCGAAGAACATCGGGAAGATGACGAAATTCATCACGCCGGCGAAATTCTCGAGCTGCTTGATCGCCGAGGAGAGCAGCATTCCGAGCGCGCCGAACATCAGTCCCGCGAGCGCGAGCGCCGGCAGCACGGTGAGATAGCCGAGCGGCGTCGGCGGCTCGATCTCCCAGAAATAGGCGATGATCAGATAGGCGTAGACCTGCAGGATCGATACGGCGACGCCGGCGAGCAGCTTGGAGCCGAGCAGAAACCAGCGCGGGAAGGGCGAGACCAGCAGCGTGCGCATATTGCCCATCTCGCGGTCATAGACCATGGAGAGCGAGGACTGCATGCCGTTGAAGAGCTGGATCATCGCCATCAGGCCGGGCGTGATATAGACCTCATAGAGCACATAAGTCTCGTAAGGCGGGATGATCGAGACGCCGAGCACCTGGCGAAAGCCCGCCGCGAAGATGAGCAACCAGACCAGCGGCCGCACCAGCGCGGAGACGAAGCGCTCGCGCTGATGCAGGAAGCGCAGCGCCTCGCGCCAGACGACGCCGGCGAGGCAGATGGCGTATTGGCGCGCGGTGAAGCCGCTCGTCTCGCTCGTCATGCCGCATCCCGCATTTTCGCGCCTGTCAGGCGCTCGAAGGCGGCGCCGATGGTTTCGGTGTCGGTCGCGGCAATTATGTTCGCCGATGTGTCCGCCGCCAGCACCTTGCCCTGATGCAGCACGACGACATCATTCGTCGGTTCGACCTCGTCGATGAGATGCGTGGTCCACAGCACGGCGAGATTGCGCTCGGCGACGAGGGCGCGCACATGGGCGAGAATATCGGCGCGCGCCTTTATATCGAGCCCGACGGTCGGCTCGTCGAGCAGCAGCAGGCGCGGCTCATGCAGCAGCGCGCGCAATATTTCGACGCGGCGCATCAGGCCGCCGGAGAGATCGCGCGCCTTGTCCTTGGCGCGGTCGGCGAGGCCGGAGCGCTCCAGCGCCGCCTGGCCGCGGCGTCTCGCCTCGGCGGGGCCGATGCCGTGCAGCGCCGCGTGATAGACGAAATTCTGCATCACGCTCAATTCGAGATCGAGCGTGCGCGCCTGGAACACGACGCCGAGTTGGCGCAACGCCTCGCCGCTCTCGCGCGCGACGTCATGGCCGAAGATTTCGATCTTTCCCTCGCGCGCGGCGTAGAGGCGGGTGATCAGCGAGAACAGCGTGCTCTTGCCCGCGCCATTGAGGCCGAGCAGCACGGTGAAGCTTCCCGCCGGGACGGAAAAGCTGACATCGTCCAGCGCGCGCCGCGCCCCATAGGAATGGCCGATCTGCGCGACGTCGAGAGCGGGCGGCTCGACGCTCATTTCGTCGCCACGACGATGCCCCAGGGGAAGGCGCCCACGGGAATCGACTTCAGCACTTTGAGGCTCGCCAGATCGATGATGGAGACGTCATTGGAGACGCCATTGGCGGTCAAAAGGTATTTCTCGTCCGGCGTGAAGGCGAGATGCCAGACGCGCTGGCCGACGAGCAGATATTTCTCGATTTTTTTCGTCTGCGTATCGATGACGGCGACGCGATTGGCCGGCCCGAGCGCGACGAAGGCGCGCTTGCCGTCGCGGGTGAAGGAGATGCCGATCGGCTGGATCGCCTCCTTGGTGAGGCCCGGTATCTCGAAACGGATTTTCTGCGTCACCGCATGAGTCTGCGGATCGATGACGGCGACGGTGCCGCCGATCTCCGACGACACCCACAGCTCGGAGGCGTCTGGCTTGAAGGCGGCGAAGCGCGGGCGCGCGTCGACGAGCACATTGGCGAGAATCTGCTTCGTCTGCGTGTCGATGAGATGCGCCATATTGGTCGTCTCGGACGTATTCACGAGAATACGTCCGTCCGGGCTGATCGCCATGCCTTCCGGCTCGACGCCGACGGGCACGTCGCCCACTTGGCGCTTCGTCTTGGTGTCGATCATGGTGACGAGATTGTCGTTCTCGTTCGACACATAGACGGTCTTGCCGTCCGGGCTCAGTATCATCAGCTCCGGATCGGGGCCGGAGGGCAGATTGCCGGTGATCTTCAGAGTCTTCGTATCCAGCACCTGGATCGTGTCGTCGTCGCCGGCGCAAATGTAGAGCTCGGAATTGTCCTTCGACAATTCTATGCCGCGCGGGCGGCGGCCGACTTTGATGGTCTTGATCGCCTCGAGCTTGTCCGTGTCGATCACGGTGACGCTGTTGCCCTTCTCATTGCTGACATAGGCGGTGAAGGCCTGCGCCGGAGTGGCGAGAAAGAGAACGAAAAGGGCGAGCGGCCGAACCAGCGCGCGCCCCTTCTCCCGCTCGCGGGAGAAGGTGTCGTGCGAATGCGCGACGGATGAGGGCGAGCCGCAGCGCTGTTCCGAACGGGCCCTCATCCGACCCCACTTCGTGGGGCCACCTTCTCCCGCGCGCGGGAGAAGGAGACGAGCGCCGAGATTTCTGATCATTTTCATTGCAGCCTGCATTTCGTTTCGGGCTTGTCGACGCCCAATGTGTCGAGCTCGGAGGTCTGGTGCAGGAAGCCCTCCTGCGGCGACACCGAAACCGTCATGCGGCCGTCGCTGAGCAGAATAGGCTGACGCAGCTGCCGATTCCAGGGCCGCACCGAGAGTCGCACGCCCTTGAAGGCGGCGATGGAGAAGTCCGGCCCGAGGAGATAGGCCGAGAGCGCCTTCGGATCGGCGGAGCCGGAGCGCGTCGCCGCCTCGCCGATCATGCGCGCGGCGACCCAGGCCTGATGATCGCGGGCGTTCATGCTGCGGCGGAACTCCTTGCGGAAGCGATTCTGCAATTGTGTCGCGCCCCATTGCTCGTGAGAAGCGTCCCAGCTCGTCGGAAAGAGGCCGGCCGAGCCCGCCACAGGGCGCGGATCCCAGGTCCGATAGGGCAGATAATTGCCGAACACTTCGCTCTCGTCGGCGGCGATCAGCACATCATAGGCCGGGGCGCCTTGCGTCAGCGGCGGAATCAGCCGCTGCGTCTGCACGCTGCCGGAATCGGAGCGACGTCCGCCCTCCGTATCGACATAGATGCGCTCGTCGACGATCTTCGCGCCGAATTTCTTCGCGCTGGCGCGAATGGCCTCGGCGAAGCGCTCGTCTTCCGGATGCGAGCCCTTGATGACGAACCAGCGGCGCCATTGCTTCCAGACGAGATATTGCGTCAGCGCGTCGGCGAGCATGGAGCGGGTCGGCGCGACATGAATCACATTGACGCGGCAATCCTGCTCGCGCAGGCGATCGTCCGGCGCGCTGATGTTGAAGAGAAGCGTGTCGCGTTGTTTCAGCGCGTCGGCGACATGCAGCAGATCGTCGGCGGACAGATCGGCGACGATGGCGACGGCGCCTTCGTCGACGAGCTTTTGCGCGGCGGCGGCGGCGTCATCGCCTGGGGCGAGCTTCCGGTCGATCGCCTCATAGCTCTGGCCGGTGAAGCGGCCCGTCGTATTGTCGTCGGCGACGCCGATCAGCGCGCCGGCGATGGCGTCGTCCTCGGCCGGCAGGTCGAGGATCGACAGGGTTTCGCTCGAATGCTGCTGGCGCAGCACGCCGAATTTCACCCGCAGCGGCTCGGCCGCGGCGGGAAGGATGGCAAGGAGAACGGCGACCGACGCGCCAATGACGCAACTCTTCATCATGACGTGTGCGGCCGCTCCTTCTCCGCTCAGCGAATCAGCTTCAGCAGCGCCTGGCCCGCCTTGGACTTCAGCTCCTTGGCGTCGAGCGTGCCTTCGTCGTCCTTGTCCGCCGCTTTGAACAGCTTGGCGACGAGGGCGAGATATTCCTCTTTCGTGAGCGTTTTGTCATCGTCCGGATCGGCGGCGGCAAAATCTTTCTTGCCGATGCGCGCGCCGACCTCCTTGCGGTCGACCGTGCCGTCATTGTCCTTCTCGAGCTTGTCGAAGACCGCCGTGGCGGCCTTGTTCACCTCGGCGAGATCGAGCGTGCCGTCATTGTCCGTGTCGAAGCTCTTGATCGGCGAGGGCGCGGCGAAAACAGGTTGCGCGACCATGGCCGACGCGAAACAAAGTCCCGCGCCGAGGGCGATAATGTGAAATTTAGAAGTCATATCTTGCCTCCTTTTCCCGTCGAACAACGTGCAGAGTCGGCAAACCGATTGTCCGATTCTCCCAATATAGGCGGCGGCGGCCGATCGCACAAAGCGTGTGGACGAGCGCCGCTCCGCTACAGATCGTCGCCCTCCCGCTCCTCGACCTCGGGAAGCGGCAGCAGAACCTCTATCCGCGTCCCGCCTTCCGGGCGGCGCTCCATGCGCATGAGGCCGCCGAGCGTATGGACGCGCTCGCTCATGCCGATGAGGCCGAGGCCAAATCTGTGCTCCTGCGGCAGGCCGACGCCGTCGTCCTCCACCAGAACGCGCAGCGCCTCGGCGCCCCCGGCCGCGGCGAGCTCCGGCGGCGCCTCGACGAATTCGAGCCGCGCCTCGGCGTTGGCGGCGGAGGAATGGCGGAAAATATTGGTGAGCGCCTCCTGAACCACGCGATAGGCGGTGAGCGCGATTTTCTCGTCGAGGCAGGAGAGGTCATGGGCGATGCGCAGCGACAGCCGCACATCGGCGCGGCTGCCGGTCCAGGAGGCGACGAGCCCGCGCAATGCGGTCTCGAGGCCGAGCTCGCTCATGGCCGGCGGGCGCAGCCGCTCGAGCATGCGGCGCAGCAGCGTCTGCAGCGCCTGTCCGGCGGCGTCGATATTGGCGCAGGTTCGCCGCAGCAGATCGTGATCGGGAAAATTGCCCGAAGGCGAGGCGGCGAGCGTCGCCGCGCCGGCGCGGATGGAGAAGAGGCACGGGCCGGCCTCGTCGTGCAGGTCGCGCGCTATGTCGTGGCGCTCGGAATCCTGGACGGCGAACAGCCGGTCGATGAGCGAATGATTCTCGTCCTGCACGCGGTCGAGAGTCGTGGCGAGCGAATTGAGCTTTTGGGAAATATCCCTGAATTCCGAGGCGCCGCGCAGATCGAGGCGCACCTCCTTCTCGCCCGCCTCGAGCCGCGCCAATCCGCTTCCGAGCGAGTCGAAGGGCGCGAGCGTGCGGCGCAGCAGCTCGAGCACCAGAGCCAGCATCAGCAGCGTGACGGCGAGGCTGATCGCGCCGAGCCACAGGAGGTCGGACCAGATCTCCGCGAGCTCGTCGACAGGATTGGAGATGATGGCGATATTGCCATATTGGACGTCGCCGATCCGCGCCGGGATGATGTCGACCTTGGGCGCCGGCGCGACGAGGCTCACGAACCAATCGGGCACGCCGGTCTGCATTTCGGCGCGCAATTTCGAGTCGAAACTCGGCGCCGTGTCGTCATTTGGAAGGATCTCGATTTCGATGTGGCGGAGATTGCGCAGATTTTCGAAGAGCCGCCGCAGTGAGGGAATGGGGTCTCTGGTCTCTTGCAGGCTCGCGAGCGCCGTCTCGACGAGCTCATGCGACAGATGCTCGATGCTCACCGCCTCGGCGCGCACGCGCGGGCCGGCGTGGCCGATCATGATCGCCACATTGACCGCCAACATGGCGGTGAGCACGACTGCGATCAGCCAGCCGAGCCGGGCCTTCAACGACATGGCCTTCAAGGACATGGAACGCTCCGGTTTTCGCCCTGCGCCGGCGCGCGGGCCGGCGATTGACAAACAAGATTTTGTATTCCCATAGTAATCCCACTCTGGAACAGTGGCTATGCCCGATGCGCGTGCTGATCGTCGACGACCATCCCATGGTGATTGCCGGATGCCGCGGCATGTTGTCCGGCCAATCGGACATAGAAGTGCTGGAGGCGCGCGACGCCGACGCGGCGCTGGAAGCCCACGCCTCCGCGCAGCCTGACGTCATCGTGCTCGATATCAATCTGCCGGGCCTCTCGGGTTTCGAGCTGTTGCGGCGCATGCTCAAGCGCAAGCCGGACACAAAGGCGATCGTCTTCACCATGAATGACGATCCGGTCTTCGCCGCGCGCTCTATCGAGCATGGTGCGAAGGGCTATCTCGCCAAGAGCGAGGATCCGGCGCTCTTCGTGAAGGCGGTGCGCATGGTCGCCGCCGGCGAGCGCTATCTCTCCAATCAGTTCGCGCAGAAGCTCGCTTTCTTCGATCAAAAGCACGGCGCCAATCCGCTCGAAGGGCTGAACGGCCGCGAGCTCGAGATTTTGCGTCTACTCGCCGAGGGCAAGGGCATGGCGGAGATCGCGCATATCATGCGCGTGTCCTACAAGACGGTGGCGAACAGCTGTTCTTTGCTGAAGCGCAAACTCGCCGCCCGCTCGCGGGCGGATCTGATCCGCATCGCCGTCGAGAACAAGCTGGCCAAAGAGTTGGTCTGAATCTCCGTGTGCGCTCCTTCTCCCGCTCGTGGGAGAAGGCGCCCCCGCAAAGCGGGGTCGGATGAGGGCGCGGCGTGTTCAGAAGCTAAAATTACTATCGGGATTTTTCGGACATTTTTGTCGGGAAAGCTTGGAAAGCAGGAGCCCTCGAGCCCTCATCCGACTCTTGCTTCGCAATGGCTGCCTTCTCCCGCAGGCGGGAGAAGGAAGAGTCTCCGCTTTTACGCCAGACGCTGCTCGATCGCGATGCGCACCAGATCCATCGGCGTGCGCGCGCCGAGCTTGCGCTTGAGCAGCGAGCATGTGTTGGCGATCGTCTTGTAGGAGACATGCACCGCATCGGCGATCTCGGTCATGCTCGAGCCTTTGCCCAGCATGCGTAAAATCTCGAGCTCGCGCGAGCTCAGCTCCGTCAGAGGATTGGCGAGCGCCGCGGTCTTGTCGAAGGCGAGCCGATTGGCGAGCCGCGGCATCAGGAACACGCCGCCGGCCGCGACGTCCCGCACGGCTCTCAGCAGCAGAAAAGGATCGTCGTTCTTCGTCACATAGCCGCGCGCGCCGGCCTCGATCGCCCGCGCGGCGAAGATCGGATCGTCATTCATGGAAAAAATGACGATGCGCGCTTCGGCGTCGTGCCGCAGCATACGGCGCGTCAGCTCGAAGCCGGAGGCGCCGGGCAGGTTGATGTCGACGACGGCGACGTCCGGCCTCCATTCGACGAAGATGGCGAGCGCCGCTTCCGCGTCGCCGGCGTCGCGCGCTTCTATGTCCCCCTCGCCCGAGAGCATGGCCGCGCAGCCGGAGACGATGATCGGATGATCGTCGACGATCAGGACACGCATTTTCTGGCTCGCGCTTCGGGACGCTCCGGTCGCGAGCGCCGGGACGGATTGACCGGGGGCTACCCTTACGTAAAGTCGCCGTGCATTGCAAAGGCGGGGCCCCATGCTGGAAGGATTGTCGCTTCGCGCCCGGCTGCTGGCGCTGCTCGGCGTGACGCTCGCCGCCGGCCTCGCGCTCGGCGTCGGCCTGTTGATGCTGCACGCCGCCTCGCGCGTGCGCGCCGAATCCGACAGCACGGCGCGTCTCGCCCGGGAATTCGTGGCGACGGCGCTGGCCAGCGTCGAGGAGAGCGACGACCCGCTTCCCGCTTTGCGCGAGCGGCTCGCCGATGTCGAGCGGCTGCGGCACATTCATATCTTCATGGCCGGCTCGGGCGAGGAGAGGGCGCTGGCGGGAGACGGCCGGCGCGCGCCCGGCTGGTTCGCGGCGCTCGTCGCCGGGCCGCCCAGCGTGACGCGCATCGCCCTCGACGGCCGCGGGCGCCTGCGCGGGGAGCTGGCGCTCGTCGCGGAGCCAGGGGACGAGATCGACGAGATCTGGGACGAGGTCGGGCTGCTGGCGCTGGGCGCCGCGGCTCTGGCGCTCGCCGGCTTCGGCGTGGTGTCGGTCGTCGTCTCGCGCGCGCTCACGCCCGTCGCGACGCTCGCCGAGGCGCTGCAGCGGCTCGAGCGCGGCGACCGCAGCGTGCGCATGGCCGCCGGCGACGCGCCGGAATTCGTCGCCATCGCCAGCCGTGTCGATGCGCTGGCGGAGACGCTCGCGCGTTTCGACGCGGAAAATCGCGCGCTGGTCGAGCGCATCATCCATGTCCAGGACGAGGAGCGCCGCGACATCGCCCGCGATCTGCACGACGAGATCGGCCCCTTTCTCTTCAGCATTCGGGCCGGGCTCGGCGCGCTCGCCCGCAAGCTCGAGGGCGCGCATCGGGAAGATTGCCTGAATATCGACGGGCAGCTCGGCGCGCTGCAGCAGGTCAATCGCCGCATTCTCGGACGCTTGCGGCCGGCGGCGCTCGACGAAATGGGTCTCGACGGCGCGCTGCAGGCGCTCGCGCAGGGTTGGCGCGATCTCGATCCGAAGGTCGCCGTCGGGCTGCATGTCGCGGAGGCGGGCGCGCCGCTCGACGAGTCGATCGCGCTCACCGCCTATCGCATCGTCCAGGAGGGCCTGACCAATGTGTTCCGCCATGCGAGCGCCTCGCGGGTCGATGTGACGGTGGAGCGCATCGTTTCGGGCGGAAAAAGCGAATTGCGCGTCACCGTGCGCGACGACGGCGCCGGGGTTCCCGAGGGCGCGCGCGAAGGCATCGGCCTGCGTGGCATGAGCGAGCGCGTCGCTGCGCTCGGCGGGCGGCTGACGTTCGACTCCGCATCGCCGCGCGGCGCGCTGCTCGAGGCGCGCTTGCCACTCGAGACGCACACGCCACTCGAGACTTTGTGCGACGCAAAATAGACTTCGGTCCCGAAACGGGAAATTCTTTCACGCTCACGCTCGTGGAGAGAAAAGGATTCGTGGCCTTTTCGTGACTTCGTCTCGACGCGACGATCTGCCTCTCGCCAAGCCTCTTCGGATAGTTTATGTAGCAAAACGCACAAAGCGGGAGCAGCGCGGTTCGAGCGCGCAGCGGTCCCGCGAGGGGCAGAGTATCCGTCCCCCTTATCGCGGTATGAAGGGTCGTCACATGGACTATCGGCGCTTTTTCGAGACGGCGGTCACTCGTCTCCAGGAGGAGCGCCGGTACCGGGTCTTCGCCCATCTCGAACGCTGCGTCGAAACGTTTCCGCAGGCGGTCTGGCATCGCGAAGACGGCTCCACCCGCGATGTGACGGTGTGGTGCTCCAATGATTATCTCGGCATGGGCCAGAACCCCGAGGTGATCGCGGCCATGGTGGAGACCGCCTCGCGCGTCGGCGCGGGGGCCGGCGGCACGCGCAACATCTCCGGCACCAGCCATGCGATCGTGGAGCTCGAGAGCGAGCTCGCCGATCTCCATGGCAAGGAGGCCGCGCTCGTCTTCACTTCGGGCTGGATCTCAAATCTCGCGGCCATTTCGACGATCGCCGATCTGCTGCCCGATTGCGTCATCCTCTCCGACGCCTCCAACCACAATTCGATGATCGAGGGCGTGAAGCGCTCGCGCGCCGAGCGCAAGATCTTCCGCCACAATGATCTCGCCCATCTCGAGGAGCTGCTCGTCGAGGCCGGAAATCGGCCCAAGCTCATCGTCTTCGAGAGCCTCTATTCGATGAACGGCAATATCGCGCCGGTCGCCGAGATCGCGACGCTCGCCGAGCGTTATGGCGCGATGACCTATATCGACGAGGTCCACGCCGTCGGCATGTATGGCGCGCGCGGCGGCGGAATCTGCGAGCGCGAGGGCGTCATGCATCGCATCGACGTCATCGAGGGCACGCTGGCCAAGGGCTTCGGTACGTTGGGCGGCTATGTGGCGGGCGACCGCGTCGTCATCGACGCCATTCGCAGCTATGCCGCCTCCTTCATTTTCACCACTGCTCTGCCGCCGGCCATCGCCGCGGCGGCGACGGCCGCCGTTCGGGTATTGAAGACACGCTCCGATCTGCGCGCCGCCCATCAGCGCGCCTCGCACATCACCAAACATGCGCTGGCCGCGGCCGGCCTGCCGGTGCTGGAGAATGGCTCGCATATCGTGCCGGTGATGGTGCGCGAAGCCGAGCTGTGCAAGGCGGCGAGCGACATGCTGCTCGAGCGCCACGATATCTATATCCAGCCGATCAACTATCCGACCGTCGCGCGCGGATCGGAGCGTCTGCGCATCACGCCGACGCCGCGTCATACGCCGGAGCATATCGTCGCTCTGGTGGAAGCGGTAGTCGACGTCTGGCACACGCTGGGCATCCCCTTCGTGGAGCCGCCGCAGCATCTGCATGTCGACGCGGAGAGCCGCGAGCGCTGCACCTATCCCGAGATCAAGCTCGCCGCGCAGTGACGGACTCGACGCCTCGGA
>Ga0265328_10000247_pt1 | contig 24945 bp, 22 predicted proteins | sample 41624metaG_FD_202086 | JGI IMG/M metagenome (GOLD analysis project Ga0265328, IMG submission 202086) | Rhizosphere microbial communities from Carex aquatilis grown in University of Washington, Seatle, WA, United States - 4-16-24 metaG | ecosystem: Host-associated > Plants > Roots > Rhizosphere...
CATGGGCGACGAGCGCGCTCTCGATCTCCGCCGTGCCGAGGCGATGGCCGGAAACATTGATGACGTCGTCGACGCGGCCGGTGATCCAATAATAGCCGTCGGAATCGCGCCGGCAGCCGTCGCCGGTGAAATATTTGCCCGGATAGGCGGTGAAATAGGTCTGCACGAAACGCTCGTGATCGCCGAACACGGTGCGCGCCTGTCCCGGCCAGCTATCGGCGATGACCAGATTCCCCTCGCAGGCCCCCTCCAGCACATTGCCATTGGCGTCGACGATCTCCGGCTGCACGCCGAAGAAGGGCTTGGTCGCCGAGCCCGGCTTCAGCGCCGTCGCACCCGGCAACGGCGAGATCAGAATGCCGCCCGTTTCCGTCTGCCACCATGTGTCGACGATGGGGCAGCGGCCCTCGCCGACAACGCGGTGATACCATTCCCAGGCTTCCGGATTGATCGGCTCGCCGACCGAGCCGAGCAGGCGCAGCGATTTGCGGCTCGTCTTTTTCACCGGCTCCTCGCCGGCGCCCATCAGCGCGCGGATCGCCGTCGGCGCGGTGTAGAAGATGTCGACCTTGTGCTTGTCGATCACTTCCCAGAAGCGCGAGACGGTCGGATAATTCGGCACGCCTTCGAACATCAGCGTCGTCGCGCCATTGGCGAGCGGGCCATAGACGATATAGCTGTGGCCCGTGACCCAGCCGACATCGGCCGTGCACCAATAGATGTCGCCCTCGCGATAGTCGAAGACGAGCTCATGCGTGAGCGCGGCGTGGACGAGATAGCCGCCCGTCGTATGCAGCACGCCCTTGGGCTTTCCGGTCGAGCCAGAGGTGTAGAGGATGAACAGCGGATCCTCGGCGCCGACCTCGGCATAGGGGCAATCCTCGGGGACTTTCTTCGCCTCGTCCTCGTAACGGAAATCGCGGCCGGGCTTCATATCCACCTTGGCGCCCGTGCGCGTGACGACGATGACGGTCTTGACCGCGACCTTCTCCAGCGCGGCGTCGACATTATCCTTGAGCGCGGTCTTGCGTCCGCCGCGCACACCCTCGTCCGCGGTGATGACGACATCGGATTGCGCGTCTTCGATGCGGCCGGCGAGCGCGTCCGGCGAGAAGCCGCCGAACACCACCGAATGCACGGCGCCGATGCGCGCGCAGGCGAGCATGGCATAGGCCGCCTCGGGGATCATCGGCATATAGATCGTCACGCGATCGCCTTTGCGCACGCCATGCGCCTTCAGCACATTGGCGAAACGGCAGACCTGCTCGTGCAATTCGCGATAGGTGATGTGGCGCGAGAGCGAAGGATCGTCGCCCTCCCATATGATCGCCACTTGATCGGCGCGATGCGGCAGATGGCGGTCGATGCAATTCATCGCGACATTGGTGGAGCCGTCGCCGAACCATTCGATCGCGACATTATGCGTGTCGAAGCTGACCTCCTTCACGCGCGTGAACGGCGCGATCCATTCGATGCGCTGCGCCTGCTCGGCCCAAAAGCCATTCGGATCGGCGACGGAGCGTCGGTAGAGCTCTGCGTATCGTTCGGCGTTTATGCGCGCTTCCTTCCCCCAGGCCTCCGGCACAGCATAGATCTTGTCAGACATTCGAGCGTTCCCTCGGGTGACCGCGGCGCGTTGGCGCGCCGTCCGCTTTGTCGCCAATATGACCTTTTTCGCGGCCTCGGGCTATGGCGTCCTTCGCCTGCGGCGCCCGCCATTTCGGCTCCGGGAGCCGAAACACGCTCTGCGACGCGCGCCGCGCGGGCGCGACATCAGGTCGCAGATCGTTTCGAAGTGCTCCGTATTACAGGAGCAATGCGCAAGCTGCGAGCTGAATTTCTTCCCGGCGAGAGACTGGTCGGCGCCGGATTTGCGGCTCTTTTAAACAGCGCGACGCCCAATGCCTTCGAGGAGCCGAGATGAAGACCCCTTCGTTCGACGATATTCGCGAACTATGCCTTCGCCGCTGCGACACGATTTTCTATTCGCTGGTGGCGATCGTCGCCCTGGCCCGCGCGATCGTCGATTTCCAGCAAGGCGCGTTCAGCGTCGAGCTCTATTCCTCCCTCGTCGACATCATCGGCTATCGCGAATTGCTGCGGCTCTTTCTGTGGGCGCACGAGAATCCGCGCTATGCGATCGCCTCGCTCTATGGCGCGGTCATCGCTTCGGCGCTGCCGGTCATGTTCTCGCATCCGAGCGCCTTCCTCTTCGAATGCACGGTCTATCTGCTGCTGCGCATCGCCGCTCATATGCTGTTCGGCCTCGACGAGAAGATCGTCATCAAGCTCTATCGCGAAGTGCTGTTCGATTATTACAATCGCAAGCCGCCGCAGAAGCGCGACCGCAAGCGGCGTAAATCGCTGCTCGAGCGGCTCGGCCTCGAGGAAGGCTTCGCCCCGGGAACCGCCTGAGCTGTAACGCTCAGCGCTTCGGCCCCGTCTCCGGCATGGCGACGACGACCAGCGCCAGCCCGGCGAGCGCGATGACGGCGAGCGTCAGAAAGCCCGCCGCATAGCCGCTCGATGCGACGATGAAGCCCGCGATGGAGAGACTCGTCGCGCCGCCCACGCCCTGCACGAATCCGAGGCCGCCGCGCGCGAGGCTGTAATGGCCCGTGCCGCGCATGATGTCGGCGAGCACGAGCGGCAGCAGCGCGTCGAACAAGCCGCCGCCGACGCCGTCCAGCAATTGCGCCGCGAGCAGATGCAGCGGCGTTTGCGCGAAGACGCAGGCGAGATCGCGCGCAAAGAGCGCCGCAAAGGCGAGAACGAGCAGCGGCTTTCGGCCGATGCGGTCGGCGCGCTCGACGAGCAGCGCCATGGCGATCGTCGAGAGCTGCGCGAGGATGATCGCCGCCGAGGTGACGCCGCTCTCGAAGCCTGGATTTTCCGAAGCGAGCTTCTGCGCGATCAGCGACAGAGTCGGCGCATTGGCGAAATTGAACAGCGCCGCCGCCGCCGCATAGATCAGCAGCGTCCGGTAATGCAGCAGATCTCGTAGCCGGCCGGGCTGCGGCGGATGCGCGGGATCGACATCCTCGAGTCCGCGGGCGCGGTCGTGATCGATCGCCGCGGCCGGAATGGCGAAAGCCGCCCACGCCGCGAGCGCAGCGAAGATCGGCGTCAGATAGAAAGGCGCCGTCTGCGAGACGAGGACGCCGACGAGGCCGACGATTCCCGCGATGAAAATATTGCCGGCGCGATCGAAGGCGGCGTTGCGGCCGAGCCGCTCGGCCAGCCTGTCGCGGCCGTAGAGGCCGAGCGTGATCGCCGCCACGGTCGGCGCAAAGACGGCGCCGAGCGTCGCCATGACGACATCCGCCGCCATCACGACCGGAATGCTCGGCGCATGAATAATGGCGAGGCCGCAGGCGCAGAGGACGAAGCTCGACAGAACCAGGAGCTCGCGCTTGGCGCGCGTGCGGTCGATGAAGGCGCCGACGGCCGGATGGGCGGCGATTCCGACGAGCCCGCTCACGGTGAGGACTGCGCCGATCTCGGCCTGGCTCCAATGCGCCTGCGTGAAGAGAAAGACGCCGACATAAGGGCCTAGCCCGCCGCGCACATCGGCGAGGAAAAAATTCAGCCGGTCGAGAGCGTCCAGGCGCATGGCGGCTTTGATCCCGTGGTTCCCCCAACCGTCAAACGCCCGAGCCGGGGATAATCGACGTTTGCCAACCGCCGCTTTTGGGCTAGGAGCGTTTCCAGCCGAGTGGGCGCCGGTTCGGCGTTGGAAACGCGTCGAAACAAAAGCCTGAAGTCTTTCCCTGTTTCCATGAAACAGGGAAAGACTTCAGAAGCGGATTATCCATGCAGGGCGGAGGGGCCGCATATGGGGCAGTTCTTTCGGGACAGGCTGCGGCGGCTCCGGGATCGGCTGGTGTCGAGCCCGCGCTTCCAGCGCCTCGCGGCCGCTCATCCGCTGACCCGCGCGAAGGCGCGAAAGCGCGCGCGGGACATGCTCGATCTCTGCGCCGGCTTCGTCTATTCGCAGGTGCTGCTCGCCTGCGTGCGGCTGAAGCTCCTGGAGCTTCTGCTCGAAGCGCCGCGCGATGTGGAGCAGGTGGCGCAAAAGCTCGAGCTCTCGACCGACGCGGCGGCGCGGCTGCTCGACGCCGCCGCCTCGCTCGGCCTCGTCGAGCGGCGCGGCAAAGGGCGCTTCGGCCTCGGCGAGCTCGGCGCGGCGCTCATCGGCAATAGCGCTGCGCTGTCGCTGGTCGCGCATCAGCCCATGCTCTACGCCGATCTCGCCGATCCCGTGGCTTTGCTGCGCGGCGACGAATCGGCCGAGCCGCGGCTCGCCGACTATTGGCCCTATTCCGCCGCCGAAAATCCGGCCGAGCTCTCCGCCGAGGAGGTCGCGCCCTATAGCGCGCTGATGGCCGCCTCGCAGCCGCTGGTCGCGCAGGAGCTGCTCGACGTCTATCCCATCCGCCGCCACAAGAAGCTGCTCGACGTCGGCGGCGGCGAAGGCGCCTTTCTCGCCGCGGCGGCGGCGCGCGCGCCGAGGCTGCAGCTGATGCTGTTCGATCTGCCGGCCGTCGTCGAACGCGCCCGCGCCCGGCTCGACGAAGCGGGACTGACCAAGCGGACGACCTTCTTCTCCGGCAATTTTCTCGCCGATCCGCTGCCCAAAGGCGCGGATGTGATCACGCTGATCCGCATCGTCCATGATCACGACGACGCCTCCGCGCTCGAGCTGTTGCGCAATGTGCGCCGCGCTCTGCCGCGCGACGGGACGCTGCTCATCATCGAGGCCATGTCGGGCGTCGAGGGGGCGGAGCCGCTCGACGCCTATTACGGCTTCTACACGCTGGCCATGGGCCGCGGCGAGCCGCGCACCGTGGCCGAGCTGCAGAAGCTCGCGAAAAAGGCCGGCTTCGGCCGCTTCCGCCTGCTGAACAATCCCATGCCCATCGTCGCGAGCATTCTGGTCGCCAAGCCCGATCCGGACTATCACGGACCCTGAACGGCTGGTTCGAACTTGCCGGGACCGGGCGGAGCAGCCATGTCTCCAGTGGGGGAGAAAAGGGCGGCCGATGACGATCGAACCTCTGCTTCTCACCACGGCGCGCGTCTGCACCTTCGATAGGCGGGCGCCGCTGACCAACGCCAGCGGCTTCTTCTTCGAACGCGACGGGCGCCTTTTCCTGGTGACGAGCCGCCATGTGCTGAGCGACGCGGCGAGCGGCCATTTTCCCGACCGAATCGAGATCGAGCTGCATATCGACGCCGAGAATTTGGCCAAATCGACCGGCTTCTCGATTCCGCTCTACGAGGACGGCAAGAGCGTCTGGCGCCAGGGCGTCGACGCCGGCGGCGAAGTGGATGTGGCGGCGATCGAGATCGAACGACAGGCTCTGCCGGAGCCGACCATCTATCGGGCCTTCACCCCGGCGAATCTTCCCGGCGGCTTCGATCAGGTCGAGATCGGCTCCTCGCTGCTGATCCTCGGCTTTCCGCTCGGCTTTCACGACACTCTGCACCACATGCCGGTGGCGCGGCAGGGCGTCGTCGCCTCCTCCTTCGGCCTGCGCTTCCAGGGCCAGGGCTTTTTTCTGACCGACGCGCGCACCCACCGCGGCGCGAGCGGCGCGCCCGTCGTCGCCCGCGTGCCGGCGCTGGAGGTGAGGCAGGGCGATTTGCCCTGGACGCTGCTCGGCGTCCACTCGGCGCGACTCGACGTCGGCCGCGACGCCCAGCAGGACGAGGCGCTCGGCCTCAATTGCACCTGGTACGCGGATATTCTGCTAACTCTGACCGAAGGCTGAGCGGCGCGGCTTTGCGCCTTCTGCGGCGATTTGGTAAAGGGCGCGGAGTTTCGCGAATGCGCCCGCAGCCGCCGAGGACACCCCGAATGGAAAAATTCGTCACGCTGACCGGCGTCGCCGCGCCGATGCCGATCATGAACATCGACACCGACATGATCATCCCCAAGCAATATCTGAAGACGATCGCCCGCACCGGCCTCGGCACGGGTCTCTTCTCGGAGCTGCGCTATAAGGACGACGGCTCGGACAATCCGGAGTTCGTCCTCAACAAGCCCGCCTATCGCAACGCCAAGATATTGGTCGCGGGCGATAATTTCGGCTGCGGCTCGTCGCGCGAGCACGCCCCCTGGGCGCTGCTCGATTACGGCGTGAGGGCGGTGATCTCCACGAGCTTCGCCGACATCTTCTATAACAACTGCTTCAAGAACGGCATATTGCCGATCAAAGTCCCGCAAGCCGATCTCGACAAGCTCATGGACGACGCCACGCGCGGCGCCAACGCCACGCTGACGATCGACCTCGCCGCCCAGGAAATCCGCGGCCCGGACGGCGGCGTGGTGAAATTCGACATCGACCCGTTCCGCAAGCACTGCCTGCTCGAGGGCCTCGACGATATCGGCCTCACGCTGCAGAAGCGACCCGCGATCGACGCTTTCGAGGCGAAATCGGCGGCGGCCCGGCCCTGGGCCTGACCGCGGTTTCCCGTATTGCAAAAAAGTAACGAGGGTTTTTCCTCGGGGAGGCTTAGGATCGCAGCGAGGCGGCGCGCGATCCCGCGTTCCGTCTCTCTCGTCCAGGGCGCCCAGGCTTGAGCTTCCGATCCTACCCATCCGCGAGCGACACCGGCCGATCCGGCCTACTGACCCGGATCGCCGAACGTCTGCGCCTACGCCGGCCGGCCGCCGAAGGGGGGTCTTCGGCGCGCTTTGCGGCCGAAATCGACGCCTGGAACAGAGACGGCGCCGAAAATTTAGGCGCCGATGAAGCGCCGGCCGATTTCAGTTCCTCGAGCGACGCGCCCTATGCGAGCGATGAGGAATCCTTCGCCGCGCATCAGGGCGTGCTGTCGATCCAGCATCTCGCCAAGGCCTATAAAACCCGCCGCGTCGTCGAAGATGTGAGCCTGCATGTGGCCCGGGGCGAGGCGGTCGGATTGCTCGGCCCCAACGGCGCCGGCAAGACCACGGTTTTCTACATGATCACCGGGCTGGTGAAGCCGGACCGCGGCATCATCGCGCTCGACGGCTATGACGTCACCGGCCTGCCCATGTATCGGCGCGCGCGGCTCGGCATCGGCTATCTGCCGCAGGAGGCGTCGATCTTCCGCGGCCTCACCGTCGAGGACAATATCCGCGCCGTGCTGGAGATCACCCAGCCGGACAAAAGCCTGCGGGAGCAGGAGCTCGACGCGCTGCTCGAGGAGTTCAAGCTCGAGCGCCTGCGGCGCACGCCGGCGGTCGCGCTCTCGGGCGGCGAGCGGCGGCGCTGCGAGATCGCCCGCGCCCTCGCCGGACGCCCGTCCTTCATGCTGTTGGACGAACCCTTCGCCGGCATCGATCCGATCGCCGTCGGCGGCATTCAGGATCTGGTGCGCCATCTCAAGGCGCGCGGGATCGGCGTGCTGATCACCGACCACAGCGTGCGCGAGACTCTGGGCCTCACCGACCGCGCCTACATCATCTACAACGGCCATGTGTTGACCGAGGGAACGCCCGAGGAGATCGTCGCGCATCCGGATGTGCGGCGAATTTATCTCGGCGAAGATTTCCGCATGTGATTTTTAGGATGTGATTTCGGATCGGAAGCGTCGCAGCGATTAACCGCTAGGCGGAATTTCCGGGGGGCGCCGAATAAATGGTCCTACGCCCAACTCCTCCTCGTGCTATAAGCAAGAAACAGGCCGAGAACGGCCGTCGCGCCGGCTCGCGCTGTGCGTGACGGCAGAAAGTTTCGAGTAGGCGGAAAATGGCTATTTCCACCAAACTGATGATGCGTCAGGGCCAAGCCCTGGTGATGACGCCCCAGCTCCTGCAGGCAATCAAGCTCCTGCAATTCTCCAATCTCGAACTTTCCGCTTTCCTACACGAGGAGCTCGAGCGCAATCCGCTGCTCGAGGCGGTCGAAACCGACGACATTCCCGATCCGCATCAGGAGCCGCGCGGCGAGGGCGACGGCGACGACGCGGGTTTCGACGGGGTCGGCGAGCCGCGCGAGGGCGATTGGGCGCAGGACAGTCTCGCCGTTGACGCCGGCCAGCTCGCCGCCGAGCTCGGCACGGAGATCGGCAACGCTTTCGAGCTCGAGGGCCCGCGCAGCGCGGCCGTCGACTCCTCCGGCTCGCTCGAGGGCGCGGGGCTCTCGGCCAATTCCTGGACCGGCGCCAGCGGCGTGGGGGGCGATGGCGAGACGCCCAATCTCGAGGCCTATGTCGCCGCGGACGCCAGCCTCCACGATCATCTCGGCGAGCAGCTCGCGCTGGCCTCCGCCGACGCCCGCGACCGGTTGATCGGCCACGCCATCATCGACGCGATCGACGAGACCGGCTATCTGCGCGAGGACATCAACGAGATCGCCCTGCGGCTCGACGCCGATCCCGTTCGCGCCGCGGCCGTGCTGACGACGATCCAGAGCTTCGACCCTTCCGGCGTCGCCGCGCGCGACCTGCAGGAGTGTCTCGCCATTCAGTTGCGCGAGCGCGATCGTTTCGATCCGGCGATGCAGATTTTCATCGCCAATCTGCCGCTGCTCGCCAAGCGTGATTTCCCTGCTCTCGCCCGCCTCTGCGGCGTCGACGAGGAAGACATCGCCGATATGGCGGCGGAGGTTCGCCGCCTCGATCCCAAGCCCGGCCGCGCCTTCGGGGGCGCGCCGATCCAGCCGCTGGTCGCCGACGTCATCGTGCGGCCGGCGAGCGACGGCAGCTGGATGGTGGAGCTCAACTCCGACGCGCTGCCGCGCGTGCTGGTGAACCACTCCTACGCCGCGCGGGTGAGCGCCGGCGCCAAGCGCGACGGCGACAAGACCTTCATCTCGAGCTGCCTGCAGAACGCCAATTGGCTGACCAAGAGCCTCGAGCAGCGCTCGCGCACCATTCTGAAAGTCGCCTCGGAGATCGTGCGGCTGCAGGACGCCTTCCTCGCCAAGGGCGTCGAGCATTTGCGGCCGCTCAATCTGCGCACCATCGCCGACGCCATAGGCATGCACGAGTCGACCGTCTCTCGCGTCACCTCGAACAAATATATGATGACGCCGCGCGGCATATTCGAGCTCAAATATTTCTTCTCGGCCTCCATCGCCACGACGAACGGCGGCGAAGCTCATTCGGCCGAGGCGGTGCGTTACAAGATCAAGCAGATGATCGACAAGGAAAGCCCTTTCGACGTGCTCTCCGACGACGCCATCGTCGCGCGCCTCAAAGAGAACGACATCGACATCGCCCGGCGCACCGTCGCCAAATATCGCGACAGCCTGCGCATTCCGTCTTCGGTCGATCGCCGCCGCGCGAAGCAGGCGATGGCGCGGGAGAGCGCTCCGGCGTACTGAACGGCTTCAAGTCCGTTTCGACTCGAAGGCGCCTCGGCGCCGCGAGAATGAGCAAAACGCTCGCCCATTGACTTCGCGAGCGGGGACACTTAGAGCCTGTCGCCGAAGCGGGCAGGACGCGATTGCGTCATCGGCCCGTCTTCCGCCACGTTCGAACGGCAAGAATGACGCTCGGGCGCACGGCCGAGAAATTCGCCGGCGTCGCGGCGAGGACCGTGGGGGACGGTCGAAACCGACGCTCACGAGACCATCACGAGATTTTTCATGAATGCGCTTCCGCTCCCGTCGCGAGCGCTCGAATGGACGAGGCAGACCCGAGATGTCGCTGCGAGTGTCCGGTAAGAACATCAACATCGGCGAAGCCTTGCGGACCCATGTCGCCGAGCGGCTGAAGACGACCGCCGGTAAATTCTTCGACGGCGAGGTCAGCGGCCATGTGACGATCTCGCCGGAAGGATCGGGTTTTCGCGCCGATTGCAATCTGCATCTGGCCTCCGGCGTCGACGTCCAAGCCGACGGCCGCGCTCAGGAGCCCTACGCCTCCTTCGATCAGGCGGCGGATCGCATCGAAAAACGGTTGCGGCGCTACAAGAGCCGGCTGAAGGATCATCACCCCGTCGCGCGCGAAAGCGAGGGCGAGGTGGCGCAGAGCTATGTGCTCGAGGCGCCCGATCAGGAGCTGGACGCGCCCAAGGAATTCGCGCCGACGATCGTCGCCGAGACGACGTCGCGGCTGCCGCGCCTATCGGTCTCGGCCGCGGTGCTCGACCTCGATCTGACCGGCGCGCCGGTGATCGTTTTCCGCAACTCCGACACGGGTCGGCTCAATGTTGTCTATCGACGCAATGACGACCATATCGGTTGGGTCGACGCGCCGGGCGGCGAATAGGGCGGCATACATCTTGCGTTTCGAGTGGATGCGACAGCTGTGAGGGCTGCTATGCTCATTGTGCGCGACAGGATTTCGCCTCGCGACCCGAAGAACGGCGTAAACCGCCGCAACGGGTCGCGTCGCAAGGGCAGGACGCGGCGCATCCTTTAAAGAACTCTCATCTCGCGCGCCGCGATTCACGCGGCGGCGAAGCTCGGCCCGGACAAGGCCTCGAATGGGATAGACGCCACATGCGGCTCGCGGATTTGCTCTCCACAGAAGCGGTTCTTCCCGCGCTCAAGGCGAACAACAAGAAGCAGGCGCTCCAGGAGCTCAGCGAGAAGGCGGCCGAAATTTCCGGCCTGCCCGCCCGCGAGATCTTCGACGCGCTGCTGCAGCGCGAGCGGCTCGGCTCGACCGGCATAGGCGACGGCGTCGCCATTCCGCACGGCAAGCTCGCGCGAATCAAGTCGATCTTCGGGGTTTTCGCGCGGCTCGAGCGGCCGATCGACTTCGACGCGCTCGACGGCGCGCCGGTCGATCTGATTTTTCTCCTGATTACGCCCGAAGCGTCCGGCGCCGATCATCTGAAAGCGCTGGCCTGCGCAGCGCGCGTGCTGCGCGACCCTGGGATCGTCGCGACGATTCGCGCGACGCGGGATTCTTCGGCCCTCTATTCGATCATCGCGCAAACCTCTACGCCGCACGCCGCTTGAGGCGCTCGCGCCGCTGACGTCGGCCGCGATACGGCGAAAGAACGGGGCCGCGGATTACTCCGCGGCTGTTCTCGGCTTGCTGTGGGAAGCGTGGCCACCCTTGCGCCCGGCCTCCGAGGCGAGCTGGTGATCGCGGGAAAAGCTCCGCTTCGTCGGATCGACGCTCTGCCCGCCCTTGCGTCCCGCCTTGGCCGCGAGCTCCGGATTTTGGGAGAAGCTACGCTTTTCATCGGGGACGTTCTGGCCGCCCTTGCGCGCGATCGCCCGCTGCTTCTCGGGGTCCATCGAAGCAAAGCCACGGTTCGACTTTTTCGTTTCCTGGATCGCCGTCATATCTTCTACCTTCTCTTGTCCCCCGGGAGTCAACGCCCGAGTCAAGACAAGGTTGCGCTCTATTCGTGTCCGATAGAAGTTTTTTTTGCCGCAATTCGGCCTGTGGTCTTTACGTACGAAATCGAACGATTACCTCAGCTATGGTTTAATTCTTCAATTGTGCTTATCATTGTATTTGAGATGGGATCGCCTGTCGAAAAACAAAGCTTGGCTGATGATCGCTTTCAAGCTGTCTACGCTAAACGGCTTAGCGATCAAAAAGGCCGGCTCCGGCGGCTCCCCCGTCAAAAAGCGCTCCGGATAGGCGGTCACGAAGATCACCGGGGTCGAGAGCGAGCCGAGTATTTCATTGACCGCCTCGAGACCCGAGCTGCCGTCCGCCAATTGAATATCGGCCAGAATAAGGCCAGGGGGAGTCTTGGAAATGGCCTCGACCGCCTCCTTATGCGTGCGGGCCACCGCGACGACCTTATGCCCGAGCTCCTCGACGAGGCCGCGCAGGTCCAGCGCGATCAGGGGCTCGTCCTCTATGATCAGCACGTCGGTGGCCAATTGGCCGGCGATCTCCGCGCTCGCCGTGTCGATCAGCGCCGCCGCCCGCGCCTCCGAGACGGCGAGGGCTCGGGCGATCTCGCCCAGCGAGAAGCCCTCGAGCGCATGCAGAAGAAAGGCGATGCGCGGCTGCAGCGAGATGGCGTCGAGATTGCGTCTCGCGCCCGCCTCGTCGCCGGGCGCGACCCCGGAATTATCGGTATGGGCGTTGATCGGGCTCGACGTCCAGATTTCGAGAAACAGCCGATAGAGGGAGATTTTCAGATCCTCGTCCGCGACGAGGCGGGAGGGGTCGGCGACGGCGGTTTCGAGCGTCGCCAGCACATAGGCGTCGCCACCCTCGCGGCTGCCCGACAGGGCGCGGGCGAAACGCCGCAAAAAGGGCACATGCCTTAGAATCGCCTGAGAAATGGACATCATGCCCCTCGTTTCGCGTTGCGAAAGTCGCGCCATCATGGCGCGTCGTCCTCTGCGTCAAATCGTCGCCGTATATATGGGAACTATTTGGTAAAATTAGCGTTGTGAGTTGGTCGGCGCAATGCAGTACTAGCGCGGCCGCGTCCGCTCGCCAGAGTTGGGCCTCACGACAATTCTCGAGGAGCAGATGGTAAAAAGCAGCCGGAAGTCCACTGCCGCCGCCTTGAGCACAACCGAAACCCGAGGAGAGATAGAGGGCAGGACGAGCGACGCAGTCGTCGCTCCGCCGCCGCAGGACGTCGCCGACAGTGACGGGCTCGTCGTTTTGAACTCCCGCCGCCCATCGCGGAGCCCGCGCTCCAAGGCCGAGGCCCCCAATGATGTGGGCGAGCAGATCGGCGAGCAACTCCGCGGCCTCTATGACGACATCCTCAACCAGCCCATTCCGGATCGTTTCCTAGAGCTCTTGAATCGGCTCGAGAGCGACCCGATATCCCCGACGCGGTCGAAGACGCCCGGGGAGGGATAGTGCCGACATCCGAAGCGGCGAAAGCCGGAGGAAGCGGGACGAAAGCCGACCTCGTCGCGGCGATCCCCAATCTGCGCGCTTTCGCGGTATCGCTCTGCGGCAGCGCCGACCGCGCCGACGACCTCGTCCAGGAGACTTTGGTCAAGGCCTGGAGCAGCCTCGCCTCCTTTACCGAAGGCACCAATCTCACGGCCTGGCTGTTCACCATTCTGCGTAACATCCACTACAGCGACTTTCGCAAGCGGCGCCGCGAGGCGCCCGATCCCGACGGCGCCATCGCCGCGCGGCTCGTTTCGCTGCCGGCGCAAAACGCCCATATGGATTTTCTCGACTTCCGCACCGCGCTGCAGAAGCTTCCGCTCGACCAGCGCGAGGCGCTGATTCTCGTCGCGGCCTCGGGCCTCTCCTATGAGGAGGCCGCGGCTATCTGCAATTGCAGGCCGGGCACGATGAAGAGCCGCGTCAATCGCGCCCGCAATCGGCTCGCCGAAGTTCTCTCGCTTCGTTCCACGAGCGACATCGGCGACACCTATTTCATCGGCGAGCAATCGATCCTGCCGCGCGCCGGCAATGATTGATAGACGGGCCGAAATGGCCCATAGGGAAGCTCGAGCCTCAATATTCTCCGCGAGCGAGACCGATGACCGAAAAGACGACCGAATTCCGAACCGAGCGTGATTCCTTCGGCGATATCGAGGTTCCGACCTCCGCCTATTGGGGCGCGCAGACGGAGCGGTCGCGGCAGAATTTCCCCATCGGCGTCGGCCGCATGCCGATCGAGATCGTCCATGCTCTGGCGCGGGTGAAGCTCGCCGCCGCCGAGGCCAATCTCGAAAAAGGCCTGCTGAAGAGCGAGATCGCGGCCGCCATTTCCGCCGCGGCGCGCGACGTCATCGAGGGAAAGCTCGACGAGCATTTCCCGCTCGTCGTCTGGCAGACCGGCTCCGGCACGCAATCCAATATGAATGTGAACGAGGTCATCGCCAATCGCGCCAATGAGGCGCTGGGCGCGGGCCGCGGGGCCAAGTCCCCGGTGCATCCGAACGACCACGTCAATCTCGGCCAATCGTCCAACGACAGCTTCCCGACCGCGATTCACGTCGCCGCCGCCATCGCCATTTCGCAGCGCCTGCTGCCGGCGGTGGAGCGGCTGCACAAGGCGCTCGCAGCCAAATCCAAGGCCTTCGAGCATATCGTCAAAATCGGCCGCACCCATTTGCAGGACGCGACTCCGGTGACGCTCGGCCAGGAATTCTCGGGCTACGCCGCTCAGGCGGAGTTCGGCGAAAAGCGCATCCGCCAGGGGCTCGAGGATTTGTTCCTGCTCGCCCAGGGCGGCACCGCCGTCGGCACCGGCGTCAACACCTATAAGGGTTTCGCCGAGGCCGTCGCCGCAAGAATCGCGGCGCAGACGGGCCTCCCCTTCGTCACGGCGCCGAATAAATTCGAGGCGCTCGCCGCCCATGACGCGGCGGTCTTCGCTCATGGCGCGCTGAACGCCCTCGCCGCCGGCCTCTATAAGATCGCCAATGACATTCGCCTGCTCGGCTGCGGCCCGCGCGCGGGCTTCGCCGAGCTGAAGCTGCCGGAGAACGAGCCCGGCTCCTCCATCATGCCGGGCAAGGTCAATCCGACCCAGGTCGAATCGCTGACCATGGTCTGCACGCGCGTGTTCGGCAATCATGCGACGATCACCTTCGCCGCGTCGCAGGGCCATCTCGAGCTCAATGTGCTGAAGCCGGTCATCGCCGCGGCGCTGCTCGAATCGACGATTCTGCTCGCCGACAGCATCGACAGCTTCATCACCCGCTGCATCGACGGGATCGAGCCGGACGAGGCGAATATCAAAAGTTTCTTGGAGCGTTCGCTGATGCTGGTGACGGCGCTCGCGCCGAAGATCGGCTATGACGCCGCCTCCAAGATCGCCCGCGCCGCGCATCACAACGGCACGACTTTGCGCGAAGAGGCGCTGAAGTCCGGCAAGGTGACGGAAGCGGAATTCGACGCTCTGGTGCGGCCGGAGAATATGCTCGCGCCGAATGATTGAGCTCTTCGTTTCCTTCGTGTCTTTGTGGTGAATGAACCACGAAGACACGAAGTTCACAAAGTCATTTCACCACGCAAGCGCGCGCGATCGTTTCGAGGCGCGCACGACCTTCCTCTGTCGTCGCTTCGGGCATGACATCCTGCCGCGCGGCCTCGCGCGCCGCGCAATCGCAGGCCTTCTCGCATTTCTGAGCGTCCGCGCCCGAGGCGACGCATTGCGCGCGGCAGGCCTCCTCGAAACGCGCATTCTGCATCGGCGCGAGCAGCATGGCCACGGCGGTGAAGCCCGCGAAAAACACCGGCTGATGGACGAGATAGAGCGCGAGGCTGCGCCGCCCGAGAAAGGCGAGGCCGCGCGCCGTAACGCCGCCGCGCGAATCCTCGACGACCGCGACGCCGAGGCGCGCGAGCTTGGCCGCGCCGACGCCGATCAGCAGCGCGCCCGCCCAAGGCGCGAGCGGCCGATAATCATTGGTCAGCGGCTCGAAAGTCGAAAGCCCGGTCCACCAGAAGACGGGCGCGTCGAAGACAGGCGCGCGCGCGAAAAACGATGCGGCGACGAGCGCGAAGCCCGCGACGAAAGCCGCGGGCCAGGGCAGGAAGAGAAACGGCAGAGCGAGAAGGCTCGCCGCCGCGATGCAATGCAGAATGCCGAAGAAAACGAAGCTCGCGGGAAAGGCGATATAGGTCGCGCCGCTCACCAGCAGCGCGGCGCCGATGAGGAGCGCGAGCCTGCGCCAATAGGCGGCGGCGCGAAAGACCCGCCCATGCGCCAGCGCGAGCGATACGCCGGCGATGAAGAGAAAGCTCGCCGCGGTCGCATGGCCGAAGGCCTTATAGGCGTCGGAATAGGGAATATCGGGATCGATATGACCGAAATGGCCGAGATCCCAGCCGAAGTGAAAGGCGAACATGGCCAGCACGGCGAGGCCGCGCGCGACATCGAGCCACAGGAGCCGCGCGGTCATTTGACCGCCGTCGTCGCCGTCGATTGGAATTTGCCGAACACCATGTCCGGCGCCGAGAGATTGTGGCGCGACGGCATATGCCGGCCGAGCCAGATCTCCGTCGCCGGCGCGCCGGGAAAGCCGATGACCGGCGCCTCCTGCCAGCCTATGCCGCGCTTGGCGCGCCAGGCGACCAGCGCCGCATCGCTCATCGACTGCGTCGTATACATGGACCGCAGCGAGGCGAAGGGCAGGCCATCCGGCATTGCGTCGCTATAGGAGACATCGAGCACGATGCGATCCTGATCGATGACGGCGACGCGCAGCTTCGCCTCGCCGCCACGGCGGAACCGCAGAGTGAAGCTGCGCGTATCGGGATCGAAGACGATCTCCTTCAGCGCCACGATCGGGCGCTCCTGCACCTCCACGGGGCCGATGAGGAAGGACGAGCCATAGGCCGTCCAGCGCATATCCTCGAAGGGCAGGGGCCGCGCGCGCCAATAGCCGTCCGGCGGATAGAAGACGAGGATTTCTTCCGCGCGCTCGCGATAGGTCATCCAGAGCTGCACGAGATGAAAGCCCGTCTCCACGCGGTCGCCGACCCGCACCGGCACGTCGTTCGGCCGCCAGAAGGACGGAAACGTGTAGCCCACCAGCCAGAATTCCGGCGTCTCCCAAAAAGTGTGGCGGCGCGCGTCGGCGGCGAATTTGGGATCGTGCGAGAGATCGCAGCTCGTCCAATCCGGCGCCCAGCGATCCGAGCCGATCATGCCGATATAGGAGGGGTGGATCGCCTGCACGCGCATGCGCCGCACCTGCGGCGAGACGAAATCGAGCTCTATATTGTCCTTCTCGGCGCAGAGCTCCGGCACGGATTTGTTCTCGATCCGCACTTGCAGATCCTCCTCGCCCTCCTGCGCCTGCTCAGCGAAGGAGGGCCGGGCGAAAGGGAGGCTCGAGGCGGCGAGGAGGAGCCGGCGGCGATCGATCAGCGGAGCGGACATGCGGGTCGGGGTTCCTGTTGCGGCGGGCGCGGCGGTTCGGCGAGCCGGGAGGGCTCGCGCCGGGCATCCGATATTATTGCGCGGAACGCAGGGCGAAAACATGGAAAGGCGAGCGCTCGAGTGGGATTTTCTCGAGAAAGGGGAAGCTCTCGCCGCGCGCCAGCGCCGCCGCCAGCCCTTGCGGGGCGCGCTCGGCGAGCGCGTTTCCGGTCTCCCCCCCGCCGCACCAGAGCAGCAGCTCGGCGCCGGCCGCGCGCAACAGGCGCTCGGCCGCGGCGGGCTCGGCGAGAAAAGCGTCGACCGCGAGGCGATTGCCGCGATTGTCGCGATGATAGGGCGCGGCGAAGACCAAATGCGGCGTGAAGGCGAGAATATGCGCGCCCATATCGACAGGGGCGACGATGCGCGCCGGCGGCAGAGCGGCGAGCGAGGCGAAGGCGCCGGCCTCGAGGCAGGCGCGGCGCGTCTCCGGGGGAGCGGCGTCGCTCTCCGATTGCAGCGCCAGCGCGAGGCCCATGGGCGAAACACAAAGGCACAGCAGGCCGACGGAGAGCCCGCGCAGCAGCGGCGTCACGCCGGCGAGCCGCGCCGAAATGGCCGCCGCCGCGCCGGCGAGCGCGATCATGGCGAGCGGCGTGACGGAAGAGAAGACGCGGATCTGCCAGAGCGCCGCGCAAAAGCCGATGAGGATCGCCGCCGCGAGCATCGCCCAACGCCCACGCGCGAGGCCCTCCGCACGCCAGGCGAGGGCGAGCGCCGCGACGAGCCCGAGCAGCACCGGCGCCGCAGTGGAGACGAGCAAGGCCGGATCGGAGAGAAAAGCCTTCAGCGGCTTGGCCTCGGTGACATGGGCGAGCCAGAGATCGCGCAGCAGCGGATCGAGTCCGACGAGCGGATCGCCGAGGCATTGCGGCGCGCTGGCGAGGAAGACGCCGAGCGCCGCCGCGCCGACGAAGCCGAGGCCCATTGCGCGCCGAGCGAGCGTATCGAGACGCGGCGCAAGAGCGGCGAGCGCCAGGAAGCCGAGCGCGCCGACGATGAGCGCGCGAATGTGAACGGCCGAATAGGCGTCGCAAGCGGAGAGGCCGTATCGCGCCGGCGCGACAGTCGCCACGAAAGTCAGCGGCGTGAAGACCAGCAGCCCGAGCGCGAAATGGAGCAGGCGCCGCGACGCCGCGACGCCCTCGACGAAAAAGAGGATCGCCGGCGCCGCGAGCAGCACGACGAAGAAGGGGAGATTTTCGAGACTGATCGCCAGCGACAGCGCCAAAGGCGCGGCGGCCGCCGCGAGCGCCAGCGGACGTTTGACGTCGAGGCCGAGCGCGACGAAGCCGAAGCTCGCCATCAGCAGAACGATCTGCGGCGCATGATGATCGATGCGGCCCGGCGTGAATTGCATGAACATCGGCGCCGAGAGAAGGACCAGCCAGACGGCGACGATGCGCGCCGAGCGATCAGCCACGACGCGCGCGACGAAAGCGGCGAGCGCGAACAACAGCGCGAGACACAGAAAGGGAAAGACGAGCCGCGTCGCCCGCTCCGCAATATCCGGCGCGAGAAACAGGCGGAACATGAGCTCCAGCGCGGCGAGCGGCGCATCGACGACGCGCGACCAATGCATGAACAGCCCATCCGGCGGATCGAGCCGACGCGCCGTCATATCGAACCAGGACTGGCCCTCGAGCAGATCGCGGAGCTGCACGGCGCGCATTGCGTCGTCAGAATCGTAGAATTCGCCGGCGCTCCATACGGCGCGCGCGCGGGGGAGCGTCAACAGCGCGGCGCCCGCGAGCGCCGGAATAATTGCGGCGAGAAGCGGAATTTCGCCGCGCGCCTGCGTGCGGACGTCCGCGGCCTCGCCCGCCAGCGCGCTCACGCGGCGGCCTTCGCGCTCGGCGCCGAGAACAATAGCGCGCGACGCGCCGTGAAGTTGAACAGGAAGACGAAGCCCGCCGTTGGAATTTTCGCAAAGGCGGGATCGAAGCCGAGACGGCCGACGAAGAAAAACATCAGCGCCTCGGTGAGCAGCAATCCGGCGAAGCCGATAGCGCAGAAGACGGAGAACTCCGACGCCGGACGCACGCTGCGGCGATCACGGAAGACGATCGCAATGCTGAGCGCATAGACGAGCGCGAGCCCGCCCGAGAAGCCGATCGCCGCCGCGACGAGATAGGGAAGACCGAGCGTGTCGTGACAGAGCAGCAGCAGGCCGTAGTCGAGCGCCAAGGCCGCGCCGCTCGCGAGCCCATAGGCGATGAGATCGCGCAGCAATCGCGTGGCCGCTGCGATACGGCTCGGCGCCGACACTCAGGCGACCCGCTTGGGCGCGAGACGTTCGCTCGAAAGCGCCTGCTCGGCGCCGGAGACGCCGCCCTCCGAATATTCGGCGTCCTCGTTCACGCCCCAGACGTCATAGATCGCGCGGCCGGTGATAATGTTGAGCGCAGTCAACATGCCGGTCATCATCGCATGATCCTGGTTGTTGTATTTGTGCATGCCGTTGCGGCCGACGAGATGCAGGCCGGGAAAGCGCGTCGCGAGCTCGAGGCGGATCGCCTGCACATTGGCCGCGTAGGAATCGTCATAGACGGGATAGGCCTTGGCCTGGCGCACGACGCAGGCGTCGCGCAAATCCTGCGCCTTCATCAGCCCGATCTTCTCGATCTCCGCCGTCGCGAGCGCGACGAGATCGGCGTCGGCGGCAGTCCACAAACCATCGCCCTCGAAGCAGAAATATTCGAGGCCGAGGCAAGTGGAGACGCCATCGGCGATCATCTCCGGCGACCAGGATTTGAAGTTCTGCACGCGGCCGACCTTCACCGACGGATCATGGATATAGATCCAATTATCGGGGAATTCGTTTTGTGGCCGTCCGATGAGCACGACGGTGAGAAAATCGCGATAGGCGAGCGAGCGCGCGTTGAAGAGACTCAATGGCGTCGGCGTCAGCGCATTCATCACCTCGCGCAGCGGCGCGGAGGAGAGCACGTTGCGCGCGCGATGAGTTTCGCTCACGCCATTCGCATCGCGTGTCGTCACCGTCCAAACGCCGCTCGCTTCGTCGAAGGCGAGTTGCTCGACCTTGCGGCCCATTTGCAGGCGGCCGCCGAGCTTTTGCATTTTGCGCGCGGCGGCTTCCCACATCATGCCCGGGCCGCGGCGGGGATAGCGGAAGGATTCGATCAGCGTCTTCGCCGTCTCGCCGGATTTGCCGAGCTTCAACGAACGGCGCAATCCGTCGACGATGGCGGCGCCGAGGCTCAGCCCCTTGATGCGCTGCGCCGCCCAATCGGCGGAGATCTCGTCGCAGCCCATGCCCCAGACCTTTTCGGTATAGGTCTTGAAGAAAATGCCGAAGAGTCGTTCGCCGAATTGATTGCGCACCCATTGATGGAAAGAGCGCGGCTCCTTCACCGGAAAGGCCTTGGCGAAGGCGAAGGACGCCATGCACATCGCGCTCTCGACGAGGCCGAGATTTTTCAGCGCCTCGAAGGCCTTCAGCGGATAGGCGTAGAATTTGTCGCGATAATAGATGCGCGAGAGGCGTGGCCGTTCGATGAAATCATGCGGGAGAATCTCGTCCCAGAGATCGACGATCTCCTTCGACTTCGAAAAGAAGCGATGGCCGCCGATATCGAAGAGAAAACCCTTGTAGCTCGCGGTTCGGCTGATGCCGCCGACGTAAGATGCGTCCTGCTCGAGGACGAGAACGTCGCGTCCGTTCTTCGCCAGAATATAGGCGGCGGTGAGGCCAGCAGGCCCTGCGCCGATCACTATCGATTCGATGATCTCGCCCATGACGGCCCTGAAACAGCGTGGCGTGCGCCGGCCGGCCGCGTCATGCGGGGAAGCTCACGGCACGTAGGGGCACTATGGATGAGCTTTGGTTAACGCGCTGTTACGCGCGTTTCGGCGGCCGTCTCACGCGTTCGCGAAAATGACCCGGTTTCGTCCCTCGGCCTTCGCGCGATAGAGGGCGTCGTCGGCGATGCGCGTCATAGCGGCGAGATCCGGCGACTCGTCCTCGAGAACCGCCACCCCGACGCTGACGGTCGCCGCGCCTTCGGCGAGATGCGCCGCGTCGCGGATGAAGGCCGAGCGAATGCGCTCCGCTATGGCCAATGCGCTCGCCCGATCGGCGGGAGAGAGAATGGCGACGAATTCCTCGCCGCCGATCCGCGCCAGCATGTCATTGGAGCGGATATTGCGCGTCGCCGTCGCGCCGAAGGCGGCCAGGACGCGGTCGCCGACCGCATGGCCGAAGCGGTCGTTGATAAATTTGAAATTATCGAGATCGAAGACGAGCACGGCCGTCGCCGGCGCGGGCGCCGAACGCTTCGCGCGCTCCACCGCCCGGTCGAAGGCGCGCCGATTGGGAAGGCCCGTCAGCGGATCGATCATCGCCGCGATCTCTCGCCGGCTCGCGAGGCGTTCCTTGGAGAGAAGCGCCAAGAGAAAGCCGAGAATGGCGATGAAGCCCGAGAGCTCGAGGAAGCGATATTTCAGATAGGGGCTGGTGATGAAGCTCTGGTCGTCGACCGCGAGAAAAGGCGCTGCGAGCGCGAGCGCAAAGTCGAACGCCGCCTGCAGCGCGATGATCCAGGCCGTCGCCCGAGACGAGACGAGGCGCTGGTCGCGGATTCGATTGTAGCGGAACAACTCGACGGCGGCGGCGCTTTCGTAGATCACCGAGATCGCGGAGATTTCCGCAATTCGAAAGTGAATGTCCGCGCGCCAGAGTCCAGCGACCCAGATCACGCCGCCGAGCGCGGCGAGCAACGGCCGAACCGGCTTGCCGACGAAAACGACGACGCCCGTCCAGAGCAGGCCGCCCGCCCATAAAGTGAGGGCGTTTCCGAAAATAATCGAAAGCCATTCGGCCTCGTTGCGAAAAGCGTAACAGAGCGCCGAGGCGCCCGCCGTCGCGAAGACCGCCGCCCACCACCACAATTCTTCGGCTTCTTCGTCGCCGCGCCAGATCGCATAGAGGAAGACGCCCAGCAGCGACAGCATGAAGGCGCCGAATAAATATAAGGTCGGCGCCAATGCGATCATTGTGGTTTACGATCCCATGAGTTGCAAACAGCGAAAATGCCGAGAGATTCGGGGCCTCGAGCGCAAGCGCAGCATCGAATATGCCATGCTCTGAAAGTCATAAACAGCAGCGCGGCCGCGTCGCGGCCGGACAAGACGTCGCAAAGGTAAAAAAACCCTGGAGCCTGCGCTCTATCCTTCCCCTTCGACTTGCCGCGACCCGTCCCTCTCCTCGGCGACGGCCCGTTCGGCCTCCTCGATCGCCGCCATCGTGCCGACATGGAGCCATTTGCCGTCCAGCGGAACGCCGAAGAGCCGTCCTTGCTCCGCCGCGCGGAAGAAGAAGGGCGCGAGCGGAAACACGTCTTGCTCTATGTTCTCGAAGAGCTGCGGTTTCACTATTCCGATTCCGGCATAGACGAAATCGGCCGTTTCGCCCGCGGCGCGCTTCGTCAGCCTGCCGTCTTCCGCTTTGTGGAAATCGCCGTCCCATTCGACGCCGACGCTGCCGAGGCGCGGGGCGAGCAGCAGCGCGACATCCATGATCTCCGCGTCCCAGACGCTGGCGACGCGGCGCAGATTATCCTCGCGCGCGCCGATCCAGAAGGCGTCGGTGTTGCACACGAAGAAGGGGCGACCCGCGAACTCGGCCAAGACCTTCTTGATGCCCCCGCCCTGATCGAGCAGCGTCTTCCGCTCGTCGGAGACAATGACGCGCGGACGCTCCCTTCCCTCGAGATGGGTCTCGATCTGATCGGCGAGATGATGGACATTGACGATCGCCGTGGCGACGCCGGCCTCCGCGAAAGCGTCCAGCGCGCGATCCAGCAGCGTGACGCCGGCGATGGCGACGAGGGGCTTGGGCAGACGGTCGGTCAAGGGCCGCATCCGCGAGCCGAGGCCGGCCGCGAAGACCATCGCCGCCTCAGGCATGAAAGAGCGCGGGGAGGTTCGCGACATACCAGGCCTCGAGATCGGCCAGCGCCGGATGGCGCAGCCCCTTGCGCAGATAGGTTTCGACGCGCGGCAGATGGACGAGATATTGCGGCTTGCGGTCGCGCTGGTCGAGCCGCGCGAAAATGCCGAGGATCTTCGTCGCGCGCTGGGCGCCGAGAAGGGCGTAGGCGCGCGCGAAAGCCGCCATGTCGAAGAGCGGGTCGGCCTCGCGGCGCTTGCGGGCATAATGGCCGAGCAGCCGCAGCTCCAATTCGTCCGGCACGTCGACGCGCGCGTCCTGCGTCAGCGAGACGACGTCATAGGCGGGATGGCCGAGCACGGCGTCCTGAAAATCGATGACGCCGACGCGCGCCGTTCCCTCGCGATCTGCGAGCCAGAGCAGATTGGGCGAATGGAAGTCGCGCAAAGTCCAGGTCGGCGCCGACATCACGATCTCGATCAGCGCCTGCCGCCAGAGATTGACGAAGGTCGCTTTGGCGCCGGAGGAGATGCCGCCGCCGCCGACGCGCACAGCGTACCATTCGAGCAGCAGCTCGACCTCGATCAGCAGCGCGTCGAGATCATAGGGAGGCATGTGATAGGGGCTCGCGCCTTCGACAGGGAGAACGTCCGGCAGGCGGCGCGCATGCAGCGGCGCGAGGGCCGACAAAGCTTCCAGATAGCGATCGGCGATGGGCGCGCCGGCGGCGACGACGCCCTCGCGGCCGAGATCCTCGAGCAGCACGAATCCGGCCGCAAGATCATAGGCGTAGACCTGCGGCGCGGAAAGGCCCTGCGCGCGTAGCGCGCCGGCCATGGCGACGAAGGGCTTCACCGTCTCCGCGAGCCGCGCGATGGCGCTATAGGGCTTGCCATAGCGGATCGGCGGTCCGTCCGGCCGCGCCGGCGAGATCATCAATATGGCCTGCGCGCCATCCGGGCGCCGCAGCACCTCATAGACGCGCGACGAGGCGTCGCCCTGCAGATATTCGCGGGCGGCGTCGCTCCAGCCGGCGCGCTCCAAGAACTCCCGCATGGAGCGGAACGCCCGCAGCCGCCCCGCCGCCTTGCCATGGGCGACAATGCCGATGCGGCGCGCATCCGGCGTCTCGGGTGCGGCAAAGGCGAGCCGCACATCCAGCCGGTCGCCGGTGAACAGGCTCGGCGCGCGCTCGGGCCATTCGACGAGCACGAGCGCATCCTCGCTCGCCTCCTCGAAGCCCATGGCCTCGAGCTCCGCCTCGCCGCCGGCGATGCGATAGAGATCGGCGTGCAGAATGCGGCAGCCGGGCGTTTCATAGCCCTGCATCAGCGTGAAGGTCGGGCTCGGCGCCTCCAGCGTCGGATCCTGCGCCAGCGCGCGGATCAGCGCGCGCGCAAAGGCGGTCTTGCCCGCGCCGAGATCGCCGGAGAGGGTGACGAGCGGCACAGTGTCGCGAATGAGCGGCGCGAGCCTGGCGGCGAGTTCCGCGGTCTGCGTCTCATCGGCGACGTCGATCAGCCATTCGGCCTCTTCGCTCATGAGGCCTGTCCTTTTTCACGCTGCGTGAGATCCTGCCGTCCGCTGCTCTCGGGCGCCGGGAAGATGCAAGTGACGGTAGTGCCTTCGCCGAGCGCGGAGTCGATGAGCACACGCCCCCCGTGCAGTTCGGTGAAGGCGCGCACGATCGACAGGCCGAGCCCGACGCCTCTGTGGCGCGAGCCGGAGGTGCGCGATTCGAAGCGGTCGAACACTTTCTCGAGGACGTCCGGGGCGATGCCCCGCCCCCGATCGGCGACCTTGAACACGATTTCACCCTCCCGCCGTATCGCTGCGAGCGTAATCGTTTGTCCCGGCCGAGAAAAGCCGATCGCATTGGCGAGCAGGTTGAACAGGATCTGGCGGATGCGCTTGGCGTCGCCGCGGAAGCAGCCGACATCGCCGGTGGCGACGATCTGAAGCTCTATATCGTTCTCGGCGAGCCGGTCCTGGACGCCCTCGGCCGCGGCGCGCATGGCGTCGGCGGCGTTCACCTCATCGAGCTCGAGCTCCATCGCGTCGCTGTCGATCGTCGCGAGATCGAGAATGTCGTTGATGATGGCGAGCAGCGCCGCCGAGGACTTGGCCACATAGCCGAGATATTCGAGCTGCTTGGCGTTGAGCTCGCCGGTCGTCTTCTCGCCGAGCAGATGAATGAAGCCGATGATGTTGTTCAGCGGCGAGCGCAGCTCGTAGGACACATGATGGACGAAGTCGTTGCGGA
>Ga0265328_10000250_pt1 | contig 24823 bp, 22 predicted proteins | sample 41624metaG_FD_202086 | JGI IMG/M metagenome (GOLD analysis project Ga0265328, IMG submission 202086) | Rhizosphere microbial communities from Carex aquatilis grown in University of Washington, Seatle, WA, United States - 4-16-24 metaG | ecosystem: Host-associated > Plants > Roots > Rhizosphere...
CGCCGCCAAAGAGATGGCCCTTGATACCGGCTGCTTGGGCCGCGGCGACGTCGCTGTCGCGGTCGCCGACCAAAAAGGAGCGCTCCAGCTGCGTCGGAAATTGCGCGAGGGCGCGCAGCAGCATTCCAGGGGCCGGCTTGCGGTCCGGATGGTCGCGCCGATATTCGGCGATCGTCGCTTCCGGATGGTAGGGGCAATAATAAAAGGCGGCGATGTCGCCGCCGCGCGCGGCGATTTCCGACGCCATCCAGGCGTGTAACGCGGCAACGTCGGCTTCCCCATAGAGACCGCGCGCCACGCCGGACTGGTTGGTGACGACGACGGCCCGGTAGCCCTTCTCCTTCAAGCGCGCCAGAGCCTGGAAGGCGCCGTCGATCCAGACGATGTGGTCGGGCCGGAACGGATAGCCGCTGTCGACGTTGAGCACGCCGTCGCGATCCAGCAGCGCCATCGGCCGTCGCGGGAGATTTGAGTCGGCGGGCGGCGGAGTCATTGCTCGGCGGCGATCTTTTGACGGGTCGATGGCCCGACGACCGGTCGCCGTGGCTCCATCTGCCGCTGTGGGAAGAAAGGCATGGGTTTCCTCGAAAATCTTGAGCCACCAAGAACATGCGACGAGCGGAGCCGTCGTCGGAGGACGGCCGGGCGGGCGATATGTTGCGCGCCACGTCATGCGCATGGGACCGCAATGTCGCTTCCCCGAGCCTTCCGACCGATGTGCGCAACGCGAAGGATTTGGGCCGGGGCTTCGTATAGAGGCCTTTTCGGCGCCGGGCAACGAAGCGCGTGCAAGAGGTTTCGCGACCGGCGACGCGCGGAAAACGGCGGCCGGATGTTTCTCCGGAAGCTTAATTTCGCCGCTTCGGCGATGCTACTGTCTTTCGTCCTCGAAGCACCGGTCTCCCTCATGCTCCCCGCCATCGCCTACGATCTCACCCGCCTTTGCTACGCGCCGCCCACGCCGATGCCGCGGGGAATCGATCGCGTCGAAATCGCGCTGGCCAGCTATTTCTTCGGCTCCTGGCCGGGGGACTGCGTCGCCATATTGCCGACGCCTTGGGGCGTGCGGCGCCTCGACCGCGATTACGGCATGAAAGTCGTCGACCTCGCCCGCGCCAATTGGCGGGAGGAGGTCGCGGCTGATCAGGATCCGGCCTACGCCTTCGTCGAGGCGGCGTTGAACGGGGCGGCCGAAGGGCGTTATTCGCCGGCGCAAGGCAAGGCGCCGCCCGTCTGGAGGGCCGTCAGCGCCCGCATTTTGAAGCTGGTCCGGGAAGTCGGCCTGCCGGTCGGCGCCGATGCGGCAGCCTTCGCGCCGCAGGGCGCCGTCTATTTGAACGTCGGCCATGTCGGACTCGCGGTCGACCGCCTGTTGACCTGGCTGCAACGCCGCCCGGACTTGAAACCCATCTTCATGCTGCACGATACGATCCCGCTCGACCGTCCGGAGTTCGTGTCTCCCGCCTCGAACGCCTTTCACGGCCGCATGATCGCCAATACGGCGCGCTATGCGCATGGGCTCGTCGTCACGACGGAAAGCGCCCGGGCCAGCGTGCTGTCGGCGCTGGGGGACAACGCGCCGCCGACGCAGCGGGTCTTCGCCGCGCCGCTGCCCGTGAACGGGGTCTTTCGCGCGGCGCCGCAAGCCCAATTCGCCGCGGCTTCCTCTTATTTCGTCTATTGCGGTTCGATCGAACCGCGCAAGAACCTGATGCTTCTGCTGACCGCGTGGCGCGAAATCGCCCAGCGCTTGGGCGAGGGCGCGCCAAAACTCGTCGTCGTCGGCGCGCGCTCCTCGGGCATAGCCGAGACCGCCGCGATGTTGGACCGCTGCGCCGCGACCGGCCGCCATGTCGTCGAAGTGGAAGGCCTCTCGACCAGCGGGCTGCATGCGACGATGGCCGGCGCGAAGGCGCTGCTGATGCCCTCCTTCGCCGAGGGCTTCGGCATTCCCATCATAGAAGCGCTCGCCGCCGGCACCGCCGTCGTCGCTTCGGACATTGCGGCGCATCGGGAGGCCGGCGGCGACGCGGCCCTCTATCTCGATCCGACCGACGGGCCCGCTTGGGTGCGGGCGATCGTTGCGCTTCACGCGGAGCCCAAGCGACGCCTCCGCGCCGAACCGAGGCTCGCGACATGGCCGGAGTATTGCGACGCGCTGAAGCAGTTCATCGTCACGCTCGGATGAAGCGCGCGCCAAGCCTCACGTGCGGCAGCTCGCCTTGGAAAGCCTGCATTTCCAGCGATCGAGCACGTCGTTGGCGCGGCGAACCTCCCGGGCGCTTTCGGCTTCGATGCATTCGCGAAAGTGAAAGACGGCGGCGGTGTAGGCCCGCACCTCCGCCTCGCATTCGTCGCGCTTCAACTGTTTGCGCGGCGCGTTGACGCAAGCCGGCGACTGGGGAGCGACGCAGAGGTCGAAACCCTGGAAGAGCTCGGCGGCGGACGCGGGGAGGCCGGCGGCAAGCAGAATGACGACATAGAGCCATCGCTTCTCCATGCGAAGCCGCTCCCTCCTTCAGACGCGCGATTGTCGATCGGTCGCGCTTGGAATTTGCCCGCCCCGAAACCAGCGCACCGCGTCGGCGATGGCTTCCCGATGCGGTCGCGAGACATAGCCCAATTCGCGCCGCGCCTTGGAATCGTCGAAATACATCGGTTTCGCCGAAAGCCGCAAGCTTTCGACACTGAGAAACGGCTCGCGACCGGTGAGCAAAGCGAGCGTCTCGTTGAGATAAGCGATCGGATACAGCGGCGCGCGCGGGAGCCGAAGATGCGGCGGCTTGCGACCGGTCAGTCGCGCCACTTCCTCGAGAATTTCGCAGAAGCGCACGTTGTCGCCGCCGAGAATGTAGCGCTCTCCAATGCGTCCGCGCTCCAGGGCGGCCAAATGGCCGTTGGCGACGTCGTCGACATGGGCGATGTTCAACCCGGTGTCGACGAAGGCGGGAATTCGCCCCCGCATCGCCTCGACCACGATCCGCCCCGTCGGCGTCGGTCGCAAATCTCCCGGTCCCAGCGGCGCCGATGGGTTGACGATCACCGCCGGCAGCCCTTCCTTTTCGACCATGGCCTCGACGTAGCGTTCGCTGAGGATCTTGCTGCGCTTATAGGCCCCGATGGCTTTCTCGAGAGGCAGTCTTTCGTTTTCGTCGCTGAGTCCGGACGGTTTGGGCGCGAGGGTCGCGACGCTGCTCGTATATAAAACGCGCTCGACGCCGGCGCGCAGCGCCTCCTCCATGACGATCCGGGCGCCTTCGACGTTGACGCGCATCAACTCGTTGGGTTCGGGCGTCCAAAGGCGATAGTTCGCCGCGACGTGCACGAGAAAGCGGCAGCCGGCGAGCGCTTGTCGCACGGCTGCGGCGTCCGTCATGTCGCCTTCGACGATTTCCAGTTCCGGTCGGAGATTGTCGCGGGGGCTGCTTCGGCGCACCAAGGCGCGAACCTTGTAGCCGCGCTGGCTGAGCGCCCTGCAGACCGCGCCGCCGATGAATCCGCTGGCTCCCGTGACGAGAACGACGTCCGCTCCAGACATTCCGATCACCGACGCCGCTGGGGGCGCTGAAATTCTCTCGCGCCGGAATTTGCGCCGCCGCCGAGGCTGGACGCAGTATTGAGGAGTGAACTAATGGGTTTACGACCCTATAAAACGCGACTTCGCCAAGGCCGGCTTCAATGCGGCGTCGCGCGTCATCACCAAATCAACCGGAGCCTCGATCGCCCTTTCCAAGCCGTGGCGCTGGGGCGGGTGAGGGTCGGCGCCGGCGGAGTCGAGCGAACTCTCTCCGAACTGGGTCAAGTCGTAACGCACGATCAACATGAACGCGCAGAAGGTGAGCATCCACAGGGAGCCGACGATCACGTCGATGGCCGAATAATTCAGGATGCGCGCGGCGACGAGCCCGGGACCGACCCACGCGCCGAACATTGCCCAGGCGGCGATGAGCATGCGCAATTCCGTCGCGCCCATGCCGCCATAGGAGAGGTGGTGCGTTCTGAGAATCATCACTTTCAGATAGGTGTAGGAACTCATCAGCAGATACATCGACAGGGCGAACAGCGCCGAGGGCAGCGTGAAATAGGGCGAGAAGCCAAGTCCGACGATGAGGAAGGTCTGCGCGATCAGATCGACGGAGTGATCGAAAAAATAGCCGAATTGCGGTCGTTCGATCTTTCTGGCGCGCGCCAGCGTGCCATCGAGAGAGTCGCCGAACCAATTGAGGAAGAGGCCGGCCACGACGACGACGAGAAAACCGTTCGAGAGGTGACAGGCGCCGAACCCCAAGGCGCCCATGGCCGCGCCAAACAGCCCCAGTAAGGTGAGATGATCCGGAGTGACGGAATCGGGCAACCGGACGACGAGCCATTGAAGAAGCCGCCGTTCCTGCTCTGCGAGGACGCTGCGGTTCACTCTGTGATGCTCCATGCGCAATTACCCTTATACGGTTGACCTCACGATGATCGTGAGTCGCTCGATCGGCAGCTCGACTCCCCCCACAACCTCACCGCGGCCTTCCAGACAGGAAAGCCGCGCACCCGCTGCTTCGCCCTAAAAAATGCACGATGCAAAACCTCCCGCTTACGCCAACCGCGATGCACAATAAGTAGCAATTTTGCATGCAGAAATCCACAACCAAATTTTCAACCGCACGGCTGAAGCAGCCAAAAAAGACTATCTATGTTCTCAGTCACGCTTTTCATGCTTCGACATTTTGACGCATGTTTGCGGCCATGTTGCGACGGTACTGGGACGGTGTCGTGGCGCGTCGCGAATCGGGCGCCGCTCGGCGCGGAATGCAGTCCAAGAAATCGGTTGAATTTCCGGCCGTCGCGGAGATCGGACGCGCATCGTCCGCATTATTCGAAACAGCAGAGTTTTCTTGCGCCAAGCTGGAGACGCTGCGTCCGAAGCCGACCTCGATCCGCAACAGGGGCTTTAGACCGAGCGCAAGCCGCGACTCATTGGAGTTTCGTGCGGCCCTCGCCGCGACGCGAAACCCGGCGCCGCGCGCGAGCGTCCTCTTACGGCTTTATGGCCGCGGCGAGCGCTCCACCCTGCAGGGCGGGCTGCGTGACCATGGAGAACATTTGGAAGAATTTGCTCACTTCGGTCAGCGGCGCGTTGGAGACGAAGAGAATGTCCTTGTCGCGCATGGCGAAGCGGCGCGCCTGGAACAACGCGTTCGGATCCCGCAGATTGAGATGATAGGCGATGGGCGTCGCGCCGGCCGCCAAGAGGTTCGGAGACACGGCGGGGAATTCGCGCGCGATCGACGCGGGTTCGTAGCGCAGAACGAAGACGCCTTCGGGATCGGCCCGCATGTCCTGCAGGCCGCCGGCTTTTCCGATCGCCTCTTCGAGTGTGATGCCGCGCGCGTCGAAATGCTCCACGGAGTTCGCCCCCGTCGCGCCCGCGACGGTGAAGGTTTGCGGCGTGCGCTCCACCGTGACGATGTCGCCCGGGCGCACGAAGACGTTCTCGCCGGGATTGTCGAGAAGGGCCTGAAGCGGCGCGCGCGCCGTGCGCCCGCCTCGGGTCAAGCTGATGAAGGTCTCGTGCACCGGCGAGCGATAGCCGCCGGCCGTGGCGATCACGTCCATGATCCGATCGCCGCGCAGCGTCAGAGGCACGCGCGCGCCATTGGCGACCTCGCCGGAAACGGTGACGGTGTTGCTGACGTTGTGCGAAACCGTCACCAGCACCTGCGGCTCGATCGCCTTGCCGCGCAGGCGCTCGACGATCGCGGCTTCGACCTGTTGTTGCGTGCGTCCCGCGACTTGAATGCGGCCCGCGTAGGGCACGGTCACCGAGCCGTCGCGACCCACGACCTGATCGGGGATCGCGGCCGAGCGAGAGCCGGGGCTCAAACGGTCCATCGCCGGGGCGGAGAACAGGCCGCCGGCGGCCGCCTCCCAAATGGTGATCTGAAGACCGTCGCCGACTCCGATGGGTTGCGTCGCCGGCGGACGATTGTCGCCGAAATGCGTTCGCAAGCCCGGAGCGCCGCGCCGCGCCAGCACGCTCACGGTCGATTTGTCGATTTCGATGAAGGCGAAGCTCTTTTCGGGAGCCTCGGCCGTGGGCGTGCCGGATTCCGTAATCGCATCGCGTGACGGACCGCTGCCCGGAAGGAGCGAGCAGGCCCCGAGATTCAGAGTCGCAACGAGAAGCAACCCCAGGGAATGGCGACAGCAAATCACTGATGTTCCCTCTAGGTAAGAAGGAGCGACGACCGCCGCAACCCTATTTTCAAGGAAGAACTTATAGCTAGTTCCGCAGGCTCCTTCAACTCGCGCCCTGGAAAATAGCCCGGTAGTGACAAAAATACCACAGTGGACGACAACGATATGTTTAGAGTTCCTTCGAACGGTCGAGCCTATTCGCCGGGCGGTGGCGCGAGGCGGTCCTTCGACTCAGCCGCGCGCCGACGAAATGCGCCGGCCGTCGAAAACGACCTTCAGACCCAGATTGACGACGGCGATCGCCGCCAGCAGGACGATTGCATAATCCAGCGGCGAGAAATCCCCGCTTCCCGGCCTGGCCAGTCCCAGAGCCAGCGCCGCGAAAGGCCAGAAAGCCATCAAAATGCGGAATTCGGCCGCGCCGATCCCGATCAGCGCCATCTGCCCCTCGCGACCGGCGGCGACGCGAATGAAGCTGTAGGCCGAGAAAAGCAGGTAACAGGCCAGAACGACCGCGGCGGAGCCGAGCGAGAGAAAGGGCGAAAGGCCGTAGGCGACGATCACCAGGAGCTGCGCAACGAGGTCCGCGAGATGCTCGGTGAGCTTGTGCCTGGAGCCGAATTGCTGACGATGGTCGCGAAGCGGCGCGTCGACCGCGGCCCCGATCCAATTGACGGCGACGCCGATCGGCACGAGGAGCACGAACCAGATTTCCCAGCGGCAGGCCAAAAGCGCGGCGGCGGCGATCGCGGCGCCCATCACGCTGATTTTGGTCAGATCCGCGGCCGAGACCTTCGCGGGAATTCGCGGCGCGAGGCTGCGCACGGCGCGGTCCTGCCACGCCGAGAGGAAGCTCGTCTCCCGCGGCGCGACGCGTTTTGCTCCATCGGTCCAGTCTTCGGAAAAATTCACGGCGAAGCCCTAGCCTTAGGTTCATGCCCGGCGTCATCCCGTTCGCATTCTACGAAATATTCCGGTCATGAGCCAGCGCCATTTGCGGCGGCCCTCGACGGGGCGCCCGGGCGATAGGCCGTCCGATCGAGAAAAGGCGCGATCGGCGACAGCCTCGCCGCGTTTGCGCTATAAGTGCGCCGCACAGCCCGCTTCCGCCGGATCGACCGTCTTGAAAATCGTCATCGTCGATGAAAGTCCGGTCCGCTCCGCGATCCTCGAGGAAGGCTTGCGCCTCGCCGGCTTTACGCGGATCGAGCGCATCGGCGAGATGCACAATCTCCTGCGGCGCATTTACGAGATCGATCCGGAGGTGATCCTGATCGATCTCGAAAACCCCTCGCGCGACACTTTGGAGCAGATGTTTCAGATGAGCCGCATCGTGCGCCGGCCGATCGCCATGTTCGTCGATCAAAGCGACGCCGCCTCGATCGAGGCCTCGGTGGAGGCCGGCGTCTCCGCCTATATCGTCGACGGCTTGAAGAAGGAGCGCATCAAGTCGATCCTCGATCTGTGCGTGTCGCGCTTCAACGCTTTCTCCAAATTGCAGGACGAGCTGGCGCGCGCCAAATCCGATCTCGAGGGGCGCAAGGACATCGACCGCGCCAAGGGCCTTCTGATGCAGGCGAAGAATCTGTCCGAGGACGAAGCCTACAAACTGATGCGCGGCGCGGCGATGCGCGAAAAGAAGAAGATCGTCGACATAGCGCGGGCGATCGTCTCCGCGGCGGAGCTGTTGCGATGAGTGAGAGAAGATCCGTCGCCATCGGCTTCATCCCGCTCGTCGACGCGGCGGCCTTGCTCGTCGCCGCCGACAAGGGATTTTTTGCGGCGGAAGGGCTCGACGTTCGGCTCGTGCGCGAGGTCTCCTGGGCCAACATGCGCGACAAGCTCGCCGTGGGGCTGTTCGACGCGGCGCATCTCCTCGCCCCCATGGCCGTCGCCGCGAATCTCGGCCTCGCGCAGGTGAAGGTTCCGCTCGTCGCGCCGGTCAATCTCGCGACGAACGGCAACGCCATCGCCGTCTCCATTGCGCTCTACGAGGCTCTCGGCGCCTTCGACGGCGCCCTCGCGCATCCTTCCGCAAGCGCGCGGGCGCTGGCGCAAGTCGCGCAAGCGCGCAAGGCGAAGGGACTCGAGCCCCTGACCTTGGGCATGACCTTCCCTTTTTCGACGCATAATTATCAGTTGCGCTATTGGCTGGCGGAAGGCGGCGTCGATCCGGACGAGGACGTGCGCATCGTCGCGCTGCCACCCTCTTACATGGTCGAGAATTTGGCGCGCGGTCGGCTCGACGGCTTTTGCGTCGGCGCGCCCTGGAGTTCGATGGCGGTCGAGGCCGGAATCGGCGCCATTCTGCATTTCGGCTGCGAAATTTTCGCGCGCGCGCCGGAAAAGGTGCTGGCGCTGCGCGAGAGCGCCGTCGCGGAAGACCCCGGGCTCGCCGCCGCGCTGATCCGCGCCGTGGTGCGCGGCGCGGCTTACGCGGAGGACGCGGGCAACCGCGGCGAGGTGGCGGAACTGCTGGCGCGCCCCGAACATGTCGGCGTCGACGCCGAGATCGTCCGCCGCGTGCTGGACGGGCGCTTGCGGCGAAGCGCCGGAGCCGAAGCGAGCCCCGACCATCGCTATCTCATCCTCGGCAAGGATGGCGCAACGCGGCCCGAGCCGGCCCAAGCGGCGTGGATCTATGCGCAAATGCTGCGCTGGGGGCAGACGCGCTTTTCGTCGGCGGCGCTGCAAACCGCGCGGGGCGTCATGCGTCCAGATCTTTACGACGCGGCGATGGGAGGAAAACCGGACGCGGTTTCGCCCGCGGCGATTCCGGCCTTCGCCGGGCCGGATTTCCGCGACGAAGACATTGGCGCCTATCTGGCCGGTTTCGCCATAGGCCGAAAATTCTGAACGCCGAACTCTTGCGCCAAAGCGTCAAAGCCTAGGCAGACGGCGCCCGGCCTCAAGGCGCCCATGTGGCGTGCACTCTCGCGCATCCCCCGGAAAACCGGGGCTTTGACGCGCTGCACAAATTGGCCCGCATCCTGCATCGACGTTCTCGGTCAACGACGACCTCCGCTCCGCCGGAACGAGACCCAACGCCGGGTCGCGTCACAGCAAACGCTCTTCCGCGCAAGGCGCGCGAAGCGTTTGGGTCGTCTTGCCGCTCCTTAGCGAAACTCCAAGCCGATCGACCTGTGACGGGACCTCCGTTCAACAGAGTTCGAACATGACTGCTTCGCCGCACCAAGGGAAACGCCAAAGACTCGTCGTCGTCGGCAATGGCATGGCCGCCGGGCGCGTACTCGAGGAACTCTTCGCACGCGACGCCGGCGCCTATGACGTCACGGTCTTCGGCGCCGAGCCGCGCGTAAACTACAATCGCATCATGCTCTCGCCGGTGCTGGCCGGCGAGAAGGCCTATGAAGACATCGTCATCCACGACGACGCCTGGTATGCGCGACATGGCGTGACGCTGCACAAGGGCGAGAGCGTCGTTTCGATCGACCGCACGAAGAAGACCGTCGCGACGGCTTCCGGCAAAATCGCGCCTTACGACAAATTGCTGATCGCCACGGGCTCGACGCCTTTCGCCATACCCGTGCACGGCGTCACCCTGCCCGGCGTCGTCACCTTCCGCGATCTCGACGACGTCGACGCGATGCTGACTCAAGCCGAGAAGGGCGGGCGCGCCGTCGTGATCGGTGGCGGTCTGCTCGGCCTCGAGGCCGCCGCCGGCCTAAAGGCGAAAGGCATGCAGGTCAGCGTCGTGCATCTGATGCCGACGCTGATGGAGCGCCAGCTCGATCCCTCCGCCGGCTATCTCCTGCAGAAAGCCATTGAGAAGCGCGGCATAGAGGTGCTGACGGGCGCCAATACGCAAGCCATCCTCGGCGAGAAGAAGGTCGAGGCGGTAAAGCTCGACGGCGACCGCGTCATCCCCTGCGACATGGTGGTGATGGCGGTCGGCATCCGCCCCAATGCGCGCCTCGCCAAGGAGGCGGGCCTCGTCGTCGAGCGCGGCGTCAAGGTCGACGACGCGATGGCGACGAGCGACCCCGACGTTTACGCGGTCGGCGAATGCGTCGAGCATCGCGGCCAATGCTACGGCCTCGTCGCGCCTCTGTTCGAAATGGCCAAAGTACTGGCGGCGCGGCTGTGCGGCGACGAGACGGCCGCCTATCGCGGCTCGGTCACCTCGACGAAACTCAAGGTTTCCGGCATCGACCTCTTCTCGGCCGGGGATTTTGCGCAAGGCGACGACGACGACGAAATCGTGCTGCGCGATCCCTCGCGCGGCGTCTACAAGCGCATCGTGCTGCGGGAGAATCGCGTCAAGGGCGCCGTGCTCTATGGCGATACGGAAGACGGCCCCTGGCTGTTCGATCTGCTGCGCAAGGAGGCGGATGTCGCGGCGATGCGCGACACGCTGATTTTCGGCCAGGCCTATCAGGGAGGGTCCCCGCTGGACCCTACGGCGGCCGTTGCAGCCTTGCCGGATGATGCGGAAATCTGCGGCTGCAACGGCGTGTGCAAGGGAACGATCGTCGCGGCGATCGCCAGGGACGGCCTGACCTCGCTCGACGAAGTGCGGGCGCAAACCAAGGCCTCGGCCTCCTGCGGGCAATGCACGTCGAAGGTCGAAATGCTGATCGCCGGCGCACTCGGCGCCGACTACAAGGGCTCGGCGCGCAAGCCCATGTGCAAATGCACCGACCTCACGCACGAGGAGGTGCGCGGGCTGATCGTCGAAAAGAATCTCGACTCGATGCCGGCGGTGATGCAGGAGCTCGCCTGGAAGACCTCCTGCGGCTGTCCGTCCTGCCGCCCGGCGCTCAACTATTATCTGCTCTGCGCTTTTCCAAAGACCTATCGCGACGACGCGCAATCGCGCTTCGTCAACGAGCGCGTGCACGCCAACATCCAAAAGGACGGCACTTTCTCCGTCGTGCCGCGCATGTGGGGCGGGCTGACGACGCCGGCCGAACTGCGCGCCATCGCCGACGTCGCCGAGGAGTTCCGCATCCCGACCGTCAAGGTGACCGGCGGCCAGCGCATCGATCTGCTCGGCGTGCGCAAGCAGGATTTGCCGGCCGTCTGGGCGCGGCTCAATGCGGCGGGCATGGTTTCGGGCCACGCCTACGCCAAGGGGCTGCGCACGGTGAAGACCTGCGTCGGCAAGGAATGGTGCCGCTTCGGCACGCAGGATTCGACCGGCCTCGGCGTGAAGCTCGAACGGCTGCTGTGCGGCTCCTGGACGCCGGCCAAGATGAAACTCGCCGTCTCCGGCTGCCCGCGCAATTGCGCCGAGTCGACGGTGAAGGACATTGGCGTGATCTGCGTCGACTCCGGCTACGACATTCACATCGCCGGCGCCGCCGGCCTGCACGTGCGCGCCACCGATCTGCTCGGCCATGTCGAGACGGAGGAAGAGACGCTCGAACATGTCGCGGCGATCATGCAGCTCTATCGCGAGGAGGCCGCCTATCTCGACCGTCTCTACAAATGGGTCGAGAAGGTCGGACTGGAGCGCGTGCGCCAGGTGATCATGGAGGATCACGACGCCCGCAAAGCGCTTTACGAACGCTTCCTCGTTTCGCAGCGCGCCGTGCGCAAGGATCCTTGGGCGGAGCGCGCCGCAGGCTTCGGTTCGCAGGAGTTCACGCCGCTCGCCATCGTCGCGCCCATCGCGCAAATCGCTGCGGAGTGAAAGCGTCATGACCTATCTGTCGCCGAACTGGTTCGACATCGGCCCGCTCGACCAAATCCCGCAGCGCGGCGCGCGCCTCGTCAAGACGCCGCGCCGCGACATCGCGGTGTTCCGCACCGCCGGCGACGAAGTCTTCGCGCTCGAAAACCGCTGCCCGCATCGCGGCGGACCTTTGAGCGAGGGCATCGTGCACGGCCGCAAGGTCGCCTGTCCGCTGCACAATTGGATCATCGATCTCGACAGCGGCGCGGCGACCGGCGCCGATCAGGGCTGCGCGCGGCGCTTTCCGGTCAAGATCGAGAAGGGCCGCATCTATCTCGAAATGACCCTCGCGGTCACGCCGTGAGGAGCGCCGCATGAACGCCCAAGCGAAAGTGCTGCGCACCACCTGCCCCTATTGCGGGACGGGCTGCGGCGTGAAGGCGCTGGTCTCCGCCTCGGGCGCCGTCGGCGTCGCCGGCGACGAGGCGCATCCGGCGAATTTCGGCCGACTCTGCGTCAAGGGCGCGGCGCTCGCCGAGACGCTGACCGACGAAGGGCGCCTGCTGCATCCGCAAATTGCCGGCGCGCGCGCCGATTGGGACGCGGCGCTGGCGCTCGTCGCCGAAAAGTTTCGCGCCGCGATCGACGCGCATGGACCGGAGTCCGTCGCCTTTTACGTCTCCGGGCAGATGCTGACCGAGGATTATTACGTCGCCAACAAGCTGATGAAGGGTTTTGTCGGCTCGGCCAACATCGACACCAATTCGCGCCTGTGCATGGCCTCCTCGGTCGCCGGCCATAAGCGCGCCTTCGGCGCCGACGTCGTGCCGAACGTCTATGAGGATTTCGAGGCGGCCGATCTCGTCGTGCTGGTCGGCTCCAATCTCGCCTGGTGTCATCCGGTGCTGTTCCAGCGGCTGGAGCAGGCCAAGGCGGCGCGGCCCAACATGCGCATCGTCAACGTCGATCCGCGCCGCACGGCGACGAGCGAGCTTTGCGACATGCATCTTGCGCTGGAGCCCGGCTCCGACGTTGCGCTGTTTTTGGGGCTGCTGCGCTTTCTGGACCGCGCTGGGAAGGGTGACGATCTCTATGTCGCGCGCCATACCAATGGGCTCGCCGAGGCGCTGGCGGTCGCCAGGGACTGGGACGTTGCGCGGGTCGCCGAAGCGACCGGGCTCGCGCGCGACGGAGTCGAAACTTTTTACGCGCTTTACGCCGCCCGCGCGCGCGCCGTCACCGTCTATTCGCAGGGCGTCAATCAATCGGTCTGCGGGACCGACAAGGTCAATGCGATCCTCAACTGCCACCTCTTCACCGGCCGCATCGGCAAGGAGGGCGCCGGCCCATTCTCCGTCACCGGCCAGCCCAATGCGATGGGCGGACGCGAAGTGGGCGGTCTCGCCAATCAGCTCGCCTGCCACATGGAGCTGGACGATCCCCGGCATCGCGCCATCGTGCAAGAGTACTGGCGTTCGCCGAAGATCGCGCAAAAGCCCGGGCTGAAAGCGGTGGAACTCTTCGACGCGGTCGGCGCCGGAAAAATCAAGGCGCTGTGGATCGTCGGGACCAATCCCGTCGACAGCATGCCGGCGGCGGACCGCGTCCGCGCCGCAATCGCCTCCTGTCCCTTCGTCGTCGTCTCCGACGTGATGGCCAAAACCGACACGACCGAACTCGCCCATGTGCTGCTGCCGGCGCGCGCCTGGGGCGAGAAGGACGGCACGGTGACCAATTCCGAGCGCCGCATCTCGCGGCAGCGCCCGTTGCGTGCGCCCGTGGGCGAAGCCATGCCGGATTGGTGGATTCTGGCGCGCGTCGCGCAGCTCATGGGCTTCGCCGAAGCCTTCGACTACGGCGGCCCCTTCGACATTTTCCGGGAATACGCCGGCCTCTCCGGCCATCTCAACGCGGGTGCGCGCGACTTCGACATCTCGGCGCACGACGACATCACGCAAGACGAATATGAACGGCTGAACCCGTTTCAATGGCCAAGGCGCAAGGGCGAGCCGGACGACGGCAAGCCGAAGCGCTTCTTCGCCGAGGGCGGCTTCTTCACGCCGGACGGCCGCGCCCGCTTCGTCGCGACGCCTTTTCGCGCGCCGCCAAAAAAGGATCCGCGCGCGCCCTTCGTGCTCAACACCGGCCGCGTCCGCGACCAATGGCACACGATGACGCGCACCGGCGTCGCGCCGCGCCTCTCGCAACACATCGCCGAACCCTTCGTCGAGATTCACCCGGACGACGCCGCGCGGCTCGGCGTCGCGCCGGCGCGCCTCGCCCGGGTCTTCAACGCGCAAGGCTCCGTGATCTTGCGCGCGCAGGTCACGGACCGCCAGCGCAAGGGTTCGGTGTTCGCGCCGATGCACTGGACCGACCAAACCTCCAGCGATTGCCGCGTCGACAGACTCGTCGCTTCGCTGGTCGATCCCGTCTCCGGCCAGCCGGAGCTGAAGGGCGCCCGCGTCGGCGTCGAGCCCTGGCCCGCAAGCTGGTTCGGATTCGCCCTGACGCGCGACGCGCCGAGGAATGTCGACGCCGACTATTGGTCGCTGGCGCGCACCGCTTTCGGCTGGCGCATGGAACTCGCGGGTTTGCGCGCCGTCGAGGATTTCGAGCGCCACGCGCGCCGGCTGCTCGGCGCCGCGCAGGACGACTGCGTCGTCGCCGAGGACCGTCGCAAGGGCTCCTTTCGCTTTTTGGCGCTGCGCGACGGGCGCGCTCGAGGCTTTTTGATCGTCTCGCGCGAGCCGGTCGAAGCGGCGCGCGACTTCCTCGCCGAGAATTTCGCGTCGGGCGATCCGCGCAGCCTGCTCGCGGCGCGCCCAGCGGGCGGCGCCTGCAGCAGCCGCAAGATCTGCGTGTGCCACAACGTCGGCGCGCATGAGATCGAAGCCGCGCTCGCGGCCGGCGCGGCGGATGTCGCCGAGATCGGCCGCGCGACGCGCGCCGGAACCGGCTGCGGCTCCTGCCGTCCGGAAATCCAACGCCTCGTCGCCGAAAATTCCCACGCCCCGGCGCCGCTCCCGGAGTTGGAGACGGCGTGACCTTCAGTTCCAAACGAAAGGAGACCTCCATGAATCTCGCGGACTTCAAAAAGGCCGGACATTGGCCGACGCTACTGGCGGCGTTTCTCTACTTCGACGTCAGCTTCATGGCCTGGGTGTCGCTCGGCCCGCTGATGATCTACATCGCCAAGGAGATGCAGCTGCCGGTCGAGGACAAACTCTCCCTGGTCGCCATTCCCGTCCTCGGCGGCGCCTTCTTCCGCGTGCCGCTCGGCCTCCTCGCCGACGCCATCGGCTCGAAGATCACCGGCGTCGCAGCGCAGATCGTGCTGATCTTCGCGGTGTCGCTCGTCGTCGTCTTCGGCCTCACCGGGCCCTTGGCGATCGTGCTGTTCGGCATTGCGCTCGGCCTCGGCGGCGCCTCCTTCGCCGTCGCTCTGCCGCAGGCGGGCCGCTGGTATCCGCCGCAATATCAGGGCGTCGTCATGGGCATCGCCGGCGCCGGCAACATGGGCGTCGTGCTCGACACTCTGTTCGCGCCCTCCATCGCCGAACATTACGGCTGGCGCGCCGTCTATGGCGTGCTGCTCGCCTTGATGCTCGTCGTGCTGGCGGTCTACGTCTTCGCCGCCAAGGACGCGCCCGGCGCCAAGACTAGCGTCAGCCTCGCCGATTACGGCAAGATGCTGCGCGATTCCGACAGCCGCTGGTTCATGTTCTTCTACTTCATCACCTTCGGCGGCTTCGTCGGCCTCGCCTCGGCGCTGCCGCTGTATTTCACGACGCAATATCACGCCAGCGGCGTCGCCGCCGGACTGATGGTGGCGCTGATCGTCGCTTTCGGCTCGGGCTTTCGCCCGGTCGGCGGCTACATCGCCGACCGCATCGGCGGGGTGAAGTCGCTGTCTTTCCTCTTCGCCATCGTGTCGGCCTGCTATTTCGCCATCGCCTTCCTGCCCGAGGGTCCGGCGCCGGCGGCGCCCGCCACGGGCTGGAACCTGCTGCAACTGCCGCCGATCGCGTTCGGCGCGGTGGCGCTGTTCTCGCTCGGCGTGCTGTGCCTCGGCATGGGCAATGGCGCAGTGTTCCAGCTGCTGCCGCAGCGCTTTCGCCGCGAGGTCGGCGCGATGACCGGACTCGTCGGCGCGGCGGGCGGTCTCGGCGGTTTCTTTCTGGCCAAGACGCTGGCTTTCTCCAAGGGCGCGACGGGCGCCTTCACCGGCGGTTTCGTCTTCTTCGGCTTCCTGGCGCTGCTCGGCCTCGTCGGCTTGATCCTGGTGAAGACGCGCTGGCGCACGACTTGGGGCGCCGTCTCCGGCGCGCGGATATAAACGAAGGGCGCGTCCCCTCTCCCCGCTGCGCGAGGAGAGGGGGAAGTTTGCGCCCTTCAGGCAAAGCAGCGCGAAACGTCGCCACCCCAAGAGGCTCCCTTGGCCGTCCGCTCCGATCACGATTTGCGCGTCGAAGCCGGCTTCGCCTCAAAGACGGGCAAGCGGCCGGACAATCAGGATTACGTCGCGATTTGCTTCGGGCCGCGCGGCGCCGGCGCCGTGCAGGGCGTCGTCGCGGCCGTCGCCGACGGGGTCGGCGGACATAAGGGCGGGCGCGTGGCGGCGGAAACCAGCGTGCGCGGCTTCATCGAGGGCTATTACGCTCAGCCCGAGACGCTCGGCGTTTTGCGCGCGGCGACGCGTTCGCTTGAGGCCGTCAACGCCTGGATCGCGGCGCAGGGCCGGGTCGACCCCCTGCTGGAAGGCATGGCGACGACTTTCAGCGCGCTGATCCTCTCGCGCCGCGCCGCCGTCGTGCTGCATGTCGGCGACTCGCGCGTCTATCGGCTGAGCGTCGACGGGCTCGAACGCCTCACCAAGGATCACAACCTCGGGCGCGGCGATTTTCCCGATGCGCTGCGCCGCGCCATCGGCTTTGCGGACGCGCTGCCCTTCGATCACGCCAGTCACGGCTTGCGCCCGCACGATCGCTTCCTGCTGTGTTCCGACGGCGTGCATGGCCCGCTGCGCGAGGCCGCGCTGCGGGCGCTGCTCGAAGAGCGCCGATCGCCGCAAGAGACCGCCGACGCCGTCGTGGCGGCGGCGCTGGATGCGGGCGGCGCCGACAATGCGACCGCGCTCGTCGTCGACGTCGTCGATCTGCCGTCCTCCGACCCGCGCGCCTTGTCGCAGGCCTTCGCGGCGCTGCCGATCCGCGAACTGCCGAACGTCGGCGACGTCGTCGACGGTTTTCGCCTGGAGGCGCGCGTCGCCGAAGGGCGCTACAGCCGGCTGTTCCAGGCGAGCGACACGACGAACGGCAAGCGGCTGGCGCTGAAATTCCCGCACCCGCGCGTCGCCGAGGAGGCCAGCTACCGGCTCGCCTTCGTCAACGAGGCCTGGGTCGCGGCGCGCGTGCGCAGCCCCTTCGTCGGCGAGATCGTCGAATTGCCGCCGGGCCGGCAGACGCGGCTCTATTCGGCGATGCCCTTTTACGACGGCGAGACTTTGGAGGCCCGCCTGCGCCGCGCGCCGAAGGTCGATCTGACCGAGGGCGTCGCCATCGCGACGCGCCTCGCGCGCGCGCTCGCGGCGCTGCATCGCGCCGGCGTGATCCACCGCGACGTGAAGCCCGAAAACGTGATCCTGGGGCGCGAGGGCGGTTTGCGCCTCGTCGATCTCGGCGTCTGCCGCGCGCCGCATCTGGAAGATTTTCCGCAGCAGGACATCCCCGGAACGGCGAGCTACATGGCGCCCGAACTGTTTTTGGGCGAGAGCGGCGACGAGGCTTCCGATCTCTATGCGCTCGGCGTCGCCGTCTACCGCATGTTCGCGAGGGCCTACCCTTACGGAGAGATCGAGCCTTTCGGCAAGCCGCGTTTTAGCGGGCCGCAGCCGCTGCGCACGCGCCGGCCGGACCTGCCGGCTTGGCTCGACATGGCGGTCGCCAGGGCCATCGCGGTCGAGCCGCGCCGGCGTTTCGGCGACGTGCTGGAATTTGCTTTCGAATTGGAGAATGGCGCGGCCGCCTCGCCGCGCGTCGAGCCGCCGCGCAAGTCGCTTTACGAGCGCAACCCCCTGCTGTTTTGGAAATGCGCGAGCCTGCTGCTCGGCTTCCTGCTCTTCGTGTCGCTGGCCTTCCGGTGACCGCAAGGGCCGAGAGGCCGGCGATCAGACGGCTTCCGCTTCGCCGAGCGGCGCCGTCGCCTCGTCGTCCTCGCCCTCGGCGACGGCGCAGACGAGGTCGACGATTCGCTTGCGCAGCTTGGGATTGCGAATGCGCGCGAAGGATCGGTTGAGGAGCAGCCCTTCGGCGGTGGAAATGAAGTCGACGACGTAGCGCGACGACGTGTCCTCCTCGAAACCGTTGGCTTGATCTGCGGGGGAACCGGTGGGCGCGCCCTCGAAGAAGAAGGAGGGGGGGGTATTGAGGGTCTTGGAAATCTGTTGCAGGCGGCTCGCGCCGATGCGGTTCATCCCCTTCTCGTATTTTTGCACCTGCTGAAACGTCAGCCCGAGCGCCTCGCCGAGCTTTTCTTGCGTCATCTTCATCAGCATGCGTTGCATGCGCACGCGGCTGCCGACGTGACGGTCGATGGGGTCGGGGGTCTTCTTCACCATTGCATGTCCCGCTGATTCGTTCGGGCGCGTCGCAGGCTGCGGCGCCGGCCAACCACGCAATTTTCGACGAGTCCTAAAAGTCTTTCAGAGGAAACACCTTACTCTGCATGGCTGACCGTCTCAACATATCTGGCCGGGTAGCTGAAGTATGCATTATCCGGATGTTAGCAATCGCGAATACGTGCATACAGCGCCAAGCCGGCGACCGCAACCCAGAGCGACGGAAACAGGAAATTGGCGAATCTGGCGAAGAGAGTTGGGGGCAGGGCTTTCGGAAGGCCGCCGTCTATCAAGCCTTCGACGCCGAGCGGCAGGCTTTCCAGTATCCGGCCATAGGGATCGACGATCGCCGAAATTCCGGTGTTGGCGACGCGCACCAGCGGCAGTCCCTCCTCTATGGCGCGCAGCCGCGCTTGCGCGAAATGCTGATGCGGCCCGCTGGTCGAGCCGAACCAGCCGTCGTTGGTCACGTTGAGCAGCCATTGCGGTCGCGGGCCGCTGCGCTCGACCGCCTCGCCCGGAAAAACCGCCTCGTAGCAGATCAGCGGGGCGATCGGCGGGACGCCGGGGGCGGAAAGGCGCCGTGGTCCCGCGCCTTGGTCCCAGACGCCCGGCACGAGATGCTGCACGCCGAAGGGGCGCAACAAGGCGGCGAGCGGCAGATATTCGCCGAAGGGCACGAGATGGCGCTTGTCGTAGAAGCCGACGACGCGGTCGCCCTCGACCACCTCGATGGAATTGAAGATCTTGGATTTGCCGCGCTCCTCCTCGGCGCGCGCCGCGCCGGTGATGAGGATTTTTCCCTGCATCGCCCGCGAAATCTGGGCCAGCGCATGCGGTTCGCGCGTCAGCACGAAAGGAAAGGCGGATTCGGGCCAGATCACATGGGTCGCGTCGGCGACGCCGGTGTGGGTCGGCCCCGTCGCCCGATCCGACAGCTCCAGGTAACGCCGCAGGATCGCCTCGCCGTTTTCGGCGCGGAATTTGGCGTCCTGCTGGAGGTTCGGCTGCATCAGCCGCAGGCGGACCGAGGGGACGAACTCGGTCGCGCCGCGCCCGAGCCGCGCAGCCCCGTAGCCGCCGATCAGCGCGAGCAGGACCGCTCCTGCGACGATCGCCGGACTGCGCCAGGCGCGTTTGGGATCGTCGATGATGGTCGCGGGCGCCGCGAAAATCACGATCGCCGCGAGGTCGAGGCCGTGCAGGCCGATCAGCGACGCCGCTTGCGCGAAAACCGCCTGGCCGCCCAACGCCATGCCGACGTCGTTCCAAGGAAATCCCGTGAAGATGTGGCCCCTGAGCCATTCCGCGCCGCCGAGGCCGGCGGCCAGGGCGAAAATGCGCAGCGATCCGGCCGACCAGAGCAGACTCGCCGCCGCGAAACCGCCGGCGGTGAAAAGCGCCAGCGCCGCTGGCAGTCCCAGCACGGCCAAGGGCAGGGCCCAGGCGAATTGGTCGGCCTCGACCAGAAGCGCCGCGCCGAGCCACCAGAGGCCGGCGACGAAATAGCCGAAGCCCAGCCACCAGCCGGCGGAGGCCGCGGCCCGCACGCCGGAAAGCCTGGCCTTCAAGTCGAGCGGCGCGCCCGCGCCGACCGAACCGTCGATCAGCCACATGGCGACGCTGAGCGGGATCGCCATCGCCGGAAGCAGGCCGAAAGGTTCGAGCGCCAAGGCGCCGCAGGCGCCGGCCGCAAGCGCGATTACGCGCCGCGTCCAGCCTTCCGCCAGGATCACTTGCTGAGGCCAGGACATATGAGGCCAAGACATGGCTGGGGCCGCTTCGCCCTGCCGGTCTCTCGTCTCGTTCATGAAGGCTCGCCCCTCGAATCAGAGTGCGAACCTTAGCGGGTTTCCGCGAGCCGTCGATACGTCGGCTCGCCCTTCTGTCCACAAACCATGAGAATCGCGGTCAGATGAGACCGATTTCGGCGAATTTCCGCTTCATGGTCTCCGAATCGAAGGGCTTCATCATGTAATCGTCCGCGCCGGCGTATTTGGCGCGCGCGAGATGACCGACTTCGTTTTCGATCGTGCAATAGAGAACCTTGGGCGTCACGCCGCCGGGCATTTTGCGAAGCTCGCCGAGGAATTCGAGACCGTCCATCTCCGGCATGTTCCAGTCCAGCAGGATGATGTCCGGCATCGCCCTGCCGCACTCCTCCAGCGCGGCGTAACCGCTCGGCGCTTCCGACGTGCGAAAGTGCAAGTTTTCCAGAATGCGCCTGGCCACGCGCCGAATGACCGCGCTGTCGTCCACCACCAGAATTTGCTTCATCGGCTCCCTCGCTACCGAATCCCGCGCCGTTCGATCGGCTCCGATTCACAACTTAGGAGCGAAGACATTAATGGATTTTAAACATCGCCGTCGTTGCGCGGAAAGAATTCATTCCGCGCAAACAACGGCTTAATTTCTAGGCGACGGCGCTCTGAGGTTCGGCGGCCTCGGCCTCGCAGGCGCTCGGACGGGCGTCGACGACGACCACGTCGCCCTTGATCGAAAGTTCGACCGCGAGGCCCGCCGCGCGCGCGACCATCCCGGCGTAATAGGCCTGTATCGCGCGGGCGTCGACCGCGCCCTCCTCGCAGTCGCCTTCGAGCAGCCGCGTCACGTCGGGAGAGACGCGGGCGTTGACGCCCTTCGCTTCGATGTGGAAGCTCGCATCGTCGTTCTCGCCCGAACCCGAAACGACGATTTCGCCGCCGCGCGGAATCGACATGTCCGCGATGAGGCAGAGGTTGAGCAGCAGCTTGACCTTGTTCTTCGCCATCAGCGTGCGCGGCAGGAGCCATTGAACCCGCGTGCGTTCGTCGGCGAGGAGCTGCCGGGCCACGTGTTCCGCGTCGCCGGTGTCGATCGAGGAGCCCTTCGATCCGGCCGCGCCAAAGGCCAGGCGGCAAAACTGCAGGCGCGCGGAAGCTTCGGCGGCGCTGGATTTGATCAGGGCCAGCGCATGGCCGCGCATTTCGGCGTCCTTCTCCTCCTCCAGCACTTCGAGGCCATTGACGATGGCGCCGACGGGAGAAATCACGTCATGACACACCCTGGAGGACAGCAGTGCGGCCAGGTCGAGAGCATCCAGAGCAAATTTCGTCATGAGCCTATCCGTATGCCGGTCGGACGCGATCGTCCGCTTCCAGGTGAAACTATAGCTCGACGCCGATCGGATCACGTAAAATAGCGTCGAAGCTGCTCCGAGTTACACGAATCACCGTAAGGATTCGGTTAAATTCTATAGTGTGGAGGACGCGAATTCAAATGTCATTCGCCATGTGCAGCTTTCTTGGCGCGTTGCTTGGCGCGCCGAAACGCCGAAGTCGCCGCGGCGCCGCGACTCGAGCCGAACGATGATTTCCCCGGGAAGTCGAAACCGTCGGAATTTCGCGACGGGACGCCGGGGCTTGCGCGGAAATTCCGATGCGCCCGGCTGTTTTCCCGAAAACGCGCCGGCGCGGGACTGAAGCGAAAATTGGAATTTCGACGTTTCGTCATTGTAAACCTATTTCCACTAGCTCTTGCAAGAAGCGGCGCGGCGCCGAAATGCTCGACGCGCGCTCTCGCGCGAGAAGCAGGGTCCGCCTTGCCGCCCTCCCCGGGGCCATTCGCCTCGCAAATCCGCGATCAGTGGAACGACGAGCATGTCTGTTGAAGTCGCGACGGAGAAAAGATCGGCCGAGCGCCGCCGAGTCTTCAAGGGCGCCTACATCAGTTTCAGCGGTTTGCACAGCGCGATCGACTGCGTCGTGCGCAATCATTCCGAGACCGGAGCCCGACTTCTCGTCGAGTCCACCGTCGGCGTTCCGGACGCCTTCGAATTGGTGCGCAGCGGCGCGCCGCCGCGCAAATGCCATGTCGTCTGGCGGCAAGCCGCCGAAATCGGCGTGGTTTTCGACTGACTGGCTCTCGCTTTTCGGCCTTCGCCCGCCCTTCCAATGCCCGCAGGCCGCCAGTTCGGCGTGAGCCAATGCTTGCCGGGGCCGATGCGGTCGGCGCGACCCATCGCCTTCAACGCCTCGCGCGGCATCGGCCAGTTTTCCGCGTGGGTGGTAGCGCAAACACGTCTTGTGCAGCCATCGTTGGAGCGGGGCCTTGGCGCGGCCCCGTCGGCTCGCACGCGCCGAGCAGGACGGCTTCAGGGGACCGAACAGGCGTGATCCCCCGTTTCACAACTTTTTGGCCAAGAGCGCTCCAAACGCCTCTTCCAAAGCCGGCTCGACGGCGGAGGTCCACAGGCCGTCGCCTTTCCCACTGAGCACAGCGAGGAGCGCTGCGAGCGCGAGAAAGAGGGATGCGAAGGCGCTGATCGTGCCTGCCGGAACTGGCTTGCCCTCGCAAGCCCGTTTGCAAACGTAAAGCGCGAAGGGCGCCGTGATTCCGATCACAAGGAGGAATTCGAGCAGGGAGTTCATAACTTTGGCTCCGTGGGCCGCGGACGATCGCGGAGCCGTCCAACTACAACGCCCTGAAACTCAATCGGAAAATGGATTGCAGGGGATGCGCGGGCGCCGAGCCGCTCGCACTCGCCGAGTTACGGCGTTTACCGTCTCCAAAGATTTTTTACCGGAGGGTTGGGTTCGATATCGTAGGTAAGTCAGGTCAATATTTAGTAGATCCAATCATTTAACCATTACAGCCGTAGGGGTTGGTATGGTATCGGCGCGGTTGATTTTGTGGAAAATCGTGCACAAGCTTAGGCTATCGCGCAGTAGGCCCGCGCGACGTAGGCTCGGAACGAATCGAGTCGTTTCACTCTGATTCGTAACATGAGCCGGAACGCTAAACAAATTCCTAAAATTCGGAGCCTGCTGCTGCGGTGACGATGAGAGCTGGTTTGCTCGATGGGAGTCGAAGACGATGAAGCGCGCGAAGTGCTGGCAGCGATCAATACGCTGCTGCGACCGGCTGCGCTGTCGATTCTCTACAAAACCTACCCTCCTCACATCGTCGAGAGTATTCTTGACGGTCTGCGAAACAGGATCGACGAGGTCAGCGGCAAACCGAAAATGAGTGTCGCGGCTCCAATCCTCACGCCAAGTCAGCCGCAAGTTGAGGCCGCGCCCGCGAACGGTTCAAGCGACGCCCCAGAGACGTCTGCGAGCGAGCAGACCTCTACGGCGCACGAGAAACCTCTTTCGGATCCCGCGCCACCCGCGGGCGAAAAACGTAAGAGGTCGCAAACTCAGCGGCTGGTCGAAACGTATGGCTGTCAAGAAGTGACGTTTATGACGCATTGGGTAATTCTTAGTTTCGTTTCAAAGCAACAGCTTCTACAGAAGGCGAACTCTGTTTCGACCATTTTCGAGGCTTTGAAGAAGGCAGAACTAGTTGATGCAACACAACGCGCATCTGTGGTGACCAGCTTGAATCGGCTCAAGAACGAAAAAAAGTGCTCACTTGGGATGGGCCTGGGAAAGAGATCAACATTACCGACAAAGGACGCGCATACCTAACCGAACTATCGAACAGACGGCTTCATGAGCCCGAGCTCGTCTATATCAGGCAGCATGCTGCCGATCTTTACGGGCAGTATAGCCGGTCGGCTCGGACCACGCAGCTACCTACGAGACATCGAGCCGCTTGAGTTCGGTCTCGGCGACCACAAGCAGCGGCGCCAAGTGCCTTTGCACAGTGTCCCACACACGCGCCTCGGCGACATTGTCATAATGGTGACGGTAAACATTGTCCGAGACACGAATGTCGCGCCAGGGAATGCTCGGATGCCTAGCCAGAATTTCGTCGGGCAAGCGCCGACTCGCTTCGGATATGATTTGGAGCCCGCGCGTTACGGCATAGAAGTGCAGGCGCGACGCTCGGAACGCGCTTTCATCCAGACCCGCGACAAATTCCCGCGCGGAAAAAATATTGTCGCGGACGTCGAACAGTGCGCTTTTCGTCGGATCAGAATGCATAGATCGCGTCGCGCTCGGCCGAGGGTTTTACGTGCGCCTTTTGGGCGCTGCGGTCCGAAACATCGACTCTCAACGGCGAAAGGGCGCCCTCAATGGACCCGACGATTCCCACGTAGTCCCACACGCTGATGTGAGCTTCGCGCGCAATTTCCACCATGATGTCCGCGTCGCTGTCGGGGCGATGATCGCCGCGCGCGCGCGATCCGAAGAGAGCGGCGTGCGCGACCCCTCTCGCTCGCAACTCGTTCTCATGCTTTCTGAGCAGTTCTATGATTTCTTCCGGGCGCATCGCAGTTCCTCGGCAAGGCGTCACGCAGAATAATGCACCTTAGTGGGATCCAATAACCGGGTGCGAACCAAAGTTGTGCGGTCAAGCGGCGTGGTTTTTTGATTTGGGGGCGTTGTCGTTGGCGGCGTCGGGTTTTTGGGCGAGGTTCCGCCAATAGGCGTCCCAGGCGCCGTTGATGCGCA
>Ga0265328_10000253_pt1 | contig 24587 bp, 9 predicted proteins | sample 41624metaG_FD_202086 | JGI IMG/M metagenome (GOLD analysis project Ga0265328, IMG submission 202086) | Rhizosphere microbial communities from Carex aquatilis grown in University of Washington, Seatle, WA, United States - 4-16-24 metaG | ecosystem: Host-associated > Plants > Roots > Rhizosphere >...
AAACCTCGAAGACATCGTCGCCGAGGAAGCGGAAAAGCATCCCGAGCGGCCGGTCGAGGTCTTCGCGAGCGACGAACATCGGCTCGGCCTGAAGCCGGTGACGCGCCGCGTCTGGGCGCCCGTCGGCGAGCGCCCGGTCGCGCCGGACCACCATCGCTTCGATTGGCTTTACGTGACGGCCTTCGTCTCGCCAGCGAGCGGCGAAACATTTTGGTATGTGCACGACGGCGTGTCGAAGCCGTTCTTCGCCGCGCTGCTCGAAAGCTTCGCGCGCGAGGCGGCCGCTGGCGTTGATCGAACCATCGTGCTCGTTCTCGACAACGCCGGCTGGCACGGCGAGGCGGGCCTGAATGTTCCAGATGGCGTGCGCTTGGTCTTCCTGCCGCCCTACACGCCCGAACTACAACCGGCCGAAACCCTGTAGGCGCTGGTCGACGAACCCATCGTCAACAAGCACCTCGCGACGATCGACGAACTCGACGACATCATTGGCCAAAGATGCGCCGCCCTCGCCAACGAACGCGACGCCATCAAAGGCAGAGCCGGCTTCCATTGGTGGCCAAAAATCGCCAAGCCGAAGTAATCAGCCGGAAACCGTATCAGCTTATGGAAGTGCGTCGCGCAGTACGCCTCCGTAAGCGAACTCGTCGCCGCGCCGATGGGTGCCGCGCGTTGGCGCATGTGAATGCAGTCGGTCCAGCGCCGTTAGAAAGCGCGACGGTCCTCGTGGACGATCCTCGCGCCCGCCGCAAGGGTCGCCGGCGGCGGCGCTGACGGATGACGACGCGACGCGGACGAGCGAGGCCAACTTTTTTGCCGCGGACTCGATCGGCGGGTTTGACTCTCATACTTTAATGGTTTAACTTCATCATCACCTTGGTTATCGGTTGAGTGGCGTACGGCTTACTCTGCGGAGTGGTCGAGGAAAGTATATTATTGCCATTGTGAAGTAGATATGGAGGCCGATTGTGGCGACAATGCTGGCTATGCAGTCCGTAAATCGTTGCGGCCGCGCCGCTCCACTGTTGAGCGCCGATAAACAAGCGGCGTTTCCCTTTGTTTTACAAGAAGCTTCCGTCAAGAAACGCGCCGTGATGGTTTTGGACGCGTGCGAGTCCGAAGATCGCCATTTCGCGCACGATCGTCCGAGCGGCGGCGAACGCCTGCGACGCCACTTTTCCACGACGGATAGTCTGGTCGAGGGGATCCGCCGCTTGCGCGAGGCCGGCTGCGGAGCGGGCGTGCAGACGCTGCGGACCAACATCGCCGCCGCCACCCCCGTCGTTTTCGCTGAAGACCTAACGAAAATCGCCGACGATGCGCTGTCCGTTTTTGAGGCGGGCGCGGCCAGGAGCGGCGACTACGGCATGCGAGGCGATCTGACCGGGCGCGCCGGACCGGAGCCGGAAACTTTCGAGCGGTTGGGCGCGGGCCGGCGGTTGAACTTCGAAGGCAGTTTGCGGCTGAAAGCCGGGCTCCACTAATCCGTTGAATTCATAGCTAAGTCTGACGCCGCTCCAATCGAGTGAGCTTCAGTGCGCCCTGAAGGGCTGCGCGGCCGCTCCCGGCGGTTCTGCGACTTGTGGAGAACAGCGAGCCATGTCCAGCACCGCCTCCGAATCGTCAGGGAGCGTCGTCATCAAGTCCGTGGAATGCAGGCGGGCCGGCGCGCAGCCTGTCTTCCAGTTGATCTGGGAGCGCCAGAGCGACTTTCCGGGCGAGGATTTTTACGTCCTCGTCACGGACAGCGCCCAAAGACGGATTGCCGGCGTCACGAGCGCGGCCAGCCCCAACGGCGGGACCTGGACGGCCACGGCCGACATGAATGCGTCCGCCGACATCTATTACGCGCAGGTGGGCCTCGTCCATCAAAGCGGCGGGCTCAGCGCGCCGGTCGTATTGCTGTTCGCGGCGGCGACGGAAATCACCACTCGTTTCGACGGCGTCAACCTGGACGTTGGTTGGGCCCCGCTGGCTTCGAAACAACCGGCCAGCTCGATGCAAATCCTTCTGCACACGCCCGCCGGCGACTATTCGATCGTTTGGGCCGACGCCGAATTCGGTCAGATGATGGTTCCGGCCGCTCTGCGCAGTTCAGGGGGCGAGTGGTCGGTGTATCTGAGTCCGCAGTTCGGCATCTCGGTCGGACCGCAGAGCGAGCCCGCGACAGTCTACAACGCCTATCCGTCCGTCGAAGCGGCGAGCGTGCTCGGCGCGGAGATGGCCTCGAACAGGTTCGCCCGCATTCATCTTGGCCTCGTTGTTATGGTGAGGAGGCCGAACGCGCCCGAAACGGCCTTTGTCGGCGTCCTCAAAACGAAGGGCGTCGTCGTTCAGACTTCGGCGCCGGTCACCGGGACATGGACCCATGAACCGCAGGCGAGCTTTTGCTCGGTGAGCGTTCAGTTCGCTTACCCCATGAATCTAGCGGTCGATTTCGAAGTGGCTGTAGCCCAGTCCTCGTCTACTGTAGACGTCGCTGTTGGTCCGGTCGGCGTCGGCTCGGCGCTTTTCCTGATGCAGCCGCAAGGGATCGCCGCCACGGTCGCGGCGCAGGGCGACGACCGGGTGGTGACAGCCGCGTTGTCCCCGATTTCCAGCCCCAACGCGCCAACCGGCTCGCGCATGGCCGTCACCGGCCCGAATGGTTTTCAGAACATCGGCGACATCGGTTTCGGCCTCACGCAATCGCATACCCTGACGGGGCTCGACGTCGGAGGCGCCTACGCCCTGTTCGGCGCGCTGGCCAGCGGTGTCAGCGTGGGCCCGTGGAGCGGCGGCCTGACTTTTCCGGGAGACGGCAAGCCGGCGGGCGTGGGCCTGCCGCTGATAACGAGCATTCCAGCCTTGTCGGAGATCGCCGTCGACAACGGCGTCGCCTATCTGACATGGGCGGCGATCGCCGACGCCGGCCTCACCGGCTATCGGGTCGCCGGAAGCGTTGCGGGCGACGAGGCGATCAGCGGCGTGTTCGCCGACACGCGCGGCAATCTCGCGCTGAACGCCGACGGGGTCGCCTTCTCCATTGCGGGCGTCGCCGGCCCGATCGTTGGTCCCGCCGCGGCGCCGGTCACGGCCATCACGGCGCCGCCCAGGGAGCTGACTGCGGCCTGGACGTCCCAGGGCGCGCAATGCGCCCTTGCTTGGCAGGCGCCGTCCGGAAGCGGTGCCGCGCCGGACGGCTACAAGGTCGCGATCTACAACGGCGGTTCGCTTGTTCATCAGGCCTCGGCGAGCACGAACTCCTATGTCGTGCCGCCAAATGTTCTGACGGCCGCCGGCGGCTTCTCGTTTCGGGTCAGCGCCACGCGCAGCGGAACGCCTGCGCTTGCAGGTCCGTGGAGCGCGCCCGCGCAAATCGTGAGCGCGGCGCCCGGCTCGCTCGCGGTCGACTATGACGGCGCCGCATTGCGCGCCCAATGGGCGCCGCAGGCCGCGGGCTATAGGGTCGCGCTGTTGTTGAACGGCGCCGAAGCCGGCGATCCCTGGTTCACGGCCGAGCCCGCGACCTCCGTCGCTCTGCCGTTCGATAGCGCTAAGGCCTATAGCTTGGCGGTCCAGGCGACGGGGCCGGGAACCGCCGGCCCGGCCGCCTCGGCCCCTGTCTTCGGCGCGGGCTTCTATCCGCAATTCGCTGTGAATACGGCGCCGGCTCTGATTCCAGCGAGGGCGCCCGACATGGCGCCTTATGAGATCGCGATCGGGCTTCCCCAAATCTTCGTCACCGCGCCCACGGGCCCTTTGCCGTCCGTCCCCCCGTTCGCGCTGAGCGCGGGGGCGGGGCCCTACGCCTATGTCCTGACCATCGCGGGCGAGGGCGGCGCCTCGCCCTGGACCTTCACCGCCGAGCCGATACGGGCGGCGCTGCGCTCCGCCTATAAATCATTCCTGGGCGAACTCGAAACGCGCGCCGCGACCGCCATCGGGATGCAGACGGTGCAGGCCGCCATTGCCCGCGCCATGCCGCAGACGTTCGCCGAGACGCTGCTTTACGCATATGACTTCGCCGACGTCTCGGGAAACGCCGCGCTCTTGGGATACGCCGCGCTCTTGCCCGGGATGACGCTGCGGGCGGAATACGAAAGCTACCTGACCATGGGCGCGGCGTCTAATTTGGCCAAGCTGAACGGTTTCATCGCCAGCGCGGTCGCGCATTATCAAATCACACGAGCAGCTACGGCCGGGCGAAGCGTCACTGCGCTCGACGCCTTCATCGCTTCGCTGGTCGGACAAGGCGCGGCGAAAGTGCCGCAGCCGCCGTTGGAGAAGGACATGCAGGCGGGCGGCGGCGGCCTCATCGACAGCGGCTATGCGCTGATGCAGCAGCCGTTCTTGAGGCTGGTGTATCCGCAGAGTTTTCCGGGGACCAATGATATCGGCACAGCCGTTCCGCAGGGCAACGCCGCGCTGCTCGCCGCGTCGAAACTGTCTGACCTCGATACGGCCACGGACAGCATGCGCAAGGGCAAGCCCGCAGGGCCGAGCGTGTGCGTGCTTTATTTCCGCGGTCGCGCCACTCTGACGCCGCAGCTGCCGATCTTCGTCGACGGCGTCCAACAATATGTGTCGCTGGGCGCGACGCTTGGCCAGATCTTGGCGCAACGCGGCATGGACCCTCCAGCCGTGAACCTTCCGCTCACCGGGATCAAGCTGCGCCGCGGCGTCGGCGCGGCTCTCGTCGGATCGCCTATGGTTTACGACGTCGGCGGCGGGACAGCCGTCCGGCTGGACTGGGCGCCTTCGGGCAACGCGGCTCTGTCCGCGCTGCCGCTGCTCGCCGGCGACAGAATCGAATTTTCGGGCGGCGGGAGCGCGACATGACGGGACAGCTGGAACCGGTCTTCGATCAGTCAAGCGCCGCCCGCGAAATCTATTGGCTTCGGGACGGGAGCCGGCGCGCGGGCTTCCGCGCCTCCGGCGCCGTTTCGTTCGGCGCGAGCGTCACGCTCACACAGAGCTGGACCGATAACATGGGTCTGTGGTTCTGGCTCGACGCCGCGCCGTCCGACGACGCCAAGTTCGCCGCCGAACTCGCCGCCTATTTGAATCTGTTGCCGCCGAGCAGGGGGCCGCGCGCCATTTGGCTGAGCGGCGTGGCGGGGGACGGCGTTTCCGACTGGCGGAGCAACGTGATCGCCATGGAGCGGGTCGATGGCCACACCGTGGTCGTCTCCGGCGACACCTTCGAAGTCAACGGCGTCCGGGTGATGATCTCCGCGCAAAACACCGTGACGCTAGGCGAGTATGAAGGGGATTTCCAAGGCTGGGGCTTCAGCCTGGAGGGAGATCCCGGCCTCGTCTTCAGTACGGGCAGCGGCGTGCTGGACGCGGCCTTGGGCCAATCGGGATTTGGCTATGGAGTTGGCCAGATCGGCTGCGTGTTTTGGACCCTGGATCTCGAGCCCGCCGGCGACGACGGCCCCGCCGATCTCACCCTGACCGGCGCGAGCCTGCGCTTCTTCGCGCCGGATCCCTCCTGGGTCGACTCGGTCCGCGTTCTACGGGTCGACGCGCTGCGGCAGATCGCGCCGCTGACGCTATTCTGCCTCTTCGACCCCATGGCGCCGCTTGACGCGGCTCGGACCCGCCTCGCGCTCTTGCCCTTCAACGCCGTCGCGAAACAGACGCCGAGTCTCCAGACCGGTTATGTGACGGCGCGCGGCTATGAGGTTGCGCTGGCGCCCCGCAACTCCGCGTCTGCGACGCCGCCGGGATTTGTGTTCGCGGTGCAGCCGCTCACAACCGGCGGGCTTGACGGGCCGGTCGTGTATTATCTCACCCCCGACGGCGATTTCGACTTGACGCCGACGAACCTCGAAGGAAGCCCCGTCACCGTGGCGGCGCCTGGACGCGAGAGCGCGGCGCCGGTCGACCGTCTGCTCTGCGGCGCCACCGGCTTGGAGTATCTCGGCCTCGCGTCGTCCACCGACGCGGTTCTTAGCTTTCGCGCCGGCAACGCCGCTTTTGCGCCGCCGAACATCGAAGCAACGACGGGGAGGGTTCGTGCGGCGCCCGAGGGCGAGGGCGCTCCGCCGGCGCTCACCACGCTCGGCACGACAGCCTGGTGTTGGCTCGCTGGCAAAGAAACCCCGTCTTACTACGCCGAGCCCGAGGACGCCCCGTTCTACAAGGGCGGCGCCGCGGGATTCCTGGATTACCTCGAAATCGGCGCTGTGACGCTGACAAGTCCCGAGCGGGCGCCGGCGTTTCCAATGGTCGGCTACGCCGGGCTGGACGCGGCGCAGACCGATTTCGCAAGCGAAATCGAAGCGCGCGGCATTGCGCCCGAACGTCGCCGGCAAATTGGTCTGCTCACCAGCGCGCAATGGCTTCCGGCGACGCGAAGCGGCGCGCCGTTGACGCTGCCCGACGCCGTTCCCGCGGTGTCGCCGCCGGGCCTCGCCATCGGCTACGCCGGAGACGAGGCCCCCTGGGCGTGGCTGGCGATCGGCAATACCGGAACGTCCAGCGACGGCCTGCCGGACTTGCGCTTCACGGCGGTCGACGGCGCCTTCCGCCAAGCGATTTTGACGAACCGGCTGTTCATGGTGCTGGGCGACGCGACGGCCGTGATGGCCAGCGGCTCGGTCGCCTATCAGCTGACGCCGGCCTCGCTCGGTCTGATAGGAGCGCTGCCGGTGCAAGAAGGCGTTCCGGCCGAGGTGCTCGAAGCGGTGTCCACGGCGGTCGAAGACAAGGACTATCCCGTCTATCCCACGGAACCCGCCTTCAACGCGATGTTGACCGGCGCCGTCCCGGCGATCACGCCCGGACAAATGTTGGTGTTCCAGCGTTTCGCCGGACTTCTTTCGCCGGCCATCGGCGATTGGCTGTTCCGAATGAGCCCTCGCAACTGGGCGGCGCCGGAGCGCGAGGGTCCGAAGAACGCCCGGCTGATCTTCAAATTCGTAGGCGAACGCACGCTGGCCGACCTCGTGGCGGACACTTCCGCCTGGAGCTGGCCCGAAGCCTCTTCCGAAGATGGGAGCGCCGCGACCGCGCGGGACGACATCCAGGCGATCATTCGCGCGGCGCGCGAAGCCGACGCCAACGCCAAGGCCAAGAAACTCGCGTCGCCTTATGAGAAATTCCTGAGAGTGGTCGACGATCGCAATTGGACCGGCGTTCTCGCCCTGTCGATCGAGGCGCCGCTCGACAGCCTCCCGGAACCGGTCCAGCCGCTCGCCGCGGGAATCAACCCGGGCAGTTTCTACGCCCATCATCTTGGCCTGACGGCGACCACCTTCACCTCGGAGGTGGACGCCATTCAGTTCGACATCACCTCGAGCTTCGGGCTGATCGACTATCAGAATCCAATCGATCAGTATTTCTCAGGCGACATCGCCTTCGCGTTTCGCGTGCAGCAGCTGACGGTCGGATTCGAGAACGGAAAACTCTCGAGCTTCACCAGCACGGCGCAATTGATGGTCAACCGCCTGTTCGGCGCCGAGACGCGGCTATTTCCGACGGAACACGGCAACAACATCATTCTGGACGGCGTCTATCAGACCGAGCGCGGCGATAGCGGCGGGGAGCGGGGCACATATGTTTTCGCCATGCGCGGAGCCGGCGCCTTCCAGCTCGCGCTCGGCGCGCTAGAGGAGGTGGCCGTCGACCAGATGCGGATGGTGACGGCGCGCGCAGCCGATCCGGCGAGCGGCCACGTGACCGTGACGGCGGCCTTCCAAATGGTCGGCAGGCTGAAATTCGCCGGGCCCGAGAACTTCGATCCTTTCTGCTGGGGAGCGCCCGCCCCCCCGCCGCCGACTGACCTCTCGTTGTTCAGGGATGAAGCTGCGGAGGAAGAAGCCGCCGGCAGCGCAGGCCTCGCCTATTCCAACTACGCCATCACGATGAGTTTCTCGCTCTCCGATCCAGCCAAGGTCCTGTTCTCCGTCGCCGAGGCGAATATTGCGGTCGATACGGCGAATAGTCCGCCTCGGGAGAATTCGCTCTTTGCGCGCTTCCCGCTGCGATTGACCGGATTGATGACCACGCCCGATCCCAAACTGACGGGGCAGGAGCCGGCGGCGGGCGATCCGCAGAGCGCGGGATTCGTTTCGGTGTCAGCGCCGCTCCAGCAGGGCAAGCTCACTCAGCCCTGGTACGGGCTGGTCTATGAAGTCGATCTCGGCACGCTGGGAGCGCTCGCGGGATCGGTCGGGGTGACGGTGAGGCTGCTCGCGGCGTGGAGTCCCGCCGGCGGAAAAGAGGGTTCGCCCGCGGTTTATTTCGGCGTGGCCCTGCCCGGCGTCGAGAAGATGCTGGGCGTCAGCCTGCCCTTGCAGGGCATCCTCGACATCGGCTTCCGCACGATCCAGTTCTCGACCTACAACGATAAGAAAGGCCGCAGACAGTATCTGATGCGGATGCGGGATTTCGGCCTGCATGTTTTGGGCCTGTCTTTCCCGCCCGGCCACAACGACATCAGCATTTTCGGCAATCCCAACCAGACCTCGAACACCAAGCTCGGCTGGTATGCCGCCTATGACAACGGCGAGGGCAAGGACGACGCGCGATCGACGGAAAGGATTTCCGCACGTGCCGCCGCGCGGCCGCGGCGCAAGGGGCTCGCCGTCCCCGACGCCGCCCGCCTGATCCGCGCCGCGCGGCCGGCGCGCCTCGACCGAACCGAGAGCTGAAGACGATGAATTATCGGAAAAATAAAACCGACTTCGGCGACCCCGCGCCCGCCGGGCGATGCGCCCATCCAAAGCGAACGGGAGGCGCCTCATGACGACAGTCCGCGCTTCGCTCAGAGCCCTATGGTGCGACCAGGGCATGGCGCACATACTGGCGACTTACGATTCGATTACCTCTCAGGCGCCGAGCGGGCTTGCGCTGATCGACTTCGGCGCCGAGACAATGTTCAAGAACAAGGTGCTCAAGCTCAACTTAGCTGCGCCTGCCGTTTCGAGCGTGATCAACTTGCTGCTGCTGCAGGCCGAAGCAGGGCTGACGCCAAAACTTGATTACGTGCTGATCTCGCATCAGGACACCGATCATTGGTCGCTCCTCAATTACCTGATGGACGCTGTCGACGAGCTGAAATTGCCGATGACTGTCGGCAAAATCATTTACGGTGGAGCCGACTGGGGCGACGGCGCGACGAAGACGGTCAACCGGCTGGCCACCTATGGCAAGGCGCCTGTCGTGTCGCTCAAATCCAACATGTCCGACTATGCGGACGCCGACGGCGAGGTCGGCCAGCTTGTGACGCTTGGTGACGTCGTGCTGCGGATCCTGATAGCCAACGCGCCCATCTCCAAAAAGAGCACGCCTGCGCTTCGAAAAAACGGCACGTCCGCAGTCGTCGTGATCGACTTCAAGTCGGAGCGCATGATCCTGCCGGGCGACGCGACCTGGGAAACTCTCAGCACCGCCAACAAGCTGCTAAGCGCGTGGAGCGCGAGCCCGGTGCAGCCGGTGAAGCTCGTTTCGGCGCCGCATCATGGTTCGCTCGATACGATGACGCCAAAAAACGAGGGCAAGGACAGCAATCTCGAACAACTCGAGACCTTCACTGAACTGTTGAAGCCGGAAGCGGTGGTCGCTTCCGCGGGCTTCAGCAACTCGTTCAAGCACCCCTACCTGATTATCCTGAAGGTCTTGGGCAAGTATGCGACTCCGACTCAGAGCAACCCAGGGCTCGGGCCGCACGCCGCCGTCGTCTATATGCTGAATACCGGAGATTGGCAGCGGTTCGAGGGCGTCACGAAAAACGTCTACACCACCGTCCACGGTCTAACGTCTCCCGTTCCAGTGGCCGATTATATTTTCACTCGCAGCGATTTCGGATTTTTCACGGATGCGTTTGGGTTTTTCGGCCCGAGCAAGGCGATGATCAGCGTGCCGACGACCTCCTCTCAGGTGCTGAAGATGGAGGTGGACGACACGAAGATGAACGACGACGAAGATTTTTTGGCGCAGTCCGGAGACGAGCCGCGAAGCTCGTCCCCAGCGATTTGGCTCGTCCGTCCCCGGCTGCCGCCACGGCGCGGCGGGCCGCCCGCTGTCTTCGCGCCGCCTCCCACGCGCGTCGCGCCTCTCACACCGGCGATCGGATTGATCGGAACCGCCGCCACAGGCTGACTCCTGGAGCATCTACGCCATGTCCGTCGAAACGCTTTACGACGCCTTCGTCCTGGCTGCTTCACAGGGCAAGATTGATGCGGCAATTCTGCCTTTGATGGGCAAGCTGACGGCGGCGCTCGGTGTGACCGAATTGCCGCTGGCGCAAGGAAAGGCGGAGCGACTGCCGACGGCGGCGCGGCTCACGGGCCTGACCACATGGGCCGACGGCGCGCAGTGGGCTTTGACGCTCCTCGGCACATTCGAGAGCGACCAGGACGCTCTGAAGCTCAATCTCGAGGCGCGCACGGCTCGCGGTTTCGTAAGTCTGGGCGTGCTGGCGCCGGACCAGCCGCGATCGCGAATCCCTTCTCCCGACGTCGGCGGCGCTACAACGCTGGGGCCTTCTGTGCTCAACGACCTTGGGGCCGAGCAGACGATCGTGACGGCCTTGGCCGTTGACGATGGGGTCGCAGCCGCGCCGGCGCCGCGCCTCGACGGCCAACTCGTTCTAACCGGCACGTCGCTTGCTCCGTTCAGCAGCATTCTTGGCGCCACTCAACTGATTTTGTCCGGCGCTTTCGATCCGCGCGCCGACGCGACGAGTGCGACCAAAGTCGCACTTGTCGCAGTCGCGCCAGACGCTGCGACCAACTGGCCGAAGATGGGCGTTCAGGCGGTCTCGCTCGGATTCACCACTGATTATGTCGACGCATACAGCCTTGAAGATCCGCCAGCGCGTATTTCAGCTGTGCTCCTGGTGCTAACATTGACGGTGGACACCGGCCGCTCCACCGAGGTCGCGGTCAATGTGCCGCTGCTGATGGGGGGAGGCGTCTGGGACATCACGGGCGACATCCACCCGCCGCTCACGCTGTCCGACGGCGTTGTGGCGCTCTTGAAGCTGTTCCCTGGCGTCACGCCTGATACGTTCAGCCTGCCGCCGGGCGTGGCCGCGCTCGATGTTTTCGGCCTTTCGCAATTGTCCTTCGGAATCGCCACGGGCGATGGCGAAGCGCCCCTGCCGACGGCGATCGCTTACACCGGCGCCACGCTGGTTTCGACGACGCCATGGGACCTGCCGATCCCCTTCATGCGCATCGAACAGGTGGGTGCGAACTGGCTGGTGGCGTGGGGCGCGCCGGAAAGCCATTGGGGCGGCAGCCTGTTCGGCACAATGCGCTTCGGCTCTAAGACGGCGGAGGGTTTTACGCCCTCTCGCGCAGTCGTCGGCGCCGACGGCGAGCCGGTCTATCTCGACGTTACGGTGAGCTTGCCGGATCTCTCCGTCGGCGCCGTCACGCGCGGCGCCATCGCTGTCAGTCTGTCGGATGCGATGGGCGTGTTCTTTCCCGGCGCGCAGCCTTCGGTCGATCCGACCTTGATCGTCGACCGCATCACCATGAACGCTTCGCTGCCGAGCAAGATTTTCGGCGCCACGCTCACGGCGCACGGCGATTGGACGATTCCGATCGGCGATGTTGGATTCACGCTCGCCAACGTCAGTTTCGACGTGACGGTTTCGTCCTCGGCGGTTTGGGGCGGACTGGCCGGCGTGGTGGGCGTCTACGTCGACGGCGAGCAGAAGGCGCTCCTTTCGGCTGGCGCGTATTACCCCGGGGACGGCAGCTGGAATTTCAAAGGCGGGCTGGCGACGGGCGAGCTCGATCTCACCGAACTCGTGTACGCCTTCCTCGGCCAGAAGGCGCCGGAGTGGCTTCCTTCGCTGCCTTTGACGCGCTTATGGGCAGAGTATTCCACTGGCGCCGGCAATCCCTATTCGGTCGCCGCCGCCATCGCGATTCGCTGGGACACGGACGTTCTGGGCGTCCCGCTGTCGCTCGCCGCCGAAGCGGACATCCGTCGGCGGCCGAAGGCTGGGGAAGCCGGCCGATTGGACGCTCGCGATTCCCTGCTGCTCAAATCGCTCGCCGCGCACCGCCCGCGCTTGTATGAGATCGCGCGCGCCGACGCGCACGTCGGCGACAAGCCGGTGATCATCTACGAGGGCGCCGTCAAAGGCTCGTTCGAACTCAACAATCTGACCGTCACCGTCGGGCTCTCCTTCATCTCCCAGGAAAAGACGTGGTTGTTCCGGCTTCAGCTCGATCGCCTGTCGCTCGAAGCGAGGACGTCATGGATCGGCGAGGGGGAAAAGCGCCATCAGACGCTCACCGTGGAACTGGAGGGCGTGACGCTCGGCGCGATGATCGAGAGCTTCGCGGCGCTCGCCAATCCCAACGCCAACTACCGTCTGGAGCCGCCCTGGACGTTCCTGAACAGCATTTCTCTCGGCCGCTTCACGCTGATCATCGATCCGACCGAACAATCCGTCACGCTCGACTACGCGATCAATCTGAGCCTTGGGTTCATCACCATCACGACCGTCGGCGTTCGATACGACCGCAAGACCGGCGAGCCGCAGGTCAATATCGAGATCGCCGGCAATTTCCTCGGCAAGGACTATGGTCGCGCGCCCGGAATGACGCCGCTGGCCTGGGACGCCCTCAATGACAGTCCGCCGGCCATTCCCGGCGAAGGCAATCGGCTCGTCAATCTTCGTTATCTCGGATTTGGCCAGCACGTCTCTCTGGACGGGCTGACCCGGCCGGATTCGCTCGCCGAAATCATCAAGCTGTTGCGCGAGCAGCTGCAGACGACGGACGATCCCTTGCGCAATCCGCTCGACCAGCCGAGCGGCGACATGCTGCATTTCGACGAGAGCAGCCAATGGCTGATCGGCCTCGACGTGACCGTTATGGACACGGTGACAGTCAAACTCGTCATGCACGATCCCGACGTTTACGGCGTGCTGATCGCGCTTGCCGGCCCGCAGGCCAGCTCCCTCGCCGGCTTCAGCTTCGAGCTTCTCTATAAGAAAGTGACCGAGGACATCGGCGTTTTCCACGCTCGCCTGCAGGTGCCGGACGCGTTCCGCCGCCTCGACTTCGGCGCCATATCGGTCACGCTTGGTATCATCACCGTCGACATCTTCACCAACGGGAATTTCAAAGTTGATCTTGGCTTTCCGCACGCGCGCGATTTCTCGGTCAGCTTTGGCTTTTCCTACGGCCCGTTCCTCGGCAAAGGCGGCCTTTATTTCGGCTATCTGAACGGAGACACTTCGACCAGCGTGCCGGCCATCATCAATGGTAGGTTTTCGCCTGTGATCGAACTTGGCATCGGTCTCACGGTCGGTGTTGGCCGCGAGTTCAGCAAGGGGCCGCTGAAGGCGGGCGCCTATATTCAGATCGAAGTGATCTTCGAAGGCGTGCTTGCCTGGTTCCATCCGGACGGCGCCGGAAACTCCACAGAGCTGTATTACTGGGCGAGAGGGACCGCTGCGCTGGTCGGCAAGGTCTACGGCAAAATCGACTTCAAGATCATTTCCGTGGACATCAGCTTCGAAGCCTATGCGGCCGCGACGCTGACGCTCGCCGCATATCGCCCGACGTTGATTGAGATGAGAGTCGGCGTGAGCGTGCACGCCTCGATCAAGATCTTTTTCGTGCGCATCTCCTTCTCCTTCTCGACCAGCCTCGATGTGTCCTTCACCATCGGCTCGGCGTCGACGACGCCCTGGGTGTTGTCGGCGGACCAGTCCGGCCGCAATGTCGGCAGCCGCGCCGCCACGACCGCCGCCGCCCTCGCGCCTTTCCGCGGGCTCGGCGTCGCGCCGCTCGCCCGCGCCTCGCATAGCCCTCGCGCGCGCCGCCGGCGCCGCCCGGCGGACGTGGCCCGCCTGACCCGGCAACTCGCGAGGGCGCGGCTGGGCGTCGCCCGCGATTTTGGCGTGCGCCACCCGCTCTCGGCGCAGCTCGCCGGCTTGGACGACGCGCGTTCGATCAATGTCGACGCCTGCGACCAATCCGTCTATCGCTTGAATTTCTCGCCCGATGCGAAGGTCTATCCGGGCGGCGCGATCATGCCTCTCGACGTGCGCGTCGTTCCCGGCCTCACTATCGCCGACATGCCCATAGCGTGGTCGAGCGGCGCCGCGACGGCGGACGAGGCTCCCGCCTACCGCGTCGTCGTCATGCTCGCCATCGACGGCCCGGCAGCGGCGGAAGCCCCGAACCTGGAAGCCGCGCGGAACGGCGCTTTTGTGGCGACGGCTCGCGCCGAGGACCAAGCGCAGACGCCGTTCGCGGTTCTCGCCGAGGGCCTGTTTCGCTGGGCCGTCTCGGCGATCGGGCTTGATCCGCAAAGCGCCACGCTGACGTCGGGCGATCTTGCGGAGCTGGCTGCGCAATTGGACTGTCCGCAGACTTTCGCGGAAGGCTTTGCTTTCCCCAATCTGAGCGGATTTTTGGGCAACAACGTCTCCGTCAGGCTGTCGGGAAAGCCGGACGGCGAAGATCCGGACGTCAACGGCGTCAGTTTCCCGATGCCGCCGGTGCTCGGATGGACAAGCCCCGATCTGCCGCCGCCGGAAAACGATCGCAACTTCGCCATCTGGCAACCGGTGGACGAGGCCTACGCAGCACGCATCGCCGCCTATTTTCGCAAGCTGTCGCCGGCGCCGGGCGGAGGCGCCTCTAGCCTGGGGGGCGGGTTGTCGGCCAACGAGTCGCTGGCTTCGGTGATCTTCCGCGAATATGCGTTGCTGATCGCCAAGGGGATGGTGCTGGCGGCTCAAGACCTGTTCGCCCGCTTCCCTTGCGACATCGACGATGCCTCCAAGCTGGCGGATATTGCGGGGGATTTTGGGACGATCACGGCCCAATACGTGATGCATCTTGGCGACACGATCGAGCAGGTAGCCGAAACCTATGGCTACGGCGCGGCCGAACTGTTGGCGTTCAACCCCGATCTCGAAGCGGAGATCGCCGCTGCGGCGCCGGGCGCGCTGATCCCGGTGACGCTCGGCGTCACGGCGGAAAGCATGGCCGCAGCCAATCCCGAACGCGAACTCACGGCGGGAAAAACGCTTCACGCCGCCGCGCTGGAAGCGCAGATCCGCTCGGGCGAAACGCCCGAGGCGCTCTGCGGGCGTCTCGGCGCCAATGTCTCGCAGTGGCTGGGCGCTGCGGCCGCGCTCGATACGCCGTCAATCACTCGCGCGGGCGCGGCGTTGCGTCTTCCCCAGGCGTCTTTCGCCAACTCGACCGCGCTTTCGCTCGCACAGGTCGCCGCGCTGTTCTATGTGCGTCTGAACGCGGACGCCGCGAGTCTGGCGCGCGCGCCGGAATCCTCTTGGTACGCCGAGGCGATCGTCAAGCTGAACGGCAAACTCATTGGCGCCGACGGCGCCTTGCCGCCCTCGATTCTACTCCCGTCTGAATACGACGAGCTAACCGCCCCGATCACTTGGACGAGACTGACCGGGGATACGCTGCCGCTGCTCGCCGCGGCGACGTCGCTCTGGGAGAATCCGAGCGCGGACGCAGGCTTCGCCGTCTGGCTCTCCGCCGTCGAAGCCCTAAACCCCAGCCACGCCGGGGGAGCGGTGACCGTGCCCGCCGCCGAGACGGCGCTGCTGCCTGACGAGTCCTTGCGCGAATTGGCGGCGCGGCTGTTGATGGTGACAGACCCGACGGCCGCCGCGGCGATCCCGAATGCGGCGTTTGCGACGCTGGTCGCGCCGGCGGACCTTCTCGCGCCATTGGCCAGCGCGGTGGTCACGCAGTGCATGCTCGTCACGACCGACAAACAAACTCTGCGCGATTTCGCCACTACTTACGATCTGGCGATAGAAACGGTGGGGCGCATTGGCGCCGAGATCGCCGGTTTGATCAAGCCGATCCAGAAAGAGCCGCTGATTGTGCCGGCGGCCACTGCGGCGACTCTCGCCAAGCTGATGCCGAAGCTCACCGGCGCCACGCCGATTCGCGACGTGGCCGGCCAGGTCTCGCGTTTCATGCTGCACGGCCAGCGCCTCCCGGCGCCCCATTCGGCGGACGACGAAGCGCCGCGTGGTCTTTACGACCTTGTGGGCCAGCAGGTCGCGGGACCGGCGCCGGACGAGTCTCTGCCGAAGGAGACGCCGCGCCTGACGCTGACAATTGCGCCGACTATCGCGGAAAGCTGGATCGCGCTGGTGCAGACCGAGGTCGCGGCCGCCGACGCCAATGTCGCAAGTCTCGCCGCGCGCGGCCCGCACATCGCGGCGCGCAATCCCGCCCTGTCCGCTGGACGATTGCGGTCCGGAATGATCCTCGAAACCGCCGACGTGGAAACCCTGACCGTCACTGTGACGGAAGAGATGCTGGATAAATATCCCAGCCTCACGCTGACGCCGGTCTTCGTCAAGGATAAGCCGCCGCAGGCTCTGCAACTGTGGGACGACACGCCCGTCCGCTACGGCTTGCCGCAGATGGTGCTGTGGCAGGTGGCGAAGCGCCCTCCGCTTCCGTGCTTTGGCGACCCCTCCACCGCGCCCTCCGTGGGCATGCCGTCCTTCTGGCCGTTCACCTCCAATCTCGCGGTGATCGCGGCGTCGGCGGATGACAAGCCTTGGCAAGTCTATCGGACCGACCCCGAGCGCGGTCCCGACGCGAAGGCGATCGCGATCGAGCGCTTCGCCTGGTCGACGACGATCGATATCCGCATCAATCGCGTCCCCGGACGGCCGCACACGGTGGAGGTGATAGGCGCCGATACGGCCGGACGCCAGCTTCTCCTTGAACTCTGGCGGCATCTCGAGGCGCAAGGCGAGGCGGACACGGCCGATCTGTTTTTCGGCTTCCAATTGTCGCCAGCCGCCGGTTTGGCCGGGGGCCTGGCGAGCTTCGCCGACGACCGCGACGCGACCTATCTGGTGCGCGCCAATCTCACGACCGAAACGCGTTCCGGCAATGTGTCGAGCCGTCGCACACTGTCGATGGGCGAAGGCGAGACCCCGCCTGCGGGCCCGTATTTCGCCCCCATGTCGAACGCGTTGGGTTTCCTCACCCTGCTGTGGGAGGCCAGCGTCGTCGGCGGCGGCTATTGGCTCGACATGACCAACGCTGACGGCGGCGGGTTCGACGAGGCGATCTGGGGAACGGACGGCAATGCGATCGTCACGCTCGTCGCGGTCCTCGAAAGCCAGGCGAAAGCCAATCCAGACCGCCGGCTTTACAGCTTCAACAACGCCGCGCTGATCGGCGATCCGGTCGACACCTCCGCGACGGCGCTTTTCGTCGCCGCCCCCGACGATCGCGACCTGGTGCGGCAAGCGACGGTCGCGCAGGGCAACGTCGGTTTCGCCTTCTCCATCGTCAATCCGCCGGATAACGGCGACGATCGCGAGCTGATAGCGCGCCGTCTGTACAATCTCGCCGGATACAGGTTGCTCGAAACCTCCGCATTCGAAGCGAGCAACGACGGCCTGCCGGTGAGCCCACAGCTGAAAAACGGGGGCGCGGTTGCTGCGATGCGCCTTGCGCCGACGGCGAACGATACGAGCGACGACGATCAGACTGTCGCTCAGGTAATTCCGATCCACCGCTTCGCCAAATCGTCCAACGCTCCGTCGGCGCCGGGCTTGCCGCCGGCCGACATGGATCCCTACGCGGGCATTTCCTCTCCGGGCGCCTCGGCGCCGCCGGTCGCCAGCGTGGTTATCAGTTTTCACGACGTATTCGGCAACAGCACGGCGAGCGCGCCGGACGGGACGAATGTTAACGCGACAGGAGCCAAACGATGAGCGCCGCAGCTGTTTCCCCGCGGTCGCCCGCCTTGGTCGACATGACCGTCGGCTACACCGACCCGATGGTCGGCGTGACCTCATGGCCGTCCACGACCGCGTCCTGGAGCATTCAGCCGCCGGGCGCCGGTCAATCAGGGGCGCGCCTTACAGTACGCATCGCGATGCAGCCCGCGGGGCTGACGCCGGCCGACGCGGCGGCGGCCGACGCCGCATCCGGCGGCGCAGCAGCAGACGTCGCGAGCCGTTTCGCCGCGATCTGGTATCAGCTCGTGCAGCCTGACGTCGCCCTGTCCGTGGCGACGTCGCTGAACCAAGGCGCGGGCCAGAGTCCCATCGACCTGCATATCGCCATTGATCCGCTGCGCCTGCATGTGGCCGGCTGCTACGCGTTCTCGTCCGCGGCTGCGACGCTTGCGACGAGCTACGCCGATCCGTCGGCGACGCCAACGCTCGCTGACGTCATCACGTATTACGGCGTCGATTGGCAGGCGCTGGGCCTTGCCGGCGCCGAACGGCCCATCGGTTCGCTCGTGCAAATTCCTCCCGGCGGACTGAAGATCCCGACGTTTGCCGTGTTCGTCGCGGGCGGAACGGTGTCGGCGCTCGTGCCGCAAAGTCTGGACCCGGCGATTGTGTTGGCCGACCCCGACAACATCGTGTTGCCGCTCAATCCGGGCGTCGAACTAAAGGCGCCCGCCGCCGAAAAGGCGCAGCCGGAAGTTGGGCTGCCGCTCGCCGAGCTTGCGCACCTGCTTAATGTGACGCCGGCGAGCCTGGTGCTCGCCAACAAGACGCGGCCGGCTCTGCTCGCCCCCGGTTTCGTGTTCAGCGCGCAGGGCGTTGAAGTCGAGGTGCCCGACGCGGGCCGGCCAGGCGCCGACGCGACGCTCGACGACATCGCCCTCACGTTCCGCAGCAACGGCGTTCCCTTTGATGCGGTGATGGTGGCCGTGGCGAACGCCGATCGGAAGGATATGTTCCGCGCCGGCGTCAGTTTGGTCGTAAATCGTCAGATCATCCTCGCCGGCTGGACGCTCGCGAAAAACGGCGCGGGCGTCGCGCCGCAGATTCTTGCGGCTGGCAATGTCGAGACTATCGATCTGCTCCCGGCTGGAACGCCGCTGTTCCTGACGGCCAGCGAGGTGACCGGCCTCGACGCGGCGGCGCTCGGCCCCGCCGCGCGGACCTACGCGATCGAACCAGGCGATCTATTGCGGCACAATGCGGACCTCGCGCCGGCCATCCCAGCGCAAGAAGCTGGAGCTGGCTTGCCGATCCCCGGCTTGGCGGCGTTGCCCACGGATCCAGCTGCGTTGCGCATTCCGTACCGGATTCAGGGCGGCCTAACGATGACGGACGTCGCGCGCCTGTTCCTGTCCGCGGCGCCTGCCGGTTCGGGCGTTTCGCCGGAAGAAGCGTTGACGCAGGCCAACCGCGCGCTGCCCGGGACGATCGCCGGCGGACGGACCATCAAGGTGACGGGCCAAAGCCTGCCAACCGAAGCCGGCGACAGCTTCGACGCCGTGATGGCGCGCGCCGCTCCCCCTGTGACGATCGGTGAATTCGCTAAGGCGTTGACGAGCGATCCGCAAGCGCTGGCGGCCGGCGCGCTGCTGCTCTGCCCCCCGGCCAAGTTGGCTGGCGACGTCGGCGTCAGCCCTGAGGAAGTCGAGACCCGTTATGGGCTGAACGCGACCTCGGCGCTCGGCGCCAACGCCGCAACTTCGGGCCTGATCCGTCAAGGGGTGACGCTCAGGCCATCGCCCACGGCCGCGATTCCGACGGTGACCACGGCGGCGTGTGACAGCTTGAACGCGGTCGTTCGGCGTTTTGCGTTCGAGGGTGTCTCGGTCACCATCGGCGACGTGGTGCAAGGCAACGCCACAGTGGATTTCCTCGCCCCCGGCGCCGAATTGCTGCTGCCCCCTGCCGACACCGAGCTGTCTGCGATTTTCGGGGAGGCGGGCTGGCGGTTTCCGGACGTCATTTTCCCGCTGCGCACATGGATTACGCTGGCGCGCAATCCCGATCTCGTCGACCCGGCTTTTCGCGGCTCAAGCGAGGCGCCGGGCGCCGCTGTGCGCGTGTCGTCGCCTGTCCCGGCCGCGCGCAGCGCGACGCCGGAGCGCCAGGAAGAGGGGGCCTTGACGCTGGATGTCTTCGCAGCGGCCATCGAAACGGCGATCCCCGGCCTCAAGCTCGCGACCGGGCGGGTGCTCTCGGCGGAGCGCGATCCCGCGCCGACCGACGTCTGGGCCGTGTCCTTCATCGATCCCGGCGGCATCACGAACGTTTCGATCAGGCCGACCGCCAACGTGCCGGGCGCCGATGGGCTGCAACCGCTCAGCTTCGCTCTGCGGCCGCTGTCGAACACGCTGGAATCGGAGCCCGGAGTGGAAATCAAGACGCTTGATCCGCAAACCGGCGGATGGGGCGAATCGTACACTTACGACTACCAAGGCGTCGATTTGGAAGTTTGGGCGCGCGCATGGTTGGCCGGAATGGACCTGATGTGCACAGCCTCCTATGCGGCGCCGTCCTATAAAGTCGCGCCGGGGCCGCTGGCGCGGCTGCTCGCCGCAAAAAAACTGCTGGCCTGCGCCGTGGCCGACGGCCTCTCGCCAATCCTCGTCACCCAGGAGAGCGACGGCGCCATCGGCGGCGACGCCTGGCGGGCGGCGCGAGAAGTGCTCTATCAACGTCTGCTGGATCGCCTTGTTCCCGCCTACGACACGACCGCCATTCTCCAGTTCTCGGCCTCTGTCTCATCGCCCGCCGCGGCCGCTGCGGCGCGGCTTTCCGGCGCCGGCAAGCTGAATGTGGTCGGCGCGCAGTGGCGCGCGCGCCAACTGGCGATAGGCGAGGATCCGGAGGCCTGGAAGATCTCTCAGCTCGGCAATGCAAAGACCAGGCTCGGGACCACGACGAGCGGCACGGTGTCCTTTCCGCTGCGCGTCGGGCAACCGGCGCGGCATCGCTCGGTGGCGCTGGCGCCGGTCTATGTCGTGGACGAGTTGGAGTTTGGCGTAACGCCCGTGGTCTCCGGCTACGAGGCGTCCAACTGGCTGAGTTTCGTACGCCGCTTCGACCAGTTCCCGCCGCCGGCCTTTTCCGCCGAGCTTGGAAATCCGCTCGTCCCCGTCCCGCTGCGCGCCTATCCGGACCTGCCCGCGCTCGTTTCGCAATCGGCGCAAACGCCAACCGATCCGAAGTCGATCGACGACGCGCTGCATTGGGCCTATGTCTTCACCTACGCGCACCAAAGCGCGGCCCAGGACCAGATACGACTTGAGATAGAGTTCAACCGCGCTGCGCGGTCCGCCCGTTTCGCCATCGCCGAGGACACGCTTTTCGGGGCGTTGGCGCAATACGCCGCCGCCAGCGACACGCTCTGGCAGATCCTTGGCCAACTGCAGGGAGACGGTGCGACCTCCGAGAACACGGTGCTCGCCACAGCGCTCGATACATATGCGCATCTCGCGGAGCGCGTGGCGGGTCTCTGGTCGGCGTGGTGGGGCGTCGGCAGCTGCGATCCAAAGGTGGCCGCGGCCGGTCAGGTGCGGCCCGCCCATCGCGGGTTGGTCAATCCGGCGCGCACTGCGGCGGGACTCGCCGCAAGCGCGTCTGGCGAAGGCGCGCAGACGCGGCTCAGCGGTTCGCCGCACGAGTTCTATCACTATCTCGCGACGCTCGACGCCGGGCTCGTGGACAAGATCGAAGTCTATGTCTCGTTGAAATTGACGCGCTTGAGCGCCGACGGCGATGTCGGCTGGCCGGAAATGGCCGTCATTCGCGACGACGGCAAGCTGGTTCCCCTCACGCCGGACGAGCCGGCGGGCGACGCGCGCATTTACAATTTTCCGATCGGCGAAACGGACGATCTGATTCCCGCTTTCACCCGCCTCGCATTCCGCTGCACGATCGGCGGTCTGCACATCGCGCGGTACCAGAATGCGAATTCGGGCGTTTCGGTGATCCGCAACGCCCAGTTGCTGGGGCCCGAGGGCCCGCAAACTTGCACGGCCTTCGTCTACAGCACGCGGCAGCTCGGTTTTCCCGAGCCGGTCGTCCCCCTCATCACTGTCAGCAGCCGCCTCGATATCGGCGTGTGGACCACTTCTGCCGCCACCAATCCGCTGACGCCGCTCTTCGCGGCGATCTTCGACGGCGATCCCGCCGGCCGTGAGATCACCGTAGCCATGCGCTACGGATATACGTTGGCGCCGGCGGAGCGGCCGATCGAGACGTTGCTACCCGTCAAGCTGCATCCGCGCTTTCGCTATCATCCGGCGACGACCGTGCAGAGCATCATCGACGCGGCGGAGGCGTGGGCGGCGAATTTTCAGCCCGTTACAGCGGGCGGCCTGTGGGGACTAAGCATCAGCCTAAATTCAAGCGCGGACCCCGAGCTAGACCGGCCGCTGTTGGAACTGAGGAGGCTGGTGTCGCCGTTGGGCTAACAGGGGCCAGGCTGCAAAGCCAAGTCCGTTCGCCTTTGAGGGCTATCGGCGAGGGTCGGACACGGCGCCAAGAAATGCCTGCTGGCGCTTTCACGATTGACGGAATCGGTTGGGGTTCCCCGTGATGTGGAGCTGTAATTGTCTGCGTATATCGATTGACGCGGCGGCTTCCATGGGTGCGCCTTATTCGCTTGACTTGCGTGAGCGTGTGATTGCGGCAGTGGATGGCGGCCCTGGCGCTTGTGCGGCGGCGGTAGTGTTTCGTGTCAGTGTTCCTTATATTCGCATGGCTCTCGGTCGCCGTCGCGCCACGGGCGACACGATCGCGCACGCCTCTGGTCGCGGCCCGGCGCAAAAGCTCGCGCCTTCAGTCCCGGAGCGCTCAAGTCCATTCGGGCAACGATCAGGAGCTTGAACATCCCTGGCAGACGCTGGGGACGCTCGCTGAAATCGCCGAGCAAATCAATCCGCTCCTTCGTGGGTGGATCGGTTGCTGCTGTCGCTTCATACGGTTTCCGACTGACTGACTCGGGTCTAGGGATTCCCCTGGAGGATCGAAGCAGTTAACGTATGGCCCGCCCCGTCTGCAAGCAGTTTTATCGAGCGCGGCGCATGATCAGTCTGCTGCAACGTATCCGGCCTTGAGGCGAGGCCTCGGGCCAAGATGGAGATGCGCGCGTTCCGGTCCTCATAAACTTCTCGGCGTCGAGCGCCATTTTTTAGACCAGGTTTCCGGAACGCCATTCGACTGTTAGGCCATCTCGCTTTCACCACCCGCAAACATCGTAGGCTGATCAGCGCATTATTCGCTGAGCAACCAATGCCCATACCGCCAGAGGCAAGCCCTTGACGGTGAACTTTTCGCCGCGCCGAAGCACCGCCCAAGCGATCCGCGCCAGCTTGTTAGCCAAGGCCACGATGGCGACGATGCAAGGCGGCAGCTTCGCGGCCAGACCGATCAGCGTCTCTCGCTTTGCGCGCCGACGCAAAACGACCGCGCCAGTTTCGTCGAGGCCGACGATGCTGCAAACATTCTTGCCAAGATCAATGCCGAGCACGGAAACCTTCATCATTCGTCCCTCCGGTTTGAGTCTCCGGCGAAGCTACAACGCCGGACGGAGGGGCGGGCCATTCCATAAACCTCGAAGACATCGTCGCCGAGGAAGCGGAAAAGCATCCCGAGCGGCCGGTCGAGGTCTTCGCGAGCGACGAACATCGGCTCGGCCTGAAGCCGGTGACGCGCCGCGTCTGGGCGCCCGTCGGCGAGCGCCCGGTCGCGCCGGACCACCATCGCTTCGATTGGCTTTACGTGACGGCCTTCGTCTCGCCAGCGAGCGGCGAAACATTTTGGTATGTGCACGACGGCGTGTCGAAGCCGTTCTTCGCCGCGCTGCTCGAAAGCTTCGCGCGCGAGGCGGCCGCTGGCGTTGATCGAACCATCGTGCTCGTTCTCGACAACGCCGGCTGGCACGGCGAGGCGGGCCTGAATGTTCCAGATGGCGTGCGCTTGGTCTTCCTGCCGCCCTACACGCCCGAACTACAACCGGCCGAAACCCTGTAGGCGCTGGTCGACGAACCCTTCGTCAACAGCACGTCGCGACGATCGACGAACTCGACGACATCATTGGCCAAAGATGCGCCGCCCTCGCCAACGAACGCGACGCGATCAAAGGCAGAGCCGGCTTCCATTGGTGGCCAAAAATCGCCAAGCCGAAGTAATCAGCCGGAAACCGTATAACACACTGAACCGGCCACGAGAGCCAGCGCGACCGAAATCTCGGCAACCGTTTTGGCGACAAGGCCTCTGCGATGGAGGAGCTTGTCGCGAAAATCGGCTCGGCATTTCCAGGCGCCGCCCGCCGGACCAGTGGAGAGCCCCGTGCGCAGGACCCGGTGCAAGGCGAAGGGCGATTAATACGATTTCCCGCCGAGCTTTTCTCACTTTGACCCTAACCGGAAATTCCTGATTGAACGCGCGACGCCCAGAACTGGCGCTGGCCCCCGACTAATATTGAAAAGCGAGAGCTTCTGGATCTTGTCGGTTGATCCCCGTCTAGAGGGTGTTATGTACTGTAGTGATTGATTGTCTTAATAGAATCGGATGGCTTCGATTCGCAAACCCTACGCATCTGACGTCAGCGATGAAGAATGGTCGCTGGTAGCGCCCTATCTGACGCTGATCAACGAGACCGCGCCGCAGCGCGGCGGCATTCGCTGCGCGAACTGTTCAACGGCCTGCGTTACGTCATCCGCTACGGCATTGCGTGGCGCGCCATGCCCAATGATCTGCCCCCTGGTTTGCGGTGTATCAGCAGACGCAACGCTGGCTGGCGGCGGGCGTGTTCGACGCGCTCGCCCAGGATTTGCGGGCTCTGTTGCGGCTCGCCTCCGGGCGCAAGGAGGAACCGGCCGCGGCCATCATC
>Ga0265328_10000255_pt1 | contig 24520 bp, 20 predicted proteins | sample 41624metaG_FD_202086 | JGI IMG/M metagenome (GOLD analysis project Ga0265328, IMG submission 202086) | Rhizosphere microbial communities from Carex aquatilis grown in University of Washington, Seatle, WA, United States - 4-16-24 metaG | ecosystem: Host-associated > Plants > Roots > Rhizosphere...
ATCCTCGGCGCGGCGCTCACCGGTGTCGGGCTCGGCGCCAACGCCCTGGCTGGCGGCGGCGGCGGGTACGTCGCGGCGACCGCGCTGTGGACGCTGGGCGAGATAGGGTTCTCGACGGCGGCGCCGACGCTGGTGACGTCGATGTCCCCGGCCCTTCGCCGCGGCGTCTACCTCGGCTCGTATCAGCTGGCCTGGGGCCTGGCGACCATGATCGCGCCGGTCATCGGCACCGCGACGCTCGCGCGCTTCGGCGGCCCGACGCTGTGGCTCGGCTGTCTCGCGGCCTGTTGGCTGGCGGCGCTGCTGCACCTGCGCGCCGCCGGCGGGCATCCATCATGAGCCGGGTCAGGCCTTCACTTCAGCATTCCCTGCTGCAGCACGAAGGCGACCACCTCTTCCAGGCCCTGCCGGGTCTTGAGGTTGGTGAAGACGAACGGCCGGGCGCCGCGCATCTTGCGCGCGTCCCGGTCCATCACGTCCAGCGACGCACCGACAGCGGGCGCGAGATCGATCTTGTTGATGATCAGCAGATCGGACCGCGTGATCCCGGGGCCGCCCTTGCGCGGGATCTTGTCGCCCGCGGCCACGTCGATCACGTAGAGCGTGAGATCCGCGAGCTCCGGGCTGAAGGTGGCGGCCAGGTTGTCGCCGCCGCTCTCGATGATGACGAGGTCGAGGTCGGGGAAGCGACGGATCATCTCGTCGACCGCCTGCAGGTTGATCGACGCGTCCTCGCGGATCGCGGTGTGCGGGCAGCCGCCGGTCTCGACGCCGGCGATGCGCTCCTCGGCCAGCGCGCCGCTGCGGATCAGGAACTGCTGGTCTTCCTTGGTGTAGATGTCGTTGGTGACGACGGCGATGTGGAGCTCGTCGCGCAGGCGCTTGCAGAGCGCGTCGACCAGCGCGGTCTTGCCCGAGCCCACCGGGCCGGCGACGCCCAGGCGCAACGGGTGCGGGCTGCGGTTGCGAGGGGCGGGCGACGTCGAATCGGAGACGGTCATTTGAGTGCTCCTGGGTGAGTGTTGCGCAGTCACGATCGAAAGAGCCGCGAGTACTGAGTCTCGTGGTGTGCGCTGGCCACGGCGTGCGCGGGCGCGGCGGCGCCGAGACTGTCGTCATCGAGCGTGGACGCGCGCGCCGCGGCGGCGGGGATGCGCGCGCCGAGCGCGAGCAGGATGCGCTGGCCGGCGCTCTGGCCCAGCGGGACCAGGCGCACCGCCGCGCTGATCTGCGCTTCCAGCCACGCGAAGGCGAAGCCGTGCAGCGCGGTGGCCAGCGGGATCTGCCAGCGCACGGCGGCGAGCGCGAACATCGATGCATAGGTGACCTCGGCGCTCGCGATCCAGCGGCGCGCGTCGGCGACGCCGAGCCCGTCGAGCAGGCGCGCGAGGTTGGCGCCCAGCTGCCGCTCCTCGGTGCGCAGCTCGGAGGCGCCGCGCGACGCGGCCAGGAAGCGGCTCCAGGCGAGGACGGTCGGGGCGTCGTCGCCGGTCCACGCGGTGTGAAGGCGCGCGACGACCGGGAGGTCGAGAGAGGCGAGGGTGTGGTCGAGCAGGCCGCCGATCCAGTCGCGCGCCGTGGGCTCGTCGGTGATCCAGCTCGCCGCCACGGCGGCTTCGAGCGCTTGCGAGTAGGCGAACGTGCCGATCGGTAGCGCCGGGCTGACCAGCTGCAGAAGGCGCAGGAGCGCCGCAGGATCAGCGGTGGTGGTGCCCATGGTCGTGGTCGTGGTCGTGATCGTGGCCGTCGACGTGCACGTGAACCCGACCGTCCCCGTGTTCGTGTTCGGAGTGCGTCTGGTCGTGCTCGTGCGCGGCGTGCGTATGTGCGAAGGCGCCTGCTTCGGGCTCGAATGGCGCCAGGCGAGAGGTCACGGCCAGGCCCAAGCTGCGCACCATGTCGTCCAGCACGTGGTCGTGCGCGTACGCCACGAACTCGGCGCCGATCTGCAGCGGCACGTGGCGGTTCCCCAGATGGTAGGCGGCGCGCGTGAGCAGGTGTGCATCCGACGTCGATGCGATCGAGAGGCTCTCAGGCGCGGCGTGCACGACGACGATGAGACCGCCCTCGCCGCGCAGGTGGTCGCCGTCGCGCAGGATCGTTCCGCGCACTAGCAGCAGCGCGGCCTCTCGGCCGTCGTCGAGGATCGCGCGAAGGCGACTCTTGCGACGCTGATCGAAGGTCAGCGTGAGCACACCGTCGGGATTCGCGGCCGGCGAGCCATCGAGCACTTCGTTGAAACGCAGCATGCTGTCGCTCAGAACAGAAAGTACTTCTGCGCCAGCGGCAGCACCGACGCGGGCGCGCAGGTGAGCAGCTGGCCGTCGGCGCGCACCTCGTAGGTCTGCGGGTCGACCTCCATCACCGGCAGCGCGTCGTTGTGCACCAGATCGCGTTTGCGGATCGTTCGCGTGCCGCGCACAGGGTCCAGCCGCTTGCGCAGCTTGAGGCGCTCGCCGATCCCGGCGTCGAACGCCGCGCGCGACACGAACGTCACGCTGGTGGCGTGCCGCGCGCCGCCGAGCGCGCCCCACATCGGACGGTAGTGCACCGGCTGTGGCGTCGGGATCGACGCGTTCGGATCGCCCATCGGCGCCATCGCGATGAGGCCGCCCTTGATGATCACCGCCGGCTTCGCGCCGAAGAACGCCGGCCGCCAGAGCACGATGTCGGCGAGCTTGCCGACGGCGATCGAGCCGACCTCGTGCGCGATGCCGTGGGTGATCGCGGGATTGATCGTGTACTTCGCGATGTAGCGTTTGACGCGGAAGTTGTCGTGCGCGCCACCGGCGGCGGCGTCCTCGCGCAGCGGGCCGCGCTGCTGCTTCATCTTGTGCGCGGTCTGCCAGGTGCGTGTCACCACCTCGCCGACGCGGCCCATCGCCTGCGAATCGCTCGACAGCATGCTGAACGCCCCGAGGTCGTGAAGGATGTCCTCGGCGGCGATGGTCTCGCGGCGGATGCGCGACTCGGCGAACGCGACGTCCTCGGCGATGCCGGGGTCCAGGTGGTGGCAGACCATGAGCATGTCGAGGTGCTCGTCGACGGTGTTCACCGTGTACGGCCGCGTCGGGTTGGTCGACGAGGGCAGCACGTGCGGCACGCCGCAGGCCTTGATGATGTCGGGCGCGTGGCCGCCGCCGGCGCCCTCGGTGTGATAGGTGTGAATCGCGCGCCCCTTGAACGCGGCCAAAGTATCTTCGACGAAGCCGGACTCGTTGAGCGTATCGGTGTGGATCGCGACCTGGACGTCGTACTGCTCGGCGACCGAGAGGCAGCAGTCGATCGCCGCCGGCGTCGTTCCCCAGTCCTCGTGCAACTTCAGGCCAAGGCAGCCGGCCTCGACCTGCTCGATCAGCGCCTCGGGGCGGCTGGCGTTGCCTTTGCCGAGGAAGCCGAGGTTCATCGGGATCGCGTCCGCCGCCTGCAACATGCGCGCGACGTTCCACGTGCCGGGCGTGCACGTGGTGGCGTTGGTGCCGGCGGCCGGGCCGGTGCCGCCGCCGATCATCGTGGTCACGCCCGAGACCAGCGCCTCCTCGCACTGCTGCGGCGAGATGAAATGGATGTGCGTGTCGATCGCGCCCGCGGTGGCGATGCAGCCCTCGCCGGCGATGATCTCGGTGCCGGGGCCGATCACGATGGTCACGCCGGGCTGCACGTCGGGGTTGCCGGCCTTGCCGATGCCGGCGATGCGCCCGTCCTTGATCGCGATGTCGGCCTTGATGATGCCGCCCGCGTCGACGATCACCGCGTTGGTGATCACCGTGTCGGCCACGCAGGCGCCGGCGCGCTGGCTCTGCCCCATGCCGTCGCGGATCACCTTGCCCCCGCCGAACTTCACCTCCTCGCCGTAGATCGTGTGGTCGCGCTCGATCTCGATGATGAGGTCGGTGTCGCCGAGGCGCACGCGATCGCCGGTCGTGGGGCCGTACATCTCGGCGTAGGCGCGGCGCTCGATGGTCTTCATGGCGCCACTCCGTTCACGGGCGTCACCGGCCCGAGCGGTCCCATCACCGCGCCGCGGAAGCCCTGGACCACGCGATCGCCCGCGTAGGCGCACAGGTCGACGGTGCGTGTCTGGCCCGGCTCGAAGCGCACGGCGGTGCCCGCGGCGATGTCCAGCCGGAAACCGCGCGCCGCCTCGCGATCGAATCGCAGCGCCGGGTTGGTCTCGTAGAAGTGGTAGTGCGAGCCGACCTGGATGGGCCGGTCGCCCGTGTTCGAGACCTCGAGCCGCAGCGTCGCGCGCCCTTCATTGATGGCGACCATGCCCGGCGCGACGCGCACCTCGCCGATGCCGGCCGCGCGCAGCACCGGGATCGGCTGGTGGACGGTCACCAGCTTGGTGCCGTCGGGAAACGTCGCCTCGACCTGGACCTCGGCGATGAGCTCGGCGACGCCGTCCATGACCTCGTCGGCGGTCAGTAACTTGGTGCCGGCGGTCATGAGCTCGGCGACGGTGCGGCCGTCGCGCGCGCCTTCGAGCAGCGCCGCCGAGATGTACGCCACCGCTTCCGGGTAGTTGAGCTTGAGGCCGCGCGCCTTGCGCCGCTCGGCGACGAGCGCGGCGGTGAAGATCAGCAGCTTGTCTTTTTCTCGGGGCGTGAGCTCCATGGCGCTCCTCTTGTCGTTCGGGGGGTCGTCGGTGAATCAGGTGGACCAGATGCGCGGGTCGACCGCGGGGCGGCCCAGCAGGGGCGGGCGCAGGAGTCGCCAGACCTGGCGCAGGTAGCGCGTGCCGCGCTCGGCGCTGGCGCCGACGTAGCGGCAGCAGAGCACCGAGGCGTCGTCGCGGCCCGCCGGGTTGCCGGCCTGGTCGCCGGTGCCGCAATCGAGCCGGGTCACCGCGCCCAGGTCGCCGTCGGGCAGCGCGGCCGCCAGCTCGCGCGCGGCGGTGAGCGCCTGGTGATCGGCGGGCAGCCCCGGCGTCGCGAATAGCGTGCCCATGACGGGCGCGCCGCCTAGGCCCCATCGTGCCGCGTGCACCGGCGCGTCGCCGTCGAAGTCGCCGCGCTCGATGATGAGCGGGCGGTCGCCGCGCCACAGCTCCAGCTGCTGGCGGCAACGGCCGCGCGTGAAGCGCTCGGCGCGCGCCGGCAGCCCGAAGCAGACGATGTCGATGCCGATGAACGACGCGCCCGCGGCGAGGTCGACGCGCGTCCGCAGCTGCGAGACCGCGCCGTCGAACAGGATCGTCTCGTGTGGCAGCCATTCGAGCGTGCCGCCGCCGGCGACGGCGAAGCGCTGCTCCTGGCGCGCGCGTGGCCCGCCGCTGCGATAGTGCTTCGCCGCGGCCGGTGTGGTGAGGAGCGCGTGCGCGCCCTCGCCGACCTCGACGCCGATCGACAGCCGGTCGCCGCCGACCAGCCCGCCCGGCGGGTGCAGCAGCGTCACGTGCGAGACGCCGCGCCCCTCGGGCGAAAATGGCCGCTGAACCGCGAGCGGCCCGCGCTGGCCGTTGCGGAGCAGGATGGTCGCGCCGCCGACGGCCACGAACGCGATCTGGAGCGACGCCTCCCAGCCGCGTGCGACATCGCGAGGCTCCGCGTGGGGGTTCGTGCCGGTCCGCGCGGCGGAGTCGGCGCTCGCGTCAGCGACGGTCATGCCCGGTGAAGACGACCGGCTGGTCGCGGATGACCAGCACCACGCACCCCGGGTTGCTCCAAACGTCGTGACGGCTGCCCGGCGCGTTGACCACGAGGGTCCCTTCGCCGTACACACCGCGCTCGTCGGCCTGCTCACCGGTGAGGACATAGATGTGCTCGTACGCGGGATGCTCGTGCCGGGGAACGCTCGCGCCTGGTTGATAGCGCAGCAGCATCGCGCTCGGGCCGCTCTCCTCGCCGTAGAGGCGATGAATCTCCACGCCGGGAAAGTAGGGTTGAAAGGGGAAGTCTCCACGCCGCACGCGCGCCACCAGATCGGGGATCACCAGTGATTGAGCTGCCACGCCCTACTGATATCACCGAATCGGATGGCTGGTCGTCATTCATGCCCGGCCATGTGGCGGCCGATCACGCCCAGATCCGCCTCGCCGATCGGCACCTCGTGGACGGCGCGGCCCTCGCTCATGACCACGATGCGGTCGGAGAGCGCGAAGATCTCGTCGAGGTCGGCGCTGATCAGCAGCACGGCGGCGCCGCGGTTGCGCGCCTCGACCAGGCGCGACCGGATCTCCGCGACGGCCGCGAAGTCGAGGCCGAAGCAAGGGTTGCTGGCCACCAGCAACGACACGTCGTCGCGCAGCTCGCGCGCCAGCACGGCGCGCTGCACGTTGCCGCCCGAGAGGCTGGCGATCGGCGCGTCGGGGCCGGGCGCGCGGATGCCGTAGTCGACAATCAGCGCGCGCGCGTTCTTGCGCAGCGCGCGCTGGCTCACCAGCGTGCGCCCCATCGCGAACGGCGCGCGGTCGAACAGGCGAAAGCCGATGTTCTCGGCGACCGACATCGCGCCGACGCAGGCGTTGCGCAGCGGCTCGTCGGGAAGGCAGCGCACGCGCAGCGCGCGCATGTCGTCGCGCCGCGCGCGGTAGTTCTTGCCGGTGACCACGATCGTGCCGGCGCGCGCCACGCGCTGGCCGGCCAGCACCTCGACCAGCTCTTCCTGGCCGTTGCCGGACACGCCGGCGACGCCGACGATCTCGCCGGCGTGCACCTGCAGGTTGAAGTCGACGACCGCGGGCGTGCCGAGATCGTCGACGGCGCGCAGGCCGCGGATGTCGAGCACGACGTCGCCGAGCGCGCGATCGCTACGCTGCTGGTTGGCGCGCGGCGGATCCTCGCCGACCATCATGCGCGCCATCGCCTCGGGCGTGAGATCGGCGACCTTGCCGACGCCGACCAGCCGCCCGCGCCGCAGGATCGTCACCTCGTCGGCGAACTTCATCACCTCGCGGAACTTGTGCGAGATCATCAAGATGGTGAGCTTGCCGCCCTCCGCCATCGTGCGCAGCAAGCCCAACACCTCATCCGCCTCGTCCGGCGTGAGCACCGACGTCGGCTCGTCGAGGATCACGATCGAGCTGCCGAGATAGAGCTGCTTGAGAATCTCGAGCTTCTGCTTCTCGCCGGCCGCGAGCGTGCGCACCGGGCGCCCCGGGTCGAGGCTGAACGGCATGCGCTCCATGAACGCGGCGACGTCCTGGTGCTCTCGTTTCCAGTCGAAGACGAAGGGGAGGATCCGGCGCGCCAGGACCAGATTCTCGGCGACGGTCATGTTGTCGACCAGCGTGAAGTGCTGGTACACCATGCCGATGCCCAGCGCCGCCGCGTCGCGCGGGCTCTTGATCGCGGCGTCGGCGCCGCCGACGCGCACCGCGCCCTCGTCGGCCTGGTAGTAGCCCATGATGCACTTCACGAGCGTGCTCTTGCCCGCGCCGTTCTCGCCCAGCAGCGCATGCACCGTGCCCGGCCGCAGCTGCAGCGAGACCGCGTCGAGCGCGACCAGCGGGCCGAAGCGCTTGGTCAGGCCACTCGCCTCCAGGGCGAGCGCCGGGGTCAAGATAGCGTCTCCAGCAGCGCGCGCGAGGTGGTGACGGCGCCGAAGACGCCGTTCTGCATCTTGACCATCTTCAGCGCGGCGGCGTGGTTGCCGGCGTCGGTGGCCGCGCAGCAGTCTTCCAGCAGCACGCACTCGTAGCCGCGGTCGTTGGCCTCGCGCATGGTGGTGTGCACGCAGACGTCGGTGGTGATGCCGGTGAGGATGATGTTGCTGATGCCGCGCTGGCGCAGGATGAGGTCGAGATCCGTCGCGCAGAACGAGCCCTTGCCCGGCTTGTCGATGATGGTCTCGCCGGCGCGCGGCGCGAGCTCGGGGATGATGTCCCAGCCCGGCTCGCCGCGCACCAGGATGCGCCCGCACGGACCGACGTCGCCGATGCCGAGGCCTTCGTTGCCCTTGGTTTGCCGCGAGCGCCAGCGTTTGTTGGCGGGCAGGTCGGACAGATCGGGGCGGTGCCCCTCGCGCGTGTGCAGGATCGGATAGCCGAGCGCGCGCAGGCGCTCGAGCACGCGCTGGATCGGCTGGATGCAGGCGCGTGTGAGGCTGATGTCGTAGCCGAGCTGATCGATGTAGCCGCCCTTCCCGCAGAAGTCGGTCTGCATGTCGATCACGATGAGCACGGTGTTGGCGGGTCGCAGGTCGCCGTTCCAGGGCCAGCGATAGGGATCGGCAGGGACGTACTTGGGCGCGTTCGGCGTGCTTGCGGACATGCGGACCTCCTAGCGAGCCATGCGCAGCTCGGCCGGCTGGCCGGCGAGCGCGCGATCGCGCGAGCTGGTGGCGATGATGATTCCGAGCGTGAGCGCATAGGGCGCGGCGTTGAACAGGTAGTAGCCCGAGGTGATGCCGACCGATTGCAGCGCCGGGCCGAGCGCGCTGGCGCCACCGAACAACAGCGACGCGAACAGGCAGCGGATCGGGTTCCAGCGCGCGAAGATCACGAGCGCGACCGCCATCAGTCCCTGGCCGCTCGACAGGCCCTCGTTCCAGCTGCCCGGATAGAAGAGCGACAGGAAGGAGCCACCGACGCCGGCCAGGAAGCCGCCCGCCATGGTGGCGAGCATGCGCACGCGGCCGACCGCGTAGCCCATGGCGCGCGCGGCGTCGGCGCTCTCGCCGACGGTGCGGATGACCAGGCCCCAGCGCGTGCGCTTGAGCAGGAACAGCACCGCCCAGCTCATGGCGATGCCGACGACGAACAGCACGTTGATCTGCAGCGCCGAGCGCACCTGCGCCGAGCGGCTCCACCAGCCGAGCGGGATCGACGGCAGATGCGGCGCCGACGGGCCGATGAGCGGCTTGCCGAGGAAGAACGCCAGGCCGACGCCGAAGAGCATGAGCGCGATGCCGACGGCGATGTCGTTGACGCGCGGGCGGCCGCACAGCCAGGCGTGCAGGGCGCCGAGCAGCACGCCGAGCGCGCCGGCGGCGAGAACGCCCAGCCAGGGCGAGCCGGTGAGGTACGAGATGCCGTACGCGCCCATCGCGCCCATCACCAGCGTCCCCTCGAGGCCGAGGTTCACGCGGCCGCTCTTCTCGGTCAGGCACTCGCCCAGGCTGACGAACAGGAACGGCGTGCTGATGCGGATCGCGCCGCCGAGCACGGCGAGCGCGACGCCGGCGGCGCCGGTGCTGACGGCCGCGTCGCTCATAGTGCGCCCTCCACGGCTGGTGGTTGTTTCTGCAGCGCTGGCGGTGGCGCCGCCGGCGTCGGGCGCCGCTTGAAGAGCCCCAGCTCTTTCAGGCTGCGCCCGTAAAAGGTCTCCGAGAACAGGATCGACAGGAAGAGGATCCCTTGCAGCACATTCACCGTGGCGTCGGGCAGATCGAAGACCCGCTGGAGCAGGCCGCCGCTGGCGCCGATGCCGCCCAGTAGCAGCGACACGGGAATCACCGCCAGCGGATTGCCGCGCGCGATGAACGCAACCAGCACACCGGTGTAGCCGTAGCCGGTCACCAGCGACGCGTTGGCGGTGCCGTGAATCGCCGCGACCTCGATCGATCCGGCGAGCCCGGCGCAGGCGCCGCCGATGAAGGTCGCGACGACGATCAGCCTGCCGACCGGCAACCCGTTGAGCAGCGCGGCCCGCACGTTGCCGCCCACCATGCGCGCCGCGAAACCGAAGGTGGTGCGGTTCATCAACACCCAGGTGAGCAGACACGCGCCGACGCCCCAGGCCAGCCCCCAGTGCACGTCCATCCCGGGCAGGTTGCCGATCATGTTGTCGTCGCCGATCGGCAGCGTCGACGGCTTGTTCAGGCTGGCGGGATCGCGCAGCGGTCCCTCGACGATGTGATTCAGCAGCGCGATCGCGATGTAGTTGAGGAGCAGCGTGCAGATGGTCTCATTGACGCCGCGGAAGGCGCGCAACGCCCCTGCGAAGGCGATCCAGACTCCACCGATCGCTGCGCCGGCGACCAGCATCGCGCACTTGACCGCCATCGGGCTGTGGCCGCCCACGGAGCCACCCATGAAGACGGCGGCCGCGGCGGCGCCGAGCCCGCCCAGAACCATCGCTCCCTCACCGCCCAGCCCTACGAGACCGAGCCGCAGCGGCAGCGCGGTCGCGAGCGCCGTCAACATCAACGGCGCCGCGCGCACGAGCGTGTTCTGAATCGAGAACGCCGTGCCGAACGAGCCACGATACATCTGATAGTAGACCGCCAGCGGATTGCGGCCGGTGATCGCGATGAAGACCCCGAACAGCAGCAACGCCACCACGAACGCCCCCGCCGGCACGGTGAACGATCCCATCGCCCCCCGAATCGCCGCTCCCAGTCCCACGTTCACTTCCGCGATCGGCGCCACCCGCGCCGCCGGCGCCGGCACAACCTTACTCGGCTCGAGACTCACGCCGACACCCATGCTTTATTTCAATCCCTTCTTTGGTGGGTCCGCGCGGAAGGGCCTACCCTCCCGCGCGGCGAGCGCTGGCTAGTGGGTCTTGCCGACCACGCCCTCGACCAGGTAGTCCATCTTCTCGAGAGCCACGTCCGTCTGCTTCTCCTCCGTGCCCGCGGGAATGACGACCTTTCCGGTGTTGTCCTTGATCGGCCCCTTGTAGATGACCATCGTGCCCGCCATGAACTTGGCCTTGGCGTCGTCGGCTTTCTTCTTGGTCGCCGCGGAGACCGCCTTGCCGTAGGGCGACATCTTGACGAAGCCTTCCTTGAGGCCGCCGCGCAGCAGGTGCGGGTAGCTCTTGCCGGCCTGCAGCCACTCGAAGTAGTCCTTGTATACCTTTCCCCAGTTCCACTCGGCGCCGGTTAGGTAGCCCTTCGGCGCGAGCGCGCTCTGGTTGGCGTGGTAACCGGTGACGAAGACGCCGCGCCGCTCGGCCAGCTCGGTCAGCACCTTGGGCGAGTCGACGTGCGAGGTCAGAACGTCGACGCCCTGATCGATGAGACTGTTCGCGGCCTCGGCTTCCTTGACCGGCATCGACCAGTCACCGGTGAAGATCACGCTGGTGGTCGCCTTGGGATTGACCGACCGCGCGCCGAGCGTGTACGAGTTGATGTTGCGCAGGACCTGGGGAATCGGCTTGGCGGCGATGAAGCCGAGCTTGTTCGACTTCGTGGTGAGACCGGCGACGATGCCCGCGACGTACTGGGCCTCGTCGATGTATCCGAAGTAGCTGCCGACGTTCTCGGGGTGCTTGCCGGGGACGTAGAGACCACCGCAATGAAGGAAGGTCACCTTAGGGTTCTTCTGCGCCTCTTTGAGGATGTGGGGATCGAAGTAGCCGAATGACGTCGGGAAGAGCAGCGTGGCACCGTCGAGGTTGATCATGCTCTCCATGGTCTTCTGCACGGCGACGGTCTCGGGGACCATCTCCTCCTCACGGATCTTCACGCCCGGCACCTTCGCCAGCGCAGCGGCGCCCTCGGCGTGCGCCTGGTTGTAGCCGTAGTCGGTCTTGGGGCCCACGTAGATGAAGCCGACCGTCGTCGGCGGCGCGGCCACCGCGCGCGAGGTGAGCGGGCTCGACGGAAGCGAGGACGCGGCGAGGGCGAGAGCTGCGATCGAAACGATGCGGAACGCGTTGCGGGTACGGTGGTAAGTCGAAGTCGAAGTCGGGGCGGTGTTCTCGGTCCGGGATCTCATCATCATGCGCCCCTTATAGGATGTGCTGCGTTTCCTGAACTTTTCGGGGGGGTTGATTCTTCGTAACTTGGAGATCCGACTTGCGCCCGCGCGCAAGAGGAAAATCCGCGCCGAGCGTCGATTTAACACAACCCTGTTCGACCTGAAACGTCGCGGTTACAGGCGTTCGATATCGTCGCCCGGGTCAGAGCAAACGTCAGACAAGACTCCGGCTCCCAACGAATACGTGATTGCCGCGGGCCGGTGGTGGGGAGGCTTGATCGCGCAGCCGAAACGCCCGAGCGCTGCCCGACGTGTGTCCCAAGCAATCACAGACAGGACGAGCATGAACGACGGCACTGAGACAACCAACCCGACGGAGGAGAAGAAGATGCGAACTAAGATGACTAACTTGATGCTGGTTGGCGCGCTCGGAGCCGCCTTTGGATCAGTGGCGGCGTGTGACAAACCCGCGGAGGCGCCCGCGGCCGCTCCGGCCGCCGCGCCTGCGGCCGCGCCCGCGCCCGCGCCCGCCGACGACAAGGGTCCGATCAAGGTCGGCATCCTTCACTCCCTGTCGGGAACGATGGCGATCAGCGAGACCTCGCTCCGCGACGTCGCGCTCATGACCATCGAGGAGATCAACGACGCGGGCGGTGTGCTCGGCCGCAAGCTCGAGCCCGTGGTCGTCGACCCGGCCTCGAACTGGCCGCTGTTCGCCGAGAAGGCGCGCGACCTGATCCAGAACCAGAAGGTCGCCGTGACGTTTGGCTGCTGGACGTCGGTGTCGCGCAAGTCGGTGCTGCCGGTCTTCGAGTCGCTGAACGGCCTGCTCTTCTATCCGGTGCAGTACGAGGGTGAGGAGTCGTCGTTCAACGTCTTCTACACGGGCGCCGCTCCGAATCAGCAGGCGATCCCGGCCGTCGAGTACTTGATGGGCAAGAAGGGCGGCGGCGCGAAGCGGTTCGTGTTGCTCGGCACCGACTACGTCTACCCGCGCACCACCAACAAGATTCTGAACTACTTCTTGCACTCGAAGGGCGTCGCGGACGCCGACATCATGGAGAAGTACACCCCGTTCGGCCACAGCGACTACCAGACGATCGTCGCCGACATCAAGAAGTTCGCGGCTGGCAAGCGCACCGCGGTCATCTCGACGATCAACGGCGATTCGAACGTGCCGTTCTACAAGGAGCTCGCCAACCAGGGCTTGAAGGCCGCGGATATTCCGGTGGTCGCGTTCTCCGTCGGTGAGGAAGAGCTGCGCGGTATCGACGCCAAGCCGCTCGTCGGGCACCTGGCGGCCTGGAACTACTTCGAGTCGATCGACAACCCGACCAACAAGGCGTTCATCGACAAGTGGATGGCGTACGTGAAGAAGAACAACCTGCCGGGCGGCGACAAGCGCGTCACCAACGACCCGATGGAAGCAACGTACATCGGCATTCACATGTGGGCGCAGGCGGTCGAGCAGGCCAAGAGCACCAACGTCGACGCCGTCCGCCAGGCGATCGGCTTCCAGCACTTCAAGGCGCCGTCGGGCTTCGACATCGAGATGGACGCGAAGAACCACCACCTGCACAAGCCGGTCTACATCGGCGAGGTCAAGGCCGACGGTCAGTTCCACGTGGTGTGGAAGACCGATTCGCCGATCCGCGCGCAGGCCTGGAGCCCGTTCATTCCCGACAGCGCGAAGAAGGTCGCCGACTGGACCTATCCGTGGGTGTGCGGCAACTGCACGGCGCCGAAGTTCGGCGCGGCGGGAGAGGTCGCGGCGAAGCAGTGATCACCGTCGGCGCTCGACACACGAAGGCGCTGGGGGCGGCCGTGCTGTTTGCGGCCGTTCTCGGCGCCGGCGCCGCACGCGCTGGCGAGCTCGAGGACGCGTTGCGTGGCCTGGCGGCGCCCACCGAGGACAAGGTCGAGGAGAGCATCAAGAAGCTGGCGACGCTCGACGACCCGCGCGCGTTCCCGGCGCTGGACGCGCTTGCGGACGATCGCCTGCGCGCGGACGCCGGCGGCCAGATCTACGTTTACGACAGCAAGAAGCGCGAGGTCTGCGACGCCCTCACGTTGCAGCCGATCAGCCCGCGGCCCGCGAACCTGCACGAGGTCGAGGTCAGCAACGAGATCCGGCGGTTGGCGACACCGATCATGGCGCAGCTGCAGCTGGGCTCGCCCGACGAGGCGCTGCGGTTGTCGGCCGCCGAGGAGCTGGCCAAGAACAGCTCGCCCGAAGCGGCGGTGTTGCTTCACAAGGCGTTCGACAAGGAAAAGGTCGGGCGGGTGCACAACGCGCTGGCGCTGGCGGTGGCGCGTATGGATCTGCTGAGCAGCAACGCCGACGCGCGGCTGGCGGCCGTGGAGCAGATCCATCGCACCGGCAACGACGCGTTCCTCGCCGACTTGCAGCGCATGGCCACGCGCAACGGCGACGGCAGCTACAACGAGCCCGACGAGCGCGTGCGCGCGGCGGCGGGACGCACGGTCGAATCGATCATGTCGCAGCAACGCCTGATCAGCGCGGCCGGCAGCTTGATCTACGGCCTGAGCCTGGCAAGCGTGCTGTTATTCGCGGCGCTGGGGCTCGCGGTGACCTTTGGCTTGCTCGGCGTCATCAACATGGCGCACGGTGAGATGTTGATGCTGGGCGCGTACTCGACCTACGCGGTGCAGACGGTCTTCCAGAAGGTGGCGCCGGGCGCGCTCTGGCTCTACCCGCTGGTGGCGATTCCGGTCGCATTCGCGGTGACCTTCGGCGTCGGCGTGGTGCTGGAGCGCACGGTGATCAAGCATCTATATGGACGCCCGCTGGAGACGCTGCTGGCGACCTGGGGCATCAGCCTGATCTTGATCCAGACCGTGCGGTTGATCTTCGGCGCGCAGAACGTGGCGGTCGCCAACCCGGATTGGCTCGCGGGCGGCGTCGAGCTCGCGCACGGATTGGTGCTGCCCTACAACCGGATCGCGGTCGTCATCTTCGTGGTGCTGGTTGCGGCGGGCGTCTGGTTTCTGCTGCAACGGACGCGCCTTGGCCTCTACGTCCGCGCGGTGACCCAGAACCGCGGCATGGCGGCGTGCTGCGGGATCTCGACGGCGCGCATCGACGCCTGGATGTTCGGCCTCGGTTCGGGCATCGCGGGGCTCGGGGGTGTCGCGCTCTCGCAGCTCGGCAACGTCGGGCCCGAGCTGGGGCAGGGGTACATCATCGATTCGTTCATGGTCGTCGTGCTCGGCGGCGTCGGGAGGCTCGCGGGCGCTGTGGCGGCAGCGCTGGGCCTGGGCATCGTCAACAAGATCCTCGAGCCGGTCGCCGGCGCGGTTCTGGGCAAGATCGCGGTGCTCGTCATGGTCATCATCTTCATCCAGCGACGCCCGCAGGGGTTGTTTGCGCTCAAGGGGCGCGTGGAGGCCTAGTTGCGCGAGCGGTTGTTGCAAATCCACTCGCGGCGCGCCTGGCTGGGGGTCGCCGTCGCCGCGCTCGCGGGCGGCGTCTTGATCCCGGTATTGAACGCGCTGCCGGACTCCTCGGCGCTGCATTTCCCCGACTACCTGGTGCCGCTGTTCGGAAAGTTCCTCTGCTTCGGGATCGCGGCTCTGGCGATGGATCTGGTGTGGGGCTACGCGGGCATCCTCAGCCTCGGTCACGCGCTCTTCTTCGCCATGGGCGGCTACGGCATGGGCATGTACCTCATGCGCTCGATCGCCGGCGAGGGTGTCTACCGGAGCACGCTGCCCGACTTCATGGTGTTTCTCGACTGGAAAACCCTGCCCTGGTACTGGCACGGGTTCCAGAGCTTTCCGTTCGCGATGGTGATGGCGCTGGCGGCGCCCGGCTTTCTCGCGCTGATCTTCGGCTACCTGGCGTTTCGCTCGCGCATCAAGGGCGTCTACCTGTCGATTGTGACCCAGGCGCTCACGTACGCCGCGATGTTGCTGTTCTTCCAGAACGCCACCGGCTTCGGCGGCAACAACGGCTTGACCGATTTCAAACGCATCGTTGGCTTTTCCTTGCAGGCGCCGTCGACGAAGCTGGCGCTGTACGTGATCTCGGCGGCGGCGTTGCTGCTGGTCTACATCGGTTGTCGCTTCGTCGTGACCAGCAAGCTCGGACGTGTGCTGGCGGCGATCCGCGACGCCGAGCTCAAGACTCGCTTCTGCGGCTTCGAATCGATTAACTACAAACTGTTCGTCTGGACCCTCTCGGCGATGATGTGCGCGCTGGCCGGCGCGCTCTACGTCCCGCAGGTGGGCATCATCAACCCCAGCGAGATGCAGCCGTCGAACTCGATCGAGATGGCCATCTGGGTCGCGGTCGGCGGTCGCGGCACGCTGGTCGGTGCGCTGCTCGGAGCCTGGTTCATCAACGGCGCCAAGAGCTGGCTCACGGCGGCGTTTCCGTCGGCCTGGCTGTACGTGCTGGGTGGGTTGTTCGTGATCGTGACGCTGTTTCTACCCAGGGGACTGGTCGGATTGTTCGAGCTCGCGCGGCGGTTGGTGGTCCGCGGCGAGCGCGGCGCGCCGGTTGCTTCGGCGAGGGCTGGCAAGGTGGGTGCCGTCGCCATGGTCGCAGCAGACGCTTCGGTCGAGGCGCACGGCGGCGCCAAGAACGGCACGCCGCCAGCGAACGTCGCGGGTGGATCCGATCCTGGGCTTGCCGCCGAACCGGTCGCTGCGCGCGACAGCGGACCACCCAGCGTGCCCCATGTGTGAGTCATGACCGCGACCGCGACCGAACACGCGGGCGTCGCGGCCCACGTCAGATCGCCGGACCTGGCGCTGTGGGTCGAGAACGTGACCGTCAGCTTCGACGGCTTCAAGGCGTTGAACGACATCACGTTGCTGCTCGACCGCGGCGAGCTGCGCTGCGTGATCGGCCCTAACGGCGCCGGCAAGACCACGCTCATGGACGTGATCACCGGGAAGACGCGCCCCGACACCGGCAACGTCTACCTCGGCAGCCGGCTCAACGACCTGACCGAGCTGTCGGAGTGCCGCATCGCCCAGATGGGCATCGGCCGCAAGTTCCAGCGGCCGACGGTGTTCCAGGGGCACACGGTGTTCGAGAACTGCGAGCTTGCGCTGCGCGCGAACAAGGGCGTCTGGCACAACCTCTTCACGCGCCTGTCGGCCGCGCAACGCGCGCGCATCGACGAGGTGCTGGAGATCGTGGGCCTCGCGGCGCTGCGGCACCGGCTGGCGGGGCTGCTGGCGCACGGGCAGAAGCAGTGGCTGGAGATCGGGATGCTGCTCGCGCAGGAGCCGCAGGTCCTGCTCATCGACGAGCCGGTCGCGGGCATGACCCAGCCCGAGATGGAGCGCACCGCCGATCTGCTGCGCGGGCTCGCCGGCCAGCACACGGTGGTCGTGGTCGAGCACGACATGCAGTTCGTGCGCAGCATCGCGCGCAAGGTGACGGTGCTGCACGAGGGCGCGGTGCTCGCCGAGGGGGCCATGGACGAGATCCAGGCCAACCCGCGCGTGATCGAGGTTTATCTTGGTACTTGATCTCGGTACTTGATCTCGGGACCTGACGGAGACAAACGCGTGCTGGAGATTGCGCAGATCAATCAGTTCTACGGCGGCAGCCACACGTTGTGGGACGCGGCGTTGAGCGTGCCCGCGGGCGGCTGCGTCTGCCTGATGGGCCGCAACGGCGTCGGCAAGACCACGCTGCTCAAGGTGATCATGGGCCTGCTCCCCGCGCGGTCGGGCAGCCTGAAGTTCGACGGGCAAGAGATGGTCGGGTTACGCCCCGAGAAACGCGCGCGCCTGGGCATCGGCTACGTGCCCCAGGGCCGCGAGATCTTCGCCGACCTGACCGTCGAGGAGAACCTGCGCGTCGGGCTGGCGGCCAAGGGCCGGCGCTCGTTGCCGGAGAAGATCTTCACGCTCTTCCCGGTGCTGCGAAAGATGCTCGGGCGCCGCGGGGGCGACCTGTCGGGCGGCCAGCAGCAGCAGCTGGCGATCGGCCGCGCGCTCGCCAGCGAGCCCAAGCTGATCATCCTCGACGAGCCGTGCGAGGGTATCCAGCCCAACATCGTCCACGAGATCGGCGACGTGATCAAAAAGCTGAATGACGAAGGCATCGCCGTGCTGCTCGTCGAGCAAAAGCTCCCCTTCGCGCGCCGGGTCGCGCGGTCGTTCTGCATGATGGACCGCGGCCGCACGGTGGCGACCGGCGAGATCGCCGAGCTCAATGACGACATCGTGCGGCAGCACCTGATCGTGTGAGGCGACCCAGTCTGGGCGCATCCCACGGCCCGGCTTCGTGCTCCTCCTCGGAATACGTTCGAGTATTCGCCGTCGTCGCGCCTCGCCGGCCCACGGGCTTGTCAGCGTTGACGCTATTTCGCGCGCGGTGCACTAGACTGCCGCGTGTGTTGCGACGAATCGGGCGGTTCTCGTTCGCATTCCTGTTCACGTTTCTCGGCGTCGTCGCCTTTGGGGACGCGGTCTTCGGCGCGCCTTCGCCGCCCGCTGCGCCGGCGGTTCCAGCTTCTCCACCACCTCCGGCCGCCCGCGCCGTCGCGCGGCCGCCGGCGGCGCCCGTCGTGCAACCGACCGTGCAACCTCCTGTCATCGACCTCTGGCCCGAAGGCGTCCCCCTGCGCCAGCCCCACGCTCCCGCGGAGCACGTCGAGGACGGGCGCGTCTACAACGTCAATGTCCCGACGCTGACGCTTTTCGCTCCGCCCGCGGGCACCGCCAACGGCACCGCGGCGATCGTTTGCCCGGGCGGCGGCTACGCGCGGCTCGCGGTCGACAAGGAAGGCTCCGAGCTGCAGCGCTGGCTCAACGGCGTCGGCGTCACCGTCTTCATCCTCAAGTACCGCGTGGCGCCGTATGAGCATCCGGCGCCGCTGCTCGACGTTCTGCGCGCGGTGCGGATCGTCCGCTCGCGCGCCGCCGAGTGGCACGTCGATCCGTCGCGCATCGGCGTCTTCGGCTCGTCGGCGGGCGGTCACCTGGCGGCCAGCGCCGCCACGCTCTACAACTCGCCCGAGGGGCGCACCAACGCCAACGCGACCCTCGACAAGGTCAGCGCGCGCCCGGATTTCATCGTGCTCACCTATCCGGTGATCACCATGCGCCCGCCGGCCGCGCACGGCGGCTCGCGCACCAATCTGATCGGCGCACACCCGTCGGTCGAGCTGATGAACCGGCTCTCGCTCGAGCTCCACGTCACGCCGGAGACGCCGCCGGCGTTCATCGTGCACACGCAGGAAGATCAGTCGGTTCCGGTCGAGAACTCGCTGGCGTTCTATCAGTCACTGCGCAGCGCCGGGGTCCCCGTCGAGATGCACCTCTACGAAAAGGGTCCGCACGGTTTCGGGATGCGCCCCGGGCTCGGTCCGACCTCTGACTGGCCGAAGCGCTGCGAGGAGTGGATGCGCTTTCACGGCTGGCTGGCGCCGGCGCCCGCCGCGACCGCCGGCGCCGCGATCGGAACCATCGGCAGGTAGACCGGCTCCCACATCGCCGCGGCGACCGCCGCTGGCACCTGCGCCTCGTCGATCGCGCGGCGCGCGACGCCCTCGGCGAGCGCGGCGCGCACGACCGCCTCCGCGATGCGCGCGGTGACGCGGCGGATGTCGTTGATGGGCGGAAAGATGCTGCCGCTCGCCAGGTCGCGCGGGCTGACCTCGGACGCCAGCTGATCGGCGGCGGCGGCGAACATCGCGTCGGTCACTTCGCGCGCCTCGGCGACGATCGCGCCCAGGCCGACGCCGGGAAAGATGAAGACGTTGTTACCCTGGCCAATCACGATGCGCCGTCCGTTGTGCGCGACCGGCTCGAACGGGCTGCCGGTCGCGACCATCGCGCGGCCGTCGGACCACGCGATCACCTCGGCCGGCTGCGCCTCGGAGCTGCTGGTCGGGTTCGACAGCGGCAACACCAGCGGCCGCGCCACGTGGCTTGCCATCTCGCGCACCACCGCCTCGGTGAAGGCGCCCGCCTCGCCCGTGGTGCCGATGAGCACCGTCGGTTTCAGGGCGCGCACGACGGCGAGCAGGTCGCGTCGCTGCCCGGCGCCCAGCCCGAAGCGCGCCGCGAGCGACGCGGGCCACGCGAACGCGCGCTTGTGGTCGTCGGCGATCGGCTCGTCGTCGACGAGCAGGCCCTTGCTGTCCAGGCTCGCCGTCGCCAGCGTCAGCGCCTCGCCCGAAAGACCCGCGCGCCGGAGCGTGCTGCGAATCAGGCGCGCGATGCCGATGCCGGCCGCGCCCGCACCCAGCAAGACCACGCGCTGCTCGAGCAGCGGTACCTCGGTCACGCGCGTGGCGGCGACGATGCCGGCGACGGCGACGGCCGCGGTGCCCTGGATGTCGTCGTTGAACGACGGCAGCTGGTTGCGGTAGCGGTCGAGCAGGCGAAAGGCGTTGTTTTTCTTGAAGTCCTCCCACTGCAGGAGCGCGCGCGGGAACCGGCGGCGAATGCCGTGCACCAGCTCGTCGACCAGCGACGCGTAGTCGGGGCCGCGCAGGCGTGGCGCGCGGTAGCCGAGATAGAGCTCGTCCTCGAGCAGGCTGCGGTTGTCGGTGCCGACGTCCAGGCTGAGAGGCAGGGTCTGCCACGGCGCGATCCCCGCGGCGGTGGTGTAGAGCGCGAGCTTGCCGATCGGAATCCCCATGCCACCCGCGCCCTGGTCGCCCAGCCCCAGGATGCGCTCGTTGTCGGTGATGACGATCAGGCGGACGTCGTCGAACGGCGCGCCGCCGAGGACGTCATAGATGCGCCCGCGGTGCTCGGGCGTGATCCACAACCCACGCGCGCGGCGGAAGATGTGGCTGAATTCCTGGCAGACGCGCCCGACCGTGGGTGTGTAGACCACCGGCAGGAGCTCGTCCAGGTGGTCGAGCAGCACGCGGTAGAAGAGGAACTCGTTGCGGTCCTGCAGCGACGCGAGCCCGATGTACTTCTCCAGCGGGTCGGTCTTGCGCTGGATCGCGTGATAAGCGCGGCGCGCCTGCAACTCCAACGTCGTGACGTACGAGGGCAGCAAGCCCTCCATTCCGAAGGTGGCGCGCTCTTCCTGCGTGAAGGCCGAGCCCTTCGAGTACATCGCGTGGCGAAGCAGCACCGATCCGCGATACGGACACTCGAGGTGAAACTGTCCCGGTCCGTCTTGCTTCAGTCCAAAACGCTCCATGCTCTGTCTATCGGCCCCTTCCGCCTCGATCTTTGGGCCAAGGGCAGCGCGATGCAACCCGATTCTCGCGTCGGCGTGGCGAGGCGGCGGGTGGACAGGTCGGTCGGTGGAGAGACAGAATCGACGGCGCTCCACCCGCTCCCCCCCGAGAAGGGTGGAGCGCCGTCTCCGTACAAGGACTTCTAGAAAAAGATCGCTTGCGCGCCGAGCTGGATCGAGTTTCCGGTGAGTGACCCACCGCCCAGTTCGGGCAGCTTGACGTGCGAGTAGGTCGCGATCACGCGCAGCGCCGGTCCCTTGACCAGGTAGCTGAGCGCGCCGTCGATGTTCCAGGCTTTGCCGACGGCCTGCACGTTGGCCCACTGGTAGCGCACCATCGGCTGGATGTTGCCCACGCCCATCTGACCGCTGGCGAGCGCAGCCAGCACATAGAACGAGTCCTTGACCGAGCCATCAGCGACCGCGAAGTGGTAGTACGCCGCCTCGCCGGTGGCCCACGCGCCGCCGCCGAGCTTGAACTCGCCCAGGAGGTCGGCGTTGACCTCGCTGTAGCTCTTATCGTCGGTCGGCGTCGCGCTGCCGTGGCTCTGGAACTGACCGCCCACGCCCAGCGCCAGGACGTCCTTGTCGCCGAAGTAGCTGGCGTTGCCCCAGAAGCCGGGCTCCTTGCCGATGATCGCCAGGTTCAGGCGTCCCGAGTAGAGCGGGCTGCTGTTGACGTCGGCGTTGTCGAACGCGCCGACCAGGTACTTCACCTGACCTTCGTTGAACTCGCCCCAGAGCACGGCGCCGTTGTTGCGCCCCGAGGGGCCCTCGTGCGGCGCTGCGACGACCAGGCTGCCGCCGACGCTCATGAAGCCCGGGTAGTTCCAGGGAATCATGAAGAACGGCCCCGACGCGTTCGAACGATCGACCGGCACCAGCAGGTGGCCGACCCACAGGTGGAACGGATCGCAGAAGTCGAACGACACGATGACGTCTTCGATGGCGACGCCACTGCCCGACAGGTTGGTCGTTCCCGGCATGGCCGCGGGAGGCGTCAGCACCGCCGGCCCGCTGAACGCCGTGTAGTTCCCGTTCAGGTTGACGGTGACGCTGACCTTCTGGTGGATCTTGCCGCCGGCGTGGAGCTCGATGTAGGCGTTGTCCATGTGATAGTCGCCGACGCTCTTCGGGTCGCTGGCCTTTTGAAAAGCCGCGCCCACGCGCGCCCAGGCTCCGACGTCGATCGGCGGCAGCACATCGGGCCGCGTGGCGGGCATGGTCTCGGCCGCCGTCGGTGGCTTCGGGGCCGCTTCCACCGCCGAAGGTGGCGTGAGCGGCGGCGGCGGTGCCGGTGGCGCGGCCTCGGGCGGCGCCGCGGGCGGCGCCGGCGGCGGCGCGCCGGGCGGCGGAGCATCCTGTGCGCGCGCGGCCAGCGCCGGCAGGCCCAGCAGCGAAGCCAGCAAGAGGGTCGCAGGCCACTGGCGGGTCGGCGTCGTCTTCGTTGCCCGCTGGAGCGTCGGCTCCTTGGTCACGGGGCGCGCGCGATGGATTCGAAGAGACGTTGACTCTGGCATCGGACCTCCTATGTCACTGGCTTCGGTTAATGGAGCGGTTCTCGAATTGGCAATCAGCGATGGTCGCCACGTTTGCCGTGACTGTTGCGCCGTTGGTTCGTGTTGTCGTTCGTTGCGGCTGGCGGCGAGCACGATGGTCACTTGCAGTTATTACAAGAGTCGCACTTTGTCGGTCAATAACCGATGTTGAGATCCGTCGTAATTTCTCGACGAAACCATCGATCGCCGCGATCTGGACATCGCTGTCGCGCATTTGTTTCCGGGTCATCAAGGGGAAGCTTCCGGCGCGTTTCGTGCCGGAATCGCGGTCAGAAACATGTCGGCGCGCGCTCGGCGGCGCGTTGACGCCGCAATGAACGTTGCAAATGGCCGCAATCAACGACAAACGAGCCGCAATGAATGGTCGGCGCTCGTTGTGCCGTCGAGAAGCCTCGTGTCGGTCCACGAGCCGCTACTGGAAAATCCGCCTGAGCAGCAGCAGGAACGAGCTGTAGATATTCGCGCCCTCGAATTTTCCGGCGACCTTCGGCTTCGCCGCGGTCCCGGTGATGTGATAGTCGACGTCGACGTGGGCGTTGGGCAGGTGCGGAATCTCCACCGTGACGGCACCGCCGCGCGACCGCGCGGTCAGGTCCAGGTCGACGCGTGCCAGCTCGGGGCGCGACGCTGTCGGCGACGATGAGGCAGGGGAAGGTGCGCCGGCCGCCGCCTTGCTGAGCGCGCGCGGGACGTGCGCCTTCTCGAGCGCGATCTCTCCGCTGACGCGCGTCCGGCGCGTGAGGTCGCCGTCGGCGCGCAGGGCGAAGCGGGCGTCGTCGATCACCACGGGCGGGATCGGCGTCGCGGTCACGCGTCCGCGCACCGGTAGCACGATGCGTGCGGGGCGCGGGTCCATCAGCGATCCGTAGCTCAGCTCGGCGGCGCCGTCGGCGGGCGCGCCGATGATCGCTTCAACGCCCGCTACGCCGCCCGCTACGCCGCCCGCTACGACGCCGGCGTGCGCGCCGACGCCCGCAGCGACGACCAGACCGGAGACGGTGGCGGCATGATCGCCGACGTCGATCTGTCCGCCGCTCACGGAAATCGGCACGACCGGCAGTGCCCGCAACGTGACGACGATGTTGCCCGGGCGCAGGCGGGCGCGTATCGCCGGCCGTGCCGCCGTTCCCTCCGCGCGCCCATCGAGCCGGGCCGTGCCACGCGCGGTCGCTATCAGCCGGGGCGCCGCGAGCGCAAGCAGGTGCGCGTCGAGCTCGCCGTCGAGCGCGAGCGCGATCCGCCGCTCCTCGCCCGTGAATGCCGGCTCGGTCACGGTGCCCGCGAGCCTGAGCACGCCGGTCCCCAGCGTCACCGGCAGGTCCAGGCGCGCGACGCCGTTATCGTCGAGTCGGATCTCGCCGCTGTTCACGCGCGCGTCAAAGGGCAGGCCGGCGGCGCGAAAGGCGATCGGCGAACCCACGCGCACGGTTCCGGTCACGACCGGCACGGCGTTGCTGGCAGCGATCGCAGGCGACGTCGTCTTGGCGGCGATGTCGAAGTCGAGATCGCCGGAGAGGTGGCTGAGCCAGGGCAGGACCAGCGGCGCGACCGCGCCCAGCGCCAGACGACCGCGCACGCCCGCCTGCGCGCCGCCCTGGTCGCTCTCGCCCCACAGCTCGACCGATCCGGCGCTGCCGGCGAAGCGGGCCGGCTCGACGCGGATCGGGCCGCCGGCGCGCGCCGACATGCGTACGTCGCTGATCGCGTGCAGCTCGATGGTGTGCACGCGCGGCGGCGCGCCGGGGCGGCGCGCGCCTGGCACAGCGCTGGTCAGCGTGAGCCCGAGCTCGGTCAATCGCCCCTCGGCGGTCGACGGAGTGCCGGGCGCGACCCGCGCCTCGAAGGTCCCCGACACCACGCCCGCCAGTGTGATGCCGCCGGGGAGCATCGAGAGAAACGGATCCAGCCGCAGGGACCGCAGCTGCATCGTCGCGACGCCGCGCGGGCCGCTTTCCTGCGGCGCGAGCGTGCCCTCGACGCTGACGCCCTCGATGACCTGGCCGACGCCGTGGATCGCGCCGCCCGGGCGGGGCGTGACCACCAGCCGGCCTCCACCGATCGAGCGCCCCTGAAACGTCGCGCGGTCGATGGTCATCTCCCCGGCGAGCTCGGGCGCGCGCACCGACCCGGTCGCGCGCAGCTGCCCCGAGAGTTGGCCCGAGAACGGCAGCGCGGCCTCCG